>Ga0307479_10004699_pt1 | contig 12525 bp, 14 predicted proteins | sample atmos_gasesECM4C_FD_203743 | JGI IMG/M metagenome (GOLD analysis project Ga0307479, IMG submission 203743) | Hardwood forest soil microbial communities from Morgan-Monroe State Forest, Indiana, United States - atmos_gasesECM4C_515 | ecosystem: Environmental > Terrestrial > Soil > Temperate...
CCGAAGTTCTCTGCAATCGGTGCGGAAGTCACCTCGGCCACGTGTTCGACGACGGGCCGCCGCCGACCGGCCTGCGCTATTGCATGAACGGCGTCGCCATGACCTTCGCCGCGCTTTGATCGCACGCCGCCGACAACCGAGTGACAGCGCGGGATGGACCGTCGATGGCGCAGCTGACAGGCAATACCGCGCGTACGCGCCCTCTTCCACTTACTCCACCAACAGCGTTAACTAGCAATCCTTTTGGCGAGCACGCCGCATCAGATGCGGTGAACGGAGGTGCTCGACGACGAAATCGCGCGCCGCGCGCTGAGCTGACTCGCCGGAATCACTGCAGTAGCCATCGAAAGTCGCCATCCGCCTGTGTTTTGCGACCCCCGACCGGTGTTGAACGGCCGGTCCAGGGCATGGCCGGCGAACAATTAATTACCGCCGCGCGTGATCGGACTGGAATCGGAGAACGCACACAAGAACTGCTTCTTGCAGTGCCCCAACGCATCCCATGCGGCCCGATTAGCCGGAGCACTGGATCTGATCGATCACTGGGAACCAGCATGGGGGATTAGAGGAACCCACCGGGAAGTCAGCCAACGCAATTATGACGGAGCTGTGACGAAGCCGTCGAACGTCACCAACTTCTCCAATTGCTTTGTAACGTGTGCACTACCAACCACAGAACGCGCGATCCCGCGCGAAGCGAAAGGTAAACCACATGCGATCCACAGCGCTAAAGGGCGCCGCTCTGCTCACGATTGCTTTGGCCCTCGCGGCCTGTAGCAGCTCAAAGGAGGCGCAACCAGGGCCCGCGATGTCGCAGTCGACGCCGGCCCCGGCGATGTCGCAGTCGGCGGGTTCAGGTTCGGCAAGCGCGCGCACGGGGACCTTCGAGGGTCTCAATAGCAAGCATGTCGCGGGAACCGCCGCTGTGACAGACGCCCAGATCGTCCTGTCGGGCTTCTCCTCGGACGCGGGGCCGGACCTGCACATCTACCTCACCAACGGCACAGACGAGAACGCTGTGGCTGCGGGCAAGGAGCTCGGCACGATCGCGTCTGACAAAGCGTCTCAGACGTTTTCGACCAACGGGGCGGATACGTCGAAATACACCACCGTCGTCATCAACTGCGATAAGGCAAAGGCCGTCTTTGGCGACGCCACCCTGACATGAAGCCCCCGGCCAAGCCCACCACCCTCGTCGCATCGATCATTTTCGGCGCGGCGAGGGTCGCTCTGGGCATCCTGTGGTTGCACGAGGGCATTTTCAAGTACACCGCACACTTCGGCCGCGCGGACATCCTGCTAGTGGCGGACAGCGCGAAATCCAACAGCCGGGTACCTGAGTACTTCGGCGCGTTCGCCGGACGCATACTCGGCAGCTGGCCGGGCCTGTTCGGTTTCGTGATTCCGCTACTCGAAACTGCGCTGGGCGTCGGACTGATAATCGGGGCACTGAGCCTCCCCGCGGCACTGGCATCCCTACTGACGCTGATGACCTACTGGAGTTCTGACCAGCTCATCGCCCAATATCCGATCATGGGAATTTTGTCCGCGGTCGTGATCGCCTGGTCGGCTTGGGCCGCGCGTCTCTCGGCGACATCGCTCGTCGTGGCGGTTCTGAACCGAAAACACCTTGCCGCACAACTGATCTCGGGGCCAGTTCGACGCTGGCTGTAGCGAGCCGGCCCCGTGGCACCGTGCGCCACGCCGCACAGGCGATCCCGGAAAAGCGCTGCAACCGATTGGTGACGCGGCTCTCAGCACGACCACAACGAGGTCATGCAAGGTGCGGGGTGTTGAACGGTACGAGCCATACACCAGGTGATCAAGATCCCAGCACCGCACCAAGCGCAACCTGACACTGACACTGACGGTGGGCTCGCCGGCCCTGGCAGCCAAGGGGTCAATCCTGACAAGTCCATGACATCACCGCTGGTGAGATGTCTGGGGTCTAGTGTGAGATGGTGTGAGCCGGATCTTGATCGCCGACGACGACCCCATCGTCCGGGATATGGTGCGAAGGTATCTGGAACGCGACGGGCACGACGTGTCGATCGCGCACGACGGCAACGAGGCGCTGCGGCTGCTGGGAACCGAACGCATCGACGCCGCCGTCCTCGACGTGATGATGCCAGGCCCGGATGGAATGACGTTGTGCCGCAGTATGCGGTGCGGGCACAGATATGCGGTGCCGGTGATCCTGCTGACAGCGCTGGGCGAAGAGGACGACCGCATCGCCGGATTGGAGGCCGGAGCCGACGACTATGTGACGAAGCCGTTCAGTCCGCGTGAACTGGCGCTTCGGGTCCGATCAATATTGCGCCGCGCCCCGTCGACGGCCGATGAACTGCCATTGGAACTGAGCGCCGGCTCGCTACGCGTCTCGACGGCGGCCCGCGCGGTGACCGTCGATGACCGACCCGTCAGCCTGACCAGCCGGGAGTTCGACCTGCTGACCTTCCTACTGACCCACACTGACACCGTGTACTCCCGCCAGGAACTACTGAAACTGGTGTGGCGGTGGGATTTCGGCGATCTGTCGACCGTCACCGTGCACATCAAGCGGCTGCGCTCCAAGCTGGGCGACGCCCACCGGGTGCAGACCGTCTGGGGCCGCGGCTACCTGTGGCGAGAAGGGCAGACATCACATGCCGGCGACTGACCTGTGGGAGATCCTCGGTTGGGCGCTGGCCTGCTCAATTCCTGTGGTGTTGGCCGGCGCGCTGACCATCCGGCTCGCCCGGTCATGGTCACTGGCGGTGAGCATGGTGGCGCTGGTGTTGATTCCCACCCTGGCCACCTTCACCGGGGTGCTCGGCGCCAGCGGCTTCATGATCACCGAAACGTTCGAGCGCACCGCACTCGTGCTGGTCATCGTTTCGGTCGTGACCATACCCGCCGCGGTGCTGCTGGCGCGTTACCAGGCCCGTAGAACGGTGTGGGAACAGGAGATCCGGGACTCCGAACGGGCGGCCGAGCAGTCCCGGCGTCGTCTGGTGGCATTCGTCAGTCACGATCTGCGCACGCCGCTGGCCGGTATCCGTGCTGTCGCCGAGGCGATCGCCGACGGCGTGGTGAACGAGGACGAAGCCCGCGAGCAGGCCAAACATATCGAGCAGGAATCAATCCGGCTATCGGCGATGGTGGACGACCTGTTCGAGATGTCGAAGATCAACGCCGGCGCGGTGCAACCCGCACACGACACGGTGGCGCTGGACGAGGTGGTCGACGATGTGGTGGCCGTTCATCGGATCGTCGCCGAACGGGCCGGGGTGGCACTGCACGTCAATCTGCCCGATGAACCCGTGCGGGTGATCGGCAGCGACCGGGCCCTGGTGCGAGTGTTGTCGAATCTGGTGGCCAACGCGATCGCGCATACCCCGCACGGCGGACGAGTCAACCTGGCGCTGGGCCACGACGAGCAGGGGGCGTGGGCGCGAGTGGATGACACCGGCGTCGGCATCGACGAAGACGATCTGCCCAGGGTGTTCGACGTCGCCTACCGCGGCTCCAACGGCCGTGTACCGCGGGCTGATTCGTCGCTGCCAAGTGGGTCCGGTCTGGGTCTTGCTATCGCGGCGGGACTGGTGCAGGCACATCGCGGCACGCTGTCGGCATGCAACCTGGCCACTGGTGCGCGCTTCGAGGTTCGATTGCCATTGGCCGCCGACTCCTGACAGCGTTTCACGAGTTGCGATCGTCGCGGGCCTCACACACGTGGGTCAGGAACCCACGGGCAAGAACGCCAACTCACGCAGGCCGTCGCGCAGGTCGATCATCGCGGTGAACCCGAGTTCCCGCGCAGCCCGTGCCCAGTCGACGACGAGGTGTCGAACATCGCCACTTCGATACTGCCGTTAACGATCGGCTATCCCGAGCAGTTCGCTGACTTGCTGGTAACTCCAACAGCCGAATGGCGCCAATGATCACGCCAGAGCGGTCTGGCCGTAGCGGGTGCAGTTGGCGCAGCAGGGTCGATTGATTCATCAGATGAAAACGGCGACTTCTGTTCGACATAAACGAGTCGCCAGCCCGTCTCCGCCCGGCACTGGTGGAGCTATTCCATTGAGTCGTGATAGATATCCGTGCCGGCACCTCCCATTGCGAGAGGATGGCCTTTTCGCGGCTGGCGAAACTCAAGTCGCAGGCGAGCGTGATCTCGCTGCCGTTGCCCGTCGCACGGCCGCGGATGAGGGCGATGAAGACGACTGGCACGCGGGTCAGACGCACGAGAAAGTCGGGCCAAGGCGGCAAGCCTGTCGGACCAGCCGGCAGTGCGGTCAGGTCCTCGAGCTTGGCCAGGAAATCGGAGTGATTCAGGAAGTAGTCGTCGACCGCGCTGTCGAAGACCACGACCCTGACATGCTCGTCGGCCTCTAGAGCATTGATGACTTCCTGAAACTGCTGGACCATCTCCGGGCCCATAACATTGATCGGCGGGTTGTCGATTGTGACACGCCAGTAGGCAGGCGACCGTCGGGTCAGGCGGATCTGTGCGGGTTTCGTAGGTGGGTTCACTGTGGTCATTGGATTCTCCTCCGTATTTGTTAGTCTCGTGAACTGGTTGATCGCCCTTAACGGCTTTCTCGTGATCCGGATTATTTGTTCGTCGCCGGGAGTCGGTTAATTGTCGCACCGCCGGTAGCCCGGCTGTGCGACAACCGAATTCACGAAGATGTTGCCGTGAATTTACGAGGACACTGCCGCCCGCCCGTCGCCGACGCTGGGGTTGCGAACCGACTGTACTGATCGGTACGGTCATGCCGTGGCGGCGCGCGGCCGCCCCGGGTCCAACGACGCAAGGAGTCCCTAGATGACCACCAAAGCACTGCTCGTCCGCCTCGAAGCTAAGCCCGGCAAAGAAGACGCGGTAGCTGAGTTTCTCCGCTCGGCGCTTCCCCTCGTGGAACAGGAACCCGGCACCAGCCCATGGTTCGCCATCCACTTCGGCGCGAGCAGCTTCGGCATTTTCGACGCGTTCCCCGACGACGATGCGCGCCGAACCCATCTCAACGGCCCCGTGGCCAAAGCGTTGGGCGAACGCGCCAACGAACTGTTCAGTAGCCCACCGGAGATCATGTCGGTCGACGTTGTGGCGCATAAGCCTTAACCGGCCACGCTGCACCACCGGCGGACGGCGTGTACCCACGGTGCGCCGGGCAGCGCAGGCCTCGACGAATCTCACCAACTCACCTGTGCGCCTGTGCGGCGAAGTGGTCGAGCAGCGACGGCGCGCGAGAACCTTCACTGAACCGCCGGCGCGAAGTGGGCCCGACGACGGACACCACCAGATATCGCACGCGTTAGGCCAGAAGTGTCAGCACTTCCCGGGCTAGGCGTTCCCCGCGGTCTTCTTGAAGGAAGTGGGACGCACCCTCGATCTTGACCTGGGCGCCCGCGGTCGGGATGAGGTCGCAAAAGACCTGCCCGGCTTGCGGGTAGGGAAAAACCGGGTCCATGTCGGAGAAGGCGATGAGCGCGGGCTTTTTCCAGCGCGACAACTCATTGCTGATCGCCAGCATCTGCTTCGCCCCGACCGCGTCCTCGCTGGTAGGCACCAGCAGTGGGAACTGCGCGGCACCGGCCTTGGACTCGGCGGTGGGAAATGGGGCCTCGTAAGCGGCGACGACGTCGCCCGGGAGATCCGTCGCCGTGGCGCCCTGAATCACTAATCCGACAGGCAAATCGGGATTCCTCTCGGCGAACTCGCGCCACGCGAGGAAACCTTTGGACACCCGGCCGGTGAACAGCCCGGTATTGAAGATCGCCAGCGCCGCAACGCGATCGGGGTTCTCGACCGCCCAGCGCAGCCCGATCGGGCCACCCCAATCCTGCACGACGACAGTCGCCTCGCGCACATCAAGCGCACCAAGCACGTCGATCATTAGCGCGCTGTGGCGGTCATATGTGTACCAGCGGCGGTCGGCCGGCTTGTCCGACCGACCGAAGCCCGCGTAGTCGGGGACGATGACGCGGTGCCCACCCTCCACGAGCGGGCCAATCATCTTGCGGTACAGGTAAGCCCAGCTCGGCTCGCCGTGAAAGCACACCACCGGCGCGCCGTCGCGTGGCCCTTCATCCAGGTAGTGCATCCGCAGCCCGTCGACGTCGAGGTAGTTCGGCGCGAAGTCGTATCCGGGTAGATTGTCGAAACGGGCGTCGGCTGTCCGATACACCTCAGGGGTTTGGGCACTCATCAGTCTCCGATCGGAAGGGCGGGAAATGCCCGCGCGCAGTCGTGGTGACGGCGACCAGCTCGTCATCCACGCCCCCGTGGTTTTCCGAGATGGCTAGCCGATCTGGCGCCGTTGGGCGTACGCGCGAGCGTCATCACTGTACTTGAGAGTACAGTAGGTGGGCAAGGCTTCAACCGCCTAGGCGATCGACGTGGGAGGACGGTCATGAAGGTCCGGCCAGGAGACGCCATCCGGATACGGGAGTTGATTACCATCGAGGGCGACGCCGTCGCGGTTCCCGATCCCTACCGGTTGACCCACCTGCAGTTCCGGCGCTTCGCGGGCTGCCCAATCTGCAGTGTGCATCTTCAGTCGGTGGTTGCCAGGCACGGCGAGATCACGGCGGCCGCCATTCACGAGGTGGCGTTGTTTCACTCCACGCCGCACGAATTGCGGTCCTACGCTGGTGATCTGCCGCTCGATGTGGTGGCGGACCCGAATAAGCAGCTGTAAGAAGTTCGGGGTGGACGCCTCGCCGCGCGCGGTGCTGGACCCGCGGGCGTTGGCGCCGGTGCTCGGGCGGTGTTGCCGCGTGCCGCGGGCCCGAGACCTTCGGCCGGAATGCCGGCCCGTCCCACCGGCGGGCGCCTCGGGTTTCCGACGGACATCTTGATCGACCAAGGCGGGAAGGTGCTGGCCGGCAAGTACGGCATCCACGCCTTCGACCAGTGGTCGGTCGATGAACTGCTCCAGTTCGCCGCGCCGGCGTAACGGGTGCCCTTCGCGATACACCAGATGCGCCGCGGCTCTCGGCGCTTGGCCCGGATGCCGGATCAGGCGCCGCACACCGCGCCGCGCCGCGTCCGGGCAGTAACGCTGAGGCTGGCCGTCTCCAGTGGCAGGCGGCAAAGACGTTGCGGCAGCGGCGCCGGCTGCGCGTCCGGCGGCCAGGGCCTCCTGGCGCGCGCCGTGGCCGCGCAGCGCCCAGTTCCCAACCCCCGTAGAGATGTCTTATACAGTGGTTTTCGTGCCCGCGTCGCAAACTGCCGCCGCTGCGCGCCCGTTACCGGTGACCGAGCGGGGGCGGCGTACCCGCGCGTCGATCATCGACGCCGCGGCGACGCTGATGTATCAGCGCGGCGTGAGCATGACCAGTCTTGATGACGTGCTGGCGGCGGCGGGCTCCGGTAAGTCGCAGCTGTATCACTACTTTGACAGCAAAGCGGAGCTGGTCGCCGCGGTTATCGAGCGGCAACTGCAGCTGGTGCTCGCGCAGCAGCCCAGCCTGCATAACATCGACTCCTGGGACGGGATCGACGCGTGGGCGGCGGAGATCTTGCGGGTGCACTCCGCGCCCGGAGGACCGTTCGCGTGTCCGCTGGGTACGATGGCCGCCGAGCTGAAAAACGACGAAACGTTTCGACCGCTTCTCGACGACGCCTTCCGCCGTTGGGAAGCGCCGCTCGCGCGCGGGCTGCAACGGATGCAGGACCGCGGCGAGCTGGTCGCCGACGCGGACCCGGCCCGGCTAGCGACCGCCGTGATCGCCGCGCTGCAGGGCGGGATGCTGCTGGCCCGGGTGCGCGGGGAGGTCACACCACTGCGGGACGCGCTCGACAGCGCGGTGGCACAACTGCATCAGTGGGAAGCAACAACCCAGCGGCGACCGCGCCGGGCACGCCGACCCGCCCGCGACAACCGCGCCAGCTGAGATTATCACCAGGGCAACGCCTCCGGCGCTCATCGCAGAACGCCTCGTCCAGCTATGCTGTCACGAGCTCGACGAGTTGTGGTCGCACCAATTATTTTCTCGTGCACCGATTCTGGCGTGCCCCCGCCGACCCGAGCACGGTGGCTGCAGCCTGGGCCGACAACGGTCGGTAGGGCGGCTTGACGGTTGCGCGTTTCCCGCGGACGTCGTCGTCGCGGCGCGCGCTACGGATCAAGGCGGCATTACCGGCATCCGTGTCGAGTAAACGCCCAAGCACGGGCGAGCTGTCAAAACGCCGCAGACACAACTCATCCACCGAACCTGCGGCCTCACGAGGGCCGATCTGACGCAATCCGACAGCAAAGCAAGTCGCCGGAGCCCGGCGATCCCTCATGATGACCTACCAATCGGCGCCGCCCGGTTGCCTCACTGTACTGCTAAGTACACAGCTGCGTCCACGATCTCGTCACGGTAGTCGCCCGATCGACCGCGCTGCCAGGCAAAGCCGTCTTCCTGACGCGTGACGCACCCTATGCGCCGCGCCGAGCTGACGCGCCGCTATAGTACTTGACAGTACAGTGCGTGGTTGGCACCCTTGGTGCCAACATCAACGAACGCAGCGTCGACTTTCAGGATATGGCGCTGGCGCTGGTGGTACGCGTGGAAGACGGGGATCGACATGACGCGCTTTAGCCGGCCGCTGAACGCAACGACCCCCGCCGAGCCACCGGTGTCCAAAGCCGCGGCCACTGATTCTGTTTGCGACGCTGAGGTGCCCGGCTCGGCGCCGGTGGGCCGCTACGGGTTTCCGGACCCGATGTGGCGGGCCCTCGCCGATCATCCGCCGCCGGGGCTGTCGAGGATCCGGTGGCGCAGTCCGCTGCGCGGGCCGTGGCTTACGTCGGTGTTCGGGGCGACGCTGCTGGTGGTGCTGCCCATCGTGATCATCACCGGCCTGCTGTCCTACATCGCCTACGGGCCCCGGTTCGGGCAGGCCATTCCCTTTGGTGTGGGGTGGCTCAAACTGCCCACCTTCGACTGGCCCACCACCCCGTCGTGGCTGTATCGGTTGACCCAGGGCCTGCACGTCGGGTTGGGGCTGGTGGTGATACCGGTGGTGCTGGCCAAGTTGTGGTCGGTGGTTCCGCGGCTGTTCGGGTGGCCGCCGGCGCGGTCGGTGGCCCAGGTTCTCGAGCGGGTGACGCTGCTGATGCTGGTGGGCGGGATCCTCTTCGAGATCGTCACCGGTGTGCTCAACATCCAGTACGACTACATTTTCGGGTTCAGTTTCTACACCGCGCACTATTTCGGGGCGTGGGTGTTCATCGTGGCATTCGTTTCCCATATCTGTTTGAGGCTGCCCACCATGGTGCGCGCCCTGCGGTCGCGGTCAATGCGCAGCGTTCTTGCCACCTCGCGCGCCGACACGGTGCCCGAAGAGCCCGACCCGGACGGGCTGGTCGCACCCGACCCGGATCCGGCCACGCTGAGCCGGCGCGGCGCGCTCGCCGTCGTCGGCGGTGGTGCGCTGCTGGTGGCGGTGCTCACCGCCGGGCAGACCCTGGGCGGGTTCACCCGGGGCGCGGCCCTGTTGCTCCCCCGGGGACGCAGTTACGGCAAGGGACCCAATGACTTTCAGATCAACCGCACCGCCGTCGCGGCCGGTATCGACCCCGCCGTCACCGGGCCCGGGTGGCGCCTGCAGCTGCGCGGCGGTCCGCAGCCGGTGCTGCTGGACCGCGCCGCGCTGGCCGCGATGGCGCGCCACACCGTGGAGTTGCCGATCGCCTGCGTCGAGGGGTGGTCGACCACCCAGACCTGGACCGGTGTGCGGCTGGCCGATCTGGCCGCCGCCGCCGGGCGCCCGCACCCCGGCTCGGCGGTGGTGTTCTCGCTCGAGGCCTTCGGCGCGTTCAACCATGCGATCCTGCAGACCAACCAGATCCTCGACCCCGACGCGCTGCTGGCGTTGCAGGTCAACGGCGCCGACCTGTCGCTGGATCACGGCTATCCGGCGCGGATCATCGTGCCCGCGCTGCCCGGCGTGCACAACACGAAATGGGTGTCGAGCATTGAATTCCGGGACATCTGATGGCCGCCGTGGCCCGACTGGCGGCGCACCTGTACGGCGAGCGGATGTTTCATCTCATCGTTGTCCTGGCCGCGCTGGCCCTGGGCGGCTACGTGGTCGTGGTGCTCGGCGTGCGAAACCTGTTCAACCCCACCGTGTGGTGGCAATCGATTGCGGTGTGGTTCGCCGTGGCGGTGATCGCCCACGACCTCATCCTCTTCCCGCTCTACGCGCTGGCTGACCGGCTGCTGGCCAGGCCCCGCCACCACCATGGCGGTGCGCCCCGACATCCGTCTAGGCGTATACCGCTGACCAACTATCTCCGGATGCCCACCTTGGCCGCGGGGTTGCTGCTGGTGATGTTTCTGCCCGGCATCATCAAGCAGGGCGCACCCACCTACCACGCCGCGACCGGGCTGAGTCAGGCCCCCTACCTGTCCCGCTGGCTGCTGCTCACCGCCACCTTCTACCTCACCAGCGCAATCTGGTATGCGGTCAAGACCCTACTCGCCCAACGCCGTTCCGCTGACGGCGCTGCGACGTCGGCGCCGGCGACCACACCGCCGGCCCAGCAATCTGCCGACCCACACCCCGCCGGGCCTACACCGTCGCCTCGCATCACCGCGGCAGTCGTCGGTCACCAAGAAGCCAGCGCGATCAACACTGGGCAACGACCCGACCGTCAGGCCGGAGCCGGGTTAGCGGACACCGAGCGGGACGAAGGGATAGCCGATCAGGGCGGGGCTCGGAAATAGCTGGCACCCAATGTAACGAGAGCGAACGTCGTTGTTGCCAATCATAATCCAGGAACCCCGAACCGCCCTGGTGAGTCCGGATGCGTCATGCCCAGGTCGATGCAGGCGCACGGACCGGTCTCCAAACCGCTCCGAGTTGATTCATCTGATGCATCATCTGCGGCAAATCTGCACCTCAGAATCACGAAACGCTGCGGACTCGTTTTATCGCAGACCCACATGTACGAGACTCAGAAGCGTCAGGAGTGGGAGAAGCGACTAGACGTCGTCGAGACGATGGTTGAGCTCTCGCGTTTTCACGCGATCACCCACGTCACTAATGCGTCATGGTGCGCCGAAGTCAACGCCACGGTGCATTCGGAGATCTGCGCGGTGCCTGATGAGCGGCTGGCTGAGGAACGCACCGTGCTGAAGGCTCTGCCGTCGTTGAGGCCCGAGATCGGGACGGGGTCGGTGCGCCGCAAGGTCGACCGCCTGTCGTGCATCCGCTACGGCTCGGCCCGCTACTCGGTGCCCACCCGCCTCGTTGGTGCCACAGTCGCCGTCGTGGTCGATCACGGAGCATTGATCGTCCTGGAACCGGCGACCGGGGTGATCGTGGCCGAGCACGAGTTGGTCGGCCCGGGTGAGGCCTCGATCCTCGATGAGCACTACGATGGGCCCGGCCGGCACCGTCGCGCGGACCACGCCCGAAAACCCCAGCGGAGAAACAGTTCTGCGCCCTCGGCGAAGAAGCCGAACAGTTCCTGGTAGGTGCCGCCGCGATCGGTAACACGTTTCGTTTCCAAGTCAGAATGCTCTCAAGCCGGTCCACCTACGGCGCGGGCGTCAAGCGGGACCCGGCGGACCACCTGTGCGTTGCCGGCGAGTTGCTCCCCGCGCAACCGGTCGGTGACCGCTGGGCGATCCGGGGTGAGCTCGTCGAGCTCTCCCGCTGACACAGCGGATCCGCAACGAGCGCTGAGGTAGCGGCCGCCGCCGGAATCAGGGTGAACTCGACGGTCGTTGACCCGCGGCGCTTTAACGTCTACGGCCCATGTCGCGGCCGGCGTCGGTCCCCCGGCGGGGGAGTGGCACGACTGGCCAGCCCGTGGCTGAGGCCCGCAGGATCATCGACCCCGCTGACCGTACCGGGGGCTCGGTTCATCTGACGCATCATCACCGACATGTGTGCACCCTTCGGCGGTGCCTGAAAGGCGCTGGGCCAGTGCCCGTCTCGTAACAGAACAATTATCGGCAGATAACGGGACGCGAAATGCGCTGCAGTACAGTGCATTAACGAACATAGAGTGGTTTACTGGTAACTCTGCATATTCGAAACCGTCGTATTCCTCGCCTCCTCGCCAAGGATCGACTGGCGTCGCAACATGGTCTCGCAGAACCGGTGCCTGTCAGCGACGACGGCGATAACGGACGTCTTACAACTTGTACGACACTTGCTGTATGGTGTAGTGGTCCGGCCGGTCAGAATCGAAAGCCCACAAGGCAGAACAATATTCGGCTCGATCCGTAGGGTCGGGCCAGCGCGGGCGCCGTCAGGCGCATCGGTGCAACGTGCGCGGAATGCGGGGGTGGGGCCAGAGCCTAAACTCTGACCCCACCCCGCTCGCGCTAATCCTTGGCCGCGTCGGCCAAATACTGGTTGTAGACCTCTTCAGCATCTTTGGCTCCGGTCACGATCTCCTCCACGCCGCTAGGAGATACCCGTTGTCGGCCAACCAGCGCAGGTAGTCGCCGCTGGGAACTCAACGCCCGACCGAAATATCTAGACCGAGCGCTGCAGCAACACCTGGCTGTTGTCGGCGAAAACCACTT
>Ga0307479_10004700_pt1 | contig 12524 bp, 10 predicted proteins | sample atmos_gasesECM4C_FD_203743 | JGI IMG/M metagenome (GOLD analysis project Ga0307479, IMG submission 203743) | Hardwood forest soil microbial communities from Morgan-Monroe State Forest, Indiana, United States - atmos_gasesECM4C_515 | ecosystem: Environmental > Terrestrial > Soil > Temperate...
GGACGTGGTTTTTGAGGGAAACGTGGCCCATGTGGACGCGGCCGCGGACCTCGGACGCACGGTAACGTTCTGCGCGAAAAACGATCTTGGGGGCATGGAGGGCCTAATCGGCGTGCCGGGGACCGTCGGTGGGGCGCTGCGGATGAACGCCGGCGCCTACGGCATGCAAATTGGCTCGTATGTCCGCGAGGTGAAGCTCTACCGGGCCGCCGACCGCAGGATCGAAATCCTCAAGGGCAACCAAATTTCTTTTGAATACCGGCACACATCTTTTGCGCCTGATGATATGATGCTCGCGGTGAAGCTGGAACTTCCCTCCAAACCGTTCAAGGAAATTCTTCAAGGGATTCGTATCTGCAACGAAAAACGGCGTTCGAGCCAGCCGCTTGGCCAAAAAAGCGCCGGCTGTATTTTCAAAAATCCTCCCGGTGCGTCCACAGGGCGAATGATTGATGAGCTGGGGCTCAAAGGACATTCCGTCGGCGACGCTCGCGTGAGCGACCGCCACGCGAATTTCTTCGTCAATGCGGGCAAAGCCTGCGCAAAAGACATGCTGACGCTGATCGCCGACGTGCGCGAGCGCGTGCGCAAGGCCTACGGCGTGGATCTGGAGAACGAGGTGATTGTTTGGAGCGTATAAAGACCATGCCGCGGAACCCGTCCGTGGCGGAGGATCGCGACTCGTATCGTCCGGAACTCCTCGCGGAAGACGAGCCGCGTTACCTGCGCCGGCAAAAACCGGTGGAGATTCGCCGGAAGAAATTCGCTGGACGAACCTGGCTTTTTTACCGGCGTGTGCTCGTTTTCGGTTTGCTCGTGGCCATAAGCGGGACCCTGGCGGCGTTCGCAGGCCGATTTTTCCTGTATTCGCCGCAGGTTTTGCTGCTCAAGCCCGATCAAATCGAGCTTGCAGGTAATCACATTGTGAGCCGCGAGGCGGTACTCGATAAGTTTTACCGGGACCGCGGACGCAGCGTGCTCCGGATTCCCCTCAATGCCCGGCGCGGCGCGCTGGAAGAGATACCCTGGGTCGAATCCGCCAGCGTGCAGCGTATTCTGCCGAACCGCATTCGCGTCGAGTTGACCGAGCGCACCCCGATCGCCTTCCTGCGCAACGGCACGGAGCTTGCATTGATCGACGCTCACGGCGTGATTCTGGACCGTCCGCAAGGCGAGGACTTGCATTTTCCCATCGTAACCGGCCTCTCGGAAAACATGCCTCGGGACGAGCGCGAAAGGCGCATGCAAACCTACCAGGAATTCATGAAGAACATCGATCTGGTGCGTTCTGATTCCTCGGATCACGTGAGCGAAGTCGAACTATCGAATCCGAAAGATTTACGCGTGGTGATGACAGGGCTCGCGCGCGCGAATGATGCACAAGCCGTGACCATCCATTTCGGAGCCGGCGACTTTGCCGGCAAGTACCGTATGCTCGTTGAGAATATCGCGGAGTGGCAGGCGAAAGCGGGCTGCGTGCAATCCGTGGATTTGCAGTTTTCCAAGCAGGTCGTGCTAAATCCCGATGCGAATGCTTGCGGGGCGGCCCACACGGCCGCGAAGCCGAGATAATTTTTGAGCGGGAGCTGACGTTTGGCGAAGAAAGACAAATACCTGGTGGGGTTGGACGTCGGCAGCTCCAAGACGTGCGCCTTGATCGCTGAAATCGACGAAGAACAGGTGAGGTTTCTGGCGCTGGGCGCGGCGGAATCAAAAGGATTGCGCAAAGGCTTGATCGTCAATCTCGATTCCACGGTCAGCTCGATTCGGCGCGCAGTGGAGGAAGCGGAAGGCGTCGCGGGCGTGCCTGTGGAATCGGCGCTGGTCGGCGTGGCTGGCGCGCATGTGCGCGGGGTGAACAGCCGCGGCGGCGTGACTCTCGGTCATCGCGCTCGCGATATCGAGCGCGACGATGTGCGCCGGGCCATTGACGCGGCGCGGAACATCACGCTTCCGGAAGATCGTGAAGTCCTCCACGTCCTGCCGCATGAATTTATCGTGGACGCGCAAGTCGGCATTCGCGATGCCATCGGCATGGTCGGTCAAAGGCTCGAAGCCAATGTCCATTTGGTGACGTCTTCGGTCGCCGCCACGCAAAATCTGGTGACTGCGGCGAACCGCGCGGGAATCTTGATCAGCGACACGGTTCTTGAACCTCTGGCCTCGGCGGAATCGTGCCTCACGCAGGATGAGCGCGAGCTCGGCTGCTGCTTGCTGGATATCGGCGGAGGCACCACCGAAGTCATCGTGTACGGCGGCGGCGTGGTGCGTCACACGAGCGCGGTGCCCGTCGGCGGCGACCACTTCACGAATGATCTCGCGGTGGGCTTGCGCACTCCGATTCCCGAAGCGGAGAAAATCAAGCGCAGGTACGGTTGTGTGTCCGCCTCCTTCCTGCAAGAAGATGGCGCGATCGAGATTGCCAGCGTGGGTGACCGCCCGCCACGAACGATTTTCGCCCGCATGCTGACGGACATCATCGAGCCGCGCGCTCTGGAGCTGCTGAGCTTGATTCGCGACGACCTCCAGCGTGCCGGGCTCATCGGACAAATCCCCGCTGGATTCGTGCTGGCGGGCGGAGGCGCCAGGCTGCGCGGCCTGGATGAAATGGCGGAACACGGCTTCCATCTTCCGGTGCGCATCGCGGAGCCGAAGGGATTGGCCGATCTGCCGGAGCTGGTGGCCCAACCCGAGTACGCGACGGTTGTGGGGTTGGTGATGTACGGCGCGAAAGCGCGGCGCACGGCGCCGCAGCGCGCGGGGAATTTAGTGTCCAAATTGAAAGCCATGTTCGCCGGCGCCTCTTGACCCTGCCCGAGCGGCGTGTTGCGAAACTGGAGAAGGACGAGGAGCCCATGATAGCAAAGGATGCAGGAATCCGGATGAGCTTCAGCGAGGAGCTGCAGCCGGCGAAGATCAAGGTCATCGGGGTGGGCGGGGGCGGATGCAACGCGGTGAACCGCATGATCCGCGCCAAGGTCGAAGGCGTGGAGTTCATTGCCGCGAATACTGATTTGCAGGCCCTGAAATTGTCGCAGGCGCCGGTGAAACTTCAGCTCGGAGCCAAGCTCACAAAAGGACTCGGCGCCGGCGCCAACCCCGAGGTGGGCCGCAAGGCGGCGCTCGAAGACACCGAAAAAATTATTGAAGCTCTCGAAGGCTCGGACATGATTTTCATCACCGCCGGACTCGGCGGTGGCACGGGCAGCGGCGCGGCTCCCGTGGTGGCTTCGCTAGCGAGCGAGTTGGGCGCATTGAGCGTCGCAGTGGTGACGAAGCCCTTCGCGTTCGAAGGCAAACGCCGCATGATGCAAGCCGAACAGGCTCTGCAGGAGCTGATCGGCGCCGTGGACACTGTGATCGTGATCCCCAATGAGCGTCTGATGGAAACTGTCGAGCGCGGCACGAGCTTCTTCGACGCTTTTCGCATCGCCGACGACATACTTCGCCAGGCGGTGCAGGGCATCTCGGACATCATCACCGTGCCGGGTATTATCAACCGCGACTTTGCGGATGTGAAGGCCATTATGCACGGACAGGGCTATGCCGTGATGGGCACGGCCGTGGCCACCGGCACGAACCGCGCCGTCGATGCCGCAAATCGCGCCATCTCGAGCCCGCTGCTGGAAGACAATACGATCCATGGCGCGCAGGGAATCCTTATCAATATTTCCGGGAGTTCGAGCCTAACGCTCCACGAGGTGCACGAGGCCTCAAGCGTCATCCAGAAGGCCGCGCACGAAAACGCGAATATCATTTTCGGAGCCGTGCAGGACGACGCCATGAAAGACTCCGTGAAGATCACCGTAATCGCGGCAGGGTTCCGGGAGGCGAACAAGAAAAACACGCATCAGAGGCCGTCGTTGCTGCCGAAAACCTGGAAGGCGGGGCGCGATATCCAGGATGTCCCTCCACGGCAACAGGAGTTGCCGAATGTCGTGCACCAGGTCCAGCAAAACGTCCGCGAGGTCAGCCACGAAGTTCCTGCGGACGACCTCGATGTGCCGACGTTCCTCCGCCGCCAGGCGCAGAAGGCCTAGACCTCTCTTACCGTTCTTACCGTCGTATTTTCGGTAGGGATGCCCACGCTGCGGCGGTTACAGGCCCGCGGCGCGGCTTATATGCGTCAAGCTGCTCTTCGACCAATTCCAATACATGCCGAGCAATGCGGCCACATTCCAGGCCCACATGAAGAGACGCATTGTTGCTGGACTGTACGGATGATCCTTCCAGAGCACAGCCGCATCGAGCAAGAACCAAATCGCGCCGAGCGCCAAGAATCCCGTGATAATTAGGTCCCGGAAGAACACGAACACCAGGGCGCTCTCAACACAAAGCAGACCCGCCATTAGAATTTTCGATGGCACACTCCCAATCAGCGTCGCGGTCGTGCGTCGGCCGCTAATTCGGTCTGGTTCGACGTCCATTACCTCGCCGAAAATATGCGAGTGCATCGCGAAGAGCGCGCCAAAGAGGAAAGTGGACCAAGGAAGTTGATCGGCGTGATTCAGCCAGCTGCTCAGGACGAAAACGAGCAGATAGCTTGCTTGAATCAGCACATCAAACGGAGGATGGCTCTTCCAGCCGAAGCGCGGCGCATTGTACAGCCCGACGGCAATCAGCAATGCGGCGAACCACCCCAAGATGCGGGGGCCCATCAGGAAGAAGAATATGATGACGAGTGGAATTTCAGCGATGGCAATCTGCCATCGCAAGGCGGCTAATTGTTTGGTCGCGCCCCGCGATCCGAAGAGAAACGTCCCTTTACGCGGATTGTAGCGGTCGGCCTCGGCGTCCACAATATCGTTCACCCCGTAAAGAAGAAGCCCAAGTGGGAAGAGCACGAAGAACAGGCCCAGCCAAAACCTGGCTGAATGGAAAATTACGCGGTGCCCAAGCGGCATGAGATAGAAAAGAGCCGTGGTAGTCCAAAGCCCGGGCCGTGACACTTGGAGCAGGAATACGAGATACGGGGCCTGCGCCGGATCTCTCGTCGCGCTCGAAAGGGTCGTGGTTGTTTCTGCCATTTCGTAATCTCAGCGGACGACGAACCTCTCCCGCTGACAATTCGTGGTCGTTCCAAGTCTCCTCTAGGAAACTATAGAAGGTCAGTTCTTCCCAGTGCTCGATTGGCGCGCAGCGACCTATGTGGCAAGGGTACCCGGCCTTGAAATTTCTGAAGTTTCAACGCTCCCCGGGAACGACGAAGGCGGTGCTGTGTTAGACGAGTCCGAAAGAAGCGAAAGCGGTGATGGAGGCACAACCCAGCGCTACGCCGAGGACCACGCCGGCGAGAACATCGCTCAAAAAGTGCATGCCGAGGACGATACGGGACACGGCGATGCTTGCTGCCAGGAAGAAAAGCGTGGCCTCGAGCGAAGGATAGAAGTAGCTGACGACCAGGGCGATGGAAAACGCCGTCATGGTGTGGCCCGATGGAAAGGAAAACCTATCAGGAGGCAGGACCTTTGACCAGCAATGCGGTTCAAGCTGGCAGGGGCGTCGGCGGTGGCTCAGATTTTTCAGCGCCTTGAAGACGAATATCCCAACGACCGCCGCGGCCCCCGCCGCTCCAACTGCCAAGAAACGCTGCGGTCCACCATAAACCAGTAGGATAATCCCAAGCGCGTACCAGAGCCAGCCGTCCCCCATGCGCGTCGCGGCGATCATCCAATAGCGAATCCACCGCGGCGCGCGCCAGCGGTTCAAGCGCCGCATCAAGCGGTGATCGCGGCGCTCGATAAATCCCCAGACGGTGCGTGTGACTGCCATCGTAGTTCTTAACTCGCCCAGTTCGCCTCGAAGCTCGAATCCACATCCCAAAGCATGCGCGGATGTTTCTCTTTCTTCTCCAGGACCGCGCGCCACTTGTGGCAAAAGCGCATTTCGTTCAGCCAGTGTCCCGCGGTGAAAGCGGGAACGAGGGCTGCAAGCGGAACCAGGGACAATGTCCATGGTTTTTCTTTGAACAGCGACCCGATGATAGAGAAAACGTCGGCGGTCAGTTTCAAGTAGCTACCATGGATGCCATGAACGCGGCCGCGTCCGGCGCGCAGACCGGCAAAGAACTCATCGACGGTGCGCGCTCCCCGCACTTCGGTATAATTGAGGCCTACACCGGCGATGGTGTGCGAGTCGCTTCCTGCAAGGCCGATTTTCCCGAGCCGCGCCGCGAGCCGCTCTGCACTGGCGTTGGCCTTGGCGGTCATCTGGCCGTTGCGAGTTTCGAACGCGGGGACGTAGGAAGCCAGCCAGCGAAAGTCTTCTTCTTCGCGCCAACCGGTCAGCCCGGAGAAGATGTGGTTGACGCTGAAGAACAATTTTCGCTCGGTGAGGTACATCAGCAGCGCAACGAAATCCGTGCGGCGGCGCTGGATCTCGACGTGGTCGCGTTCGCCGATGCCGTAGACCCCAAGGTGCAGCTCCGTCCCGCTCGGCATTCGGCAGGTAACCTCTTCGCTGAGAAAGAAATCCGAGTGCTGGCGGAGCGCTTCCGCGGCATCAATGGAGTCGTGGTCGGTCATCGTTACGATGGACATGCCGAGCTGCTTCAGCCGGAGGTACACTTCCACAGGGTCGTTATAGGACTCGCGGCAAATCCGGCTCATGACGGGAGTGTTACACATGCCCGAGAAAATCGAGTGAACGTGGAGGTCGCAGCGCATGAAACTATTGTTAAGGGAGAATATGAACAGTCTGTGAAGAGGTGACGAATTGTGGGTAAATGTGCCCATGGAACTACTAGAACACATGGGACTTACAAAATTATCCACATGGCATCGAGTGTGCTCTGTTTGGCGAAGAAGAAGCGTATGGCAGAATCGCAGCATGAAAAAAATACACATCGTCTTTCATGACGCCGGCGGAGGACACCGCAATGCGGCTGTGGCCTTGCAAACCATTGCGGCGCAGCAGAAGCGCGACTGGCAAATCGAACTCGTCCATTTTCAGGAGCTAACCGACCGGTTGGATGTTTTGCGGAGGCTGACGGGCATTCGCATCCAGGAGCAGTACAACATCCTGCTCCGGAATGGTTGGACACTGGGCAGCGCCCAATTGCTGTGCGTCCTGCAGGCGACCATTCGACTGTTTCACAAGCCGTTGGTGCGCCTCCTGAGGGATTTCTGGAGACGAAATCCTGCTGACCTGCTCGTCTCCGTCATCCCGCACTTTAATCGGCAGATTTGCGAAAGTTGGAATTCGGTCTATCCAGGACGGCCGTTTGTCACCCTCATAACCGACTTGGCGGATTTCCCCCCGCACTTCTGGATCGAGCCGTTGAAGGAGCAATATGTAATCGCGGGAACAGACCGGGCCGTGCAGCAAGCCCGCGCCCTTGGTCACGACGACGAGCACATTTTTCGAACGTCAGGAATGATTCTGCGGCCGGATTTTTACACCCCCGATCATTCCGACCCCATGACGTTGCGCAAAGAAATGAGACTTCGCGCGGACCTGCCTACGGCATTCGTCCTGTTTGGCGGTCACGGTTCAAAAGTGATGTACGAAATCACTCACCGTTTGGACCAGGCCGGACTGCCCGCGCAGCTCATTTTGATCTGCGGCAAGAACGAAGATCTTGCGGCAAGGCTGTGCGCGCGAAAGTGGCGCATGCCTGTAAAGGTGATTGGCTTCACCAAGGAAGTGCACAAGCTCATGCGTGCGGCGGATTTTCTGATTGGCAAGCCCGGCCCGGGAAGCATCGCTGAGGCCATGGTTCGCGGCCTACCCGTGCTGATTGAACGCAACGCCTGGACGCTGCCGCAGGAGCGGTATAACGCAGTGTGGGTGGAGGAAACGCGCGTCGGCATTGTGCTGAAGAGTTTTCGCGAAGTTGTCGCGGGTGTGAAACAGATGATGGATCCGGTGAAGCTTCAGGAGTTCAGAAAAGACGTCGCGGCGCTCGAAAATCGCGCCATTTTTGAAATCCCAGAGATTCTGGCCAAACTCTTGGGCGAGCCGGCAATTACGATTGGTCCGGAAACGCGCGACCAGCATGTACCCACTGCCAATATTCCAGCGCAAGTCTAAATAAAACCTAGTTCAGGATAAAGATGGCGGAGTTCCCAATTCAGATTGGAAGCGGTTCCAATGTGAAACTGCAGACCGGATTTGGGGCAGTCCACTCTGGCGCCAAGGAGCATAAGTAATTGAAGAATATAGGATTACGTCGAGACGAGGCCACCAGGATTATGGCGCGCCTCGTGCATTGCAAGCTGACGGGCGCGTGTTTCAATTGACGAAATGCGGAGAGGCGAGTGAGAAGGAAGGGGCTCGCTCGTCACTTTTGCAGATCGTTCCCACCTGCCTCTGAGAGGGAAGCTAGGATGGATGACCCCACGCCGGTGTGAAAACGACACCGGCCACGAAGCGCGCCTTCCGGGGCCCCCGTCCCAAGCGGGAGCCCCACTTTTTTATCAACATTCCCTTCCGTTAGCATCTGCGTTCCGTAGTTCCAGTTCGTCAGGAATTTTTCCACTTCCCGCCTGGTCACGGTGCCTCAGAAAGAAGAGTCCTGAAGAGTTAGTCGTCGCGCGGCTAATTGACCCTGCGGGTCACCGCAATGCGCGCCTGACCCAGCACGTGCGCCACCTGCGTCTCGCGAAGGCGCGACGCGTCATATTCAAACGACAACTGGTTCTTGGCTTCCTCGATGCGAAAGCGCCGCAACCCGTAGGTATTTGCAAACGACCCAAGCGCCGCCAGTTGTTCTCGGCTGAGCGGCGACTGCAATTCATAGGTGACTTCCACGAGTGTCATACCCGCATTATACCAGCCTTCGCGAGGGCGACCCGCGTAGTCGCTTGTAACCTCGAATCATCTAACATAATGTCATGTCAGAACGCGTTCCCATGCCTGATCCACAAAAGTCTGGCCTGCCGAGTTTCTCTTCAGCTCCACCTGCGAAGGATCCCGTCTGCGGAATGTGGGTGGATTCGCAAAAGCCCGCAGGGAAAGTCGAGCACGGAGGAAAGACGTATTATTTCTGTTCGCCGAGGTGCGCCGAGCGATTCGAAAAAGAGCCCGAAAAGCTCATGGCGGTGCCCGTAACCGCCGGCATGGAACAGCATCCCGCACCGCCGGGTCGTGGCGCGCATCCCCGAGCGGCCGCCCCAGTGCAAGCCGCCTCGAGCAGACCGCTCTACACCTGCCCGATGCACCCGGAGATCGTGCAGGCCGGCCCAGGTGCATGTCCCAAGTGTGGAATGGCGCTCGAGCCAATGGATGTATTCGCCGAAGTAGAAGCGGATCCGGAATACGACTCCATGCGGCGGCGGTTTTGGGTGAGCGCAGCCTTCTCGCTGCCCGTGCTCTTGCTCTCTATGTTTGGTGAGAACTCAGGTTTCTATTTGGCGCCGAACGTCAAAAATGGGATCGAGTTTTTGCTGGCCACACCCGTGGTGCTCTGGTGTGGCTGGCCGTTCTTTGAAAGATTCTGGGCGTCACTCATCCATCGAAGTCCCAATATGTTTACGCTCATCGCGTTGGGAACGGGTGCGGCATATCTAGACAGTGTCGCGGCGACGTTCTTCCCTCAAATTTTTCCAGAATCTTTCAGAAGCATGCGCGGTGCAGTCCCCGTCTACTTTGAAGCAGCGGCCGTAATCACCACGCTCGTGCTCCTCGGCCAGGTATTGGAGTTGCGCGCCCGGCAAAAAACGAGCGGTGCGATCCGGGCCCTGCTGAATCTGGTGCCGCAGCAAGCCCATCTGGTCGCCAATGACGGATCGGAAAGAGACGTCGTGCTCGATCAAGTGAAGCCCGGCGACAGATTGCGCGTGCGGCCCGGTGAGCGGGTGCCCGTGGATGGCGTCGTCCTTGAGGACGCAAGCGCCGTGGACGAATCCATGGTCACGGGTGAGGCGATGCCGGTGGAAAAAGCAGCGGGCGACAAGGTGACCGGCGGAACGCTCAACACCAGTGGAAGCTTCGTAATGCAAGCCGAACGCGTGGGAAGCGAAACGCTGCTGGCGCAGATCGTCAAGCTCGTCAGCGAAGCGCAGCGCAGCCGCGCGCCCATGCAACGCCTGGCCGACAGAGTTTCCAGCTATTTTGTGCCGGCAGTCGTAGCGGCGGCAGCGCTGACGTTCCTGGGCTGGGCGTCCTTCGGACCCGAGCCGCGTCTGGCCCACGCACTTGTCAACGCCGTAGCAGTCCTGATCATCGCGTGCCCCTGCGCACTCGGCCTGGCGACGCCCATGTCCATCATGGTGGCCGTCGGACGCGGCGCCCAGGCAGGCGTACTCGTTCGAAACGCAGAAGCCCTCGAGACTCTCGCCAAAGTCGATACGCTCGTCGTCGACAAGACCGGCACGCTGACGGAAGGCAAGCCGCAAGTTGTAAACGTCGAAGTCTTCGAGCGCACCGGCTTATCCGGAGATGAACTTCTTGCAGTCGCCGCAAGTCTGGAAGCGTTGAGCGAGCATCCTTTCGCTCGTGCCGTTGTGCGAGCGGCGGCAGATAGAAAGCTAGGCACTGCCCGCGTTAGTGAATTTCACGCCACTGCCGGTGGCGGCGTCGAAGGAATCGTCGCAGAGAAAACGGTCATCGCAGGAACCGCCAAGTTCCTGCGAGAGCGGAGCGTTGAAGTCCCGGACGACCGGGAAATGGAATTGCTTGTGCCTGGCTCCTCCGCAGTGACCCTCGTATACGTAGCAATCAAGGGTCGCGCGTCCGGAGTCATCATCCTCAGTGACCAGATCAAGCACTCGACTCCAGAAGCGATCCGCGAACTCCGTGCTGAAGGGATGCGCATTGTTGTGGTCACGGGCGATCGCCGCGCCACGGCAATGAAGGTAGCACGCGAACTAGGAATCGAAGAGGTGGAGGCCGAAATCCAGCCGCAGCAAAAAAGCGAAGTGGTGAAACGCCTTCGCAACCAAGGGCGAATCGTGGCCATGGCTGGCGACGGCATCAACGACGCCCCGGCGCTCGCGGCGGCGGACGTCGGCATCGCCATGGGCACGGGAACGGACGTGGCGATCGAAAACGCAGGGATCATCCTCGTAAAGGGCGACTTGCGCGGAATCGTCCGCGCTCGCCGGCTCAGCCGGGCGACCATCGGCAACATCCGCCAAAACTTAGCCTTCGCATTCCTGTATAACGCGCTCGGCATCCCCATTGCCGCTGGCGTCTTCTATCCTGTATTTGGCTGGCTGCTCAGCCCCATGTTGGCGAGCGCGGCCATGAGCTTCAGCTCCGTCTCGGTCATCGCCAACGCCTTGCGTCTGCGCAAAGCGTCTCTCTGAGAGTTGCGGGAAAGACTTTGGACTGTTGAGCTAACTTTGTCCGAGGATAGCGTCGAAATAGGCAAGCATCTCTGGAGAATCCCACTTTTGTGGCCCGATGACTTTGCGGGCGATGCGGCCATGCCGATCGATGATATAGGCTTCGGGGATCATGGACGTTCCATAGGATAAGGCGATGGGTGATCGATTGTTTTCGGTGCCGGGATCCCGATAAGTCGGGAAGTTCACGCCTTGTTCGCGGAGGAATTTTTCGAAAGCGGCCGGGTCCTCGTCGGCGGCGACGCCAAGAACGACACCGTTGCGCGATTCGATGTACTTCTGGAGCCGGTTGAGCGAGGGCGCTTCCTCGACGCAAGGCGGGCACCAACTAGCCCAGAAATCGACGACGACAACTTTGCCGCGCAGATCCGATAGATGGCCGGGTTTCCCGGATATTTCGAGGGCAAAATCTTTTTCGCTCTGTCCGGCGATGGAGGCCTCCCCTTGTCGATAGCTGGGCAAAGCGAAGACCACCACAATCCCCGCCGCAACCGCCAGGGCGCCCCAGGCGAACACTTTTCGAAGGGTTCCCATCGAATGCTATACTAACGTATCCGCGCTGGATCGGAAACTGCTCCTCTTCAAACACACCATGCTCACTGAAGCACCAAACAATCCGGCTGCCGCACTTTCCGTTTCCGCTGCCAACTCCGCGCCTGCCTCAGCCAACGTGACGGCGATCGTTCCCGTGCGCAATGAAGAGGCCGTTATCGCCGCTTGTGTGGAGTCTCTGGCGCGGCAGCCTGAAATTGCCGAAATTCTGGTGGTCAACGACGAATCTTCGGACCGTGGCGCGGAGATCGTCCGCGGGCTGATGACAAAGATTCTGCGCCTGAAACTCCTCGAGATCCGTGGCGTGCCCGCCGGCTGGGTCGGCAAGAACTACGCAGCTTCGGTCGGCGCGAACCACGCCACAGGCGCTTGGCTGCTCTTCACGGATGCCGATGCCGAGCAGGAAGCTGGAGCGGCGCGGCGCGCGCTGGAGCTTGCACAGGAAACCGGCGCCGCGCTGGTCTCGTTTTCGCCGGAACAGGTGACCCAACGGTGGTACGAAAAAGCTCTAATCCCCTTCGTCTACTGCCGCCTCGCAAAATATTTCTCGTTCGATGCCGTGAATGACCCCGCTTCGAATGCCGCGGCTGCCAACGGCCAATTCTTGATGATTCGCCGCGACGCCTATGAAGCGATCGGGGGTCACGCGAGCGTAGCGGGCGAAGTACTGGAAGACGTGGCGCT
>Ga0307479_10004701_pt1 | contig 12524 bp, 9 predicted proteins | sample atmos_gasesECM4C_FD_203743 | JGI IMG/M metagenome (GOLD analysis project Ga0307479, IMG submission 203743) | Hardwood forest soil microbial communities from Morgan-Monroe State Forest, Indiana, United States - atmos_gasesECM4C_515 | ecosystem: Environmental > Terrestrial > Soil > Temperate...
GATTCCTTGGTCGCCGCAGACTTGGATTCCTTAGTTGCCGTAGGACGAGTTTCCCTGCCTGAGTTCGTCTCGCGTGAGCTCGCCGTTGTCTTTGCAGGAACGTAGCGTCCACCGGCGGCCTTTGCGGGTACCACGCCGCTGCCGCTAAGCTGTCCAGGTTTGGCAGTTGCAGCAACAGCTGGCTTGCCATGGTTCACTGATGCGAACTGTGCGCGATTCGTGCTTGCTTCATGCTGGTGCTGCGTTTGCACGGACGTCGCCGGGACATGACGCTCGTGGGCCGCGGCTTCTTCCGCAGCCGTTGGACGAGCCGTCGTTCCGCCATTGCCGCCGTTGAAGCTGGCGCGAGTTGTGGTCGTTGTGACGACCGTCTTGGTGTAAACGTTGTGGATCACCGTGCGGTTAACGTTCATTACTTCTGTGTTGTAGAAGAAGTGCCCGCCTTGCCAGTATCCGCCGCCGAAACCAACTCCTCCGTAGCCGAATCCATAGTTAATGCCGCCGTAGAAGCCGATCGTCGGGCCCCAATAACCGGCGTTCCAAGCATACACGCCGTCGGACCAGCCCCAATAGCCGGGTGTCCAGAGGAAGCCCGCCTCGGGGGCGACTACCCAGGTGCCGGGCACCCAGTAGTATCCATCGTCACCGTAAGCCCAGTAACCGGGCGTCCAAAGATAATCATCGCCCGGGCAAACGGGCTGCACATACACGGGCAATGCGGGTGGGGCGATCGTGATGGAGACACCGACAATCTGTGCGGAAGATCCGGCTGGCATCGCCAGCATCACGAACGTGGACAATAACAGCAGCATAAGAATGGAGCGGGCAATTCTCATTGTATTCACCTCAAAAGATTGGCGTTCGGTTTTGGAGGGCCTTGCGGACACAGAACCGGCGAGCCGGACTGGTCGCGCACAAAACTTCTGCTTACACCCTGAACATGCTAATGAAGCCGGACAAGAACCGCCATGCGGGGAATGCTGTATAACGTTCACTATCTTCCGGTAGTGGACTAACTCATTCAGAAGAAGCGAGATCGGGAGGCGGGTATTCGGGTAGTTTGGCGTTTTTTGCGTCGGTGCGCTTCACTTCAAGCTCGTCGAACAGAATCGAAGGAGCAATGACCGTTATGGGAATCGGGCCCTCGCGATTATTGACCAGCGGGTCGTCACCTGCGGCGATCAGGCCGTTCCGCAGCGTGCGGGTGTCGAGTTCATTGAAGACAGCGCCGCGCACAAGCTCTTCGTGGCCGTCGTTTTCATACACCCGGTAGAGCAACCGCGGAACGTAGCCGGGCCCCAGAGTCTCGACATAATAACCGTAGGGCTTGCCCACGTCGCGGCACAATGCCATGAGCTTCTTCTTGAGCTCAGCCGGCGAAGACGTTTCCTTTGATTGCACAATCAGGTTTCCCACGCTTGGCGTGACAGGCTGGCCTGGTACGGCGCGGCCGTGGCCATTCGATTCCGGGAAATCGCGCAGGGGCTCGCGCCCCAGAAGGTAATTCTCCAGCATTCCGTTCTGTATCACGGGAACCTTCACGGCCTGGACGCCTTCATCGTCAATTTCGTAGCTGCCGACGAGCGTCTTGCCCCGGAAAGTCTTTAACCGTGGATCGTCCACCACCGACAGAAAAACAGGGAGCACGCGGCTCTTGTAGCTCGCCGCGAATTTCCCTTCGGTTCGCGCCGAGTCGCCCGGCTTGGGCCGCCGCCCCACGATATTCGCGCCGATCATTCCGGTAAAAACGTCGGTTGAGGCGTCGTTCGAAAACAACACCGGACCGCGATACTCTTCCTCGACGACGGGAGCATCGCGCAAGTCTTTAAGTGTTTGAAGCGTCTTGCGCGCATCTGCCTCGAACTGCGCGGGCGTGGGCAATTCCTCGATGCTTGCCGCCGTGTAATATGGCGAGCGCTCGATTTTCATTCCATCCCCGGCTTGCGTGGACCCGGAAAGAATCAGGGAGTAAATCGCGTAGCCGTGCCGCGCCACCGTTCCTTCGGTATTGATGAAGTACTCGTTGACGGCGCGGAAGCGGAGCGAGGCGGAGAGGGATTGGATTTTCGGATCGGTGCGGAAAATCGCCGTGGATTTTTCGAGCGCTCCGTTCCACGGCTTCGCGTCGAATTCCAATTTGGCGAGCGCGCCGATGGACTGCAACGCGGGAACTTGCGCGAAATCGGAAAATGGCTGGTCGGCGGTGTACTGGCTCAGGACCGCCTTCTTCGCGGCCAGGGCTTCGCTTGCATTTTTATAAGCTTCGTCTGTGGCCAGCCACAATTGGCGGCGCAGCGCGACGGGATTGTCGTCGAGCGGCGCGAAATTCGTGACGCCCATTCCCCCGCCGAAGTAGCTGTCTTGTTTATAACCGCCCACGCGGACTACCACCCGCACACTGCGCCCGTGACTCCGCTGGCTCTGCCGCATGGCTCCGAATGCGGCCTCGGCGTCGTACGCATCCACTTCCGAAAGCCGGTACTCGATGTAGTACGGCGCGTCCACATTCTCCATCTTGAGCTTTGCCTTCGAGCGCGCAAGCTCTTCGCTCATGGCGTCAAGTAGACGGTCTGACAAGGCAGCGGTCGCTGACGAAGAATCCGTCTTTGTGTTTTTTCTCTGTGCCGCGGCGGGTGTTCCACAGGAGAGCGCCAGAAGAGTCGCGGCGAGGCCAACGAGCCACCGGCGCGGGACCCGCGGGGCGAAGGGAGTCTGGCTCTGGCTCACGGCTTCGCTCCCACGGAGGACGCTGATTTCGCGCTTGCCGAAGACGCTGTACTCTCCATACCCGGCGGCGGCAAGATCGGAGGCCGGTTCGTTCCTCGCTGCTTTTTCTGAACTTCGATTTCCGAGAAGAGCATCGCGGGCGCGGAAGCTGAAACGGGAACCTGCCCCGATTCCGCTCCGCAGACGCCATTGAAAACCTGGAGCGTATCGCCAGTGAGCACGATGTTGTTGAGCGAGAGCAGCGGAGTGCCGACGATATCCACTCCGCGCACCAATTCGTCGGGACGTCCGTCGGGATACACGCGCCAGACCATGATGGGAATCACCTGGAACGATTGCGGCATTTCCCGCGTGGTGAGGGTGAACCCGCCCTCGATGTCCTCGAAGTAGAGGCCATAGGGTTTCCCCAGCTTCTTGACTTCATCAATCAGCTTCTGCCGCATCTCGGAATCCTTCACGGTGTTCGTGGAGGTCACAATCAAATTGCCCTGCCGGCCCGTGGGCATGAGTCCTGCCTGCCGCCGTCCGTGGCCGTTCGAGTGGTCGAAATTCTTGATGGGCATGCGCGACATCAGGAAATTCTTCAGGATGCCGTTTTCGACCGCGCTCACGCGCTGCGCAGGGACGCCTTCATCGTCGAAGTCGTACGTTCCGGCGAGCTTCACGCCGTTCAGTTCTTTCGTCGTGGGATCGTCCACCACGCTCAAGAACGCGGGGAGCACCGGCTGATTCACTTTTTTCGTGAACGTTTGCCCTTCGGTTTCGCCGCGTTGCCGGTGGCCTTCGAGACGATGGCCCAGCACCTCGTGAAAAAACACCGCGGCCGCCCGCCCGGAAAGCAAGGCCGGCCCCGCATACGGCTCGGCGACAGGCGCGGCTCGCAGCGCGTTCAGATCCGCGGCGACCTTGTCCACCTTTGCCGCGAGCTCCTTTTCCGATGGAAGCTCTCCCGGCGAATTCTCCTGAAAGGTTTCGACGCGCAGCAGGTCCATGCCATCGTCCGCTCGCGTATCCGCTTGGATCACCAGGCGGCTCATCGCCGCGGGACGCACCAGCGCCGTTCCGTCGCTCGTAGCAAGATAGGAGCGGGACGCCGCCACCTGCAGGAAAACAACGGAGGAATACACGTCCGGATATTTTAAGAATCCGGCGGAAAGCCGCCGAATCTCGCCTTCCCAGGCTTTCTGGTCGAATGAGACGCGCACGATCGAATCGTCGCGATGATTCTGAGCCTGCTCCCGCGAGAAATCCGCCGATTTGTCCTCTTCCTCCGAGCGGACCGCCTGGTTCGTCTTCACCTTGAGGAAGGCGGAGGAGGCTTGCTCGTATTCACGGTCCGTGAGCTGCCAGAAGACGCGCGCGATCGCGTCCGGATCATCCGCAAACGGAAGCGTTCCCCAGGTGAGGCCGGAGGCGCGGCTTTCGCCGTGCGTGTTGTCCAGCGCCTGAGACCCCACGCGCATCATCACGTCTGCTTGCCGCCTGCGGATGTCCGTGGAAACGATCAGGCTGCCGTTCGTTCCGACGATCGCGGTGCCGGTGGTTTCCGTTGCGCCGTAGCTGAGGTAGTACGGCGCGGGATCGGTCTTCGCAAGCGATGCGCTGGCGCGCTTCAATTCACGCTGCATCGTATCGACCAGCACGTCCTGCCGCGCACCCGAAGACAGCGCGCCCACGGGAACAGTGAAACAGACAACGATTAGAAAGATTGCGGGCCAGGACAGGGATCGGTTCATGCGTCCGTTTTGCGCTCTTATTTAAAGAGGAATCAATTTAGCACACTTTTGCTGCACCCGAGGGCACATGTAAACGTGGCCGCGCAAAAAGGCCCCATATTCTTGATCTCGCTGTTTAGTCATTGGAAACACTGACTGCCCTTTGTCGGACCTAGTCCATTGGCTACCGTACAGTCTTCAACGTGTGGAGACGGTACTTCGAACACGGGGTGTGCCATCAAGCTGAGACAATCCGGTTTGCAGTGAAGGCGGAGGATCATCGGCATTGAGCACTCATGATTCGACCAAGGAGGAGACAACGCAAGCGGTCAATGGCCAGCCGTCTGCTCCCATCGCAAAGAAGCCCCACCAAAAGCCCGCGTTTCGCTTCGAGAGTGTCTTTGAAACCATGGCATTAACTTGCGGCAAGTTGGGAGCCAAGGGGCAATGCCATATCAACCGCAAGCTTTCCTAGTTATATGGAAGGAGAATCTGCGATCAGCAATGTGGCCGCCGAAAACCGAGCTCTCATAAGATGTCAATTGGCCGCCGATGCCATCCGCGCCTTTGGGAAACTTCGTTTGAAAGTCACTGGCAGCAGCATGCTTCCCTCCGTGTGGCCAGGTGACATCCTTTCCGTACGCCGGGCAGAGATTTCCCAGGTTTTTCCCGGCGACATCGTCTTATTCGAACGCGATGGCCGGCTTTGCGCGCACCGGGTTGTGGACAAGATTGTTGCCCCAGACCAAACCTATCTGGTAACCCAAGGGCAACAACTTTGCTCCACGGACCCTCCCGTGTCGTCGCGGGAGCTGCTAGGTCTGGCGACTTCCATCGAGCGTGGCCGCTTGCGAATCGATCCGCGAGCGGGGCTCCGCATGCGATGGCGCATCCTTTCTCTGGTCTTGCGTCGGTCGGCTTTCGCAACCCGCTTGATGCTGCATCTGCTCGCTTCCCGCCAGAACTCGGTAGATGAAGAGGCAATGTGGAGCGCTTAGAAGCTATTCGTGGCTTATATGGAAGGGAATATGCGCGGTCCTTCCATTCAGGACTGCGAGAAGTCTTTTGTCAGGACCGGAGTCCCATCCCGAAATCTCCTGTCCAAGAAATCACGCCTGCCTGGAATGGTTCAGATTCAAATATCGGGAAACTGGCAGCAGTTCAGCTGAAATCAAAGCGGTTTTGACGGTTGCGGCCAGTTTCCGACTTAAACGCGGCAGGCATGTGCCACGGCATGGTGTGGGGACGTCGCTTAAGGAAACAAGAACGTACGAAACCTGACGGGACGGCTCGTCGGAGTCAAGCCGACCAGGAGTAAGCTAGGCCAATGGAGCTTGCCACGAGCCTGTTGTCGTTACTTCAACACCTTTTCGCCGTGGCTAAAGTGACGGTACCGACCTTCTTCGGCTTATGGATCTTCTTTTTCTTGTTCTTTTTAGCTGCCATCATTTTTCTCCTCTAGCTGAGATGGCCCCTCGTGCGGCGCGACTCTAGCACAGGCCAATCGCGAAAACAACTTCAACTGCTTTTCGACGCGGTCCTCCGCATCGCCTTCGGGGTTTCAGCGCGCCGCGATCTCGCCCGGCGCTCCACGCGATCCCAATACTTCGTGTATTCGAGCGAAAAATTCACGGGTTTGCGCTGCGGATGAGCCGCAAAATCTTCCCGCATCCGCATCAGCATCGCAATTGCGTCTTGCCTTTGTTGGTCGACTCGCCCTCCCGGAATCCATTTTCGGAAACGCTGCAACTCGGCCACGCTCAACCCCTGCCGAAGCGCTTCGTCCACAATTTTTTCGTATTGGCGGTGCCGGTAGAAAAAACCCTTGCCGATTTGCGCCAAGCCCTCCGCCGTGGGCCCACAAACAACTCGCTCCTCGACGGCCTTTGCCAGCGTGCGGCGGATGTTGACCATCGCTTCGCTCGTGGGCTCGTAGTTTTTCGCCGGCCCGCTGTGGATTCGAGCGACCTCGTCATCATCCTCAATCGCCGCCCTGGCATAGTCTTCGAATATGTCCCCTACTCCAACCATTCCAAATGCAGCCAGCTCCGCAGACCGCAGCGCTCCCATGCTTGCGCTGCCGTAGACGTGGATCCCCTGGCACAGCGCCCAGAGGATCTCCTTGTGCCAGACCGACGGAACGCGCTCGAACAATCCGTCGATGATCCCGATGCCCCATGGTTTTCGGCGCGCAATTCGATAGACGTCGCCCTGCGCGACCGGCGGCAGGTAGATGGGCTCGGCCCAATGCTCGCGCGCAACTTCCGGAGGAAGCGACGGCCCCGCGAATACATACACTTTCATCGCGAACCTCCGCGTTGCATCCTCGCTCGCCGCCCCGGCACGTACTTCCGCGCAAAGTTCAAGCTCTCCAGGTACGGCACGATCACGCGCACCACGGGAATACCCAGTTCCGGCTTGCTCAAGTCCACGGCCACGACTTCTTGCATTCCCGCACTTCTCAAGCGCTCCAGTAACCAGTCCAGGTCGTCGTTGAGCGTCCGGCCCTCGAAGCTCGGAACTTCGCGGAAGTCGGCTTCGCCTGTCGCGCGGCAAATCTCGGAGCGGAACCGGTCGAGCACGCGTCGGCTGCGATGCACCACATAATCTCTGCGCGAGAAATCGTCCCGCGAACCGGCGATCAACGTCAATCGGCCTTGCTCAGCTTCCAAAAGAGCGCGGAGCAGCGCAATATTCCGAGAGGGATGGCTGCCGCGACCGCCGGTGGCATATAGCTGGCGCGACCGATCGTCGAGTTCGGGAACGATTTGGCACTCAAAGCAAGCAACCCCGATGTCCGTGGTAATGTTCCACACCGCTACAGCGATGCCAGCTTGTTTGTACTTCGTCAGTGTTCTTTGGCAGTCAAGGTCGTCGATGGTTTCGAGCGAGATTCTTCTCTTCCCCCGCTGCTTCCGGCTGAGGAAGCCCCCGAGCGTTAGTGCGTCGGATTCGATCACTTCAGAAACCGCATGAATCAGCGCCTCCAGGAAATGATTCCCCGCGGCAAGGCCGTTTGATGTTTGCAAAAAAAAGCCCGACCCCTCCGGAGGAGGAATCCGAAAGTCGGTGTGGACCAGCTCGAAGGGAACCCAGGCGGGCTTATCCTTCAACAAATCATACCCTTCGATCCAGGCCAGACGCCTCTGCGGGTCGAATCGGGCGCCCGCCGCTTTAGGAAGCCCCTCCAAATCCACAACCGATGCTTGGCGACGCAGCTCAGCGTAACTTTCGAAGAGCAGTGGCCGGTCGATGTGCTCCGCATGAAAACTCTCTACGGCTTCCATCAGCCCGGAGGCTTTGACGTCGTCTAGCTCCAGGCCTTTCCCCTGCGCCGAGGACAAACTTCTCGAGTTCGGCTGGTAGACGAGGACGATGGGAATGCCGACGTTATCCAGGCCCGTGACGTTGGCAATCCTCGTGATGCCCATTGCGCCCAACAACGGAGCCAGGCGTTTCTGCGTCTCGATCGGAGAGCAATACCGGTTCGTCCCATTGCGGTAACGCTTTTCGATTTGCTCTCTGCGGACGTTTTGCAGCATCGAATCCACCGCGCGCGATTGGTACACTTCGCCCGCGCCCCTTATCAAAGAGATTCTTCAAAGCACCCGTTGCTGGTCAAGGACGCTTTCACAAATTTCACACCGTAACGCATGATGAGACGGTACTAGCTTCTATCACGGAACACCTCAAAATGTGACTTCCCTTGTGAATCAGAGTAGATAAGCCTGCTTCGCGACGGCCAACATCCCCAAGTCGCTAATCCGTTGTACGGGCAAAGCCGAGGCTCAGAGCACCATAAGCGCATTAACTGGAACTGGCTCATTCGCGATTTGACTGCTTCCAACCACAGTCAAGGTCGGTGCGGTTTCAGCCGATATGGTACTGGTACGACATTCTTCGTCGCATTTTTGGGGGTGTAAATTGAACGGCCGAAATGTTTCCCAACCGGTCGCGCGGGCGGAACCCGGCTTCTCGATTCATCCGAAACTGTTCGTGTTTTTCGACAAGAAAACGGGCGCGCCGCGTTTTGAAATCAAAGCGAGTCCTGATGGCAGGATGCCGGTGGACGAAGCTGTTGGCCTGCTTGCCATGCATTGCATGGTACGCGGCCAGACGCCGAGTGATTACGACGTGATGGTCGGGGCGGGGGAAGATCTGCTGGACGGTCTGGCAGGGCGTGCCCGCAAGCTCATACAAGCCACGATGGCGATTGCATCGCCGCTGTCGCTGAGCCATCGCCAGCAGGAGGTTCTCGCGGCGGTGCTGCAGAATCTTTCGAACAAGGAAATCGGCACGAAGCTGAACGTTTCCGAGCGTACGGTGAAATTCCACGTCTCCGCCTTGCTCAGGAAGTTCGAGGTGCCCAGCCGCGTCAGCCTGATGCGCACGGCGGTCGACCTTCTCGCGGCCGGAAAGCTGAATTGCGAATCGCCGGTGATTCAGTTTCGCGCCCGGGAGACCCTTCGGATGGAACGCAGCAAATTGGATGAAGGGCTGCTTCGTCTGAATGCCTCGGAGAGAAGAGCGGCGAAGTGGGTGCTGGGAGAAACGAAACAAGGGCTTAGTCGGGCGGAATGAGCGGCAATAGGAATTCCTGCAGCTTCGCGCTTTCTGTAACAGAAAGCCGGTCGAGGCGAATGCCCATTTGATTGGCTCCGATGACACGCATCACGGAACCTGAGCCAATCACCGGTTTTTCTCCCGGATTCAGATACAAGCTGAATTGGACCGCCAATCCCGCCGGTAGAGTGTGAGAAGCCTTCATGAGAATTCCGCCGAGGCTCACATCAATTGTTTCACCTTCCAACTCTCCCTTTTGCGAGCTTAGCCGCACCTTGGTTTGCAGGGGCACGCGCCGGAACCGGCGCCGCTCGTGCTCGATGGTCCCTCGCGTGGCGCGAACGAGTTTCAGCAAGCGGCCCTTGTCTATAGGCTTGTAGATGAAAAAATTGGCTCCGGCTTCGAACCCCTCGGAAACCGCGATCGTACGCGGATCATCACTGATCATGATGATGGGTGTCGTCTGGTTGAATCCGGAAAAGCGCATTTGCTGCGCGAGCTCCATCCCGCTCGGCGTCGGCATCCGCTGGTCCAGCAGGACCACGTCAAACCTCTCGTTTTGAAGGCGGCGCGTTGCGTCCGCGCTTTTCGTGAGTGCGAGAGTTTCTATGCCGGTGGAACTCAAGACTTCCTGTATCAGCGCGCAAATAGCTGGTTCGTCGTCAACGACGAGGGCGCGTCTCTGCATGGTTTCTCCACGAGGTGCGGGCTGCTCGATCTGCAAGAATCCGGCGCAGGGGCTCAGTGCTGGCCGTGCCTCTGTTCTTTGTTCACTTCGTAATACTGAAGCTCCACTCCGATGCGAGGCTTCTCTTGTGGAGAATCCGTTGAATCAATGTGAACCACCCGGCCCTGGCAGCACCATTCCGGCGAAGGTTTCCCGGCAACTTCCTCGGGCATCGTCAAAGTTACTTGGACAGGCATACCGACTCTCAGTGGGAGATCCGAGAGGAACGATACGCCTCGGGCTGAAATATTCGAGGATTCGACAAGCCTTGCAGGCTCTTCCGCCGAACCCAGATTGCGAATCTTCATGGGAATGCTGAGCTTGAGACGCGGCGTGTAGCGCCGTTCATCCGGTTTCATGATTCCTCTTCTCCTGGGCAAAGGAAGGTTCAGCCCAAACGCATTCAAGAATTGTGAGCGGGAGTGTCTTGGGACCCCGATGAGCTAATCGGACAATATGACGGATTCTTTAGCGGCAGTGTTGCCATTCGAACCAGAAGGCAGACGAATGCCGGAACTCAGGCAATCGTCACGAACGAGCGTTGACCGGAGCGACCGGCAATCGCGTCTCTCACGACGTCACAGATGGACCTGTAGAATCATTCTCTAGAACAAGTTCCAAAGGAACTGGTTGTAGACCTCGTGGTGATACTGCACTTCGGGAACTTTCACGAAGGTTCCGAGGTTGCGGGAGCAGCGGTCGGCTGAAGCCAGCTTGAGGTCGACGAACCGGTTCTTGACGTCTTCGCCGAAAAGCTTGGTGGTCCAGTCCGCCTTCTTAAAGTTTTCGATGGCGGTGTAAATATTGTCCGGAAGATAGCGCTCGGCCTGGCGCAGGTTCTTGATTTTTGCGGTGTCTCCCTCCAGACCAGTCTTGAAGATCGAGTACATCACCATGTAAGGATTCGCGTCGGGCGCGACCGAACGAAATTCCACGCGCATGCTGCGCTCATTGCCAATCGGGATGCGGATCATCGAGCCGCGATCCACAGCCGAAGCCTTGAGCTGGTTCGGCGCTTCGAAGTGCGGATCGAGCCGGCGGTAGGCGTTCACGCTGGCGTTCATCACCAGGCACAGATCGTTGCCGTGCGTGAGAATCCGGTCCACAAAGCCCCAGCCGAACTTGCTCAGTTTTTCCTCGCCCTTCGGATCCCAGAAGAGATTCTTGCCATCCTTGCTGATGGAAACGTTCGTGTGCATGCCGCTTCCGTTCACGCCGACGACCGGCTTCGGCAGAAAGCATGCGGTGAGGCCCATTTTCGTCGCGACCTGGCGGCAAACAAGCTTGTAAAGCTGAATCTGGTCGGCTGCCGCGACGACTTCGCCGTATCCGTAGTTGATTTCAAACTGTGACGGCGCCACTTCCGGATGGTCTTTTTCATTCTGGAAACCCATGGCGCGCTGCACTTCGGCGGTGGTATCGATGAAGGTGCGCAGCGGGTCGCCCGGCAGGGAATGATAGTAGCCGCCGGTGTTGACGTACTCGAATCTGGCGGTTTCGTAGTAACGGCGCTCGGCATCGGATCCCTGGAAAAGAAATCCTTCGATCTCGTTCGCTGCGTTCAGCGTGTAGCCTTCCTCCTTGTGCAGGCCGTCCGCAAACCCTTTCAAAATGCCGCGAATGTCCGCGCTGTAAGGCGTGCCGTCCTTGTCGATCACGTGGCCGAACACCAGAACTTTTCCGCCGCCGAACACGTCGGCAGGCCCCCAGTAGAACGCGCTCCAATCCATCATCAAGCGCAGGTCGCTTTCGCGCTGCGCGGTGAAGCCGCGGATGGAGGAACCGTCGAAAGTGAGGTTGTCCCAGCTTTTGATAAGAAACTTTTTGTCGTAGTCGAGCATGTGCAAGCGGCCTTCGAGGTCGCTGAAAAGGACGGTGACGGCCTTGATGCGCTTCTCGTCCGCGAGATACTTGAGGCGCTCCTCCTGGATCTTGTGCACGGCGACGCGCTTCATGCGCTGCTCTTTGGCTTTCAGGTTCAACTCTTCGAGCTCGTCATACGAAAGCGCGAGAAAATTACGAAGTTCTGTGGGCATGAATCTCCTCGAGATGAAGTGGATCTCTCAAACCGCGATTGCGGAATGGCGGATTCACCCGCCATTCGAAGCGTAGGGTATCGCGTGGCTCTTCCAACCGTCAAATCGAAAAAGCTCTGCGCGCCATAAAGAATTCTTATGGAATGTATCCAATTTGGCCGTACTGGGAGATCGCAGCGCCCGTTAGACCATTCGTGATGGTTGCTTTTATCTCGCGAGCAGGCTTTCCGCATACAGCGCTCCTTCGGGTGTGTCTTCATGCTTGAAATACACGAAGATGTCGCCCTGCCGGGCGCGCTCCGTAACCGTGCGCCACAACTCTTTTCGCTCGGCGGCCGAATATTCTTCTTTTCGAAGGCGCAGATAGGAAAAATCGGCGGTCTGGACCGAAGGTGTTTCCAGCTTTTCGCTCTCGGCCTCGCACAGCGCCGCATTGGCCGAGCGCAAGAGCGCGAATACTTCGCCGGTGAACCACGATTCGTGGCGGAATTCGAACGCAACGCGGAGAGTCTTCGGCAGCTCGGCGAGAAAATTCTTGAGGCGATCGAGGTCGCATTTCAGGTATGGCGGCAATTGAAACAGCACGGGGCCGAGCTTCCGTTCTTCCATGAGCGGTTGCAACGCGAGAACAAAATCCTTCGTAAATTCGCCGGCCTCGTGGAGGCGTTTGACATGCGTGATCATCTGATGCGCCTTGACCGTGAACTTGAATTCCGGAGGCGTCGCGGCCACCCATCCGCGCAGTAGTTTTTCGGT
>Ga0307479_10004702_pt1 | contig 12524 bp, 9 predicted proteins | sample atmos_gasesECM4C_FD_203743 | JGI IMG/M metagenome (GOLD analysis project Ga0307479, IMG submission 203743) | Hardwood forest soil microbial communities from Morgan-Monroe State Forest, Indiana, United States - atmos_gasesECM4C_515 | ecosystem: Environmental > Terrestrial > Soil > Temperate...
ATCAGTAAGCGAGACAGAATGGTCGACCCAAGTGCCGATTAAAGTGGCGCGCGCAGATATCGCCGGCGTGGACAGAGTTAGCGAACGGTTCGTCCAGGCTTCTACGGGTACCTCCATTGTCGGCGCGAAACCCACGATGTTGTTTCGCCAAAATATGGTCTTAAGCTTGGGCAGGTCGGATTCGGGAAGGTACGCGCCGGCGTTCACGGGGCGGTAATCGACCCCGCCGATGTCGAGGGGCAGGGAATCGCCTTGCGGCGTGACTAAGAGATTTGCGCCCAAGCTGCGGAATTCGCTAGCGAGGCGGTCGCCGACGTCGAGAGACACGCTGAGCGCGGCCGTGGCCACGGCCATACCGAGGGCGAGGGCCGCTCCGGTGAGAAGTTTGTGCCGCGGGCGGCGGGCGAACGAGTCGGAGACGAGGCGGAGAAACATTTAGGGGCAAGTCGAAGGTCGACAGTCGAGGCTCGAGAGCAAGTCAGCTTTCAGGGGCTCAAGCCCAAGACCAACATGCTTTATGTTGGACCTAAAGGTCCGACCCACAAAAGATGCGGCGGTCATTTGGGAATCTCGGTGGCGGCTTGGGTCAGCGAGGCGACGTCAAGCACCAAATCGCTGCCCTCGACGCGGGCCGGCACGCCGATGGGATTGCAGCCGCCTTGGTCGCCAATCGACGGGACGTAAATCGCTGAGCCGCAGTGCCGGCAAACCACATTCTGCCCGTCCTGACGATAGCCTTCCGGGCCGCAGATGCGACACGCGTCCAGAGCCGTCCCCCAACCGCTCGGCTTCTTGATCACCAAGAATCGCAGAGACTCGCTGTTTAGGGTTACGGTAAACAAATGCAGGTTGCCATCCTGCACTTCGCTTAATGGCACACGTAGCTCGTTACCGACGGCAGCGATCGGACGCGCGGCGGGCGGGGCGGAGTTTGCGCGTGCGTAGATGAAATCAGCAGTAAGAACGAGAATGACGGCGAGGCACGCCGTTGCCGCGGCCATCATCCACTGGCGCTGTTTGCGATTTTGAGAGTCGAGCAAACGCTTCTCCGCTTGGCCAGCGGCTGGATTCGAGTTTTTTGCGCGCGCTGCGGATTGCCATTCGCGCAGGATAAGGAGCGCGGCGGCTCCAAAGATAAAAACAAAGAAGAAAAGGTCGTTGCGCACAATCGGTCCGACCAGGGCCATTTCTTGCTTGCTGGAGGGAAGCCACTGCGCCTCGCTCAATTCGTGCAGACCGGTTACCGCGAGTTGAAAGGCAACCAGCATGAGGATGATACTCGTCACCGCAAAGAAGCGGTGCAGCGACACGCGCAGCGTCCCTTTGAAGAAAAAGACGCCGACAGCGACGGCAGCGGCGATCCCTAGGATCGTGCCAATCCAAGTCTGCAAGCCTTCGGTGGAGATCTCCACGGCACGCAGGATCAGGGCCAATTCGACGCCTTCGCGCACGACCATCAAGAATACGAAGAGGAAAATGCCCCAGCCCGCGGCGCGCCCCATGCGAACGGCGTAGGATTCCACCTTTTGTTCAATATCTTTTTTGAGATGCCGCGCAACGCGGTTCATCCAAACGATCATCGAAATCACAAAGGCGGCGGCGACGAGAAGCAACAGACCCTCGAAGCCGTCTTCACTGATACGGAAGCGCTGCAACATCACGGCAACGGCAAGGCTCAAGGCCGAAGCCAGGGCCACGCCGTACCAGACAAAACGCGCCAGGTGTGCTCTGCCGGTACGGGCGAGATAGACAAGAATGATGCCGACAACCAGGGCAGCTTCGACACCTTCACGGAGGGCGATGAGAAAGGCCGCGAGCACCGATTCTCCAGTTGAAAATGATTTGCAACTACAATCCAAGTTTACCTGCCAGTGCGTAGTGGGGTCAAGGAGTGGTAGTTCCGTGCGTTTAGCGAGCGCCGTCACGTAGAATGGTGGTCCGCCAACACACACCCATGACAGCGCGATCCGTTCGCCAAGCCATGTCAGTCCTTCTGTGCGCGCTACTCGTGTCCGCATTGGGGGCGGCCCGAGCGCTGCCGCAGAGTAGTCCCGCCGGGGCTTCGGAAGGCATCGTCTATGCCGACCAAAAGCGCGCGCAGCGGGCTGTCGAGCGCGGCACGAAGGCGGAGGCCGAGGGGCGCATCGATGACGCCTTGGTCGCCTACGACGAAGCGGCCCGCTATGCTCCGCGTGATTTAGCGATTGTCACGCGCGGTGCCGTTCTTCGCTCCCGATTGATCCGCGAACATGTGGAAAGAGCCGAGGCGTTGGCGGTCGCGGGAAAGGTATCCGTCGCGAAGGAAGAGCTGAACACGGCGATGCGCATCGATCCCACGAATCGTACGGTTGCCGAGCGCCTGGCGGAAATGGAATCGATGGAAGATGACGAACCAGCGCGGCGCTCCACAGAAATCGTGGGAATGCCTCGATTGAAGCCACGAAACGAAAAGCAGAGCTTCCATCTCCGCGGCGACACCCGAAGCGTGTACGAGCAGGTCGCGGCAGCATTCGGAGTCCGGGTCGTGTTTGATCCTGACGTGGTCTCGCGAAGCGTGCATCTGGACATTGACCAGGTTGACTTCAATACCGCGGTTGCGATCGTGGGATCGCAGACGGCCACATTTTGGCGACCCATCGATAGCATGAACATGTTTGTGGCTCCCGATACTCTGGAAAAGCGGCGACTCTATGGCCTGCAGGCGGAACAGACGTTTCCTTTGCCCGCCTCGGCGGCACCTGAAGAAATGACCGAACTGCTCCGGACCCTGAGGGAAATCACAGGGGCGACGCACATCACCCTGGACACGACGAGCCGCACCCTTACGATGCGCGATTCTCCGGATAGGCTGAGGCTCGCGGGAGAACTCATTCGCCAACTGGAGCGAGCGCGCGGCGAACTAATGCTGGAGATACAACTGCTCGAGGTGGATCGGAATAAGGCCCTGCAGTTGGGCATCACGCCCCCGGCATCCACGCAGGCCTTCCTGATCAGCCCAAGCGATGTCCGCGCGTTCGCGGGCGCAACGGACCTTTCCAATGCTCTGACCATTTTGGGTCAACTTCTCAGCGCCAAAGGGCTTTCGAGCATTCCGGGTTTTACGTTGTTTGGAGGCGGATACACGACTTTTCTGTTGACGCTTCCGGGGGTAGCGGCAAATTTTTCGGATGCACTTAGCCTGGTGCAGAATAGTAACCAAGTTCTGTTGCGGGCGCAGAATGGCAAGCCGGCGACCTTTTTTGTTGGTGATCGTTTTCCGGTAACACTGTCGCTACTTTCCGGGAGTCTCGGAACCGGTACGGGGACAAATCAAAGCTTTCCCTTCACGAGCGCGCCTACCTCAACGACATTTCCGCAGACGACCTTCGCGGTTGGAAACAATCCTTCCGCGCTGGTGGCCAATGACTTTAACGCAGACGGCTTGCCCGACCTGGCAGTTGCGAATCAGAACGACAACACGATCAGCATTCTGCTCAATAAGAACAGCGGCAATTTTGCGGCCGCCACCAACTCCCCCTTTGTGCTTTCTAAAACTGAGACTGGTCCAATTGCGATTGCTTCGGGTCTGCTTCGCAACGCTCTCACGAATGCGAACGGCACGCCTGTAACGATACCGGACCTGTTGGTGGTGAACTCAACTTCAGACAATGTCAGCGTGCTTTTTGGAAATGGCGACGGCACATTTCAGGAGGCGTCGGGATCACCTATTGCCGTGGGGAAAACCCCCAGCTCAATTGTTGTCGCGGATTTCAATGGCGATGGGAATTTGGATTTTGCGGTGGCCAACACGGGAGATAACACCATTTCCGTGTTTCGGGGCAATGGACAGGGAGGATTCACAGAGTTCCCCGGGTCGCCCTTCGCGCTCACGAACACGTCCGCGGTTTCGGAGCAGGGCCCTGTTGCCCTGGCAACGGCAAACTTCCGGCTAAAAACCATCGGCACAAACGGGCTTCCAGAAGTCGATTTGGCCATTGCCAACCAGTCGAGCAACAATGTCACGATTCTGCTCAGCTCGGTGGATACCAATGGCAACATCAGTTTTACGGAAGCAGTGAATTCGCCGATCGCGGTCGGTAAAACCCCCGTGGCCATCGCCTCCGGGGACTTAAACGTGGATGGAGTCCCGGACTTAGCTGTGGTTAATCAGGGAGACAATTCCGTATCCCTTCTTCTCGGGAGCAGCAACGCGGACGGCGCTTTCTCGGCAGCTAGCGGCTCGCCACTGGCTACCGCCACAACTCCGGCGGGAGTCACCATCGCGAGTTTCACTGGAGGTACGTCGCCGGATCTCGCGGTCACAAACAAGGGCACGAGTACTTTGGGAATCTATCTCGGCCTGGGCTCGGGAACGTTCGCAAACCGTATTGAAATCGGCACGCCGGCCAGCCCCGGTGCGATCCTAAGCTCAACTCTGACCAGCAGTGGGCTTCCTGATGTGGCCCTGGTGGCCCAGGGAACGACGCCGAACCAGGGACTAGTGGCCATCATCCAGGACTCCTCGACCTTCGCCACCGGCACGACTCCAGCACAAACGCCTTATCCGGGTTCCGAGTTTATCGACCTTGGAGTAAAGGTGAAGGCTACTCCGACACTTCATGCCAACAATGAAGTGACGTTGCAACTGGAATTTGAGATTCGCTCCCTGGCAGGTTCCAACGTCAATGGCATACCGGTAATTTCCAATCGCACGATTTCTCAAACAATCCGCGTGAAAGAGGACGAAACGAGCGTGATTGCCGGCCTGCTCGATAATGAAGAGACGCGTTCTCTCACAGGCTTGCCAGATTTCGCGAAAGTGCCGGGCATCGGATATGCCTTCGGGGCCCGAAACAACACGCTTAAAGATACGGAGTTCCTGATCCTGATTACCCCGCGGAAGCTCCGGGACGTCATCCGAAGTGCGCCAAGCATATTTGCGGGCCGTGGCGACTCCACAAGCAGGGGGCCGACGGGAGCCGCACCGCAGTTAACGCAGCCGCAGCCATGATGCCTAAAAACTAGTCTAAATTAGACTAGTTAGGTCTAGTCCAATTTAGACTAGTCAGGTTATGCCCCTGACTAGGCCAAAAATTCGTTTTCCAACCTTTGGGTTTAGGGCAACGGTTCAAACACTACGATCGGCTGATAGGTGCGGGGGACAACGGCTTCGGCTATGGCGATCAAATTATTTTGTTGCCCGAAAACGCGCAGCCGCGGTGGACGGGGCTCGCCGCCGTCCAACTGCGACGTAGCTCCTGGGGGCGGCTCAATACGGCCAGGCTGAATTTGCGCCAGAGCCACGTTGAACCTGGTGCCGTGACGCACGCGCCGCTCGATAATCGGCAAAACATTCACACGCGGAAAATTGGGCAGCAGATTGTCCAAGCGGATGAGGTAGTCGGCAAATTTTCCAAGCCGTGAGGCTTCGGCAAGTTCTTCCAGCTTGGCGGCTTGATCCAACGAGAATTCTCCTACAGCCGTCCTTGTAATTTCGGCGAGGTGCGCGCCACATCCTACTTTCTGGCCCATTTCATGCGCCAGGGAGCGGATGTACGTTCCCGAGGAGCATTCAATTTCGAATCTGGCGACATTGCCGTCAACTTCCTTGAGTTTGTACTCGAACAACTCGATTTCGACCGGCTTGAGATCGACCGGCTTGAGATCGACCGGCTGTTTTTTGCGGGCGAGTTCATAGGCGGGCCGGCCGTGGACTTTCTTGGCCGAGAAGGAGGGTGGCGTTTGTTCAAAACGTCCGATGCGCCCGGTTGCGAAGTTCTTCAATGTTTCGGGATCCAATGCCACCGGGTTATCGGGTCCCTGTGGTTCACCATCGGAATCGTACGTGTCCGTGGCAAAGCCGAAACGAAATCCCGCCGTGTAGCGCTTACGCCGGCCGGAATAGAATTGCACCAGGCGGGTGGCTCGCCCCAGGAGCAGCACAAGCACACCGGTTGCTAGCGGATCGAGCGTGCCCAGGTGTCCGATCTGGCGAAAACCAGCGAGATGCCGCACGGCATCGACCACATCGTGTGATGTTTTTCCCTTCGGTTTGTCGATGACGAGCGCCCCATCAAACGGGGGCGCCTGCGGCTGTCTTGGCATGAGATCAGCAATCAGACATTAGGTGAACGCTTACCTTTGCCCATTTCTTTAAGGAGCTGCTCTATACGCTCGACGTGTTCCTGCGATAGATCGAGGGCAAAATGCAGGTCTGGCACACGGCGAAGCTGCAAGCGTTCCACGAGCTCTCGGCGGATGAAGCCTGCGGCATGTTCCAAAGCTTTAATGGCGTCCGACTGTTCTTTGCTGCTGCCACGTACGCTAATAAACACACGCGCATGCTTCAGATCAGGCTGCACGCGTACTTCGCTGGCCACGACCGAAACCTCGAGGCGCGGATCTTTGAGTTCACCGGCGAGCATCGCGTTGATTTCGTGGGCGATTTCCTCGCCGATACGTTCGTGACGGTGATTCGTGGCTTTCATCGGACTTCTAAATTAGCTCCACGACGTGGTTGACTAAAACCGGTCCCAATAGGCGATCCGCCTCTTTGAGCACGCGTTGCAGCGATTCCTCGACGTGCTGCTCGGCGGTGGAAAGCGTGACCACGCCGACAATCGAACGCTGCCAGACGTCCTGATATTCCAGCTCAGCCACCGCGACATTGAAGTGCCGCCGCAAGCGGTCCTTCAAGCTGCGCACGATTTGTCGCTTATCCTTCAGCGAATGCGCGTCTGGAATGTGCAGCTCCAAGGTGAGCAAACCGACCCTCATGGGCGGCTCCGGGGGACACGATGCAGTTCTATTTGCGGCCAGGCGTGCTGCTTTGCGCGGCGGCTTCCACTGCACTCAATTTCTGGATGTTGAAGCACTCCAGAATGTCACCTACTTTGACGTCGTTAAAATTCGCGATGCCGGCGCCGCACTCAAATCCAGTGCGCACCTCGCTGGCATCGTCCTTGAAACGCTTCAAGGAACTGAGCTTGGAGGTGTAAATTATCGTGCCGTCACGCACGACGCGTACCTGAGCGTCGCGCTTCAATACGCCGTCCACGACGTAGCACCCTGCCACCGTTCCCGCGCCTTTGACACGGAAAGTGTTACGCACCTCGGCGCGTCCCAGATAGGTTTCCTGGATGACCGGCTCGAGCAGGCCTTCCATGGCCTTCTTAATCTCGTCGGAAACCTCATAAATAATGGTGTGCGTGCGGATGTCCACGTGTTCTTGTTGAGCGAGATCCGCAGCTTTGCGCTCCGGCCGGATGCCGAAGGCGATGATGATTGCGCCGGAAGCCGAGGCCAGCAGGACGTCGTTTTCCGTGACTGCGCCTACACCCGAGCCGACAATCTTCAGTTTTACCTGATCGGTGGAAAGCTTCGGCAGCATTTCGCTAAGCACCTCGACCGAGCCTTGGACGTCAGCTTTAATGACGATGCCAAGTTCCTTGACCTCACCGGCCTTAAGCTGTTCGTGGAGTTGATCGAGGGTGATGCGTCCGCCGCTGGAGCGTGCCATGGCCGCATCGCGTTGCTTCGATTGGCGATATTCGACGATGTGCCTGGCTTTGGCTTCATCGGTAACCTGGAAGTTGTCACCCGCTTCGGGTACGCCCTGTAAACCAAGCACTTCCACCGGTGTGGACGGCGGCGCGTCTTGCACGGGTCGTCCGCGGTCGTCGAACATCGCGCGGACCTTGCCGAACACGGCGCCGCAAATGAAGAAGTCGCTGGCGTGCAGGGTACCGTTCTGAATGAGAATGGTGGCCACGGGGCCGCGTCCTTTATCAACGCGTGATTCGAGAACGGTACCAGTCGCGGGCGCGTCGGGATTGGCCTTCAGCTCGCGCAAGTCCGCAACGAGCAGCAGGGTCTCGAGCAATTTATCGATACCGGTTTTTTGCTTGGCGGAAACTTCAACAAATTCAGTATCGCCGCCCCAATCTGCCGGAAGCAAACCGTTATCGGCGAGTTGGCGCTTCACGCGTTCGGTCTGCGCCTCGGGCTTGTCGATCTTGTTTATGGCTACGACGATCGAGACGTTTGCCGCCTTGGCGTGGTCGATGGCTTCTTTGGTTTGCGGCATGACGCCGTCATCCGCGGCCACCACAAGCACGACGATGTCGGTGACCTTTGCGCCGCGCGCGCGCATACGCGTAAAGGCTTCATGGCCGGGGGTATCGATAAACACCACGCTGCGGTCATTCACCTGAACTTTGTACGCACCGATATGCTGGGTGATACCGCCGGCTTCACCGGCTGCCACGTCCGCACTGCGAATCGCATCCAGAAGGCTGGTTTTGCCGTGGTCGACGTGGCCCATTACGGTCACAACCGGCGGCCTTGTTTTGAGGTTTTCCTTGGTCTCATCCTTCGCGACTTCCAGGACCATCTCTTCTTCAAACGACACTACGTTCACCACCCCGCTAAACGCTTCCGCAAGCTGAGTCGCTGTAGGTACATCCAGGGCCTGGTTGATGCTCGCGAATACACCTCGATCGAGAAGTGTCTTCAGCAAATCCTTAGCGCGGACGTCAAGCTTTTCCGCAAGGTCGCGGATGGTTATGCCTTCGGTGATGGTGATGTCGCGCGGTGGACGCGGCTCGGGTGGCGCAATAACTGCTGCTGCTGCCGCTCGAGAGGCTCCAGGACGCTGACGGGTCGGATGGAGCTTGCGCTCGCCTTCAATCTCACGCTTGTCAATCGTGGGTCGCTGGCGTTGTGCCGGTTTCCGCGTGTATAGCGGCTTACCCGGCTCCGCTTTGGGCGGCACTTTGTCAGGAGGGAGAGGAGGCAGCATGCCGGGCCGACCCGGCATACGTGGCCCCGGACGCGTGCCAGTGGGCACTGCACCACGACGTTGCTCAAAGGGTCGCGCCGGTTGGCCAGCTTGGCCTCCCGAGCCCTGGCGCGCGGGAAACGGACGCCCGCCTTGACTTGGCTGCATGGGGCGCATTGGCTGGCCCGGACGAGGTCCTTGGCGCTGTTGCTGCTGCGAGCCAGGCGTTGTACCGGGGACCGGGCCACGATTACCGCCGGTCGGCATAGGCGGGCGAGCCGCTGCCGCCGCTGGCCGCGCCGCTGCGGCCGGCCGTACGGCTGAAGGTTGTGCGCCGCCTTGAGCGGGGCGGGAAACGGGCGGTCGTTGCACCGCAGGTTCGGAGGGGGCTGCCGGGCGCGCCGCAGGTGCTGTTGGTCTAATCGGAGTGGGCGCCGGAGCAGGCGTCGTAGCACTCGGCGCTGCGGGAGCGGGCTTTACCTCAGGAGGCGGTGCTACCGGAGCCCGCGCAGGAGTCGCTGCTGCGGGCGCAGGTGCTGCTGGAGCCGCTGCCGGCGCTGCCGGAATCTTGGCAGCCGGTGGCGCCGCTGTGGGCGTAGGCGCAGATGCTGCCGGAGGAACGGGCGGCTTCGGGGCCGCAGCGGGAGGCGCCACCGGCGGAGCAGCCGGCCGCATCCGTGCCGCCTTGGCCGCGGATTCCTTGGCTTCTTTTTCGGCCTTTGCAGCTGCTTCGGCTGCGGCCTCCGCATCCGCCAAGCCCTGCAAGTGCTTGCGCACTTTCTCCGCGACATCAGCAGGAATGGAACTCGAATGCGTTTTCTTCTCGGTGACCCCGTACTGCGCCAGGAGGTCAATAATGGCCTTAGCCTTGACTTCCAACTCGCGGGCCAGCTCATTAATTCGGACTTGATTTGCGTCACTCATGCTTCGTTACGACTTTGCCTCTTCCGAGCGCTCGTGATTCTCTGGCGCTTCTGCAGATTCCTCTTCCAGGTTCTTAGTGCTTGGCTGTGCTTCTTCCGCTGCTTGAGGGGGTTCTTCGGTCGCGGTTGCAGCCGAGTCTTCGCCGCTGGTTTCTGCGGTCTGGAGGGCAGCTTCGGAGGCCGCCGCAGCCGTTTCTTCTGTGTTTGCAGCTTCTCCGGCCACGCCTTCTTCCGCGGCCGCCTCTTCGGTTAGCGAGGCGTCGGTGTTCTCCACCGCTTCGCCCGCTGCCGCCGCCTCTCCACCTTCATAGAAGCGGTTCACGGCCTGATAGATTTTGTCGACCATCTTCTCGCCGATACCAGGAATCTCCATGAGCTGCTCTGGCGTCATACTGGCGAGCTTTTCCACGTTGTTGATTCCGGCGGCCTCAATTTTCTCGATGGTTTTGGGGCCCACGCCAGCGAGCGCAGTGAGCGGCGTCGTCGGGGCAGTCAAAGCGGTCATCTGCTCTTCGATTTCGCGGCGCTTCTCTTCCTCGCTCTTGATATCGATGTCCCAGCCAATGAGCTTGCTGGCCAGTCGCACGTTCTGGCCCTTCTTGCCGATCGCGAGTGAGAGCTGCGAGTCTTCGACAATGACTTCCAGTTTCTTGTTCTCCGGGTCGACGATCTGCACACGCGTCACTTTGGCCGGGCTGAGAGCCTTCTGCGCGAACGCAACCGTTTCCTCGCTGTAAGGAATGATGTCGATCTTTTCGCCTCGTAGTTCGCGAATGATGGATTGGACGCGCATACCCTTCATGCCCACGCATGCCCCGACGGGATCGACATCCTTGTCGCGGCTAGCGACGGCTACCTTGGTGCGCTCCCCCGATTCTCGGGCGGCGTGGCGTATCTGCACGGTGCCGTCGTAAATCTCCGGCACCTCCATCTCAAACAGGCGTTGCACCAGGCTGGCATCTCCACGAGAGACAATCACCTGCGGACCTTTGGCCGCTCGATCCACCATTTTGATCACTACGCGGAGCCGCTCGCCGATATTGTAATTCTCCAATTTGGATTGTTCCCGCTTGGGCAAGCGTGCTTCCGTGCGGCCCATATCAACGATCAAGTCCGGCCCTTCCGCGCGCTTTACGATCACCGTGACCAGTTCCCCGACACGGTTGTGATATTCGTTGTAGATCGTGTCGCGCTCTGCCTCACGCACCTTCTGGAGGATTACCTGCTTGGCGGTTTGCGCGGCGATGCGCCCCAGAACATCTGTGGGCTTGGTCTGCAGAATTTCCGTGCCAACCTCCGCGGCTGGATTCTTCTTCTTGGCTTCCGCCAGCGTGATTTCTTTTTTGGGGTCGGTCACTTCTTCGACCACGGTGTAGACTGAATAGACGTCCACCTGGCCGGTTTCCTGGTTGAACTTTCCCCGCAGATCCTCTTCGGTTTTGTAGTACTTCCGCGCCGCTACCACCATCGCGTCCTCAATCGCAGACACTACGATTTCCGGCTCGATGTGCTTCTCGCGGCTCAACATCTCAATTTGTTGATAGAGCAAATTCGCCATTACTCGTTTCCCTAAATCCGTTTTTCTGCGTCTATCCTGCGTTGTGTGCCGTTATGGCAAAAATTTTGGTCCTAAAACTCCACCACTAGATTCGCCTTGCGGATGGTTTCGAGCGGCAACTCCACTACTCGCGCCTCTCGGCCTTTCAATTCCATGCGCACTTTACCGTCCACAAAACCCTTCAGCCGCCCTTCAAAAAATTTGGCGTCGTGCACGGGCTCTGTCGTCGAAATCTTGGCCAAGCGCCCGGCAAAACGCTGGAAATCGGCGGCTCGCTTCAATTCTCGATCCAATCCTGGGGAGCTAACCTCCAGGATGTACCCGGGGCCGTCAATCAGCTCCTCGACGTCCAGAATCACGCTCAACTGCTGGCTGACGCGCTCGCAATCCGCGTGACTGATCTTTGGGAACGGATCGTTCGGGGTTTCCCCCGCGAGGTTCCCTGCCGCGTCACTCATAGCCGCCGTGGATTCGGGTACGCGGTCGATATACACTCGCAAAAACCGCTGCTTGCCGATTTTCCACTCGACGTCGACTACTTCCAGCCCTTCCGAACGCGCCACACGCTCGGCGGCCGCCCGGATTTTCTCCAGATTCACGTGGAGACTCCCCGGCCAAAGCCGGTCTCAACTGCACTCCTACCGGCGCCAACAAAAAAGTGGGCTTGCGCCCACTCATCCGTTCGACCCAGCTTCAGAGCGAAACAACAGTATATTCGCGCAGTACGGCAAAAGCAAGTTACGGGTAGCACGGCCAGCCATGCCGATGCCGTGCTTACTGATTAGATGCTGAATCCAGCGACTTCAGCCTTGCTCTTGGTAGGGTACACTGCATTCGATTTAGTGGATGACGATATTCAAATAATTACTCCGCTACCCTTGCGGCACAGTGTATAGAATACGGGCACCAGCCGAAAGGGGGCCTATGCCAAAGACGAGGGAAAGCACCTCGCCAAAAGCGAAGAAAACGGGTGTATCCAACGGGCATCATCCGACCCAGGAGCAAATTGCAATGCGCGCTTATCACATTTACTTGGGGCGGGGCGCGAAGCCAGGTAATGAATTGGAAGACTGGACACGCGCCGAACGCGAATTGATGGAGGAGCAGCAGAAGCCGGGCCGCAAGGCGGTTTTCAAACCCGTGAAATCGATCGCGGCGGCAGCTTAGGTTTAACAGCTGCCTTAATTCTCTGGGTTTTGCTCAAGAACCCGCTCCCCGCGCGGGGTTGGGGTCTTGCACTCTCTAATACTCATTCGAAATTATTTCTATGTTCTTAGGATTCAGT
>Ga0307479_10004703_pt1 | contig 12524 bp, 10 predicted proteins | sample atmos_gasesECM4C_FD_203743 | JGI IMG/M metagenome (GOLD analysis project Ga0307479, IMG submission 203743) | Hardwood forest soil microbial communities from Morgan-Monroe State Forest, Indiana, United States - atmos_gasesECM4C_515 | ecosystem: Environmental > Terrestrial > Soil > Temperate...
TTTATTTTTGCGCTTCACATATATACGGAGCCAAGATTATGTACGCGGCTTTAACTAGACTTCCAAAAGAAGAACAAAAAGATGCGGTTAAAGCGGTTCAAGACATTAAAATAACTGTCAACCGGAATAGAAGTACTTCCAAGCGTTCTTCCACTCCTCAGAGTCTTCGGGTATCTTCAAGCGGCGCAGCCACTCGCCGTAAGCGCGTGCGTCCTTAGCCCTTTCGCTTGCGGCGCTTTCCTACTAAAAATCTTTAATATCTTCTTTTTCTCCGAAGCTTCGCGTTTGGCGCCAACCGTAAGCGCTTGGGAGTCAATCTTTTTCTCAGTTGAAATTCCTGATATGGCCGTTCCACCGCCGTTTATTGTCCCCGTACGCGCGAAGTCCCGGCATACGATAAATTTCAACTGATTTTAGGAGACTTCCAGCGATTAGTTCTGAAGCCGGAAATCCTCTATTTCATCGTCATCAACAACCATCGAGGTTGTGCCCCTGCTAATCCGGGCTAATAGTAGCAGGGCCAGGACAGATGGCAGGATATATCACAACGGCTCCAGCCTGGTGCTTTACAACAGCACATGGTTATTCAAATCTAGCGTGCAGGCGTCTGCGGGGCTGCCGAGTGTTTTATCCGGGCTCCGAAATTCCATCCGTAAAGTGTCGTGGTTTTTGCCCGTGGCTTTCTTCAAAATTAATTTCATGTAGCCGTAATTCGGGAAGAACTGATGCAGGCGAAACTGCGGGTCGCTGGTGTCTTGAAGTTTGAAATCGGCTTTGTCTACTTCCTGTCGCGGATCCTTATTGTAGCCACCAGCCCCGCAAATGATGTACGGAATCTGGCGCGCCGCGCTGCCCGTGCCGATTGAGCGGGTCATGCGTTGATATACGTGCGCGTGCCCCGAGAAAACCGCATCCGGCCAAAGCCCAGCAGCAGTGCACGCGGCATCCATATCATCCCGCATGTTTGCGGAGGACGGCTTCTTGGTGCTGAACGATAGCGGAGGATGGTGAACCGCAATAAGCACCGCTGAAATCTGGCCACTGGTCCGCTTCGGCTTCAACGCCACCAGCGCGTCTTGGAGAAACAATTTTTGTTGTTGATCCAGATATCCGAATGACTCGTCGCAGTTGCTGTATAACCCGATGATGGAGACGAACGGCGCGTCAAGCTGAAAATAAACGCCCGGTTGATTCATGGTTGTTCGCGCTACACCGCCGGAGCCTTGCCACGAGCTAGGAAGCGTGTCGCAAAAAGCGTTGATGAACGGCGCGAGAGAAACCATCTGCGCACTGTATGTTATCCCGTCATGATTTCCGGGAATCGCAAAGATAGGCGCGGGATATTTTTTGTATGGCTCGTAAAACTGGTCGTAATAATATTCTTGCTCGCCGTAGTAATACACCACGTCTCCAAGATGGTAGAAAAATGCCGGCCGTTCTGCTTTCGTTGCGGCGGCGAAGTCTTGCAACATTAAATTTGCCACGTCCATCTCGTTCGGTAACTTGCTTTGCGCGGGCGCTCCAGTATCGCCGACCGAATGAAAGACGATCTGTCCCGAGTCACGAATGGCCTTGATCGCCGCGGTGCCCAGCACTTGCTCCAATGACATCACCGGGTAAGCGCCACCTCGCGGCGCGGGAACAGGCTCAGGCACACCGTATTTTGCGAAATTGGCCACGTATGGCGAGTTCCTAACTGCGCTATCGTCGTCGGGCTTGAACGGTCTGATTGGATCATTTCCTCCCGTTCCCGGGTCGGCGAATACGTAGTCGCCTTGCGAGGCGTGCGACGGCGCAGGTAAAGATGCGCTGGACGGCGGCGCCGCGGCTGGTGCCGGCACGTTGGCACGGGCCTGAGCTATTTTCTTGCTCGTGCGCGCAACGGTGGGCGCCAAGTACGCATAGGGGTTGGCGGGAACGCTGACTTTGTGTTTTCGTACTCGTTGGTCTAGCACAACGACGCCGGTGTGGACGGGATTTCCGTTAGCGTCCGTCTGGTTATCTTGAGACGTGAATTTTGTGAAGAATCCTAACAGGGCGTCATTCGTAACCACCAGCAAAGCTCCATCCTGGTCAGCACCGTTCTCATCGAAGTGTCCGGTCAAATGCTGTCCGATCTGGTGCAAACTGCCTTGGTTCATGTGCACATTTTCAATGCCGGTGAAGCCCATCGAGGAGCGCGCAGGATCGGAGCATGTCAGCGTTCCCCCTGGGGCATTCGTGTAGCCGCTTCCGAACACCGCGACATATGCGTTTTTATCCTTAACCGCTTGCGTCAATGCCTCCACAAGTCGCGTCAAGAAGCTATTGCTGGATTGTGCCCCACGCGTCGCACCAGGTAGCGCCCGGAACCCCTCCATAGAGAGGATGGCCCCGCGCACGTAGTCGAGGCGTGGGAGCCCGGGATTTTCACTGGCCAGATCAAAGCGATTACCGTTAACGAGCGAGCCAGCAAGTGCCGCTGCCTTTTTCAGCTTCGACGATCGCATATCGTCGATGATCTGAAATTGTAGCGTCGCGGGCGAAGGACCGCGGCCCGGCCGGGTCGTCTCTATGTTCAGAGATACCTGGTATCTGATCCCACCGGCTTGGACAGCAACGAGGTAATGCGGGTTGCCGCTCGCCGCGGGACCGTGCTCGACAACCCTACCGGTTAGCAGCCCATAATTTGGCAAGGGCATAATGTTTCCTCTCGAAGGAAAGTCTGGACGAAAAAATACGCGCCGCGTTCATCCTAAAATGACACGTTACATCGTCAGTCAGGTGCGCGGTCAAATTATGTTTCTGTTAAAAGCTCGCAACAGGCGATCCGGTGAGAAGCGTTGGCGTTTGCAATAGCTGTGGCAAGTGGGACCCAGAGAGATTCCCTGTTCTTTTCAGAATTTGCTGTAGTTACTTTCTACCAAATCGCGCCATCAGCGTTTAAGCGCGCGGTGGAATAGTTGTTGAGATTCCAGTCTCCATTTGTTTCCTGGAATATAAATAGTTCCTGATTCGCTTCTGGGCCGCCGCCACCGGTCGCGTGAATTTTCACTTTACCGGCCGGATTAGTACGCGCAAACGCCCAGTCCGGGGCCATCTGGCGAATTTCCGCGACGTCGAACTTAACCTTGAGGGTAAAGATGTTTCCCACGCTGCCGGCTTGAGGAGTCCTTCCCAACGGCCGCGAATCGCCGCACAGCAGTGAATCCGCTCTACTGCTCGTAGTTCTCCACAATTTTGGCAGGGCGCTTTTTCGCCTTATTAGGGTTTTCGCCGAACTCCTCGAGAGCCCGGCGTTGTCGCAACAAATCCCAATACTGGTCGAGCTCCACTTTCAATTCGGCCAAACGTTTCTGGTCGCCGACGTCAAGTTGGCCCTTGGCGTACAGGCGTTCTTCTTCTTTCACCAACTGATCAATGTGGCGTAGCACGAAGTTGTCTTTATTCTCTTTTGCCATGGTTGTCTCCTGACTGTTGGATGACGCCCACACATGGAACGGTCCGGAGTTTCAGAGCTGTGGTGTACCCGCCAAGCGCGAGGGCGCAGCCGCCAATCCGAAGGGGACCGCGCCGCCGGCCGTATGCCTACTGTAACGAGGCCATATCAATTACGAAGCGATACTTCACATCGTTCTTGAGCAGGCGGTCGTAAGCATCGTTGATTTGTTGAATTTTGATCACCTCGACGTCCGCGGTGATTCCCTTTTCGCCGCAAAAATCGAGCATCTCTTGCGTTTCGCGAAGCCCACCAATTCCTGACCCGGCGAGCCTGCGTCGGTTTAGCAGCAAGCTGAAGGCGCCCACCGGCAAAGGCTTTTCTGGTGCACCCACCAGCACCAAAGTGCCGTTCCTCTTCACCAGATTGAGATAAGCGTTCACGTCATGCTCGGCCGAAACGGCATCGAGAATGAAATCGAAGCTGCCGGCGTGCTTTTGCATCTCCACTTCGTTTTTAGAGACGACCACTTCAGAAGCGCCGAGTCGAATTCCGTCGTCCACTTTCTTTGGCGAGGTAGTGAATAGCACGACGTTCGCGCCCAACGCTTTGGCAAACTTCACGCCCATATGACCCAGCCCGCCCAGGCCCACGATGCCCACTTTTTGCCCCTTGCCGACCTTCCAGTGATGCAGCGGCGAGTATGTGGTGATGCCTGCACAAAGTAGCGGCGCGGCGCCCGCGGGATCCAATCCGTTCGGCACGCGAAAGACGAAGTCTCCATCCACGACGATGCTCTCGGAGTACCCGCCGTAGGTCACCCCACCCAGGATTCTGTCTTCCCCGTTATAGGTAAACGTCGCAATGTTTTCGCAATATTGCTCATCACCATCCAGGCAAGCCGCGCATTTGCGGCACGAATCCACCAGGCAGCCAACCGCGGCAACGTCGCCTTCTTTCAATTTTTTCACCGCGCTGCCAACCTTTACGACGCGGCCAACAATTTCATGACCCGGCACGCAGGGATATACGGTGGGCAGCGCGTGCTGCCACTCATTTCGTGCCTGGTGCAGGTCGGAATGGCACACTCCGCAATAGAGAATCTCGAGTTGAACATCTTGCGGGCGAGGTGACCGTCTTTTGATGCTATGGGGTCCGAGCCGGGACGTAGCGGACTGGGCTGCGAATGCTTTTGCCGGGAAGGTTTGTGGTTTCTGGGTCTCTTTTGCTGGCTGTTGAGCTGCATCCGTCATATTTTTCTCCTTCGTATTGAGCTTACAAATCGCGGATAGGCCTTTGATGCCCAGGCTCAAAGATTGGGTAAATATGGAGATACAGCCGCGAATCCGGCGGCAGCGCTTCTGTCCGTCTCCCATAAATCGAGCCGCGCCCGCAACATACCCACAAGGCGACACGAGGTTCCCCAGGCGTTTACTTTTAGGTTCTGTCGTAGCTACCGGTTACACACAGCGGGTCTTATCGCCAATTACAATGGATATGAGGGAATTCCCATGTTGGTTGAGCGACCACGCCCGCGTAGGCATGTCTTCTCGGCGCACCTCGAACTCCTGGATGTGGAATCGGAGTCGAGGATAGTTACTCGGACGCGGGATTTGACCCTTTTTGGTTTTCGGGCTGAGATTAAAGATTGCTCATGGACTGTGGGTACCAGGGTCCGGGTGAAAATCACTCACAAGGCCGCCAATTTTACGGCCGGAGCCCGAATCGTATGGGTGCGCAAGAATACCGATTTGGGTGTGGCGTTCACGGATGTGACGCCCAAGGATCAGCTGATCTTGGAGAAATGGATCGCCGAGCTTCGCGGCAACGAAGTCTTAGCTCATTCTGACAGCGTATAACTCGCACGAGCCGCCCAGCTAGGAGAACTCACCAAGTACCGATTTTCAAGACTAAACTCGAGGAAACCCGCAAACTATTGGCAGTATGTATCTGGTCAACGTCCCCAAGCCAGGACCGCGTATATTCCAAATTCCCGACACGCCAGGCAAACGCCCGTCCTAGCGCTATATCCACGCCACCGCCGGCTGACAATGCCAGTCCATTTTGTTGATGCTCTGATGACCAGTCGTTGCGCTTGGGATAATGAATGGGGCCTGCTCCATCGTCCCATTCCTTCAGTAATGCGTCCCGTTTTGCTTCGTCGTCAATCTCGTGTGTGATGCGCCGGCCGCCTGCCATTATTTGTAGGAATGGCGAAACTCGCCGGGCGGCTCGCGGCGTCCAGCGTGTACCGACCTGGTACAGCATGGAATCTCCGCTTTGCTCGTGGGGCATATTAATGACCAGGCACCCGCTGACCTCGGTAATCAGTTGCCACGACGGCTTAATTCGAACGGCACCAGAACCGCCGCCACCGATACAGCTTCCTCCACCCAGGAAAGTTTCGTAGTGCGCGGAGCTTTCGAGCTCGATGGGGGCCGCGAGCGGATAACTCGTGGCCTCACCCGAGCGTTTTTTCGGCGGCGTATATTCAAAAAGTGCGGGGCCGGCACCGTCCTCATAATCGCGCAGCATTTCCTTCCGTAATTGATTGTTCTCGCCGGAAATTCCCAGTCGCCCTTCGCGGTGCCACGGATACTTTAAAGCCATGAGATTGGCGAACGAGCGCGTTGGCGATAAAAACATTCGTGAAAACGCGAGCACCGGTCTGTTTGCGGTACGGTTTTCCAGCGGAGCCACCAGATAGCGATCCGCAACATCTTCGGCGATCATGACCATGGTGCCAAATATCGGAGTTCCCACCAGATCCACAAATCCAGGCGAATCGCGAAGCTGCACATTTCCGATAGACGCTTCACTCGCCGGGCCGAGCGTCCATTGCGTGCTCATTGCCGCGGAAAAGGCCGCCGTCCGCAGCCGCGCAATCCAATACTTCCTGCCGTCGCCCCACATGACTCGGCTATAGCGCGGATCATTTTGCTGCGCGATGTAACCGAATACCGCGCCTTCAAATGGATGCGCGATGTAGCTGGTCATAAACGTGTCGCCATCGTCCCAGCCGCGCAGCTCTCCAACAGACTGTCTGTAATTCCTCCACCAATGGCCGTTCAGCGCATCGCGAGTTTGCGCCTCAGTGGCCAGCCGGTAACCGTGCATGAAGCCGGTGAAGAAGAATGCCTGCCGCAAGGCGGGCTTCCATTGAAACGGCGCGGCGTTGGCGTCTGGGTCGAGGTCGGCGTCATGTTGAGCGGGTGAGTCGCTTATGCGGGCGGTGGGCGCAGAAAGCGCGGCGTTTTCGCGCAGCGGTAACGTGGGTATGGTGTAAATGTATAGATCATCCAAATCTTCGGTTAACGGCGGCATTTGCGTGGCTAATGATGCTCCGCCCCACAGAAAGACAAATACTCCGATCACTGCGCACAAAACTTGATTCCGGTATCTCGTCAGCACTATCGCTCCCAGTTGAACGCGAACTGGAAAGTACCTGGGACTCTCCAAAATCTGTTACGCCAAGATACACGCTTCTGAGGGAATTCCCATTAGTGAAATCGTGTAGGGTGGTGGTGGGGAAAAATTACATCAGTATAGAAGGCCGGCACACCGAAAGGCTGGGTCGCCACAGCCATTTTGTCATCACGGCGATCGCAAATTTCTGGTCTGCCGGTTATTTTAGTCTCCAATGGCTCACGGCACTTCATGGTTTACCCGGATTCACATGCCGGTGAAATTTCCAGAAATCCGTCCTGGCCTTCTTGGGAGGTTCCTTTGGAGGCTCCAAAAGACGGCGCGCGTCTTCCACAAACCCTACAAATCGGTGCGCCAGTTCTCGAATTCGCGTGGCTTCACGTTGCTCGATGGCCCGCGAAGGAATTAGATCGGTACCAACTCCGATCGCCGTTGCACCCGCCAAGATAAAATTCCCTGCGGTTTGTTGCGTTACGCCACCCGCGGCGATCAACGAAATCTGAGGTAACGCCGCCTTTAAAGACTTGATGTATGTCGGTCCACCAAGCGCACAAGGAAAAACTTTTACGAAGTCCGAGCCAGCCTTCCACGCCGCCACTACTTCAGTGGGAGTCAGCGCCCCCGGAAAAACCGTGACCACGGCCTTCGCTGCATACTCCACAATCGCTGGGTCGAAACCCGGCGCCGTCAGAAAGCTTGCCCCCGCATCCACGCATTTCCGCGCTGTTTCGGTATCGAGTACCGTGCCGGCGCCCACAATCATTTTTTCGTGATCGCGAACCAGATGGGAAATCAGTGCGACCGCGTCGGGCACCGTCATGGTGATTTCCACGATCGGTATGCCCCCTTGGGCCACTGCATCCGCAGCAAAGTGCGCCTCCTCCGCGGACGAGACACGAATCGCCGGAATGATGCCTATTTTTCTAATTTGTTCGCAGACTTCGGTCTTGTTCATGGTCGAGATCCTAGTTGCTACCGTGCCTATTTACCAGGCCGCATCAGCCGGCAAGCAGCCGAGAAATTCTACACGCTCTCAGATTCAGGCTCGGGTAGTGGATCGCCTTCCCTCGCTACCCAAACGTACAACGCCGGCAACAAGAAAATACTCAATAACAAAGCGCCCATCAGGCCTCCCACGATCACAATCGCAAACGGCCGTTGTGAATCCGAACCGATTCCCCGCGACAATGCCGCCGGCAAAAGTCCCAGCGTAGCTACCAGCATGGTCATCATGATCGGACGCAGACGAAGTACCGCTCCTTCCATCGCCGCCTGTTCAATAGTGTGCCCAGCGGCGCGCAGTTGGTTGATGTACTCCAGCATGATGACCCCGGTTTCCACAGACACGCCAAATAACGCGAGAAAGCCCACCCCAGACGACACGCTCAAGTGCGTCCCAGTGATCAGTAGCGCCAACAATCCTCCGATAGGCGCGATGGCGACGTTCGCCAGAATCAAGCCAGCCCACTTGGAAGATCCAAACATGGTGTAAAGGATGACGAAGATTGCCAGAATCGTGATCGGCAAAACCACTAGTAGCCTTTTCTCCGAGCGCTTCTGGCTCTCGTATTCGCCTGACCAATTCAGGTGATAGCCAACAGGTAATTTCACCTGCTCGTTGACGCGCCGCATCGCGTCCCGTACCGCGCTGCCCAGGTCGCGGCCACGCACGCTATATTTAATAGCCACGTAGCGGGAGTTTTCTTCGCGATAAATTTCCGAAGCGCCATCGCGCACTTCCAGTTTGGAAAGTTGCGCCAGGGAAACGCGTTCTCCCGTGGGCGACAATAACCGCACATTCTCAATAGCCTGCTTCGTTTCACGATACGGCGCCTGATAACGAACCACCAGGTCGAATCGCTGCTCGCCTTGCAGCACCTGGCTCACGGCTTTTCCCCCCACTGCGGTTTCCACCGCGTCCTGCACATCAGATACGTTAATCCCGTGTCGCGCGGCCTGCTGGCGATCGACAGTGATATTCAGATTCGGTTGACCCAAAACGCGGAAGAGCCCCAGGTCTTCAATACCTGGAACTTTGCGCATGATATTTACAATTTGGTCACCCTTGTCCTCCAGAGTTTTCAAGTCCTCGCCATAGAGTTTTACAGCCAGCTCGCCCTTCACACCGCTGACCGCTTCTTCCATGTTGTCTGATATGGGCTGAGAAAAGTTCCATAGCACTCCAGGAATTTTGCTGAGCTCCCGGTCCATCGCGGAAATTAGTTCTTCCTTATCCTGGCGAAATACTGGGCGCCAGTATTTCTTTAACTTCAGGTCGACAAAAAACTCCGTGTTGAAAAACCCGGTCGCATCAGTGCCATCATCGGGCCGGCCAACCTGGCTGGTGGTTACCGTCACTTCCGGAAACGACGCAAGAATCACACGCGCCTGGTTCATCACCCGCACACCTTCCGTTGGGCCGGTACTGGGCGCCAACGTTCCACGGACCCAGATCGCACCCTCATCAAGGTGAGGCAGAAATTCCGAACCAATAACACCGGTAAAAACAATTAGGAACGAAACCGCGAATGCCGCGGCCGCTATGCCAACAGTGATTCGCCGGTGTTGGATTGCGCGCATCAGGGCGATGCGATATTTGTCTTTCAGGAACTGCATCACCGGGTTGTGCCATTCGCGCACGCCATGACTAAAAAATAACAGCGCGAGCACTGGCGCGATCAAAAGCGAAAACACCAAAGCGCCTACGAGAGCGAAAGACACCGTCCACGCCATCGGTTTGAATAGACGGCCTTCGACGCTTTGCAACGTGAAGATCGGCAAGTACGCGGCGATAATAATGGCGCGCGCGTAAAACACTGGTCTCAGCACTTCGCGCACCGCGTCGCGAATGAGATCGAGCGGCGTTTTGTGGGCGCTTTCCGGCAAACTGAAATGCCGGACGATATTTTCGATGATCACCACCGTTCCATCCACGACCATTCCAAAATCAAGCGCGCCAAGGGACAAAAGATTCGCCGGAATCTTATTGAGGTCCAGGCAAATCGAGGCAAAGAGCAGCGAGAAAGGAATGGTCAACGCGACTATGATGGCGCCACGAAAATTACCCAGGAAGAAGAACAAAATCACGGAAACCAACAGCACGCCCACCGTCAAGTTGTCGAGCACCGTGTGGGTAGTCAGGTGCAGCAAGTCGCTGCGGTCCAGAAACGGTACGATTTTCACGCCGGGGGGCAAAATCTCGTTGTTCAACTCCGCAACTTTTTCGTGGATGGATGCCAGCGTGACATCCGCGTTTGCGCCTTTACGCAGTAACACGATGCCCTCGACCACATCATCGTCGTCAACGACCGTGCCATCCGCGCGGTGAATGGCTTTGCCGATCTGGCCCAACCGGATTTTTGGGGCTTGGGTAACTTCTCCAATGTCTTTCACCCGAATGGCTGAGCCATTTTGGGTTTTAAGCATCGTTTGCCCGATGTCCTGCGTGCTTTTCAATAAGCCGACTTCGCGAACGTTAATTTGTTGCAGGCCGGATTCGACAAAACTTCCGCCCGCATTGGTGTTGTTGTTGGCCAGCTGCTGCTCGACCTGACCGATGTTCAGACCGTAAGCCACTAATTTATTCGGGTCGATGCGGACCTGGTATTCGCGCGTGGTTCCGCCGAAACTGACGACGTCCACTACGTTGGGAACTGATTTGAACTGCTTCTCTAGCGTCCAGTCTTGAAGAGATTTCAATTCCATCAAGTCGTATTTGGGGTTGGTGCTCTTCAGCGTGTACCAGTAAATTTGTCCGACCGGACTCCAGTCGGTGCCCATCTGTGGTTGCAAACCATTTGGCAACGCGACCTGAGAAAGTCTTTCCAACACTTTCTGGCGGTTCCAATCGTTTTCGGAATCGTCATCAAAGATAAGCATCACGCTCGAGAGCCCGAACAAAGACGCGGAGCGCAGATGCTGTAGATGCGGTATTCCATTGACCTGAATCTCAATGGGAATGGTGACCTGTTGTTCTACTTCTTCCGCCGCACGCCCGGGCCATTGGGTGATGATCTGCACGTAATTGTTGGCTACGTCTGGATACGCTTCTACCGGAAGATTGTGAAAGGAAATCGCGCCCCATCCGAGCAGCAGCATCGCCATAGCCAGAATAATGAAGCGATTATTGAGCGCGTATTTGATCAGATTGTGGATCATCTGATCGTCCACGCGTTTCTGCAGGCTGCTCTCACTATTGCTCCACCGTGTTCTGCATCACCAAGGCATTGACTACCACCTGTTGGCCCGGCTTCAGGCCGGACAGAATCTCCTGCATACCGTCGGGCAGAGGATTTCCCGCGACAACTTCCGTGCGACGAAATCTTTTGTCGCCCTCCGGCACATACACCCAGTCGCGATCATGCATATGGAGAATGGCGCTGGCTTTAACCGCCGTATGCATCTCTTTCTTCAAACCGTGCAGAGTTGCCGAGACAAACATTCCTACTTTTATGACGCCGGGATTTTTTACCTCGATGCGCACTTTAGCCGTTCGCAGACTCGGGTCGAGAATAGGGCCGACGTTGCTGATGCGGCCGGTGAAAGTTTTGTCGGGATAAGCATTCAAATGAATTTCAGCGTTATCCCCGATGTGCACGTTGATCAAGTCGTTTTCATACACGTCGCAAAGTATCCACACGTTCGAGAGATCCGATATCGTGAAAGGATTGGGAGAAGCCAACCCCTGTACGCCGGCCGCGTTCGTCACCTGCTGATCGGTAATCACCCCGGAAATCGGCGCGTGAATATCGACAATGATGTCGGCGTGACTCGGGTTGCCCCCAAGGACGTGGATCTTGGCGGTGGTGTTTTCCACGTCCGTTTTAGCTTTGTCTTCCGTGTCCTGCGCAATCTGCAGATCGTTCAGCGAAATTGCTCCTTTGTCGTAGAGAAGTTTCGATCGCTCCAACTGCGTCCGTGAAAGTTGTTCGTCCGCCAGCGCTTTCCGGTAATCCGAAAATGCCGCGGACATGTCCACGCTTTGCACGCGAAGCAGCACCTGCCCTTTTTTCACCGTGTCGCCGAGGCGCGCTTTAATCTCCACGACGCGTCCCACCGCCAGCGAAATCACCGGCACGGTCCGCGAAATGTCTGGACTGACAACTCCATTGACCACCAATTGGTTCGTCGACACATGCTCGACCGCAGTAAATAAAGGAAACTGCTCTGGATGATCAACCTGCACGACGTTGGCGTCCTGCTCGTGCTCCACTTTTACCGGAGCAGGCGCTTCAGCCTTTGGGTCGGCTTTTTCTTCCCCGCAGCCAAAGAAAAATAGTGTACACAAGAACGTCACAGCCGCGATTTCGTAGCGCGTCCGCTTCCTCATGGAATGACCTCGCGACCCACGGCAAGATTTACTTGGTTCGCCGCACTCAAGTAGGAAGCGACTAAATTGAGATAGCTGAGCTGAACGGAACGGTAGTCAGCCTGAGCATTGAGAAAATCGAGAAGAGACGCGGCACCGTGTTCATAGGAAAACGCAATCGTGTCTCTGATTCTTAGCGCCTGCTGAAGATACCGATCCTTGTATGGCTGAAGGAGCGTCAGCGTGCCCGCAAGGGATGCATGGGCGGAATCCACATCGCTGAAGACCTGTGTGCGCGCTGCGTCCGCGAGCTTCTCGGTCCGTTCAACCTCCAGTTGCGTACGCAGTTTCTCGCCTTGATTGCGATCGAAG
>Ga0307479_10004704_pt1 | contig 12523 bp, 11 predicted proteins | sample atmos_gasesECM4C_FD_203743 | JGI IMG/M metagenome (GOLD analysis project Ga0307479, IMG submission 203743) | Hardwood forest soil microbial communities from Morgan-Monroe State Forest, Indiana, United States - atmos_gasesECM4C_515 | ecosystem: Environmental > Terrestrial > Soil > Temperate...
GTACCGACGGCGAGCTACTTCTTTTGATGCAGTGAGCGGATGTGCGCCACCAAACCTTGAATCTGTTGCTCTGTGAGCGAATTCTTGAAAGAAGGCATTCCCCCCTTGCCATTCGAGATGATCTGAGCGAGTTCCGTATCCGGCAGCTTTTGGACTTCCGGCGCACGAAGGTCTGGAACGTTCATGCTCTTTCCAACCTCGGAACCGCCTCCATCTTGACCGTGGCACATTGCGCATTTCGTTCGAAAGGTCCCACCGACAGCCGCGTTGTCTGGACCAGGGTCTGCTCGCACAATCGAAACAACAAAAAATGTGAGACCAACAAAGAACATGAGCAGCATTGAAGCGGCAACGATCACATGGTATTGAGCCCTGTCTTGATTCATGGCCTTTCCTTTACTTGAAATTCTTGGTTTCTGGCTTCCAACGCTTCTCCATCCAAGAGAGCGGCGACCGTTAACTGAAGCCGAGTTTTGCGATCGGTAGATCTCTGACTCGCTTGCCGGTTGCTGAGAAAATGGCGTTGCAGAACGCAGCAACGAATGGCGGCACACCCGGCTCACCAACGCCCGCCGGCGGAGCGTCACTATCGACGATGTATATTTTCGTCTCATAGGGCGCCTCTCCAATCCGAGCTACCGGAAAATCGTGAAAATTCGATTGGTTGATTACACCCTTCGTAGCCGTAATCTCGCCCGTTCGCACAACGCTGGTGCCGAACACCGCGGCGCCCTCGAACTGAGCTCGGGTTGCTTCTGGGTTTACTACCAAGCCCGCATCCAGAACCGTATCCACGCGAGGAATCCGTACCTCGCCTTGGTCATTAACTTCGACCTCAACCACCGTTGCCACATACGTCAAAAAACTACGGTGCGCGGCAATCCCGACGCCGGTTCCCTTTCCGTGCTTCCGCTTCCCCCATCCGGATTTTTCCGCGACCATCTGCGTGACTCGGCGCAAGCGGCCGGTCTCCCACGGATAGGCTTCCATCGAGGCTCCATAATTTGGATATTCCACACCCCTAAAATCGATCGTGCGCGGGTTCCCTATCAACTCAAGCAAGTAATCGACCGGATCGCGTCCGGCCGCATGCGCAAGTTCATCCGTAAAGCACTGAATTGCAAACGCGTGATAGATGTTGGCCACAGAGCGTAACCAGCCAATCCGGACATGAGCTTTCGCAGGTCCATTCTCGATACGCAGATTCGGTAGGTCGTAAGGAATGTCTGTCCAACCCTGCTGCAGATGGGCAGGATCGCCATAAACCGCATTGACGTCAAAAATGGATGGGATCGGAGGAAAGACCGACCGTTGCAACCACGCCGTCGCCTTGCCGTCCGTACCCAGAGCGGCCTTCATATACATGGACGCAACGGCGTTGTAGTAATCAAACTTGATGTCGTCCTCTCGCGTCCACACCACTTTCACCGGCCGGCCCATCTTCTTGGACAAAACGGCGGCCTCGGCCACGTAATCGGGTTTCGACTTGCGCCCGAATCCTCCCCCGAGCAGCGTCACGTGGCAAATTACATCCTCTTTAGCGATCCCTAGCTCTTTCGCGACGATGTCCTGCACAGCTTGAGGATTCTGAGTCGGAGCCCACACTGTCGCTTTGCCGTCTTTAAATTCCGCCAGCGCAACCATCGGCTCCATCGAAGCATGCGCCAAAAGCGGAACGTAGTAGTCCGCCTCATATACCTTGCCATCCTTGGCGAACACTGCATCCGCGTCACCAATATTGCGCACCACTTTGCAAGGCTTGTGGGAGGTTTCCCGCAACTCGTTTTTGTACGCGTCAGAGTTGTAGGTTTCGTTTGGTCCGTTGTTCCATGAGACGTTCAGTTTCTTGCGCCCCTGGAACGCCGCCCACGTGTTATCTGCAATCACAGCGATGCCACCAAGGGGCTGAAATCCCGGTGCCTGTTGAAATGGTTCCATCGGCACAGTCTGACGCACACCTCCGACCTTCAACGCTTCCTTGTCGTCGTACGATTTCACTTTGCCGCCGAGAACGGGCGGATGCTCAACAGACGCATACACCATGCCGTCCATCCGAGCATCCATGCCATAAATAGCCTTCCCACTGACAAGGGCTTCGAGGTCGTAGCTCACTTGTCCTTTGCCTACATAGCGCCAGGCACTCTTTGGTTTGAGCTTCAGCTCTTCTCTCTTAGGGACTGGCAATTTCGCCGCAGCCGTCGCAAGTTCCCCGTAACCTGCTCGGCGGTCCGTCGAGCGGTGGACAACCACGTGCAAATCAGTTTCGCATTCCGTCGCGGGAACACCCCACTGATGAGCCGCTGCTTGAATCAGCATGAATCGCGCCGTTGCTCCGGCCTCACGCATGGCATCGTAGAATGAGCGTATCGAGTGTGATCCGTCCGTATTCTGGTCACCGTATCGGCTGTCGCCCAGCGCCTGCTCGATCTTCACTCGCTTCCAATCCGCATCCAACTCGTCCGCGACAACAAGCGGCAGTGTGGTCCGGCTAGTCGTGCCCATCTCCGAGCGGCTGGCCACGATCCACACCGTGCCGTCCGGATCGATCCCTAGATAAACGTCGGGATGTAAGGTTGCGTGGTCGGCGTTCGTATCGTGCGGAAGCCTATGGCCAGAGGAAAGCTTGGGGTAATAGTGCACGCCGAGGACGACAGCGCCCGCCGCGATAATTCCTCCCGTCAAAAATCGCCGACGGCTGACATTCTCAATCGGGCTCATGTCATTTCTCCCGCCGCTGCTTTGATGGCCGCGCGAACCCGCTGATACGTTCCGCAACGGCAAATATTCCCGGACATGGCCTCATCGATCTCGTGATCCGTAGGTCTCTTTTTGCTGTTCAATAACGCCACCGCCTGCATGATCTGTCCCACCTGGCAATACCCGCATTGCGGCACGTTGATCTGCTTCCACGCCTTCTGCACCGGATGCAATCCGTTATTCTCGAGGCCTTCGATCGTCGTGACTTCTTTTCCGGCCGCGTCCCGCATGGCTGTAACACAGGATCGCGTCGCTTGCCCATTAACATGCACTGTGCAAGCACCGCAAAGCCCCACGCCGCAGCCAAATTTCGATCCCGTCAACCCCAAAACATCGCGCAGGTACCAGAGCAATGGCATCCCCGGATCGCCATCGAACGACTGCTCCACTCCATTCACCTTCACTTGAATCATTTCCCTGCTCTCGTCCAGAACAAATGCAAAGGAATGGCTTTCGCCGGCTCATCAACTGCCGGTTAACTCGACGCCGATTCGCCTCTGCTCATCGTTTGTGGCGCCCACATGCGCTTGCTTTTCCATTTGCAGAATCACCGCCGAAAAATCTTGCTCTGCGCCTTCGTCCGATTGTCTTGCATTGATCTCAAAGGCAGCTCCCGCTGCGGGCATTCGCGCTCCAACGGAAGCCGCGAGATTTAGAATCAGGCCGAAATCCTTGTTCATCAGCCGAATCGGAAATTGCGGGCTGTAATCGCTCTTCATTGCTCTTTCCAGTTTGCCCACGTGCGCTGGCGCGACTACTGCAGTCTGGGACAACACGTCCAGCAAGCGCTTGCGATCAAGACCGGCTTTCTCACCAAGTGCGACACCTTCGGCAATCGCTTGCATTCCAACTCCCAGCAAAGTGTTCACCACCAGCTTCATCGTCGCTCCGGAGCCGCTTGGCCCCAAATAAAAATATTTGTGGGCGATAACGCGAAAGATCGACTCAGCAGCGTCGAACCATTCCTTATTTCCGCCTCCGAATAAGGTCAGCAACCCTCTTTCGGCGGCAGGAGTGCTCCCGGATATAGTCACGTCGAGAACCTCAACTCCATGCTGTGCACCCAGTCTCGAGAGTTCCTGTGGGGTCTCGGGATACACTGTGCTCAGGTCGATGACCCGCGAGCCGCGGTTCACATTGCCGAAGACGCCGTCAGGCCCTCTATAAACTTCCAGGACAGCTTCGTCGTTTGGCAGGCACGACAACACGACGTCGCAACTGGCGGAAAGTTCAGCGACGCTCCGCGCGGCCTTGCCCCCATATTCCGTTACTTCCTTTGCCTTGCTGTGGTCCCGGTCATACGCTGTCAGCTTGAAGCCGCATTCAAGCAACCTCCTCGCGATCGGCCGGCCCATGTACCCGATACCGACAAATCCAAGCGTACTGTTTTCCTGTGTGATTGGTTTCATCATGAATCGTCGCCCTTAGGCTGCGCTGCGATTTAAATCTCAACTTCCACATTGGTCCAAAGCACGCGCTTCACCGTTAGGCAGGGGACACCGGGAATTCATGCAAGGTATTAGCCGCAAGGAAGATACACCGTTAAACAGGGAAGACCTGGGCCTCTGCTGGCGAGGGTTGTGTGTCGAATCCCTTAGACACCTGTCAATGTGGTGGACTCATTAAAAGCATTGGTGGACGTGACCGGGATCGAACCGGCGACCCCCTGCTTGCAAAGCAGGTGCTCTCCCAGCTGAGCTACACGCCCACAGTGGGGCTAGTCCTCATTCTAAAGCATTTGCGCCGATTCCAAAATTCGTTCCTGCACGGTGTCACGAACCACAAATCAAACTTCTGGCGCCAAAGTCCAAGGACACAAATATTTACCCGCCATCATTCTACGGACGATTGCAGAAGGGCGCACTGGCGTCGATATTCCCTCGGAGCTACACCCATTTCTCGCCTAAAGACTCGGCTGAATGAACTTTCCGACCCATACCCAACCGCCGACGCCACTTCAGAGAACGAGGTTCTATTCGAGCGAATCATGTCGCCCGCTCGGTACATTCGCCACTGCGTGACGTATTCGAGCGGCGTCTGGCCCAAAACGCTCCTAAACCTTAGGGCAAAGGCCGACCGCGACATACGGGCTTCGCGGGCCAACGACGCAACGGACCAACGCCTATCAAGGTCCGCATGCATGGCCTCTATCGCTTTGCTGAGATGCTTGTCGGACATGGCCGCCAACCACCCCTGTGGCGGAGCCGCGGAGCTGCTTGCGTAAGCCCGAATGGCGTAGACAAACAGCAATTCATAAAGACTAGTCAGGCACGATGGACCTATACCGGGGTGCGCGGTTTCTTCCGCCAAAATATCCAGCACGGATTGGAAGGTGCGACTCCGATTTTGCTCCAGCCGCAGGTGCAGAAAACGAGGCAAAATCGTAGAAATTATCGGCGCCCCGAATTTACTTATCCCAAAAGATCCACTTACCATTATTGTCAGCGCGCCGCCGCCTCCGTAACGAATCAGGCCATCCATCTTCAATTTTCTTAGTTCGCCGAAATCGGCCACTGCGGACCGCGGATGATCCGCCAACGTAAACGGTTCATCATTAAGAATAAAAAGGCAGAGATCCCCGGCGGAGAGGGAAATGATTCGGCGCTGACTCTTGAATCTCAGAAACGCTGATCCGCTAACCAATAACCCAAAGCGTACCCTCAGCCCCACGTCCCCGGAGTAGCGAACACCCCACGGCGCTGTCGCCTCCACCCGCCTGTAAACCGCATCTTGAATTCTCAACGATCCAAAGATTTCAGACAGCGGGTCCGTGCGATGTTCAAATACTGGACGATCGGTCACGTTTCTTGGACGCATGGCACTCACGCGTCCCACTTTATAGCATCTATTTTACTCGTCTTCCAAATTTTCTGTGGAAGGAATACCGGTAACTGTGAGGGAGAACCATCTCCTTCACCGTTGCTGACGGGGCCTGCGGCCCGAAGAGTCTTCGTTTCGAAGCTCATATTCACAATTGGAGAAAAGATGAACTTACGAACGCTTCGTTCCAAGCAGTTGATCCGCGTGACTCTAATCGCCGTGTGTCTTATAGCTGCCTATTCGCCGGTTATTGCCTCACAGGAAGCGATAAAGGTGGCTAACCTCAGTTGCGGCTCGCCCGATCCGGTGTCTCCTTGCCCTTCCGCGGCGCCTGAGAAAGAAATCCCGCAGCAGCAAAGCCGCCAGGCGGACGATCTTCCAGATGCTCCCCAAGCCCAAGACCAGAGCAATCCGCCGAGGTCATCGGATCAAAGCAGTGCCATAATGTTCCTGCCTGTCAAGGATCCTCGGAGTCCGTCCTTCGACGATAAATTCACAATCTACGCCCATCAAACATTCGGGCCACCCGCGCTTATCATTCCGGCGTTCGCAGCCGGTATGGCCATGGCCAATCCAAAAAGCCACTACCCCCGCGAATGGAGGGACGGCGCTGGGGCGTACGGAAGACTCTATGGAGATTCCATCGCCATGGTCACTTCCCAACGAACCGCGCGTTTCTTGACCGGTGTTGCCTTGCATGAAGATCCGCGCTACGTCAGGTCCAGTAGTACAAATCCTCTTCGGCGAACCGTGCACGCGCTGGCGTTTACTTTCATCGATAAGACCGACTCCGGCAGAAACACCATTGCCTTCTCGAATTTTGCGGGAGCCGCCGCCGGTGGTTTTGTGGGAAGGGCCTATCTGCCGTCCGGATACAACGACCTCACCCACGCAGAGCAAAGAATGGCCATCCAATTCATGAACATTGCGGTTCAAAATATAGCCGCTGAATTTCAACCCCAGTGGGGACCCCTTGTGCGAAAGCTTCGCATCCAGAAAATTCTTCCCGAATGGTGGGTGCCGCGCCACGAAAGGTAAGCCTTATGGCGATGTTGTTCAGCTGCTCCTCTTCGGGAGCGGCCCAGAGCTTACTCGTCGACGCGCCCGATGGTGACATGCCAGCGCAACACGACGGTCCACGACGAAGCCTTGGGGAGATTCGTATGGTCGCCAAAAGCGGCGACTTTGGTCGAAGAATGGGTTAAAGTGTCTGCTCATCCTGAACAGATCCCAAGGAGGCTGTATGTCCCCACATTCGCTCAAGCTGCGCTTTCGGCCCTTGGTTCTGGCCGCCCTATGCAGCCTCGCACTCCTACAAGCCGCTAGAGCCTCGACAGATGTCATTACCGGTACCCTCGATAAAATCGATTCCGGCGCCAAGACCATTGCTGTGAAAACGGTGGACGGCACTGTCCAGACAGTGAAGTTCACAGATAAGACGACCGTTCACGGCCTCAAGGATGCGGCAAAGGGAACCGACCTCGCCGGCAAAGAAGGCGGGCATGTCATCGTCCACACCGTCGGAGAGGGTGCCGACAAGACCGCGCATTCCGTCAGTTGGGTTGGGGATAAGGCCGTCCACGCCACCGAGGGTACGATCGAAGATGTCGGCGAGGGCTCCAAGACCGTTGCGGTGAAAACCGCCGACGGCGGCAAGGAAACCTTTGTGGTTGCAGATCATGCCGTGGTGGATTCCGGTAAGGATGTGGCTCGCTACTCCACACGAGGCGCCAAGAAGGGCGAGCATGTCACGGTCTATTACACCGAAGAGGCCGGCAAGAAAATCGCCCACGTCTTCAAACATCTCTGAGACCTACACCCGACTTACTCTCCGTTGAAAAAGGAGCCGTTCGTCACGCAACGGCTCCCATCATTGGCCGTTTTCTTTTCGCGTGATAACCTGCCCAATTATGGAAACCTTGCTTCAGGACCTGCGCTTTGCCCTGCGCGGCTTGCGCAAATTCCCTGGATTCGTTGCGCTCGCGATTATCACTCTGGCGCTGGGCATCGGAGCGAACACCGCCATGTTCAGCGTCATCAACAAAGTGCTGTTCGCGCGCCTGCCTTTCACCAAGCCCGAACGAGTCATCTATGTCGCGCAAAAACAGGCGAATGGCGCCACCAATGTTTTCTCCGTGCCCGATTTCCTGGAGTGGAAGCGTCAATCGAGCCTCCTCCTGCACATGGCGGCGCTCCAGCCCGCCAGTTTCACGCTCGGCGTCGACGAACAGCCGGAGCGCATCCTCGGTGCGCGTTTTTCCTACGACATGTTCTATGTTCTGGGTGTTTCTCCGGCCCTGGGTCGCACTTTCACCGCCGATGAGGACCGGTCCGGCGCCGGCAAGTTTGTTCTGCTCAGTGACACGCTCTGGAAAACGCGATTTGCCTCAAACGCTGAAATCGTCGGCTCCAAATTACAAATCGACGGCTTCCCCACCACGGTTCTCGGCGTGATGCCGCCGGGTTTTTACGTGTACACCAATACGGAGCTTGCCTGGGTGCCATACCAAATGCCCACACAAGACGCGCTCGCAGCGTCCCGCGCCGTCCACTCTGTTTGGGCCCTCGCCCGCCTCGAACCGGCACAAAGCGTTCGCCAAGAACAGACGCAACTCGATTCCGTCGCTACGCGTTTGCACCACGAGGATCCTCAAGGCGATGCGGGCTTTGGCGTCGTTTTGCAGGATTATCAAGACGCTCTGACCTCGGATATCAAGCCCGCTTTGTGGCTGCTGATGGGTTGCGTCGGCTTTGTCCTGTTGATTGCCTGCTCCAACGTCGCCAATTTGCTGCTCGTTCGCGCCTGCGGGCGCCGCATGGAAATTTCCATTCGCGCGGCAATCGGTGCAGGCCGTCGTCGCCTGGTCCAGCAGTTACTAACTGAGAGTTTGCTGCTCGCCGCTTTAGGCGGTTTAGTCGGTCTGTTCTTTGCCTACGCTGGAATGAAAGCTCTGGTAGCGCTCCATCCCGCAAGCATTCCCGAAGTAGCCTCCATAACAATTGAACCCGTCGGGCTTTTATTCACTACAGCGATCTGTTTGCTGGTTACCGCCTTGTTCGGCATCGCTCCTGCGCTTTCCGCTTCGCGCGTGGACGTGAGTAACGCCTTGCGCGAAGCATCGCGCACCGCCAGCCGGTCCTCCGGTAAGCATCGCTCCGTTCTGGTCATCGCGGAGACAGCGCTCGCTTCCATCTTGCTCATCGGCGCAGGCCTTTCGCTCAAAAGCTTGTTCCGCGTCGGCATGGTCGAGCCAGGTTTCAACCCCAATGGCCTGCTCACGTTTCTTGTTCCCGCGCCGGCGCCAGTGATGGATCAGGGCCAGCCATACCTCTTCTACCAACGCGTCGCCGAAAAAATTCAAGCGCTGCCCGGAGTCCAGGCCGTCACCATCGCGCGCAACGTGCCCCTCAGTGGCACCGATCCTTCCATGCCCGTCGCCGTTGACGGCGGCGCGCCGCAAGTCACCGACGGCCAAATTGTCACGCGCCTCCGCGTCATTGGTCCCGGGTACTTTCGCGGATTCCAGACGCTCCTGCTTCGCGGCCGCGAGCTCACCGAGCGGGACTCCGCGACGTCGCAACCGGTGGTCATCGTCAGCAAGAGCCTCGCCGACCGCTACTGGCCCAACGCTGATCCCATCGGGCACCATCTCCGCCCAAATATCGTCGACGCACCCTGGTACACCGTCGTCGGCGTCGCTGCCGACGTTCGCAACCTTGGTCTGGACCAGGGCGTCGAGCCCACCGCTTACTATCCCTATACGCAGATACCGAAGAGCGTAATTCTTCTTGTCGAACGCTCCATGACCATCGTGCTGCGCGCCTCCAGCAATCTCGCCGGTCTTCGCAACTCCGCCCGCCAGGCCGTCACAAGCGTGGACGCAACCGTTCCCGTCTTCCAGATGCAAACCGCCGAGCAGATGCTCGCCGACTCCGGCTCGTTGCGGCGTTTTGATACGTGGCTGATTGGCGTTTTCGCTGCGCTCGCGCTCACCTTGGCGGCGGTAGGCGTCTACGGCGTCATGGCTTACTCGGTAGTGCAACGCACCCGCGAAATCGGCATCCTCATGGCGTTGGGTGCGCAGCGGCTCGACGTGCTCCGCATGGTGGTACTGCAAGGAACGCGCATGGCTCTCGCCGGCGTCACCCTGGGCATTGCCGGGGCACTAGCGCTCACGCGCATTATGCAAACACTTTTGTATGAGGTGAGTCCCACGGATGTGCCGACGTTTGCGCTAGTCGCCGCCATGGTTTTCATGTTGACGCTCGCGGCGTCCTTCGTCCCGTCGCTACGCGCAACGCGCATCGACCCGATCGTAGCCCTGCGCAGCGAATGATCCGCCCGGGAGTGCAGCAGTCTTGTTTATTCCGAGCTGCGAAGGGCCGCCGCTTTTTACGATCACAGCTTCATCTAAAACGGCCGAGACATGTGTAACGAGTTCCCTCCGGGACGCCTGAAATCCCGGAACGAATCTCGCCCGCGGCGATGCTGCTGTTGTCAGCGCCCGGAAGCCCGGCCCCGCGGCGCCGGAAAGTCCAGCATCAGTTCGTCGACGTAACACCAGCCCCATTCCTCACCGGGTTCAAACGACCGAATGATCGGGTGCTTTGTCGCACGAAAATGTTTCGTGGCGTGCTTATTCTTCGAGGAATCGCAACAACCAACGTGACCGCAGCTCAGACACAGGCGCAAGTGCACCCACGTGTCTCCCATTTTGAGGCACTCCTCGCAACCCCGGGTGTGCGGCTTCACGTCTCGAATCTGGTCCAGATGTGTGCATTCCGCCATAGACTTGCTCCTCGCTGCATCAATCTTGGGCTCCTGCCTTAGATTACGCCTGACTTCACAAAAAACGATGGAAAAATCCAAAACCCAGAGAGCGCTAGGAATGCACTCTTTCTCCGCTGCCCTCTGTATTTCTCTTTGACATCCTTTTTTCGCCCTAATGTTAGAATGCGCGCCGCGTTCGAGGAGCGCTTCGATGACCAAACTGTTTGCCGCCGTCCTGCTGTTCTTGCCGATCCTGGCGTTCGCGCAGGCTCAGGATTTCTCCAAGGTGCAGATCAAGGCCACCAAAATCTCCGGCAACATCTACATGCTCGAAGGGGCAGGCGGAAACATCGCCGCCTCGATTGGCGAAGACGGCATCGTCCTCGTCGACGATCAATTCGCGCCTCTCGCCGAAAAAATTCAGGCCTCGCTAAAAAGCCTGGGCATCACCGACAAGCCTGTACGCTTCGTGATCAATACCCACTATCACGGCGACCACACCGGCGGCAACGTGCCCTTCAACAACGCCGGCTCGACCCTGATCGCTCAGGATAACGTCCGCAAGCGTCTGCAAACCGGTGGCACCGCCGGCAACGGTCCAAACGGTTCCGTCCACACCGAACAAAAGCCCTCAGAGAAAGCCGGCCTCCCCATCATTACTTTTGAGCACGACGTTACCGTGCACCTCAACGGTGAAGACATTCGCGCTCTCCATTTTCCCGCCGGCCACACCGACGGCGACTCCATCATTTTCTTCCCCAAGAACAACGTCGTGCACATGGGCGACGACTTCGTCCGCTACGGCTTCCCCTTCATCGACGTGAATGCCGGCGGCTCCGTGCAGGGCATGATTGCCGCCATGGAAAAAGCCACCGCGCAATTGCCCGCCGACGTGAAAGTCATTCCCGGCCACGGCCAGCTTTCCACTCTCGACGATGTCCGCGAATTCACCAAAATGCTCAAAGACACTTCCGCCGCAGTGCAGAAAGCACTCGACGAACGCAAATCCCTCGACCAAATGAAAAAAGACAAAATCCTCGACCCCTGGCAAAAATGGTCCGGCCAATTCATCAACGCCGACACCTTCATCGAAACTCTCTACAACTCTCTAACCAACACCAAGGGCCAATTCGTCACCCACAACTGACAGCTCACTCAGGCGCTTTGAGCCTCCTCTTCGTAGTGGCGCAACATGCTGCGCCCGTTCGATTTACGTCCAGCGTTCTCCCCGCACACGTTCCAACGGTTCTTTAGGGTCAATCTAGCCGGGTGAGAGGCGCTATGATAATTTGTGTTCCATCCACCCATCCGGAGAGCAAATTGCCGGCAAGCTTTGGCACTGGTTCGTTACTAACGCCGAGGCGCGCGTTTTGTGCTCTGCCCTTCTTGGCGGGCGCACTTGTGGGCTTGCTGCTCCTCTCCAATCCGTCTATCGCTCCGGCACAAACAGGTGCCATCAAAATCCATTGGATGAAGTTGCGGGTTGTGCAAGGGAGCGATATTCGCTTCGCTCGCTTATCCCCGTCCGCCGGCTTATCGCAAACTAGGGTATCTTCAGTGGTGCAAGACAATCTGGGTTTCATCTGGTTTGGCACTCAATACGGGCTGAACCGTTATGATGGCTATAGATCAAAAATATTCAAGCATGAACCTGGACGCTCAGATAGTCTGAGCTGCGTATATATTCGCAGCCTTTTCATAGACCGTTCCGGGGCGCTGTGGGTTGGCTGTGAGCGGTCTCTTGATAGGTTTGATCCGATCACCGAGAGCTTTGCCCACTATCCTATCGGCACACAGTCTTCCGGGCGTGTTACTGCCCCGGTCGTGCACGTCAGTGAGGATCGCGAGGGAATGCTGTGGCTGGCAACAGCCAGAGGACTTTACAGGTTGGATCCTGCCACCGGCCAAACCACTCGATTCACCCACGGTCAAGCGGACCCGACAAGCATCGGCGGGAACGACGTAAGATTCACCGGTGAAGACCGGAGCGGGCAGTTCTGGATTGCGAATAGTGGCGGACTAGATGCCTTTGACCGCACCACGGGAAAGGTCACACGGCATGTCCCGTTCCCATCAGAGATTGGGCAATTTCACGAAGACAAGTTCGGCATCTTCTGGATCACCAGCACCTACGCATCCTGCCCCCTCGCGACCGTGAATCTCACCGCCAATAAT
>Ga0307479_10004707_pt1 | contig 12520 bp, 7 predicted proteins | sample atmos_gasesECM4C_FD_203743 | JGI IMG/M metagenome (GOLD analysis project Ga0307479, IMG submission 203743) | Hardwood forest soil microbial communities from Morgan-Monroe State Forest, Indiana, United States - atmos_gasesECM4C_515 | ecosystem: Environmental > Terrestrial > Soil > Temperate...
CCGGATTTCGCCGGAGGACGGCTGTTCGAAGCCGGCGATCAAGCGCAGCAGCGTCGTTTTGCCCGAACCGCTTTCGCCGAGCAGCGTGAGGAATTCACCGGCGGCGATATCGAGGGTGAGGCTCTTTAAGACTTCGGCGGCGCCAAAGCGCTTGGAGACTTCGCGCACCTCGAGCAGGATCTTTCCGCCGAGCGCAGGTTCTCGCGGCGAAATGGCGGCAGGAGAGGTCACTGCGCGTTTTTCACCTCGTTCCAAATTTCAGTGTACTTGGGGCGGCGCGGGACATCCTGCCAGAAATAAATTCGCTTCATGTACTCGTCGGGGTTGTCCAAGTGAAGTGCTTTCTTTTCGTCGGCGGTAAGAAGTTGAGCGGTGGCGGGATTGGCTGGGGTGTAGTGAGTCACGTCGGTGACCAACTTCTGCGTCTGCGGCTCAGCCATATATTCCAGAAACGTCTGTGCGAGTTGCTTGTGCGTGCTTGCGGCGGTGATCATCAAGTGATCGATCCATCCGGTGGTATTTTCTTTTGGGATGGTTTCGCCGATCGGAAAGTTGAGCTTGCGGAGCTGATTGGTCATCAGCGGCCAGCCCATGGCGGCGATGACTTCGTGATTTTGAAAAAGGTTAGTGAGCTCGCCGCCGGTCGACCAATACTTGCGAATGTTGGGCTTGAGGTCGATGAGTTTTTTCTTTACGGCCTCCAGTTGTGCGTCGCTGAGGTTGAAAAGTTGGTTCGGGTCCGGCTTGTCGTAGCCCAGGACTTGCCCGGCCATGTACATACTAGAAAGCTCATCCCAAAGCGAAATCTTCCCTTTGTATTTCGGATCCCAAAGGATGCTCCACGAATCTGGCGGCGCGGTGAAGGCCGTCGTGTCGTACAGCAGCGGGTTTGGTCCCCAAACGAAGGGCACGCCATAGGTTTGGCCGTTGGCTTTGACCAACGTGGAATCGCGCAATTTCTGAGAGAGTTGCGTGTAGGTGGGAATTTTTGAGAGATCGAGTGGCGCGGCGAGTCCGGCGCGAACGATCGACGTGGCAACGTCGCTCGAGGGAGAAATCACGTCGTAATTTGCCGCGCTGCCTCCGCGCAGCTTGGCCACGAGCTCGTCGCTCGACCCCATGTAGGACGCAACAACTTTGCAATGATGAGCGTCTTCAAAGGCGTGCAGGAACGACGGATCGGCGTAGCCTTCCCAAACCAGCAAGCTTAGTGTGTCTTGTTTGGGCCCGCAACTGGCGCTCGCAAACGCTAGCACAAGAGCCGCCGCGAATCCCAACCATCGTTGCATCGTTAATTCCCCCTGCACCTGCTTCGCGTCGATTCGATACACCACAGGCCGCGCGAGTACCGGTTCTAAAAGGTCGGCGGCGTGTTGATCCACAGCAGCCACGTCTCTTTGCGCCCGGGATTTCTCCAGCGATGCGGCGTGGAGCTTTCGAAATAGAGGCTGTCGCCCGTTTTCAAACGATAGTGCTCTTTGTCGCTGAGCCAGATCTCGAATTCGCCGCGCAAAACGTGCAGGAATTCCTCGCCTTCGTGCGTGTAGGACTCTCCGCTGCCGCCGTTGGGTTTCACGCGGAAGAGATGAGGTTCCATGGCGGTATTTCCCCAGGCGAGCAATTCCATGCGCACACCCGCCGTGGTCTCCAGAATTTTTCGTTCCCCCGGGCGCACCAGTCGGGGATTTTCGCGCGCAGCCTCAAAGAACGAAAGAATATTTGTGCGGTAGTAGCGCGCGATACGCTGCAGGGTGGCCACCGACGAGCGCATCTGACCACGCTCCAGCGCGCTGAGAAAACCGATCGATACCCCGGTAGCCCGCGCCACCTGCGCCAGGGAAAGGCCGCGCCGCGTCCGCAAACGCCGAAAGCGGTGTCCCGGCAGCGCCGCCGGGCTTTCCGCCGGCTCTGAAACGATTCCCTGCCGCTTCAGCAAGAGAGCGATTGCGGCGGGATTCAAGCCTCGCGCGCGGCGAAGGAAGATGGCCCGCTGCAAGAGCCGCACGTCCTCCTCGGTATAAAGGCGGTAGCGGCTCTCCGTGCGCCGCGGGGTAACCAGTCCAAGAACTTCCCACGCGCGTAAAGCCGACGAGGAGATCCCCACGCGCCGGGCAGCCTCACTGATGCGCAGCATGCGTCCGTTGAACTGCTGGCGGGATTCGTTGGATAAATTCTTTCCGCTTGACACTGGTACCGGCTTTCTCCTAAGTTTGCGGGATTATAGTAAGGTTTCAGGGGCGCGGCAACCTCGAAGAAGGTGACCTAAGTAAGATTCCGTTTTTTGTCATAAAGGGTGAGTTCATGAGGGTAGATGGTTGTAGCGTGCGCACGCTGTCTTTCCGTAGTCCCACGCGGTCATTCCGCAGTCCATTGTTTCTGTGCATTGTAATTGCAGTCGCAATGCTGCTTGCCGCGCCCTTTGCGGGCGCGCAGAGCACCGGCGGCCGAATTCGCGGCACGATAACCGATCAAAGCGGCGGTATCGTGTCTGGGGCCAAGGTGACGCTGACCAACGAAGCCACCAACGTCACGCGCGACACTGAATCCGGCGGCAACGGCGAGTATCTTTTCATCGAAGTGCCCGTTGGCTCGTACGAGATCGACGTCACCCAACCCGGCTTCAAGAAATACGTGCGCAAGAGCGTTGCCCTGGACCTGAACGAAGTTCTCAGCCTGGACATCCCGTTGCAGATCGGTACTTCCGCCGAGATCGTCGAAGTGACGGGCGCTCCGCCGGTTGTTGACACTAGCTCCACGCAGTTGGGCGCGGTGGTGAATGAGCGCGCTTCCACGCAACTGCCCCTCAACCAGCGCGATGTGTATCAACTGTTACAGTTGCAGCCGGGCGTGCAATCCCAACTGGGCAACGATCTTTTCTATGGTTCGGACAAAGCGGGAGTCGTCACCGTAAACGGTGGTCGTGGCCGGTCCAACAACTACTCCGTAAACGGCGGCGATGGAAACGATCTGTTTGCGAACTTGCCTGCTATTGAGCCTTCGCCGGATAGCATCGAAGAGTTCCGTGTAATTACCAATTCCTTTGACGCCGAATATGGCCGCAACTCCGGCGCGGTCGTCAACGTGGTCACCAAGTCCGGCACTAATCGAATCCACGGGAGTTTTTACGAATTCTTCCGCAATGACGTCTTGAATGCCCACCCGTTCACTTTCACCCCGTCTCCCAAGCCAGATTTCAAACAGAACCAATTTGGAGGGACTTTGGGTGGACCCATCAGGAAGGATAAGACGTTCGTGTTTGGGTCCTACGAAGGACGCCGGATCATTCAGGGTATCGTGTCCCAGCCAGTCAGCTTGCCGTCGGCGGCAGAACTGGGTGGCGATTTTTCCGGCGGATCAACATTTGCGGGGAGTTTGACCACTCCGACCGTCGCCAGCCTTCTGCAGGACCGCTGCGGAAGCGGCGCTCCAGCGGCGCTCCCTGCAAGCCAAAGGCTATCACCCGCCGCGCAAGCGCTCGTTGCCGGTGTGGCAGCTGGTGGTGGGTCGGTCCCGTACACCAGTATTTTCGCGGGAAATCAAATTCCGACGGGATGTTTCGATCCGGTGTCGCTGAGCCTTCTGCAGTACGTGCCAGGTGTGGGCGGAAGCGCGAACCAAATCGTCACCGTTCCCAACAAAAGAGATCGCGGGGATCAGTTTCAGATCCGAGTCGATCACTCGTTTTCGAACAGTCAGAAAACCGCGGTCTACTACTACTTTGACGACGACAACACGCTGGATCCGTTGGCAAAGTTTCAGGCGGCGGGTGATCCGTTGGGTGGCTTTCCAGGTGTCTTTGCAACGCGTACCCAGCAACTGAATGCGACGCACACTTCGACAATCGGCGCGACGGGCGTGAATGAATTCCGCTTCACGTATTTCCGCGAGGGCCAACTCCAATTCGATAGTCCGACCAGGACGAATGCAATTCAGGCGTCTTGCGGCACGGGAGCAGCGTCGGCATTCTGCTTCAACGGCGTGAGTGACTCCGCAACGATAAACGCAATCTGTGCCGCGGGAACGACTACGTCGCCCAACGGCATCAAAGATTGCGGCCTCCACTCAGGCCTGGGCGCGACCAAGGAAGGCGTGCCGTTTGTCTCGGTAGTCGGAGGAATCACGCTTGGAAACAACTTTGAGGGACAGCTACCGCAGACCGGCAATACTTTTCAATTTAGCGACAACTACAGCAAAATCGTCGGCAACCACAGTCTGAAGTTTGGCGGCGACTTCCGCAACCAACGATTCGACCAGTTGCTCTATTTCAACATCAACGGGAGCTTTACGTTCAACTCGTCTCCGACCTCACCCACGCTGAACGATGTGGGTTTCACGGATTCCTATGCGAACTATCTGCTGGGCTTGCCGAACAGCTTGACGCAGGGGTCTGCGCAGCACGAATTGGTGCGCAGCAATTCGGTTTATCTTTTCGCGCAGGATAGCTGGAAGATCAGACCAAACGTCACATTGAATTACGGCCTGCGCTGGGAAATGAATACGCCGTTGTCCGATATCGGCAAGAAGGTGCAGACCTTCCGGGCGGGACAACGCTCGACTATTTATCCATGCAGCCTTGATCCAAGCAACCCGCTTTTTGCCACCTTCGGAGGTGGAGAGAGCGGTTGCGACGCCGCGGGCGTGACGCCGATCGGGTTGGTGTTTCCCGGCGATAAAGGCATTCCGAACGGTTTGACCAATACTTACTACAAAGGTTTCGCTCCGCGCCTCGGACTCAATTGGAGCCCCAGCGCGAAAGATGGCTTGCTTGGGGCACTCACCGGTGGACCGGGGAAGACCAGCATCAGCATGGGGTACGGGATTTTCTACAACCCCATCGAGCAGCTTGTGCTCGAACAGTTCAGCGCCGAGCCGCCCTTTGGCGGGAGCAACAGCATTACCACGCCGCTGTTCCAGACGCCGTACGTCGACCAGAACGGAAGTGTATTCTCAAATCCGTTCAATGGCATTCTGAACCCTCCCCGCGGAACGCCGGTCGATTGGTCCAAATTCCAGAACAGTGTTTATTTTGGACAGTTTCCTTCGGATCTGCGTTTGCAGTACTCCGACCAGTACAACCTGACCATTAAGCGTGAATTGCCCGGCGACATGCTCCTCCAGGTGGGATACGTAGGGTCGCAGGGCCACCGCTTGCTGGCGAGCTACGAAATCAACGTGGCAAACCCCACGACGTGCAACGAATTGAACGGAATTCTTGGGGCAGGGACGTGCGGGCCATTTGGCGAGGACGCTTCCTACTTTATTCCCGGGGGTACGGTGATCCCGTCCGGTGGCTTGACGTTGCCGTATAACGCCGGGAGCGGCGGGTTGAACGTGCCCGCGGGAACGGTGGTGGGCCCCAGCGGTATTACTTTGGTTGGGCTGAGAACCTTCTCATCCCCGCTGTGCCAGCCTTTGACCGGGGTAGGTTGCCCCGCCAATGGGAAGCCGGTGTTCTCCGGCATTTTCACCGAGAACACCGTGGCAAAGTCCAATTACAATTCGCTCCAGGCGCTGTTCGAGAAGCGTTTTTCTCACGGCTTGCAGTTCCAGGCGTCTTACACCTTTAGCAAATCGCTGGACAACGCGTCGAGCTTTGAAAGCGCTCTGAATCCGCTCAATTCCAATGCCACTTATGGGCTTTCGGCTTTTGATGCGCGCCATCGCTTCGTCTTCAATTACGTGTGGGATCTGCCTGTTCCTAAGATGGAAGGCTTCAAAGGAGCGCTACTTAATGGCTGGGAGATGTCTGGCATTGTGAGTTTTCAGAGCGGCTTCCCCGTCCGCATCACCTCGCAATCTGACCTTGAGGAGCTGGATTCGACGTTCCTTTTCGAGGCGCCGGGGGAACCGAATCTCGTGGCGCCGTTCAAGACGGTCAACCCACGCGGCACGGTCTGTGCGGCCTTTACGGGTCCTTTGGCGCCGGGCGCTCCTCCATGTTCACCGGTATCGGGCTTCGTCTTCGATCCAAACTTGTTTTCGAACGATCCGGCCAACGGGGGACCACAGTTGGGCACGATCGGCAACGCACCTCGCTCCATTTGCTGCGGCCCTGGGATCAACAACTGGGACATGAGTTTTTCAAAACAGACCAAACTCATTGGGGAAAAACTCAACATGGAATTCCGAGGCGACATTTTCAACGTTTGGAACCATGCGCAGTTCTATAGCGTGGACGGCAACGTAAGCAATCAAGGCGGCACTTTCGGTCAAGCGCTGCATATCCACGATCCGCGTCTGGTACAGTTGGCGTTGAAATTCCGGTTCTAGCGCAGATCGGCGTAGTAAGAGACAATTCTGAAGGTGAAGGCGCGGCTCGCGTGGGCCGCGCCTTCGCACGAAGGCACGGGTTCGAGGAAAGATACTGACCGCAGGGAACAGGCCTGCAAGCACGGAAGGCTCACATGTATGACGCTCTACAGAAAGAAATCGCCACGTACGAGAAAAGGACGCCCAAGTCGGCTGAAGCTCACAAGCGGGCGTTGCAACGCATCCCTCTCGGAGTCGCCAGCAACTATCGCCACTACGAGCCCTATCCCATCTTCGTGAAAGACGGGAAGGGTAGCCGGATTCACGACGTCGATGGCAACGAATATATTGATCACAACCTTTGCTTCGGCGCGTTGATGGCCGGGCATTGCCATCCAGCGGTGGTGAGGGCCGTCGAACAAAAGCTACACGAAGGCACTACCTTTGGCATGCCGCATGACCAGGAATGGGAACTTGCCGAGGAGATCTGCGAGCGCTATCCGGTGGAAATGGTGCGTTTCGGATCGAGCGGCACGGAAGCTACCATGCACGCTTGCCGCATCGCGCGCGCGGCCACGGGTCGCGACAAAATTCTGAAGTTTGAAGGCTCGTATCACGGACTGCACGATACGGCGCTGGTTAGCGTCAAGCCTAAGGCTGAGGACTATGGCGATATCGACGCACCCAATTCGGTTCCTGGTGGCGGCGGCATCCCTAAATCTGCCGTGGCCAACGTTGCCGTTGCCAGTTTCAACAATCTCGGCAGCGTAGAGCGGCGCTTCCGCGAAAATCCGGGCCAAATCGCGGCGATCATTCTCGAGCCAATTCTGATGAACGTCGGCGTGTGCATGCCGCAACCTGGGTTCTTGCAAGGGTTGCGGGACATCTGCACGAGAAACGGCGCACTGTTGATCTTCGATGAAGTAAAGACGGGCGCAAAACTTGGCTGGGGTGGTGCCAGCGAACGCTTCGGCGTGAAACCGGACATGATCTGCCTGGCCAAATCCATTGGAGGCGGGTTGCCACTGGCGGCGTTCGGGTCGAGCCGCGCGGTGATGGACCTGATCGCCCAGCACAAAGTCTTCCACGGCGGCACGTACAACACGAATCGCGTGGCCATGGCCGCGGGCCTGGCGACGTTCCGCGAAGTGCTCACGCGCGAGAACTATGCGCACACCGATAAGCTCAGCAAGCAGCTCACCGAAGGCTATCGCAAGATCGTCGCGAAGGTTGGCTTGCAGGCTTATGTTGCCAGCGCCGGCGTAAACGGTGCGTTGATGCTTTATCCCAAGGAAATCCAGAACTATCGCGACTGGACCACCATCGACGTCGATCTGTGGCGCCACTACTGGTTCGCCATGGTTAACCGCGGCGTTCTCGCACAACCCTACTGGTGGGATGAGCAATGGACCATCTCCGTCCAGCACACCGAAGCCGACATTAACAAGCACCTCGCGGTGTTCGAAGAAATCGCCCCGGCATTAGCGAAAGCCCAAGCCGAACGCGGAGCCGCAATGGTCGGCAGCGCCGGCCACTAAACAAATCGCCCGGGTGCACACCTGTTAGCGCAGGGCGGAGTCTGCGGAGCCCTGCGGCATTTTTTGAGACGGCGCTGCGCCGAGTATGCAATGAGCGGGTCGCAGGAGAAAACGTTGTCGAACGAGGTCAGCAGTCTGTCAAGTGCGGCGATGGATGTGGCGCAAGAAGCACCGCACTTGCGCCGCGTCCTTGGGCGCTGGGACCTTGTTCTCCTTTTTGTCGTCGCCGTATTCAATCTCAACGTTGTTCCATCGATCGCCGCCAATGGCGGCGTAACGATTTGGCTCTGGATCATCAGCTTGATCCTCTTCTTCTGGCCCCAAGGTATAGCGGTAATCGAATTGGCTCACCGCTACCCGGGCGAAGGCGGCGTCTACCTCTGGGCTAAAGAAGTCTTCGGCGATTTTCATGGTTTTCTTTCGGGCTGGTGCTACTGGACCAACAACATGATGTATGTCCCCACCATCATGTTGTATTTCGTGGGTGTCTTCGTCTTCGCGCTGGGCAGCGGCCATCAATCCTTGGCTGACAACAAGGCGTTCACATTGAGCGCCTCGCTCTTTCTTCTGGCGACCCTGGTGGTCCTCAACGTTGTGGGTCTCGGGGTAGGAAAGTGGATCAATAATATCGGCGCCATCGGAACGGGAATTGCTGCTGCGGTCTTGATCGGATTGGGAGCAATCGTCTGGCTCCGGTTTGGCACGACGGTAACCTGGGCGGATTTTCAGATTCCGGCAAATCCGCGGTTCGTGCTCAATTCCTTCGGGGTAATCTGCTTCGGACTTGTCGGTCTGGAGCTTGCGTCCATCATGGGCGACGAAATCGAAAATCCGCAGCGCATCATGCCTGGAGCGGTGGCCTGGGGCGGCGTTTTGTCCGGGGCTCTGTACATCGGGGCGACGCTGACTCTGCTGATTGCTGTCAGCAAGCAAGACATCAGCGTATTGCAAGGCATCGTGCAGGCGGTGAGCCACATGGCGGCGAAAGTCAATGCCGGGTGGATTGTCGCTCCGTTTGCCTTCATGCTCAGTATTTCCATCGCCGGAATTGGCTCGGCGTGGCTGGCGGGCTCGGCACGCATCCCGTTTGTTGCGGGTCTGGATTCCTACATGCCTTCCTGGCTCGGCAAAGTGCATCCAAAATATGCGACGCCCTATGCCGCCCTGATCGTACACGCAATGGTGTCACTGATTTTGGTCATTATAAATTTTTCGTTTACCGGCGCCGGGGTGCAGGAGACCTTTCAGAAATTGTTGTCCCTGGCCGTGGTCCTGCAGCTGGTTCCTTTTCTTTACATGTTCGGCGCCTTGTTAAAAATTGCGGCCAGCGATTCCTTCGTGCGGGGTCGTAACAGCAGACCAACTTTAATTTTTGCCGGAGCCAGCGGGCTGATCACTACGGGTCTAGGCATAGCCCTGGCCTTCTTCCCAGCTCAACAAATCACGTCGGTAATGTCGTATGAAGTCTGGATGGTCGGAGGCACCCTGCTATTCATAGGCTTGGCCGCATTCTTCTTTTTCGTTTACGGTCGGCGGAAAGCCGCGCGCAAGCTAGAAGCCATGGCGCCGGCAAGTTAACCAGAGTTAACAAAGTCGGCCGCAAAGAGTTTCGGAGGAAGTCATGTCGAGCAGCACAAAAGCGGAAGTGCAAACCTACAAAAATTACGTAAACGGCCAATGGGTAGCCGCCAAGTCCGGCAAGACCTTTCCTGTTTACGACCCCTCCACCGAGGAAGTGATTGCCCACGTAGCCGCAGCCGACGCCTCGGACGCAGACGCCGCCGTAAAAGCCGCGCGGGAAGCCTTCGACAACGGACCTTGGCACGCCAGCACCGCGCAAGATCGCGGCCGCATCCTCTTCAAGCTCGCCGAGAAAATCCGCCAACACACAGCTCAGCTTGCCGAAATCGAATGCCGCAACACCGGCAAACCCATTGTCGAAGCGGAGTACGACATCGCCGACGTCGCAACGTGCTTCGAGTATTACGGCGGCCTCGCAACGAAGGTGACGGGGCACGTGAATCCCGTTCCTGCAAATGCACTGAGTTTTACGCTGCGCGAACCAGTCGGGGTAGCCGCGCAAATTATTCCGTGGAATTATCCCCTGTTGATGGCCGCGTGGAAGCTTGCGCCCGCGATAGCTGCAGGTTGCAGCTGTATTCTCAAGCCGGCCGAACAAACTCCGTTGACCGCTCTTGAATTTGCTAACTGGTTCGAGGAAGTCGGGTTGCCTCCCGGAGTCGTGAACATCCTCAACGGCTTTGGCGAGACTGCTGGCGCGGCGCTCGTCGCTCATCCTGGCGTCGATAAAGTCGCGTTCACCGGCAGCGCGGCCGTCGGTAAAATCATCGTGAAGAGCGCGGCCGATACGCTCAAGCGCGTGACCCTCGAACTCGGCGGAAAGTCTCCCAATATTTTCTTTGCGGAAGCGGATTGGGAAGCGGCAGTCGACGGCGCGCTCTTTGGCGTGTTCATCAATCAGGGCGAGGTCTGCTCCGCGGGCAGCCGCGTTCTGGTCGAGAAAAAGATCTACTCCAAATTTGTCGAGTCCATGACCGAAAAGGCCAAGCGCATTACGCTCGGGCCGCCTCTCGCGCGCGAAACGAAAATGGGCCCGCTGGTCAGCAAGGAACAATATGACCGCGTCAGCTCCTACCTCGAAATCGGAAAGGAGGAAGCCAAAGTGGCCATCGGCGGCGGCCGCCCGAAAGCGTTCGGCAAAGGCTACTATCTCGAGCCGACGATTTTTTACGACGTGGAAAACAGCGCGCGCATCGCACGCGAGGAAATTTTCGGCCCGGTCGCCTCGGTAATTCCGTTCGATGGTGAAGCGGATGCCATCCGCATTGCGAACGACACGCCTTATGGTCTCGCCGCCGCGGTGTGGACGCGCGACATCTACAAGGCGTTTCGCGTTGTGAAATCGCTGCGCGCCGGGATTGTGTGGGTCAACCATATGCAGCCGACGTATGTCGAAGCACCTTGGGGCGGATACAAGCAATCCGGATTCGGACGCGAACTGGGTCCCTGGGGCCTCGAGGAATATCTCGAAACCAAACAAGTTTTTGTGAATCTCGACGAAACCCCCATTGGATGGTACTGAACATGGCAACAATTCAAATTCGCACGGAAATTCCCGGACCGCGCTCGCGTACCTTGATGGCGCGTCGCGAAGTCGCGGTCCCTCGCGCGCCGTACAACACCACCCCCGTTTTCGCCGAGCGCGCGGAAGGCGCCACGATCGAAGATGTGGACGGCAACCGCTATCTCGATTTTGCGGGGGGCATCGGGTGTCTGAACGTGGGACACCGTGCGCCGCTTGTGATGTCCGCGATTCAGGAGCAAATGGAGAAGCACTTGCACCTGTGCTTCGCGGTGACTCCGTATGAGAGTTACATCGCGGTGGCGGAAAAACTGAACGCCCTCGCGCCAGGCAATTTTGCGAAGAAAACCATTCTGCTCAATTCGGGCGCGGAGGCCGTTGAAAACGCGGTCAAGATCGCGCGCGCCTACACCAAACGTCCCGCGATCATTTGTTTCGAGGACGCGTTTCACGGCCGGACGATGATGGCCATGTCGCTGACCAGCAAAGCGCATCCGTATAAAGCTGGCTTCGAGCCGTTTGCCAGCGATGTGTATCGCATTCCGTTCGCGTATCCCTACCGCAACGAACTCGGCACCACCGCGGAGGCCTTCGCGCACCATCTCGAAAACGCGTTCAAGCGTTCTGTGGCGGCCGAATCCGTCGCCGCAGTAATCGCTGAGCCGGTTCTAGGCGAAGGCGGGTTTGTTATTCCGCCGCGCGATTACTTCAAGGCAATTCACACCATCTGCCGCAAGCACGGAATCCTGTTCATCGCGGATGAAGTGCAATCGGGCTTCGCGCGCACCGGCAAATGGTTTGCCTCCGAGCATTTCGGAATCGAGCCGGACTTGATCACCATGGCGAAATCGCTGGGCGGCGGAATGCCGCTCTCGGCGGTGACAGGCCGGGCGGAAGTGATGGATGCGCCAGGAGTTGGCGGCTTGGGCGGAACGTATTGCGGTCATCCATTGTCTTGCGTCGCAGCGCTCGCAGCGATTGAGGCCATAGAGAAAGGGGGATTGCTGGCGCGCTCCACCGCGATTGGCCAACACTTTGAAGATCGCGCACGGAAGTGGCAGAAAAAGTGGCCGCTGGTCGGCGACGTTCGCGGGCTCGGCGGGATGTGCGCGATTGAGCTGGTGCGTAATGCGGAAACGCGCGAGCCCGCCGAGAAGGCGACGAAGCAGATCGCGGAGTATTGCTACAAGCACGGACTGATCACCATTACGGCAGGCACGTTTAACAACGTTATGCGCATTCTGGTGCCTCTGGTAGTCACCGACGAACAACTCAACGAAGGGCTTGACGTCATCGAAGCGGCTTTGGCTTCGGTGACAGAACAGAAACAACCTGCGCTGTCACATGCATGACGGAAAGATCCTTGCACGTTGAAGGTGGGAGCTTACGGTTGGCTGGGAGCAAAGATAACGCAGAGACGCCGAGTGCGCTGAGTTTCGCACAGAGAAAAGTTTATCTAGGCGCCTCAAGGACGGCGACGGCGCGTGACGGCGGCGTCCACCCGTGGTGATATAAAGGGTCTCCGCCACCGCACAGGTCTAGGAGCATCAGCGGCTTTTTGCTCGCGTGCGGGCGGCTTTGCGGGCGGCTTGGCGCAGGCCTTTTGGGCCTTTTGTGTGAACCGCGGTCA
>Ga0307479_10004708_pt1 | contig 12519 bp, 12 predicted proteins | sample atmos_gasesECM4C_FD_203743 | JGI IMG/M metagenome (GOLD analysis project Ga0307479, IMG submission 203743) | Hardwood forest soil microbial communities from Morgan-Monroe State Forest, Indiana, United States - atmos_gasesECM4C_515 | ecosystem: Environmental > Terrestrial > Soil > Temperate...
GGCGGTGACGATCTGGAGGTTGTGAAGCCCGCGGGCTTTCAGCTCGCTGAGGAACCTCGCATAGAAGGTCGCGGCCGGTTCGGTAGTGCGGATGGCAAACCCAACCACCTCGCGGTTGCCGGATTCGGTGACGCCGATCGCCACCACCACCTGAGAGGCTTGCGCCTCGCCCCTTTCGCGAACCAGCGCCGGCGTCTCCACCAGCATCAGATAGGGAAAGTCGTCCGGGAGCGATCGGTTTCGAAAGGCCTCGACTCTCTGATCCCATTCCATCGCCTGGGCTTCGACCATTCCCGGGTCGGTTCCCGGGACCCCGACGGTCTCGGCCAGGGCATCAACCGAGCGGGTGCTGCCGCCGGCCAGGTAGGTTTGCTGGATCACCGAGAGCAACGCTCGCTCCACCGGCCGGCGTGGCGCCAGCAAACGGCGCAGGTAGCTTCCGCGATAAGCGATGGGCAGCAGTGGGATGATCGCCGGTCGCCGGCGAGTCGCGCGCAGGCGAAACGGAGGGATCCTCTCCTCGGCGTTGATTCCGGTCAGCAGCCGGAGCCCGGGCGGCGACGCGAAACGCTGGCGAGCTCGAACCTCGAACGCGACCGCTTCGACAGCCGATGAGAGCCTGGGCGACATGGTTCCTCCTTGACGGCTTGATCAGCGCCGCTCCAGTGCCGCCAAGGGTGCGGTGGCGGGAGGGTGGCTGATGTGACCATCGGCCACAGCCTACGCACGCCGGCCCGCGATTTAACGCTGCCCTGGTATCGAGTTAAGGCCCTGCATTTGCGGGGGGCCATCATCCGCCGACCGCAGGCAGACATAGCTCCGGCGCGGCGATATCCTGCTCCTGTAAAACGCTCGGGTTGGATCTCCCCGCCGACAGCTGCGCGGACTCGACCGCGGGCAGCGTCGAATCCAAGCAGGGGAACCAGCAGCCCGGGATACCCAGCGCGCCGGTAGTTGGTGAAGGCAGCGGCGGTAAGACGAGGGCAGATGTCCCCCCTCCCCAGCCTCGCACGCCGCGCCTCACCACCGGCGATCAGGCGGCGTCGAGCAGGCCGTAACGGGCGGCGCAGGCGAGCGCCTCGAGCTTGGAGTGCGCGTCCAGTTTCTCCAGGATGTTCTGGACGTGACCGCGGACCGTGGTGAACCCGATACCGAGCTCGGTCGCGATGGCGCGGTTGTCGAGACCCTCGGCCATCAGGGCGAGGACTTCTTGCTCCCGGGGGGTCAGGCTCTCGAGCAGGCGACGGCGTTCGGCGTCGTCTTTCGCCATCTCGTGCGAGCGCGCCAGCAAGCGGGCCAGCTGCGCGGCCGGAATCAGCATTTCGCCTTCGGCGGCTCTGCGCACGGCATCGAGCACGTCGACGGTGGCGCGGGATTTCGGGAGGTAGGCGCACGCGCCGGCCCGTACGGCCGCGATCATCGCCGTCTCACTCTCGTCGGCGCTGAGAAACACGATGGGGAGCCGGGGCAGCTGCTCGCGCAGACGGAGCGCCGCGTCGGCACCCGACCCATCCGGAAGGTGCGAGTCCATCACGACCACGTCGGGCTGGCACTCCACCGCCACCCGGGCGGCGTCGATCGCCGACGCCGAGGTGCCGACGACGCGGACATCGCCGCTGGCGTTCAGCATCGCGGCAAGGCCTTCGGAGACCAGCAGGTGGTCCTCCACCAGCAAGACCGTGATCGGTGTCGGATCAGGCGGCACGCTCGGCCTCCTCGCGCTGGTCTGGAATCCAGAACTCCACCGTGGTGCCCGTGCCGGCAGACGACGTCAGGCGCAACCATCCGCCGGCCATCTCGGCGCGTTCGCGCATCGCCACGAGGCCGAGATGGCCGGGCACCGATCCGTTGCGCGCCTGGAAGCCCACCCCATCGTCCACCACTCTGGTCAAGATCCCGCCGGCCTCGCTCGACACCGCACATGCGACGCGGCGCGCCCCGGCATGCTTGCGCACGTTGGTCAGGGCCTCCTGGGCAATCCGGTAGGCGATCACCTCGGTTTCGGAGGCCGGCTTCGAATCGATGCCCGTCTCCAGCTCGGTCTCGATTCCGCTCTCGGTTTTCATCACGTCCAGGTACTCGCGCAATGCCGCCTGGAGGCCTCCCTCGTCCAGGGCCGCGGGGCGCAGTTCGAAGAGCAGATGCCGTAGCCGGTCGGTCGCCTCTTGCACCGCCTGCTGCAGGTGATCGACCTGCTCGATCTGGGCGGGATCGCGCAGCGCCGCCCGCAAGGTCTGCAGCCGGACGCCCACCGCAAAGACCGACTGGATCGAATCGTCGTGGATGTCGCTCGCAATCCGGCGGCGTTCCTCCTCCTGGGCGCGCACCAGGCGACTGAGGAGCGCCCGACGCTCCTGGTCGACCTCTTTCAGCGTCTCGACGGTTCGGCGCAAGGCGTCCTCCGCGCGCCGTCGGTCGCTGACGTCGACCGCGACGATGATGGCACCGGCGGTCTGGCCGGCTGCGTCGCGATAGGGGGCGAGGCTCAGTGAAAACGATTGGTCGTCCTGCGTCATCGCGGCCTGTCCTGGGACGCCGGACAGCGCCCCACGGATGCCCTCCACGACGCCGGCGTGATCGGCAAACAGCTCGGCGGCGGGCCACCCCACCGCCTCGCCGGTCTTCTTCCCGAGAGGGTTCGGGCCCACCCCGGCGGAGAAGACGACAAGCCCTTCACGGTCGGTCGCCGCCAGCACGATCGGGGCGCTCTCGACGATCGCGACCAGCCGGGCCTCGCTCTCGCGAAGCTTTCGCTGGACCCGCAGCCGCTGCTCGAGCTCGTCCCGAAACATCGACTGCTTTCGGTTGAGCTCCGCCGCGGTGCCGGCATCGGTGCGGCTGAGGCGCTGCCGCGCCCCGGACATACTCCAGGTGGCCGCCCCCATCAGGGCGACGGCCAGGCCGGCGAGCGGGAGTTCGAATCCAGACGGAGGCCGTTGGGCAGTCAGCCAGGGCCATCCGAGGAAGGCCGCCAGCATGCCGGCGAAGGCGGCCACACCCGGCCAGCTGAAGAACCGGCGGCTGAGGCCGTACCCGGTCAGCCGGAAGTCCTCCATCCGGGTATAACGCCCGCATCAGGCCGGCCGGGTAACGGCCGCGTGACGGCCGAGTTCCAGCCGCGACTAGCGGGCGGCCTGGGTCAGTCGTTCACCGCCGTCGCTGGTCTCCCGCACCGGATCCAGCCGGTATCCGGCTCCGCGCACGGTCACGATCTCGAAGCCCAGCTTGCCAAACCGACCCAGCTTTTCCCGGAGCCAGCGAATGTGGACATCGACCGTCTTGCGGTCGCCGAGATAGTTGTAGCCCCATACCTGCTCGAGCAGGATTTCTCGAGTGAAGACCCGGCCTGGCCGGCGGACCAGGTAGGCAAGTAGTTCCCATTCCTTTGGGGTGAGCCGCAGCTCGGTGTCATCGATCATCGCGCGACGGCCGGCCCGGTCGATTTTGAGCCGGCCGAGGCGGTCCTCCTCGACCTCCGGGCGGACATCCCGCTGCTCGCTGCGGCGAAGCACGGCCGTCATGCGCGCGAACAGCTCTCGCAGGGAGAACGGTTTGGTGATGTAGTCGTCGGCGCCCAGCTGCAGCCCCACGACCTTGTCGACTTCGCTCTCCTTGGCCGTGAGCATGATGATGGGCACGTTACTTTCCTGGCGGAGGATGCGGCAGACTTCCAGCCCGTTCAGCTCGGGCAGCATCAGGTCGAGCAGGATCAGGTCGGGGCGCGAGCTGCGGGCGCGGGCCACAGCGTCGGCCCCATCCTGCGCCACGGTTACCACATAGCCCTCTTTCTTGAGGTTGAAGGTCAGCGTGTCCCGAATGGTCGCGTCATCCTCGACCACCAGGACGCGCTTCGGCAACTAACTGAGCTCCACGATCCGGCCGGTGTGCAGGAAGACGACGTCTTCGGCGATGTTGGTGACCCGATCGGCGATCCGCTCCAGGTCCTTGGCGAGGAAGAGCAGGATGGCTGCTCGCTCGACCGTCTGCGGGTCTTTCACCATGAACTGCACCAGCTCCTGCCAGATCCGCCGGTAAAGGACGTCGACCTCGTCATCGCGCTCGGCGATCATGCGGGCCTTGTCCTGGTCGGCTTCGATCACTGCCCCAAGGATGTCGTGCACCTGCGACTCGGTGATTTCGGCCATCTTCGGCAGGTCGATATAGGGCTTCAGCTGCGGCATGTCGTTCAGCCGCAGCGCCGCTCGCGCGATGCCGACGGCGTGGTCGCCCATCCGTTCCAGCTCGAGCACCATGTGCTGGAAGCTCACGATCAGGCGCAGGTCACGCGCCACCGGCTGCTGCGTGGCCATGATCATGAAAGCCCGTTCGCGCAGCTGGCGATGGAGCTCGTTGACGTCCTGGTCGCGCGCGATCACCGCTTTCGCCAGCGCATTGTCCCGATCGACCAGCGCGCGCATCGATTCGGCGATCGCCTGCTCGACCATGCTGCCCATGCGCAGCACGCCGGTCTTCAGCTCGGCAAGCTCTTGATCAAAAAGGGTCCGGGTAGTGGCCACGACCGGTATTCTTACCCGAATCGGCCGGTGATGTAATCCTCGGTCCGGCTGTCCTTCGGGCGATTGAAGATGTCGTCGGTGGGCCCGAACTCGATGACCTCACCGGCGCGTCGCTCGTTCATCAACATGAAGGCCGTGGAATCGGAGACCCGTGCCGCCTGCTGCATATTGTGCGTCACGATCACGATCGTATACCGCTTCTTGAGATCTTGCATGAGTTCTTCAATTCGCAAGGTGGCGATCGGGTCGAGCGAGGACGCCGGCTCGTCCATCAGGATCACCTGGGGCTCGACAGCCAGGGCGCGGGCCAGGCATAAGCGCTGCTGCTGGCCCCCGGAAAGATTGAGTGCCGAGCGGCGCAGGCGGTTCTTCACCTCATCCCAGAGGCCCGTGTCCTTCAGGCTCTCCTCCACGACGGCGTCGATCCGCGATTTGGACCAGCCGAGCATGTGCGGGCCGTAGGCGACGTTGTCATAGATCGACTTGGGGAAGGGATTTGGGCGCTGAAAGAGCATGCCGACCTGCCGGCGGAGTTGGATGACATCGGTGTCCGGATCGAGGACGTTCTGGCCGTCGAGCAGCACCTCGCCGGTGGCCCGGGTGCCCGGCGTGAGGTCGTGCATCCGGTTGAAGATCCGCAGGAAGGTGGTTTTGCCACAGCCCGACGGCCCGATCAGCGCCGTGATCCGGCGCGCCTGCACCGCCAGGCTGGCGTCCTCCAGCGCCTGGAAGTCGCCATAGAAGAAGTCGACGTGCCGGGCATCCAGCTTGGTCTCGGCATCCGCGTCCTCGACCGGTCGCTGAGCCACTTCAGTTTGCATCGTGATGCTGGAAATCATTCTCTCCCACCATGGACGGTCAGCGCTGGATCCTCCGCACGTAGACGCGGGCCAGGATGTTGGCCGCAGCCACCAGGATCACCAGCAGCAGCGCGGCCGCCCAGGCCTGGTCTTGAAGATTGGGATAGGGGAGAAGGGCATTCCGAAAGACCGTGAGCGCGAGCGCGCCCATCGGCTGCAGCGGATTCGTTTGGACGATGTCGTTGCCGAACGACGTAAAGAGCAGCGGCGCCGTCTCGCCCGCGGCGCGGGCGATCGCCAGCAGGGCACCGGTGACGATGCCTCCGAGCGCCGCCGGAACGACGATTTCGAGCGTGACCCGCCAGCGGGGGGCGCCCAGCGCCAGACCGGCCTCGCGCAGGGCTTGCGGGATCAGCGTGAGCGCGCTCTCCGTCGCCCGCAGGATCACGGGCAGCATCAGCACCGCCAGCGCCACCGACGCGGAGATCGCCGAGAAATGATGGGTGGTCAGGACGACGACGGTATAGCCGAAGATCCCGAAAGCGATCGAGGGGAGGCCCGTCAGGACGTCGCTGATGAACCGGACGGTGTCGCCAACCTGGTTGCGTCCGTATTCGGAGAGAAAGATGCCGATCAGTGCGCCGACCGGGACGGCGAGGAGCGAGGCCATGCCGACGATCTCGAGCGTTCCGATGATGGCGTTCAAGACGCCGCCGCCCGGCACGCCCTGGGGGTGGGGCGCGTCGGTAAAGAAGCCTGGCGTCAGCAATCCCGGCAATCCTTTGATGACAACAAACACCAGCAGCACGAGCACCGGGATGGCCGCCACCATCACGCACACCACAATGAGTGCGGCCACCAGGCGATCGACGAAGACCCGAACTAGCGGGTGGCTCATGCAGCGGCGGTGGGTTCCGACCCGGTAAACCGCCAGACGAGGAGGCGGGCCAGGACATTGACGACGATCGTGATCAGTACGAGGACCAGGCCAAGATAGAAGAGGGAGCCGAGGTACACGTTGCCAACCGCTTCAGTGAACTCGTTCGCGATCACGCTCGGCAGGGTGTAGCCCGACGCGAACAGCGAGGTGCTGATCTCGTTCCGGTTGCCGATCACCATGGTGACGGCGATGGTTTCGCCGAGGGCGCGCCCAAGGGCGAGGAGGACCGCGCCGGTGATCCCCACCCGCGCGTAGGGAAGGATGACCGACCAGATCGTCTCCGCGTTCGTCGCACCCAGCGCCAGGCTGGCTTCTCGGAGCGCCCGCGGAACGGCGCGGATGACGTCACGGGAGAGGGCGATCATGATCGGAAGCACCATGATGGCCAGCACGAGGCCGGCGGTCAGGTAGCCATAACCGCTCGGCGAGCCCTGGAAGAGCGGGAGAAACCCGAGCGTGTGGTTGAGGAACGGATCAACCGTGTCACGCATCAGCGGGGTGAGGATGAAGAAGGCCCACAGGCCGATGACGACGCTGGGGATGCCGGCCAGCAGTTCGATCGCGAAGGAGAGTGGACCGCGGAGCAACCGCACCCCCGACTCCTGGGCCAGGAAGAGCGCCGCCGCCAGCCCGATTGGAAACGCGATCAGGAGCCCGATCAGCGAGGTTACGAGCGTGCCGTAGATCGCCGACAGCGCCCCAAACTGGTTTCGTACCGGGTCCCACGTCCGGCTGGTAAAGAAGCCGAGCCCGAAGCTGGTGACCGCCGGCAGGGCGGGAATGACGAGCGCGATCACAAAAATGACGGCGATGACCAGCATCAGGGCAGCGGCGGCGTACGCCAATGCGCGGAAAATGCCGTCCCCCGAGATGAGCCGCCGCTGGCGGCTCGCGGCCACCAGCGGCGGAGGGGCTACCCGCTCGGCAGTCCCCGGTCCCATTCGCTCGCTAGGACGAAACGCTGAGGAGGGCGCTCCCTCCGGCCGTGACGTCCCTCAGCACGAAGACATCGTAGGACACCATGCCGGGGGGCAGAGCCGCGTAATGGAGATTGACGGCATACTGCTGGCCCTCGGTGGTTGTCAGCCAGTAGAGGAAATCGACCAGGGCGGTGCCCTTGGTCTTATCGGCGGTCTGGTCTTTGTACAGAATGATCCAGCTGTATCCGCTGATTGGGGCACTGTCCTTGCCGGGGGCGTTGACGATGGAAAACTGGCTCGGCGAGCTGCCAATGAACTGCTTGGCCGCCGCCGTCGCACCGGCCGCGCTCGGGATGACGAAGCTGCCGTCCTGGTTCTTCAGGGCCGCCTGCTTCATCTTGGTCTGCAGGACGTAGGCGAGCTCGACGTAGCCGATCGCGCCGGGCGTCTGCGTGATCCTGGTGGCGACGCCAGCGTTCCCCGAGGCACCGTCGCCGACGGGCCAGCTGATGGATTTCCCGGGTCCGCCCGTCTTGGCCTTCCACGCGGCGCTGACGCTGGAGAGGTAATCCGTGAAGATGTACGTCGTGCCGCTGCCGTCCGAGCGGTGGACGACGCGGATGTCCTGGTTCGGCAGACTGACGCCGCTGTTGTCGGTCGCGAGCGCGGGGTCATTCCATTTCGTGATCTTGCCGAGGAAGATCCCGGCAATCGTGTCCGGGGTTAGCTTGAGCTGGCCGTCCGCAACGCTATCCAGGTTGAAGGCGAGTGATTCGGTGCCGAGCGTGCTGGCCATCTGTATGACCTTGTCGGCGCCACCCATGGCGGCGGCCTCCGACGCCTTCAGCGGGACGTCGCTGGCACCGAAGTCCACAACGTTCTTCGTCAGCTGGGCGATGCCCGCGCCGGAGCCGCCTCCCCCATAGTTGACGGTGACCTGGTTGAACTTTTGGTGGTAGGCATAAACCGCGGCGTCGTAGAACGGCTTTGGGAACGTGGCGCCGGCGCCGGTCAGCGAGGCGGCAGGCGGCGTGGGCACGACGCGCCCACCCCCGCCGGTCGATGGCGTGCTGGTCGCAGTGGACGTGCCGCCACAGGCGGCGAGCAATACCGCTGCGGCGATGGACGCGGCCACGAGAATACGTTTCATGCTGGCGATGCTTCCTCCTTCAAAATCGAGCAAAATTTGTGGCGCGACTGAGCGCGGATGGATCCATCTCCGATCCTAGCCATGCGACGTAATCGCTCGGTGGGGGGAAGGTTAACGGGAGGTTAACGGGGCGCGCGGGAGCCGCACCCGGACCAGCGTTCCGGCGCCGGGGGTGCTCTCGGCGCTGATCGTGCCGCCCTGGAGCTCCACCAGGTGGCGGGCGATCGAGAGGCCCAGGCCGCTTCCGGGCCGGCCGCCGCGTGCCCGATCGACCTTGTAGAAGCGCTCGAAGATCCGGGGCAAGTCGCGCGGGGGGATGCCGGCCCCGGTGTCGCGCACGGCAATTTCGACCCGCGCGTGGTCGGCTCGTGCCGACACCACCACCTCGCCGACCTGGGTAAATTTCAAGGCGTTGTCGACGATGTTCTGCAGCGCCTGGTCGGTCTTCCCCCGGTCCCCCAACGCCTCAACCGTTCCCTCGACCGGCTCGGCACGCAGCTGCAGGCCGGCGCTGACGGCCCGTGGCTGGTAACGCTCCACCAGCTGGTCGGCGAGCGCGGCCACGCTGAAGGGGGCGCGCTCGACCTCGATGCCCTCCGCATCGAGCGCGGCGAGCTGGGTGAGGTTCAGCAGGATGGCCTGCAATCGCTGCGATTCCTGGATGACGCGGTCGATGAAGGTCCGCGCATCGCCGCTATCAGGAAGCTGTCCCGAGAGGGTCTGCGCCGCCAGGTCGAGACCCGCCAGTGGGGTGCGAATCTCGTGCGAGAGGTTGGCGACGAATTGCTGACGGACCGTCTCCAGATAGCGAAGCCGGCTCAGGTCGAGCATCAGCAAGGCGACCCCGCCGTCGGCGATCGGCACCGCCCTCACCTGCAGGATCCTGGCCGAAACGGGCAGCTCGACCTCGAGCGACTGCTCGAAGCCGGATGTCTGCGCGCGCTCGACCAGGGCGTCGAGACGGTGGTCGCGCACCACCTCGACCAGTCCGCGCCCCACCGGTTGGTCGATCACGGGCACCATCAGGCGAGCGGCATGGTTGACCCACTGCACGGTCCGGGCGGCATCGACCACGACCACCCCTTCGGCGAGCTGCTCGAGGATCCGGATCGCATCGTTTTCCGCCATGCGTGGCGGAATCTAGCAGATGCCATGAACCGTCCCGGAAAAGAAAAGCCGCTCCTGCAGGGGGAGAGCCTGGGAGCGGCCCGGAAAGGGAAACCTCGTGAGTTGTTGACACGAACTCTAGGGCGCTCGGGTAAAGAGCGGGATAGGGTCGCGTTAAGGTTCGATACCTCGTGGCCGTCTTAACCCGGCCATAACCGCACGTTAATGGCCGCCCACTAACCTCGAGATCAAGGGAGGTGGCAGGTTGGCGCAGCTATCGGACGCGCCCGGGCGCAGCACGGCTGTCACGACGACGCGGGCCCACAATCCGGCCTCCAGTCATGCCGCGCTCAATGGACACCGGGTCAAGCTTCGCGCGTCGAATGTGTCCTTCTTTTACGGGCGGTTTCGGGCGCTGAACGACGTCAGCCTCGCCATCGCTGAAAACAAGATCACAGCCATGATCGGGCCCTCTGGCTGCGGCAAGAGCACGTTGCTGCAAACCTTCAACCGGATGTACGACCTCACCCCGGGCGCCCGGGTGAAGGGCTCGATCCGACTGGGTCATGACGAGGTCACGACCATGGGCAACCTGCAGAACCTGCGGCGCCGAGTCGGGATGGTCTTCCAGCGCGCAAACCCGTTCCCGATGTCGATCTATGACAACGTCGCGTATGGCCCCCGGCTGATGGGTTGGAGCAAGGGCGCCATCGACGCCACGGTCGAGGAGAGCCTGCGCTTCGCCGGACTGTGGGATGACCTCGGCGGCAGGCTGCGCCGGGCGGCGACCTCGATGTCAGGCGGTCAGCAGCAGCGGCTCTGCATCGCACGCTGCATCGCGGTCAAGCCGGAAGTGATTCTGATGGACGAACCGTGCTCGGCCCTCGACCCGATCTCCACCCTGCGGGTCGAGGAGCTGATTCGCCAGCTGGCCAGCCAGTACACCGTCGTCATCGTCACGCACAACATGCAGCAGGCACGGCGACTCGCCGATTACACCGCGTTCCTGCTGATCGAGCCCTTCCATCGTTACGGCGAGCTGATCGAGTTCGCTCCGACCGCGGAACTCTTCGAGAGCGCGACCGACTCCCGGACTCGCGACTACATCAGCGGGAAGTTCGGCTAGCCCGCGGCTCGGGCGTCATGGTGCCGGCAGGTACCTGGCGCTCGTGATCCTGCCGTTCTCGTCGTAGAGGATCCAGGTTCCGCCTTTCTCATTGCTGGCGCGCGCCCTGGCGACGACCCCTTGCTCGATCAGTCGCTCCAGGAGTTCCTCGACGACGTCGCCGTGAGTGCTAAGCACGACATTCTGTCCCTTTGCCTCCTCCACGATCCGGATGACGCTCTCCCCACCGGCGCCTTCCTCGAGGTCTTTGCGCGGCTCGATCGGAAGCTTGCGCCTGGCCGCCAGTGGTTCGACGGTCTGCAGGCAGCGAACGTAGGGGCTGGAGAGGATCCGATCGATCGGCTCGGTCTTGAGAAGTTCAGCCAGCGCCTCTGCCTGTTGCCGGCCCGATTTCGTCAGCGGCCGCAACCGGTCGTCGCCCTGCCAATCCTCGCGGTCACCCGCCTTGGCGTGGCGGACGACGTAGGCCGCCATGCTGCGCGGGATTACCCGGTCGCTTCGAGGTCGAAGGCGCGGAGCAGCGCCCGATCGCGCCGATAGCTCAGCAGGTCGAGGGCCTCGTCGACGGTGACCCAGCGAACTTCATCGACTTCGCTGCCCGCGCGAAAGCGGCCACCGACGACGTCCATCAGCCAGTAGCAGGCCACCTTATCGCGGCCTTTGTGGTCGGCGTACGCGGTGCATCCGAGAGGAGAGATGAGCTTGCAACGGAGTCCGGTCTCCTCCTCGACCTCGCGCAGCGCCGTTTCCTCCAGCGTCTCGCCACGGTCGACTTTGCCCTTGGGGAAGGACCAGTCGTCGTAGCCCGGACGATGCACGATCGCGACTCGCATCGCACCCCGCGAGCCGTTGCGCCGGACGACACCCCCCGCCGCTCTGACCAGCTTGGCCTCATCGACATTCAAGATCTTTGCTGCCATGGACACCCCTTGCGGTATTTGTTGCTGCGACGATCGGTGCGTCGACGCGGCTTGGCTCATATCATCCACCTTCTGAGCCGCTTGCGGTCAAGTTTTTTCCAGACTTTAGGCCATTCGGCCCGGTCGTGGGCGGCGGCGGCGCGTTCCATCGCGCACAGCTCACCGGCCACGAAGGCGCGCTGGCCCTGCTGACCCACCGCCCTTAACCAGCCCTGGGCCGTCACGCTGTCCTGGTGGTCGCCGAGCACGTCCTGCAGAGCGGCGGCCGCATCGGCGAACTGAGTCGCGATCTTTCCCATCACCGGCGCCGCGGCCTCGGCGGCATAGCGAACGCGCTTGGCGAGGATACGGATCCGGTGCAGCTCCGCATCCGCAGAAGACTCGGTCATACCCGATACGCCCTTGCGCAGCCGCTTCCAGTCACCCCGGGCGAGCGCTGGGACCGCGGTCGCCGCCGGCTGATGCGCTTCGATGGTCAACGCCGGCGCTCTCGACGCCTCGACCAGCCGCTCGATCAGGTCGATGTAGCGGTCGGAACGCATATCGAGCACCAAGCGGCCGCGCGCCTCCTCGCTCTCGGCCTGGAGTTCGTCGGCAAGCGCCGCGACCACCGGCGCGTCGTCTTCGATCAGCGCCGTGGTCCGGCCGCGAAACCGCTGGCTCATGACCTGACGGTCGCGCACGCTGCCCAGGCCGCCACCCAGCCAGCGAAGGTCTTCGCGCAGCGCATTCGCCCATTCAGGATCGAGCAAGGTGCGGAAGGTACGCAATTGCGAGCGCAACCGCCGGGTCGCAACCCTTGCCCGATGGACATCTTCAGGGTCGTCGCCGAGCCGGACGCCCGGGTCATGGCGCATCAGGCTCGCGGCCGAGACCGCGATGATATGGCGGGCCAGCTCGCCGGTGGTAGAGGCGGATGAAACCGGGATCGGGTCGACCTCCGGTGCCGCGGTGGCACGAGCGCCCAGCGCTCGCACCAGCTTGGAGGCCTGGTCCTCGTCACCGGCACCCGCGCCGCGCAGCCGCGCGAGGATCGGAT
>Ga0307479_10004709_pt1 | contig 12517 bp, 9 predicted proteins | sample atmos_gasesECM4C_FD_203743 | JGI IMG/M metagenome (GOLD analysis project Ga0307479, IMG submission 203743) | Hardwood forest soil microbial communities from Morgan-Monroe State Forest, Indiana, United States - atmos_gasesECM4C_515 | ecosystem: Environmental > Terrestrial > Soil > Temperate...
TCCACGGCGTAGGCCGTGAAGTTGAACGTCGTCGGCGACGGGAGCGTAGTTGTTGCGGCCAAGGTGTTCGGACCCGTACCAGGCGGCGTAATGGTGAGCGAGCCGTCGAACTGGATATTGAAGAACCGCTCTGCCGCTCCAAACTCGTTGAAGTCCATAATGCCGGTGGCGTTGTTTCCGGAGCCGGAGGTCAGCTTCAGCTGGCCGACGAAGTCCTCTTCGTCGCTGCTTACTCCGCTCCAGAAGAAGGCGAAGTTCCCCGCCAAGGTGGCGGGCGAGACCGGGCCGGCCGTCTGGGCTAGGAGAGTGCCGTCGCTCGTGATTAAGGAGTCCGTCTCCTGGAAAACGGCCTTGGTGGGCGAGATCAAATAGAAGATGAAGGAGAACGTCCCAACATTCGTATCCGTCCAAGTTGCCGTGCCGCCGCCGAGTCCGTTGGCGTCGACGGTATAATTTCCGGTGACCGTGCCGCCCTGCGAGGGGAGGAGCGTGACAGTTCCATCGTTGTTCTCATCGAGGAAAATCGAAGTCAGGTTGCCACCGCCATCCGCGGTGAAGCGGCCGGCCGTGGCAATCGGCCCGGTCGAACTGGCGCCTCCAATAAGAAACGCAAATCCGCTGTTCAGTGAGGCTGCAGTAAAAGATATATTTTGCTGCGCAAACGCCTCCCCGGAGAATGCTTCGGGAAAATCGGTGCCGAGGAGCTTCAAGCGAGTGGCGTCGACAATATAGAAGGCAAAATTGTGCCCGGCAATGTTAGCGGTGCCGCGGCCAAAGTTGGTACCGTCGCCGTTCGTATCCAGTTGATAGAACGCGCCGATCGGAAAAAGCTGTTGCCCGGATAGCGTGCCAGCTTCATTGGAATCAAACAGGCCAGAGTTTATACCGCGTGCGCCGTCTGCGTTGAAGCGGCCGATGACGGATTCGGGATTGAACGCGGCGCTGATGCCGGCGAAATCAAAGACGTAGCCTCCGCCGATCGCCGAATCGGAAAAGGCCGCCGCGTTCTGCCTCTGAAACGAGCCACTGGCAGTCGAGTTTACATCGGTCTGCGCAATGACACCCTGGGTGGCGGAAGAAAGGGTGATGCTGTAGTTGGTCGTGCCGGTGGTGTTTGTCAGGCTGAGGGTGCCGCGGCCATCGGCGGTGATGGAATACGTGCTGTTGGTAAATTGCAAAGTGAAAACCCCAGCGCACACGTTGATGTCCTCAAGACCACCGGTAATATGGCCGCTCCCGTCCGCGGTGAAGCTGCCGGCTCGCGTGAATAAGCTGCTAAACCCGGAGCAGATTTCCGTGCCGCTCATCAAAAAAGCGTACTGACCCTTCAAGTTCGCGTTGGAAAAGTTTCCAGTTGGAGGTGGAGGCGGTGGCCCGACAACCGCCGTTCCGCCGTTGCCGCACGCCGCGGTGAGTGAAGCGAGCAGGAAAGCGGCGAGCAGGACCCAGGGCTTGATCACGGTGCTCATCGCGCACCTTCCTGCTTCTGGGACCTCTGCGCGCCCAGGGCGCGGGCGCCAGCGAGGGAGAGCGGGGCACCATGCGCGGTTCGCAACGCGAGGGACTGCCCGGCCTTTTGGATCACGCGCACCAGAAAGACGGTGCCCTGCCGCGTGGTGGAACTGGCGCCCACAAGTCTCACCGAATCACCCTTTGCGACGGAAAAGTGGTTGGCCTGAAGAAAGGAGGCCGCACCGAGATGAACGTCAAGTGCGCCAGCCGCAGTCTGCAGAACGAGGTGGGCACCGATCGGTGGGGTGGGGGATTCTGCGGTGTAGCTCAGGACCGTGCCTTCGACCGCAGTTTCCAGGGTTGCGTCATAGGCCAAGGTGCGCATCGCCGCCTGCCGCGGCCGCTCGGCCAGCTGTTGTGCCCCGACCGCGTTGCCAAGGAGTAGTAAAAGTGCGGAGAAGAAACCTGCGATTCTGACGCGGGTTGCCTTTTGCATTCCAGACCTCCAGAGACGCATCCTCTGCGTCGGCCCAGCCGCTTCCCAAACTGCGCCAGGCCACTCGTCTTCAAATTATTCCCTGCTTGTCGGAACACTGTGGTGCCCGGGAGGCTCTGCTGTTGATCAAGCCCGCCATTTATCACTGCTCTGCGAGCCCCCACCTCCACTTGGTGCACTGTAGCTGACGCTTGGTCGTGCGCTGTAGCTACAGCGCTTCTGGAGCCGTTTCAGCAAACACCAATTCACGCAGCTGCAGTTGCTGCCCAGTCTCTGTCCGATGCGCTACGAGGACTGGACCTTTCGCGAAGCCGGACTGCGGTTGTGCGATTCGGATTCGGCTTCCACCAGAATTTCACGCTGTTCTTTCCGTTTTGATCCACCGTGCGTTGCAGGTCCACTTCATCCATCTCAACAGTGTTCTCGCCGCCATAGCTCACGAGGTAGTGCAGCTTGTTGTCCGCGATCCAGTAATCGCTCGCGGCCAGCATCGTGCCGTCCTTGAGGTAGAGCAGGATTGTGGGCGTCGAAATCGCTACATTGCCGGTGAGCGGGTTCGTATTTGGGCCGCCAACCGGCTCCGAGTTCAACGACGCGTTGAAGGAATCCGTGCCGCCGTGTCCGGACGAGGGATTGTTATAAGGCGCGTTGTACGCGCTGTTCGGGTTGCCATAGTAGAGGGAGAAATCGCCCGAAACGGGAGCCAGCGGCGCAGGTGCAGTCCAGCCCCACCTCGGAGACGGTCCCCACCAAGCCCATCCGGGTCCCCACCACCACGGGTCCCACCACCAGGGATTCCACCAGCCGCCCCAGCCCCAACCCCACCCGAAACCAAAGCCGAAGCCCGGGCCGAATCCAAATCCGAAGCCGCAGCCAAAGCAGCGGAAGCCGAAATCGTCAAAATCATGATCATTGAAGAAGCCGCGATTGAATCCACGACCGCCGAAGGGGTGGCCAAATGTGGAGCTGGTAAGGGCGCTGCGGCCGAACACGGTGTTACTGCCAAGGCGGGCATTGGTGAACGCCGAGTTGTTCACCCCCACGTGGCTGGAGCCCAAACTACTTCGGGTCGAGCCGGCCGATGTGTGCCTACCGGTGCGTGAGCCCACGAGCGCGCTGTTGTTCATACGCGAGCTTTGTATATTGGAAACTGCGCGACTCGGGGAAATCGCTGAGCTGTGCGCGCTGCTTGACTTGGACGGCGAAAATGACCTCACGCTCGAGGATCCCACCGCGGCGCCTGCGCGGCCTGCACCTGCAGGGCCTCCATGCGCCCAAGCGAAATTGCGTGCCCCAGCGTTGCCGGATGCGCGTGCTGGGCCACTCGCGCCCGTTGTGCCTCTCGCACCTGCAAAGGAGTGCCACTGGCCATCGCCATTGGCGCGATTCGCGCCCGATGCGCCGGGTCTAGAGTTGCGCGCCGTAGAGCCTGCGCCGGGACGTGTGCCTGCGGGGGCCCTTGCGATCGAATTGCCGCCGCGCTGAGAGGAGCGGCTATTAAGCGAGGGCGCGCCCGGTGGACGGCCTGCAGACCCGCCAGGTCTGCCACTAAATCGCGGAGCCGCGCCGCGGCCCATGGACGACCCCCCAGATGGTCCACCACCGCGCATGCCGCCTGAGAAATGTCCTCCGGCACCGCCGCCGCCGTGGAAGCCACCGCCTCCACCGCCAGGGGATCCCCCCCCGCCGTGCCCTCCTCCGCCACGCTGAGCGAATGCCGCATTCGGCGCAAAAGCAAGTGCAACAAATGCAAGGAATGGAAACAGGATTTTGGAGAAGGTGGATTCTCTCATTTCGATTACCTCCACCGAAAGACTGGAGGCGGCCTCTGAGGCCGCCGTTCATTCGACTCTAAATGAATAGGGCTCTTTGAATCCTCAATGCAAGGTCAATGCCAGACCCACCGTTGCTACAACGTGTGATTAACCACCCCATTCCCATACAGTTGAGAGTTGGAGATTCAACGTTTCTGCCCCTAATCCTTACTTCATTGGTGGTTTACACGCAGACTTGGTGGATTTCGGCCACCAGCTTTTGAGTACAAAGTTGCTCTTGGGAGGAGCTCTAGTACCAGCGCAATCTGTTTCGGGATCAGAATCAGAGAGGAACTGAAAAGCTGCGCACGCGGCTGGCAAGTCGAGCACGAGGAACAGGAAGAGTCTCACAAGCGCTGATTACTCAATGGTGTTGGTAACGTCTGGGGCCAAGAGCAGCAGCCGTCGCAGCAGAAGCAGCAGCCGTCGCGTTCTAGCCAGTCAAAACCTAAGCCGTAGGAGTTGAGTAATTGCTAGATGAGGCGGGGCATGTGTCGAAGAGAGTGGCTGCCTCGCTCTGACTTTAAGGACGACGTCTTTCCTTCCATCCAAATTCGCAGCAAGTTCCATCGCTAAATATCGACTGGTTGAAAATCAGCAGTGGTGGTGATTTGCAGCCATTCTCGGCGTCTCTACAGATCATGGCTCACTTTACGGTCTTCCCTATATCTATCTGATCCTGTTAGTAATTACCGTCACATCCCTCAGCTCGGTGCATTTGGCATCCCCGTTGCCTTAGGTAAGCTGGAGGGACATCATGAGAAACAGATACTTCATTCATCTGCTGATGCTCGCAGTCGTTCTCCTTTCGATTCCTGCCCTCGCCCCTACCGCCTCCGCTGGTTACGGCTTCGGGGTTTTTGTCGGTTTTGCTCCCCCACCCCTTCCCGTCTACGTGCAGCCCATCTGCCCCGGAGAGGGCTACATCTGGACTCCCGGCTATTGGGCTTACACCGATGACGACGGCTACTACTGGGTTCCCGGAACGTGGGTCATCGCGCCGCAGATTGGATACCTCTGGACTCCCGGTTATTGGGGTTGGGAAGGCGGCGGATACTTCTGGCACGTCGGATACTGGGGTCCGCACGTCGGCTTCTACGGCGGCGTGAATTACGGCTTCGGTTACGGAGGCTTCGGCTACGAAGGCGGGCGCTGGGATCACGATCGCTTTTTCTACAATAGAAGCGTGAATAACGTGAATATCACCAAAATTCACAACACCTATAACACGACCGTGATCAACAACAATACTAACGTTAATCGCATCAGCTACAACGGCGGCAGGGGCGGAATTAATGCGCGTGCGACGTCCGTTGAAATAGCGGCAAATCGCGACCGGCACATCACAGCTACTTCGCTGCAGGTCCAACACGAGCACACCGCGAGAGCCAATCGCGCGCAATTCGCCTCGGTGAATAATGGCCGGCCCGCAGTCGCGGCAACTGCACGTCCCGGAGAATTCTCCGGACGCGGCGCCGTCGCGGCCACTGCCGCGGGTTCGCGACCAACCAATACCGTCGCAAACGCAAATCGCGCGTCGAGCTTTGATCGGTCCACGTCCAACGTCAACACGTCGCGCGCGGCCAGCAACCTCGGCCGCACCTCAACCAACAACAGTGCGATCCAAAACCGCAATGCTGGACGTGACAATGCCTTCGCCCGTTCGCAAAATAACCCGACCCGCGCGCAAGGCAGCTCCAATACCAACCAGTCGTTCGCGGCGCGCACGTCAGGCAATACCGCGCGCCAGCAGCAGTTCAATACGCAACGGACATCACCGAGCAACACGCAAAACAACCCTCGGCAGTTCACTGCACGGCCCTCCTATTCGGCCCCGCCGCAACGCAGCACACCGAACAACACGCAGAGCAACGCTAAGCAGTCCGCCGCACGGCCGTCGTACTCGGCGCCCGCGCAACGCAACAACGTAACGCGCCCGCAATCGAGTCCGGCGTTCCATCAGAACTCGCAGCCGAGTCCGGCGTTCCGCCAGAACACGTCGCACGCTGCAGCGCCGCAGGTTCCAAGCCGTCCGTACGCAGCTCCGCAGCAGCATGCGGCTCCGTCGTACTCTAGCCGTCAGTCTGCGCCACAGCATGCAAGTGCGCCTCGCCAGCAAAGCACTCCGCAGCGCTCCGCACCGCAAAGTCAGCCGCGCACCGACCCACGCACTACCGAGAGAAACAATGGAGGGAATCACGGCGCCGCAGCTTATCGGTAAAGTAGTAGCAGCATAAGACGCATCAGGCTCACATAACAAAAAGCCCCGCGCCTCCAAACATCGAGGCGTGGGGCTATTTGTATTCAGTTCGCGGGCCCACCCGCGAAAAAGTCCAATTCTATTTCGTTTCGGCTACACCGGATCAAGACCACGTGTTTTTGCCCAGAAAATCACCTGCCCAGTAAGCGCGTTAATCAGGCACTTGTCAGGTATAAGACCCAGAATAAATTCGTCGAATCACTAGGGTATTCGGACAGGCGGGACAAAAGGAGAGAGGCGCTCGGTAACGTCGCAAGCGCCTCCTCTACTGCGTCAACGTAAACCGTACCTCACTGGATCACCTCCTTCTCGGCAGGAGCGCCGATGTCGACATGAATGTCGAGTGATCCGAGTATAACGCGGGATCGGAGAGATGTCAGAACAAGCCTTTCCTTACCCGTTTCCTTTCGGGCCTGGACATTTCGCTCGCAACGGCTTGAAGAGGTAAATCCGATTGTCGCCAGTGTTTCCCGGGATGGTCGCTAGCCTATTTCAAAACCCTGCAGACGCTTTTCGACACAGGTGCCGATGCGTTTGGGCGGTCGGCGTTGAGCACGCGACATTGAAGATTGAGATTCGTCCACTGTGGGGACTTTTATGGGGACCTCTTATACATCTTGGCGCATCTCGCCACATTTCCAGTCAACTCGCCACAACTACTGAAACAATTGAACCTGAGAGGGTTGCAGGGTTTCTGCCTTCCGTTCAGCAAGTTAGCTAAACCGGTGAAAATGGTCTCCGGAACCAGAGGTCAGTTGTTTCAATGTCTCACCATAGGGGTTCAGGCCAAAGATTTGGGCCCAAACTTGGGTCCAATTGCCCCAACTTAGATCCAAGACCTAACACTAAGAGACAGGTCAAAGCCACGCGAACCAATTTTAGTTCTCGTCTTTTCAGGCGGGGGAGCTAGATTCGGTTTTCTGGGGGAGTATTGGAGCTGTGAAGCACTGCCGACAAGTGAACAAGCCACTGTGCCAATCGAGAGGGAGGACAATCGGAATCCGCTTGCGATTCCCTTATGAAGGCTAGGACGACTCGCTTTGCAAGTATTGATTTTGCCGAGAACGCACAAAAAGTAGACCGACAACGCCCAAGCCAGTAAGCATGAGAACCAAAGAGCTCGGTTCTGGGACCGGAACTGAGGCCGGCGGATCTGACACGTTCAACTGAACGTTATCGAAATCGACTTGGGTTCCAGTCCCAGTCAGGACTATCCCCAGAAACCCCGAGGGAACGCTGGCACCCGTTGTACAAGTGAGAATTACGTCGGCAAATGTTCCCGCGGCGATAGATCCGTTGGAGGAGGCGCCGGTGGTGCAGAAAACGCTTGAGCCAGCGTCCAGAGATATCGAATAGGTAGTAACCAGCCCATCCAGCCGGTGGCCAACATCAACCGACAGGGTGTAGATCGAATTGGGCAGCAGAGAAATCCCAGTCAGTGTCTGCGAGATGCTGCCGCCATTCGTGAAGGCGACGATATTGCCGTCAGGCAACGGAAGATTGAAGTAGGTGGAGCTAGGCTCAAACGAGCCCGTCTCCCCACCGGTAATCGCCCAGCCAGGTATTGGGCCGAAATTGAACAGGCAGGTCCCCGGCCCCGCACATGGCGTAGTGAACATCGGGCTCGTGCTCTCGAAAGATGCGTTCTGTATTGGAACGCTATCGCCCCAAGCTACGCCGTTGCTCAAGAATAGGCAAAGCGCCAACATGCAGAAGATAGAAGCTAATAGTCGCACGGGTCTCCTCCGACAACACTCCAACTGCTTGCTGCGGGATGGAAGTTTCAACATCGCACAGCATCCTAAGCGTTTACGGCTACGTACCGTGCACGTAGCCTTCCAAACAGGGGGCTAGTGGCCCCCACTTTCTAAAGGGTTTATCGACGAACGTTCAATCATCGGCACCAAAAGTGAACCAAACTCTGAGCACATATGAGAACAGATCGTTACTTCTAGTGTGATCAGAGGTCTACGGCTGATTGAGCCCATTTGAAGGCAACCCAATGGAGACTGACGTGAGGGTCATCTTCCTTCCCTCTAAACGTCATTGACTCCGAGCAATTCAAGAATGAGTAACGGTACTCACAGTAAACTATAAGGGGTGCGACTTCTGTTCTGCGGCAGAATCTTCAAGTGCCAAAGGAATAGCGCCACAGCATGATGTGGCTGACCACACAGAAGGCCGCCAGCGCCATTAGCCGTACAGAGGTTAACCGCGGAGTAAGAGAGAAGGCGATAATGCCCAAGAAGGGCGCGAGTTGAAGAAGATATCTATCGTACAGGGGAAGGTTGCCCCCGACTCCCAACTGCTCCCCAATGAAGAACACTACCGTCAGCAACGCGAAAAGCAGAGGAGGGCAGGACGGCACAATATCGCGTTTCTCCCTGAGGAACATCCCAATCGCGATTGCATTGTAGATTGTCAAACCGGCAATCAGCCCGAAGAGGATGAACTCTCCAGCCGGCAGCCGTGAAGCCGTCCGAACGAATGTGCGGAGGGGGCCTGGTTGAAGCAACGAAGACCTGAGGTAAGCGGCCACGATCCCACCGAGCGATGCAACCAGGAGTGCGGGCCAACGCGCTGCATGCATTACACGCGACAGGACAGGAAAGGTCAGTGGGACGAGATAGAGAAAGTAATAGAAAGCCGCCACAATCGGCCTGAAGAGATTCAAGCCCACGCCAGCCTTATAGATATGGTACGACGTGCCGGTTGCCATGCCGGGGCTTGAAATGCCCCTCCATACCATGACAAGGAGAATCACAGGTACGGACGCGACAGCGAGCGAGAGGATAATGCCGAGCGACCGGAGCAATTTTTCTTTGGAGCCCTTTCCCCGTGATTGAAAAACGGCGAATAGAGCAGCCGCAGGGAGCAGTGCCAGGTAGTACTGCCGGCATGTGACCGCGATGCCCATCGACAAGCCTCCAAAGATCCCCAGTAAAAGGGATGACGGAGTGGCTGTCGGTCGTGAGGCAGATTCGATCCAGGTCAAAGCCCCCAGTGTGGCAAAAAGCAGTGCTGGACCTTCCGTGAGCAGGGTCGCGGTTGCCACAACTGAGTGTGGGAAAACTAACGCGGCCAGCAGGGCACCATACCAGATCTGCGGAAAGCTGCCGAAACGCGCACCGACCAGCACCCCTACGAAAAGAAGTATCCAGCTTATCAGGACAGCAATTCGTGCGTCATGCAGCTCCCCTCCGCCCAGCAGACGAACTCCGGCCGCCATCCAGAGGAAACTGGTGGGACCTGGAGGGTTTCGATGAGAAAGGAGAGTTGAGACGGACAATCCCTTGTCCGCATAACTTCGAACGTCAAATATATTGTAATGATCATCGTAAACGGGACGGTTAATGAGGCCGATGAAAAGCGCTGCGGAGATTACATTCAGGGCGAATACGAAGATAATTAGTTTAAGGTATCTTTCAGGCCACGCTGGCTCGTCTTTGCAACAGTTGGCACTCTCGAGCGAATTCGCGGAAGTCGCGGGTCCTGAGCACGGGGTGATCGCCCTCATGTCAACGGCCGTCGGCCTGGAGAACAGCCATCAATGAGGTTCCCAAGAATCTCTGCGGGATCGGTTCACACATAGAAACCAACCTCAGCAATTGGTTGAGTGCTTTCGTTCGGGAGCTGAATCCGGCGGAGATTACCTTATCCTTGTGATGGTTCCCTAACAGGCAGAGCCGCCGGAGCACTAGAGTGGGCACCAATGGAAGGCCCCAATAGCTCCACTTCGTGATCTCAAGATTGCCGCGCGCGGCCGTATCTCCTAGTGAGCGGATCGAATAGCGCCGGATGTGTCCGGCCGCTTCGTCGTAAGCTGAATACGCCCACTTACCTGCGGGAACGTTCACAACCAGCTTTCCGCCAGGAGCCAAGTGGAATTTCAGGGCTGCGAGGAAGCGGTCTTCGTCCGCGATATGCTCAAGAACATCGAATAAGAAAACCAAGTCAAATCGCTCGTGCAATGACAAATCCTGTTGGTGAAGGTCGTAACAGCAAATATTGCTGAGGCGGCTCAGATTTTGTCTTAGGGCAAATTCATTCAGGTCGAATCCTGTTACTTCTCGTCCGTATGCCTCTTCGATCTGCCGCTGAAGTAAACCATGGCCACATCCGAACTCAGCGATCTCCCCAGCGCTCGGAATCAGACTACCCGCCAGTCGTCGGAGCACCTCAAATCGCCGGCGTATCCAAAAATGGTCGATGGCAGCGATCTCAAACCACCGATCCGCCATGCTGACCTCGGCGGGTGACGAGAGATACGTCAAATTTCGAGGGGAATTCATCTCAAATGGCTTCCGGCTTGAAGAAACGCCCTTTTGTTGCGGACCTAGGATCGAAATTCTCGCTCCAGCAATCGCTCGGCGTGACCTTCCTCGGCCACAGTATCTCCTGTCCTGCCTTTGTAACTCCCAGCGACGCGGCCGATTATGTAAAGGGGGCGCGCCTTCGTTTCTTCATAGATGCGGCCGACGTATTCACCAATCACTCCCAAGAAAAACAGAACCACGCCGGACAGAAATGTGACTGCCACAATCAGCGCGGTGAAGCCCTGCGGCGATATGTGTAGAAATAATTTGGCATAGAGAGAATAGAAGACGTACAGCAGCGAAATCACCATGACCGCAGCCCCCAGCAAGCCTGCCACTCGGATCGGAACAATCGAGAAGGCAAAGATGCCGTCTGCGGCGAGTTTTATCAGGCGGAAGAGGCTGTACTTGGTCTCCCCCGAATGGCGTTCCTCGCGCTCGACTGGTAGACCTGTCTGCCGGAAACCTACCCAACTCCGCAATCCCCGAAGGTAGCGGTGATGCTCGGGCATCCGGCGCAACTGATCGATTGCGCGATGAGACATCAGGCCGAAATCTCCAGAATCCAGCGGCAGCGGAATATCGGAAAGTCTCGATATCATTCTATAAAAGGTGAAATAACAGAGACGCAATGCCCAGGATTCCTTGCGGCGGACTCGCTGGGCGTAAACGACGTCGTAGCCCTGATTGTACAGCTCGACGAATCGCGAAATGACCTCGGGAGGGTCTTGCAGATCGCCATCCATCACCACCGCGGCATCACCGGTGACGTGGTCGAGTGCTGCAGCCAGCGCGGCCTGATGCCCGAAATTTCGCGAAAGCGAGATGACGATGATGCGGGGGTCCTGCGGGGCCGCCTCTTCGAGCAATTCGAGAGTGTGATCCGTGCTACCGTCGTCCACAAACACTATTTCGTGCGGGCCGCCGGCGAGATGGTCGAGCACACCGCGCACTCGGCGCAGGAATTCCGGCAAGACGGTCTCTTCATTGTGGACTGGAATCGCGACTGAAAGACGGAATGCAGGGGTCATACAAACGCGCTACCTTCCTCATCGCCGGCACTTAGGAGAGTCACGGCGAGCATTCCGAACGCATACCGACTATGACGGTAACATTTTACGGTATCCCGCAAAACAGCCGCGCACCGTTCCTGTCGCGGCCACCTATCATCACCACGGTCCAAACCTACTCCGATTTGCGAAACACGGCAAGGCCCTTAGGGAAACCTTACTGCTCCCGGAACGGATCGAAGCCCGAGACGTGCGCCGCACTTCGAGCATTCAGGCGATTATCCAGCGACAGTGCGTTGCACGACATGCGGTAGGTGGTTCTGCAATACCCACGCCGAGGATGAGGAGTGGCATCCATGCTTGTTGCCTCCGGGAGAAGAGGGCGGCGAGGCGTAGCGCAGCTGTCAATTGAATCAGACTTGGGCGGAAGTGCAGCTAGATGGGGGAATCACCCTCTGCAGCAGAACCGCCACCGCATTGACGATTGGCAATGAAACGAATCCGGCTCTCCATTCAGGCGCCTTTCGCTTTCGATTTCTCAGGCAAGTCGGCTTTGCCCGCCTCGTCTAATCCTGCTGCAATTTGTTCTTTCTTCTGATTGACCATTTCCTTGCCGCGCTCGACCAAGCCTTCAGCGCGTTCCCTCAGTTCCCGCGCCTTCTTCTGAGCATGCTTGCTCCCCTCATTGGTCTTCTGCGATAGGTAATCGCGGGCTCCTTCACCGGATTTCGGCGAGAACAGGATGCCAGTCAGCGATCCGACGCCCAGCCCCAGCAGGAAATAGGTTACTTTCGATTCGATCCTTTCGGCCATGGCTAACCTCCGATTATAGAAGCAACATTGGATTTACGATTTGAACGGAATTGGGTTTAAGTTGACCGACCGCCACAGTCGGAGTGGGCGTCTTTTGCACTGTTTGTTGGGGCTGGATTCTCGGTTCTCTTGTTGACTTCATGGGTACACCAGGTGAGGAACGACTCTCACCTCTATCGGCCCGCATGATCGAAGACCGAGCCCTGACTGGCAAGCAGTATGAATCGGTCAATGGCGTCTAGCTCTTCCTGATTGAAGCGGGCTTGGACTCGATTCCTCAACTGTACAGAAAGTTTGGCCCATTCTTCTTTTGACGTCCCAAGTCGATTTTTGAAGCTATCTGGTTGTGGACCACC
>Ga0307479_10004710_pt1 | contig 12517 bp, 11 predicted proteins | sample atmos_gasesECM4C_FD_203743 | JGI IMG/M metagenome (GOLD analysis project Ga0307479, IMG submission 203743) | Hardwood forest soil microbial communities from Morgan-Monroe State Forest, Indiana, United States - atmos_gasesECM4C_515 | ecosystem: Environmental > Terrestrial > Soil > Temperate...
CCTACCCTCTTCGGAGTTTAGCGGCAGGCGCCTGTTATCCCGCTCGACCAGCACATTTTCGCCGCTGTAGCCGACCCAGGAAGCGCCCAACACCACTGATTGGATTTTCTCGCGCCGTACCAGATCGGCCAGAAGACCGGGCAAATTTGCGCAATGCGCAAAATAGTCCCGCTGGATGACGCTCGGGACCGGAGCGCAACTGCCGCCTGACACGAAATAAGTGTTCGCTGCCAGCCGCCCATCGTCGGCGAGTTGCTGCACGCGGGGTCCGTATTGAAACAGCAGGCTGTCACCGCCGAACGCCACCTTGCGCTCGCCTTGGCCGAGATGGGCCACGGTGGTGTGGTCGACGTCGAGCACCTCCATGCCCTTGGTCGGCTGGAAAGGCGGATCCGCTTTGGCCTCGCTGATCTTTCTCATGTCGAGACCGGGGAAACGTTCCGGGAATCCGTTCTGGATCCATGTCACGAGCCCGCAAGCACCGAGTATCGCCATGGAAGCCGCAACGATCTGGGTGCGACGTCGCCGGTGCGCCCCAAAGCGGACCGGATACTCGATGAAGCGATAGGTGACCCAGGCCAGCAGGAAACTGACAGCCAGGAGTCCAGCCGCCATCAAAGGCGTCGGCGGTTTGCCTGAACGCATGACATAGGCATAAGAGATCAGTGGCCAGTGCCAGATATAGAGCGGGTAGCTGATCAATCCGACGAAGACGACAGCCGGCTTTGAGAAGACAGTCCGGTTCACCGCAGCCTCCGGCCCGGCGAGGATGATGGCCATCGCTCCCGCCACCGGCAGCAGCGCAGGCCAGCCCGGAAAGCGTATCTCTGGCGTGAACAATGCGACCGAAGCCAGCAGGGCGGCCAAGCCCACCAACGAAACGAAAGACCGGGCTTCGGGCTTGAGGACCGTCTGGCGCCGCCATGCCAGTCCCGCACCGGCCAAGAGCTCCCAGAAGCGCGACACGGGCAGGTAGAAGTCGGCGGCAATGTTGGTGCTGCAAAGCACGACATTGAACGCGAACGAGGCAAAGAACAGCACGGCCATCAGTCGCGCCACGCTCGCCTTGATCCGGAAGGCGAGCCACAGCAATGCGGGCCACAGGATGTAGAACTGCTCCTCGACACCCAAGGACCACAGATGCAAGAGCGGTTTTGACGTAGCGGCGGCGTCGAAATAACCGGTTTCGCTCCACAGCGCGATGTTTGAAAGGAAGCCGGCGCCAAAGAACACATGCTTGGCCAGTTGCGCCAGTTCGTGCGGCATCAGGTAGACAAAGCCGTAGGCCGACACGGCGACCAGGCAAACAGCAAGCGCTGGGAAGATGCGCCGGACGCGTCGGCCATAGAATGCCGTGAGCGAGAAGCGCGCCTCAGTGAATTCTGCAAACAGGATTGATGAAATGAGAAAGCCCGAAATGACGAAAAAGACGTCGACGCCCACATAGCCACCGCGGACCAGCTCCGGGAAGGCGTGATGGAGCATCACTGAAAGCACGGCAAATGCCCGCAGGCCGTCGATGTCCGGGCGGTAGCTGTTCCAGGAAGGAGGCGCCGCTGTTTCCAGGATCTCCCGGTCGGCAGGGACGACGTGACGCGCGACGTCGTCGCTCGCCGACCTCCGCGGCGCCGGCTTGGCGACGCGGCCTCGCTCGCGCGCCTCAGCTGACGACATCAAGCCCTGCCTCGATCCGCATCGGATCGATGGCGTGCCGACGAAAGCGCACCAACGATGTCAGGTGCCCAAGACCTGTATCCCCTCGTTCGGGTTCCATTTGACGCCTACCACCCCAGGTCATCACGCCCACATGCCGCTCGCGGAGGTCATACACGTTCGAGGGGACAGACCACAATACCGGACCCGGCGCAATTGAGCCGCCCTCATCCATGACCTCCGACGTAATCGATTTGCGCGCGCCTTGTCGCGATAGTCCGATCAGCCGATTGATGACGGCTTACGCAAGGAGAGATCACTATGACCGACGCAACGAAAATCGCTCGCCGCTACATCGAACTGTGGAACGAGAGAGCGCCGAGCCGCCGCCGCGAGATGCTGGGCCAGGACTGGACGTCCGATGCGCGCTATGTCGATCCGCTGATGTCTGGCGATGGTCCTGACGGTGTCGACGCGCTGATCGCCGGGGTGCAGCAGCGCTTTCCGGATTTCAGCTTCAGGCTGATCGGCGAGCCGAACGGCTTTGGCAACCATGTGCGCTTCTCCTGGGGACTCGGGCCTGACGGCGCCGACAGCCCGATCAAGGGCACGGATTTCGCCGTGCTGAAGGACGGACGGATCCAGAGCATCACCGGCTTCCTGGACCAGGTGCCGCAGGGCGCGTGAGCAATGCCGGTGCGCTCTCTCTCCCCGTTGGGCCGCGAGCAAGGCTCCCGCGGCGAGGTTGGGTGAGGGGCTCTTTTCATCGGCGCAGCACGTGGAGAATCCTCTTCACCCAGATCGCCGACGCGATGCGACCTCTTTCCGCATGCGGGGAGAGGTGAACCGCGTGCGCCTCTCACCGACCGAGTTCGCGCAGCCGTGCGCCGGCCTCGGCCATTCCGCCGTCGGCCGCCTGCTTGTAGAGCGCGAGCGCGCGCGTCGGGTCGCCGGAAATGCCGATGGCGTGCCAGCGTGCCAGCATCTTTGGATTGTAAGTATCGGCCAGCGCGAGATAGACGGAGGGATCGCGCGAGCGTGCAGCCAGTTCGAGCAGGGCCCGGGCGCTGCTGATCTGTCCCTCGCGAACCAGCGCCCCCGCGCGCGCCAGCATCCGGCCGATCTCGCCGGACGACATCGCAGGGCCGACGGGCTCAGGGGGCATGGATGGCTCCGCCACCCTCGGCGGTTCGGCAGCGACGTTCGCCACCACCGCCGGCGGCGTCGACGCGGCCGCAGGCTCCACGCCGAGCCGCGGCAGGTCGTCGACCAGCTTGTCCCTGGCGGCGGCAAGGTCGTGCGCCGCGAGCTGCGCGCCTTGTCCGCCCCGAGCGGGCGGCTGCGCCAACGCCCGAGTTTGCGCGGGGCGCTGTTCGACGCCGCGCCGCGCCTCCAGAGCCGAATGGGCCAGTGGCCACAGGATCGCTATCGCCGCAACCACGGTCGCGACCAGGCCGACGATTATCAAGAGCCAGCTCGGCCCCTCCTGTCCTGCCGACAGGTTCTGCAGATCGGATGCCGCCGGCGGCTGCGCATAGATCCAGGATGGGAAATCGAACTCCTCATCCATATCGCGGCGTTCGTCGCCCGAAGGCTCGACCGGAGGTGGCCTCTGGCGCGGGGCGAACGGCGCCATGATCATTGCCCCCCGCTGTTCTTCTGGAACTCTTCGAACAAGCGGACGATTTGATCTGCCGTGAGATGACCCGCGCCATTCCGCTGCCGAAGGAACGCCCTGAAGCGCGCCAGTTCTTCGGCTGAGGCCGCCTGGGGCGCGGCTGAAGGCATCGCATTCTGCGCGGCCTGCGGCGCCTTCCTGTCGAGCCAATCCTGCGCCGGCTGGAATCGCGTCCAGCCGGGCACCGTCGCGGCCAGATTGACCTCACGCCATTTCGGATGGCGCGGCGGTTTCAGGAACTCGTCGAATTTCGAGAAGAAGGCGTCGACGAAATGCGCGACGCGCAGATAGCGCTCATTGCCGGGCCGCAGATTATAGACGGCGAGCAGCGTCGGGGCCGCGATCGTATCGATGGTCTCGTCGTTGCCCAGGAGATTCGGATAGTCCTTGGCCGACAGCGTCGCGGGCAGATAATAGTCGGACAGCTTTTCGTCGAAACGGACGGGAACGAGGTGATATCTGTTGTCGGGATTCTTGAAGTTGGCGATGCCGACCACGGGATTGCCGCCGAAAAAGACGCTGGCATCGATCTCGCCGGCACGCAGCTTTTCGTACGCGACCGACTGCTCGTAGGCGGTGGTCTCGACCTGGATGCCGAGGCGCTCGAAGATGAGCTCGGACGAGAAATGCGTTCCCGAGCCGAGCACGTCGAAATTCACTTTCTTGCCGGCAAGCTGGCGGATGTCCGTGATCTCCCTCGGCGCGACGACATGCATCTCGTCGTCGAACAGCCGCGCGACGTACTGGACCTTGGTCCTGACGTCGCCATACTTGCCGGCGCGCCGGATCGCCTCGACCGAGTCGGTCCGCACCAGCCCCATGTCGACGCCCCGCAGGAACATGATGTCGGTGACGTTCTGCACCGCGCCGGCGCTCAGGATCGGCAGCACCCGCAGATTTTCGCCGTCGTCGAGCACCGAGGCGATGTCGGCCGCATAGCGCAGATAGGTGCCGGTAATGTTGCCCGAGACGATCGAGACCGTGTTGGCGTTGATCTTCCGTCGGGCCGCCTCGATCGGATCTTCGCGCTTCGGCTTCGCGACGGGGACACCGGGCCCGGCCTGGCCGGCCGCCTCCGATGCGATGAAGGAGCCCAGAGCCAGAAAGACCGTGGCGCACAAGACGGCGCAAGCCACTCCTGCGATGCGTGCGCGATAACTCATAGCCAACACTCGCCTTTGAGCGAAAACGCGGCCGCTGTTTACACGCTGACAAAAAACAGGGTAACGACACCTCAGTCGTTGCTCTCTATGGCGCCAATATGGCGCCTGACATCATCTCCAACGCGAATGGATCGACCGGGGCGACGATCGGGCAGGCGCCGGGTCGAGTTCCACGGAACACGTTCGTATCGACTCAAATCAGGCTCGGCGGCGCCTTTCATGCGGACCACACCTCTCCCCGCCTGCAGGCGGAGGGAGCGCGCAGGGCTTGCGGCGCGAACGCTCAGGCCGGCCGGCCCTGCTCCATGGCGAGCTCAGCCTCGAGGCTCGCGAGGTCGCGATAGATCGAACTGACCGCGAGCACGCGCCCCCCGCTCTTGTAGCGCAGCAGGCAGTCCCGGCCCGTGATGTCGCCGTCGATCGCGATCTCGTCAAAGGTCTCGGCGTGGCCGACATAATTGATCGGCACGTCGTAATGCTGGCTCCAGAAGAACGGCACGGCGTCGAAGGCTTCGCGCGTGCCCAGCATGTTGCGCGCGGCGGCCTGGCCCTGGCGCTCGGCGACCACCCAATGTTCGACGCGGATGTTTTGGCCCGAATGCGGATCGGGCCAGCGCGCGATGTCGCCGGCGGCGAAGATGCCGGGCGCGCTGGTTTCGAGCATGCTGTTCACGAGAACGCCCCGGTCGAGCGTGAGTCCCGCGCTCTCGGCCAAGGCGAGCCGCGGCCGCACGCCGACGCCGACCACGACCAGGTCGGCGTCGAGCGAACCGCCGCTTTTCAGCGTCGCGCGCGGGCCGTCGATCGCGGCAACGGTGTCGCCGAGATGAAAGACGACGCCATGCTCCTCGTGCAAAGCGCGCACGAAGTCACCCATATCGGGGCCGAGCACGCGCTCCATCGGCCGCTGCTCCGGCGCGACCACATGGACCTCGAGGTCGCGCGCCCGCAGGGAAGCTGCGACCTCGAGGCCGATGAAGCTCGCGCCGATCACGAGCGCGCGGCGCGCGCCCTTGGCAGCGGCGATGATGGCGCGGCTGTCGGCGAGGGTTCGTAGCGTATGGACATGCGGCTGGTCGGCCCCCGGGATCGGCAGCCGCACCGGCTCGGCGCCGGTCGCGAGCAGCAGCCGGTCATAGGGCATGGTCTTGCCGTCGCCGAGCGCGATGTGGCGCGCCCTGCCGTCGATCGATGCGACCCTGGTCGCGAGCCGCAGATCGATCTTCGCATCGGAATAAAAACTGTCCGGGCGCAGCGGCACCCAGTCCTCCGGTGCGGAGCCGGCGAGATAGTCCTTCGACAGATTCGGACGGTCGACCGGGGCGGCGGCATCTTCGCTCAGCATCGTAAGCTCGCCGCCAAAGCCGTCGCGTCGCAGCAGTTCGGCGGCGGCAAAGCCGGCCGCGCCGCCGCCGATGATGACGATGCGGCGAGGCGCCTCGGACGGCGGCCGCCGCGCCGGTTGCGGCTGATCCTGCGTGTGCCGGACAAACAGCAGGTCGCCCTGCCGCTCAACGGTCCAGACCGAAAGCGCCGACAGCGCCGGCGCGCGCACAGCTTCTCCGCTCCGCAGGGAAAAGCAGGCGTGATGCCAGGGGCATCGGACGGTGTCGCCGACCACGAGGCCATCGGCAAGCGGCCCGTGATAATGGCTGCAATGGGCGTCGATCGCGAAGACCTCTTCGCCCACGCGCACCAGCAGCACGTCCTGGTCGCCGACATGGCCCGATAGCATGCCGTTCTTGAAGTCCTTGAGCGCGACGCCCGATGCGAGGTCCGGGCCCGCGGGCTGGTTCTGGTCATCCGCCATCGTGGTACACTCCCTCCGCAGCCGCCGCCTCTGACAAGGCGCGCGCTCGCGATCGGTTCCACCCAGCCGCGAGCTGAGAGCTTCGAACTGTGACCGGCGAAGCTCTCAGCGGCCGTAGACGCCGGTCAGCGTTGTCTTTGCCAGGGTGTGGAAGTGCAGGTCGAAGCCGACCAGCGCGGCGGAGGCGTTATGGTCCTTGGCGTCGGGCAGCTTGTCGACGTCGACCGCGAACACCGTGATCTGATAGTGATGCGGCGCGTCGCCCTTCGGCGGACACGGACCGCCATAGCCGTCGGCGCCAAAATCCGTCCGGCTCTGGATCGCGCCTTTCGGCGTCAGCTTCTTCTTCGCATCACCCGCGCCTTTCGGCAGCGACGTGACATTCGACGGGATATTGAAGACCACCCAATGCCAAAAGCCGCTGCCGGTCGGAGCGTCGGGGTCGTAGATCGAGACCGCAAAGCTCTTGGTCGCCGCGGGCGCGCCGCTCCAGCTCAAAGCCGGCGAGACGTTGTTGCCGGTGCAGCCAAATCCCTTGAACACCTGCTCGTCGGCAACGGTGGCGCCCTCTTTGATGTCCGGGCTGGTCAAGGTCAGATCGTCGGCGACAGCTGCGCTTGCGCCGAACAGGCCCAAGCCCAGCGCTGCAACCCAGAAGGCCGATTTCGCCATGGCATTCCTCCCCATTTTTGATATTTTTTGTGGTTGGTATCCGCAGACAATTGGAGCGGGCGAAGGGAATCGAACCCTCGTATGCAGCTTGGGAAGCTGCCGTTCTACCATTGAACTACGCCCGCTTAGCGCTCATCCTTTAGCCGAGACGGCGCCATCCGCCAAGCGGCTTCGTCATTGACAGCCATCGGGGAGCGGATCAACATATCCGCACGGTTGATACGGCCGGCCGGTTGCGCCCTCAGAGGGGACGGTGAACGTATCGGGCCTGAACAAGGCATCCTTTGCCCGAGCGACCGGGTCAGCAACGCAACCACCTGACACGCCTGGTTCGCTCTTGACGCAAAGGACGAAAGACATGCGCGATTTTCGCGATGCAAAGGCCATGGCGCAGACCCTGCGTGACGCCATGACCGCCAAGGCCGTCACCCTCAGCCACAGCGAGAGCCTGGAACTGGTCTCCAAAATGTTCGGCATGGCCGACTGGAACACCTTATCGGCGCAAATCCATGCCGGCCGCTCATCTCCGGCGACAGCCGTGGCGCAAACGCCAGGGACGGTACCGGGACGATATCCCGCGATGCCGTTGCGCGATCTCGTGCCGTTCCCCGGCGCGACCATTCCGTTTTTCGCCGGCCGCGCCAGAACCCTCCAGGCGCTCGACCTCGCGTCCCGGCGCCAGCGGGAAGTGGTGATCGCGATCCAGAAGACATCCGCCATGGACGAGCCCGGTCTCGCCGATGTCTATGACATCGGCGTTCTTGCCGGCGTGCTCGATCTCATCCATCTGGGCGACGGCACGGTGAAGGTGCTGACCCAGATCTACCGCCGTGTCGCGATCAGGGGCTTCGTCGGTGAGGCCAGCGGCTATCTCGCCGATATCGACAATATCAGCGCAGGGCCGATCCCCGACGCGCCGGACCTGATCCGAGCGGCGATCGCGCACTTCACGACCTATGCGGAAAGGCACACCATTCGCCTGCCGCAGGCGCTCCAGCCCTGGTTGCTGGGTCAGGTCCGTGAGCCCGACCTCGTCGCGGACATTGTGGTCAGACAAATCCGCGACCCCGGCCGGGTCGCCGACATCATCGCCGCCCATATCAAGCTGCCGATCCCGGACAAGCAGGCCCTGCTCGCAACGCTCGATCCGGTGGCGCGGCTTGAGCAGGTCGATGCCGTCCTGCTGGCCGATCAGGAAGCCGGTTGAGGGGATATTCCCAATCGCATCGTCATTCCGGGTGCGATGCTTCGCATCGCTCCGGAGTGACGAAGCGGAAAAACGCCTGTGCACCCCTTAACCGATTTTCAAGATTCCGGATGCGCGCGATCGTGACACTGCTATGATGGCCCCGGGTCTGAGGGTTTTGTGTCATGGCGGGGCGTGGGTATGCGGTGTTCGACACCGCAATCGGTCGTTGCGGTATTGTCTGGAGCGATAGCGGAATTTCGGGCGTGCAGTTGCCCGAGGCGCGGGAGATGGACACTCGGCGCCGGCTGTTGCGCCTGTTCCCCGACGCGCGCGAGTTGCGCCCGCCGGCGACGATCGAAGCGGCGATCGAGGGCATCGTCGCGACCTCGCGCGGGCAGGCGAGCGATTTTCCCGACGTCGTGCTCGACATGAGCGGCATTTCCGCCTTCAACCAGCGGGTCTATGCGTTCGCCCGCGCGATCCCGCGCGGAGAAACCCGCACCACCCACGAGGTTGCGGTTGCCTTGCGCGCCTCGGGCGCGGTGCATTCGGTGGCGCAAGCGCTGGCGAAAAATCCGTTCATGATCATCGTGCCCTGCCACCGCGTGCTGGAGGCGGGCAACGGCGCTGACAGGATTTCGCTGCATGGCGGGGTGATTTCCAAGCGCAGGCTGCTCGGAATCGAGGGCACACGGTTGAGCTCGATCAAGACGCTGCTTGACGTGCTGCTGCCGCTTGATCCACCCCGCCCGCCTCACTAGCTTGGGGTTATGGCGTCGACCACGCTGCTGCAGCGAACATCCATCACCGTCTCCGCGTTCCGCTGTACCGCGGTGCCGGGCGAGAAGCCTTATGCCGAGCTGCACCGCTACCATTCGATCTCCTATGTCCGCCAAGGCAGTTTTGGCTATGCGAGCCGTGGGCGGACGCATGAGCTGGTGGCCGGATCGATGCTCATCGGCTTCCCCGACACCGAGTTCGTCTGCACCCACGATCACGTCTGCGGCGACGAATGCCTGTCGTTCTTCTTCGCGCCCGAACTCGTCGAGACGATCGGCGACCGACGCGAGGCCTGGCAGGTCGGCGCCGCGCCGCCGCTGCCGAAACTGATGGTGCTCGGCGAGCTCGCGCAGGCGGCAGCCCAGGGCCGCAGCGACATCGGCCTCGATGAGATCGGACAGATGCTGGCGAGCCGCTTCGTCGCGGTGGCGTCGGACCAGCCGGGAAAGCAGGCCGCGACGACCGCGCGCGACCGCCGCCGCGCGGTCGAGGCCGCGCTGTGGATCGATGCGCATTCGCAGACCGACATCGCGCTCGAGGACGCTGCGCGCGAGGCCGGTGTCAGCCCGTTCCATTTCCTGCGGCTGTTTTCGACCGTGCTCGGCGTCACCCCGCATCAATATCTGGTACGCTCGCGGCTGCGCCGCGCCGCGCGCCTGCTCGCCTGTGACGACCGCGACGTCACCGATGTCGCCTATGATGTCGGCTTCAACGACCTCTCCAACTTCGTCCGCACCTTCCACCGCGCCGCCGGGGTTTCGCCGCTCAAATTCCGGCAGGCCTCGAAGGGCATGCGCAAGATTTTCCAAGAACGGCTCGCCATGCATTGACTAGATGATCTCGACGCCGCGCCGAGAGCATGATCCGGAAAAGCGTGTAGCGGTTTTCCGAACAGATCATGCTCAAGCTTCAAGCGCGCGTGTTTTCAACGGAGATCATCATGTACGACCATATCGGCCTCAAGGTCAGCAATCTCGACAACAGCGTGCGCTTCTACAACGCCGCGCTGGCGCCGCTCGGTTATGTCTTGTGCTCGAAGGACGAGAACGGCGCCGGCTTCGGCCCGAAGGGCGCGCCCGCGCTCTGGCTTTATGTCCAGAAGGACGCGAAGAGTGAGGGGACCCATATCGCGTTCCGTGCGCCGGATCATGCCGCGATCGCAAAATTCCACAGCGAGGGCCTGAAGGCCGGCGGCCGCGACAATGGCGGCGCCGGGCCCCGCGCCGATTACAGCCCGACCTACTACGCCGCCTTCCTGATCGACCCCGACGGCAACAATGTCGAGGCGGTGTGCGTGTAACTTCGGGCGTCATTCCAGGGCGATGCGAAGCATCGGACCCGGAATGACGACAACAACAGGACAAACTCCATGGCATCCATTCACAAGGACATTCCGATCGCAGCGCCCGCGCACGAGGTGTGGGACGCGGTGCGCGACTTCGGCGCGCTGCATACGCGCCTGGTGCCGGGCTTCGTGCGCGACACCAGGCTCGACGGGGAGGCGCGCATCGTCAGCTTCGCCAACGGCACGGTGGCGCGCGAGCTGCTGGTCGATTGCGACGAGGGCAGGCGGCGGCTGGTCTATGCCATCCACAGTGAGCGGATGACGCAGCACAGCGCGTCCGTGCAGGTTTTTGCCGACGGCGAAGCACGGTGCCGGCTGGTCTGGATCGTCGATGTGCTGCCGCACGAGATCGCACCCTATATCGGCGGCCAGATGGACCAGGCGGCGCTGGCGATGCAGGCCGCACTGGGGCGGGCGGCGGCGTGAGTGTGATCCCTCTCACGGAACGGGCCGACACCTCACACTATGCCTCATCGCGTGCGCCAGGATCGCACCGCTTTCGCGGCGCAGCGCACGCGAGGACGAGGCCATGCGAGGTGCTGACAGGTTGGTGTGCCAGGCGGCCACGCTGCTCCTGCTGTTGGTGCTGACGACGGTGCCGGCCAAAGCGCAGTTCGGCGGCTTTGGTGGCGCGGGCGGCGGTGCCGACATGATGACGCAGATGGCGCCGATGCTGGAGATGATGAAGGCGAAGATGGGCAAACGCCGCTTCGCGATGCTGATGCAGACCATGGGGCCGATGATGAGCCGCATGATGGAAGGTGGCGGCTTCGGCGGCATGGGCGCGGGAGGTTTTGGCGGCACGATGGCTGGCGGTTCTGGCGTGGCCCCGGGCGGTTATGGCGGATACACACCGGACGCACCGGCCACGAGCGGCGGTCTTGGCAGCGGTCCTGGCAGCGGTGACGTCATGGGCATGCTCGGCAGCGGCGGCGGCCAGGACATCATGGCCATGATCCCGCAACTGATGCGGCTCGCCAATCTCGGCGGCGGCCGCCGGCGCCATCGTCATCGCGATTAGCGCAGATCTGGAAAAGTGCGAAGCGGTTTTCCGAAAAAGACCATGCGCACGCAAAAATCCAAGCGCGATGGCGATTCAACCTCGTCCCATCGCGGTCAGTCCACGACGCCGGACAGAATCGGGCGGACGTCGGCGATATTGGCGGGCTTCGGTCCCCACCGCGTCAGGATCACGCTGCCGCATGACAGCACGCCGAGCACCACCATGGAGCTGGCGGCAAGCGCGAAGAAATTTTGCGCCGTCGCATCATGCGTCGCAAGCGTCCAGCCGCCGGCGGCAATGAACACCAGGCGGCCGGTCTGCGCCAGCACCGGCCCGATCACCTTGGCCGCGCCCTGCGACGAGAAGAACATCGACAGCGCAAGCCCGATGAAGGCGTAACACGGCGCGGCCGTCGACAGATATTGCCGGCTCGCCGCGCGCACGCTCTCGTCGCGGGTGAAGATGTCGACCCAGATGTCCGGAACGAGCGCAACGATGCTGCCGATCGCGCCGACCGAAACAAAGCAGACCAGCCCCGCGGTCCAGGCGATGCGCCGCGCCCGCGCGATCCGTCCGGCTCCGACCGACATGCCGACCATCGGCACCGAGGCAATGCCGACCGAGAACGCGATCGATGTCAGCATGAATTCGAGCCGCGCGCCGATGCCGTAGCCGGCCAGGATGGCGGTGCCGAACGTGGCCAGCAAATGGGTGAAGATCGAGATCGTCAGGACCCCCTGCAGCGGCGAGAAGCAGGACAGCGCGCCGACCTTCAAAATGTCGAAGAGCATTGCGCGGCGGATGCGAAGCCCGCGGATCTTTGGAACCACCCGCGCCCGCCCCGAGAACAGAAACCAGCCCATCACCGAAATGCTGACGAGATAGGCGGTGAGCGAGCCGGCGGCGACGCCGCGCATGCCGAATTGCGGGATCGGGCCAAGACCGAGACCGAGCGTGCCGCCCAGGATGATCTGGCACAGCGCCGAGTTGAGAATCATCAGCGACGGCAGCTTCATGTTGCCGGTGCCGCGCAAGATCCCGGCCATCGTGTTCATCAGCCAGGGCAGCACGGCGCCGCCGAAGAAGATCTGCACATACGCGATCGCCTGTGCCAGCACATTGCCGCGACCGCCGAGCAGTTCCAAAAGCCGCGGACCGACGGTCAGCATGAACAGCATGAAGGTCGCGCCGAACGCGATGCCGATCAGGAGCGCATGCGCGGCC
>Ga0307479_10004712_pt1 | contig 12516 bp, 9 predicted proteins | sample atmos_gasesECM4C_FD_203743 | JGI IMG/M metagenome (GOLD analysis project Ga0307479, IMG submission 203743) | Hardwood forest soil microbial communities from Morgan-Monroe State Forest, Indiana, United States - atmos_gasesECM4C_515 | ecosystem: Environmental > Terrestrial > Soil > Temperate...
TCGTGATCCGATTGATCTCGGCAACGGAATGCTACTGCTGTTTGAGCCTTTCCCGCTCGATGATACATGGCGGGGTTGGCTTGGGTCTCTTCGGGCTGAAAGCCTGGAACGGACCAACCTAACGCTTTTCGCGCATGCTCCTTCCGCTGCGCCTCGGATATTGGACAGTGAGAACGAATCTCTTCAGCAATCAGTCCTCAGACTCTGTTACGCCCTTTTTTCGATGGACGTTTTTCATCACGACGGCGGCCAGATTATGAGCGGGTCAAACGTAGACGGAACCGTCAGCATCCGACAGGTTGCCAAACTTGATTCGCTGTATCGCCCGAACGGAGTGCGAATAGCCAGGCTCGATCGCACTTCTCTGCTGACAGCGGCACTCGTTGCAGATGGCATGGAGGTCGTTAACTTTGGCCGTGGCCGGCACGAGCGGCTCCGAAGCGGCTTCCACGCGTGGTTGCGTGGAATCACGGAATACTATGGAGACGAGCGCTTACACCAGTTCATCCGTGCGGTAGAGGCGGTGGTCAAACCTCCGAAGGGCAAGAGTACGAGGTTGTTCGCACACCGATGTCAGTTGTTTGCCGGCAACTCCGTGCAGGCGGTGTCCGTACTGCGGGAACTCTACGAACTAAGGAACACCGCCGAACACCACAATCCGCTGGCCACGGTGCTACCTCGCTGCGCCGGTGCGGCTCTCGAACGGATGACCCTTCGGCGAGCGTATCAAGCCCAGGTCATGGCCAGCGATGTTTACCGTCGAATTTTTCAGGACGCTCGGCTCCAGCAACATTTCTCTACAGACGCGAACATCGATGCTTTCTGGAACATGCCACTACCCCAGCAGGTTCAGGCGTGGGGTACCGCTTTGGATTTGGAGGCTATCGCAACGGCTCGAATGTTGCCGTAGGTCGGCGATGAGGTCCCGTTAGGCCGCAAGCCGATACCTGAACGGCGCACGCGTGATGCAATCCAGTCCCCCGGCACCATGCGAATTGAAACCAACTGAGATGCGCCCTGCGGAGTTGGGCCGAATCCCAACTCGACATTGGTTAGATTGCACTCCCAATCATGCTTTCGAGCTGTTGCTGGAGGAGTGCCTCGAGGCCAACGGCGATCGGCTGAAGCGGCAGCCGCTTCAGCGTGCTGCGAACAAATGCATGGATTACCACGCGGCGCGCTTCTTCGTCTCCCATCCCGCGTGATCGAACATATGCATATGCCAATGACGGCAATGCCGCTTCCTCATCGAGCCGCCGGATGATCCTGCGCTGGATGCAATGGGCGTCCTTGGCGAGCTTCTCGAGATGCTTTGTCGAATCGGTCCGGGCACCCTCCGATAAAAGTAGCGTGCGGTTGGTCTGTTTGGCATCGCTCTGGTTGGCTTCAGCGCCAATCACAATCTTGCCGTCAAACACGCCCCTGGCGTGGCCCGCAAGGAGTCCGTTGTAAAGCTGATGACTTCTGCAACGCTGCATCGTGTGGAGAATCGTGGTGTGGCTATCCACCAGTCGCTCGCCATCGGCGATATACAGCCCGTTAAGCGTGCATTTTGCGTCCTCGCCGCCAAGCGCGGCGACCACTTCGTCGCGCACAAGAGCGCCGCCGGCGTTGACGCAGTGCCGCGAGCAGTTCGCACCATATGCCGCAACCAGGTTAGTCGCGCTGGTGTGGTACGCCTCGTTGCTCTCGCATTGAAGCTTGTAATGCTCCAGAACAGCACTCTCGCCGAGCACAATTTCGGTCACCGCGTTTGTAAAATATTGAACAGCTTTCGGTCCCACATAACTCTCGACCACGGTGGCCCGGCTTTGATCGCCCAATACCACCAGCAGGCGCGGGCTGGACATCGCCGGCCGCCTATCGGCCTCGCCCGTGGAGATAAACCGCACGTGGATCGGCTTCTCAAGCGCCGTGTGCGCCGGAATCAGGATGCACGCGCCGTCAACAAAGAGGGCCGTATTCAACGCCACGAATGCGCGATATGCGAAGGGCGCCACGCGAGCCAGATACGAGGCGACCTCAGTCGCGTTCGAATCGAGGACTTCCGCTAGGGATCCCAACCGCACTCCGCTTGGGAGGACAGCGCGGGAGGGCTCCGCAGCCAGAAAATAGCCGTTGACGAAGACTAGTTCCGTGGCGAAATCGCCGGGAAGTTGTAGTGGCACGAGGCTCAGATATTTCGCGTCATTCGCAGATGGCAGTGCCAGAGTGAAGATCTTTTCCGAAATCGGAGCAACATCGGTAAACCGCCATTCTTCATCCTGCGTTGTTGGAAAGCCGAGCGTCAGGAATCGATCGAGCGCCTCCCAGCGGATGTCTCCAAACTGCACGGGTTCGTGGCGCCCTCGGCGCCAGCGGCGAGCGCGTTCGAACTCCGTTTTCATCTGCGTGATCGGAGGCGGAATGCTTACCATACGGCGGGATCTCTTGCGGTAAATACCGAGGATGGCCGAGTCACTGCGAAGGTGACCAAAATCGTTATGATCCGACCAAGCTACAGCGTCTTATAGATCATGGATACGAACTCGTCCGGCTGTACAAATCCCTGGGCCCATGCGGCGTCCAATTCCGTGGTCGGCCTGGCAGCGACAGCTTCCTTCTCGCTGCGCCCCGCCGTCTTCAACTTCTGCACGCGGTCGCGCACCGTCGCCAGCATGTCTCGGTATTCTACAAGCGCCGCGCGATCGGCCAGCGGCCCATGCCCCGGCACAATTTTCGTTCGCGGATTAGCGCCTTTGAGCGCGCCTTCCACAGCCGCAATCAATCCCGTGATGCTGCCGCCCATATCGGCATCTATGAACGGATACATGCCGTTCAAGAACGTATCGCCGAGATGCAGCACATCGCCCATAACGAAACGCGCGTAGATGTCGGTATCGTTATGCGCTCGCGGAAGGTATCCCAGGTCGACGTATTCCTCCAATCCCGGCGGCACCTCCAGCTTGACGTCGCGGAATTCTGTAAAGGTCTGCGTTGGTAATGCGGCTTGGGGCGCCGGAGTGAAGTGCATTCCGAGCAGATCGTGCGGTTCTGACAAACGGCGTTTCGTGTTCTCATGCGCCACGATTTCAGCGCCGGTCTTGCGAAAGCTTTCGTTATTGTCCGTGTGATCGAAAAGCCAATTGGTGTTGATCACGTAAAGGATCGGCGCATTACTGATCGCGTCGAGCCGTTGCTTCAGAGCGGGGAATGCACCTTGTACGAACGTGTCCACCACTACTTTGTCAAAATCCCCATGTCGCACGACCACGTTTCCGCCCGGGCCGCTGAACATCGTAATCAGATTGGTCAGCTTCACTTCCTCGATAGGTTTGGCAGCCAGTTCCGCTCGATAAGCGGCAAGACTTTTTGGCACATCCAGCATACGCGCGAGCAGACGCCCCGCATGGGAAGCCGCGCCTCCGAGCGCCGCCGCGCTCTTCAACAGAGTCCGCCGGGTGATCTCTCTACTCGGCATGATCTTCCCCCTATCCTCTTCCTCCGGCGCTCACCTATGCCTTCTTCAGCGCCTGCAATACACGGGGTGGAGTCAACGGAAATCGATGCATTCGCACGCCGGTGGCGTCAAAGAATGCGTTTGCGATCGCTGCGGCGCCCGCCGCCAGACATTCCTCTCCCGCCCCGCTCGAGGTTTGATCCTGCCGCATCACTGAAATGGCAGTAACTTCGGGTGCTTCGCCGAACCGTAGGACCGGATAGGTGTTCCAGTCGAGGCTGGTGACATTCGTAGCCGAGAACGTCACCTCTTCTTTTAGCATCCGGCTCGCCGCCTGGCACATTTGGCCGGTGATCTGGTCCTCGATGATCCCCGGATTGATCGCCTGTCCCGCGTCAATCGCTGCGTACATGCGCTTGGCGGTAATAACGCCGGTCTCGGTGTCTACGTCGATTTCAGCAACTGCGGCGCCGTAGGACGACAAATGCGTGCCCGCCGCAATGCCCCTGCCTCTGCGGATTCGGCCGACCGACAGGTTCGAAGCCGCGCGCCGCGGCGTCCAATTCGCTGCTCTCGCTACGGCATCCAGCACCGATAGCCAGTCTTGGCCGTTGATATTCTGCCGACGGAAGAGATATGGATCGAGGTTGGCCAGATAAGCCGCTTCGTCCATCGTTTGTTCGCCGCCAAACGAGATTGCGATATCGAAAGGCGACCGCTGCGGATTGCCCTTAAGATAGCCGTCGAGTGGTGAAACGCGATGCGTCACGATCTTCCAGTTTGGGATCGCGTACATGTCGCCGGTATTAAAGGGCGTGGGCCCCTGAGCCCTTAGCCCATTGTTCAGCGTGGCCTTGCGTCCGGTCGCGAGCAATTCGGCATATTCGGCCATGTGCTGTTGACCTTTGGCCCCCACATAAGCTCCGCCAAACCCGTGCTGCCAGCCGTGATACTCATACGCGATGATCTTGCCGTTTGCGTCCACGCCGACCTTCACGTCCGCGGTGTGCGCAGGTTGGTAGGCTTCCCAGCCATGATCGTCCCAGCGCATGAACTGCAACCGAACTGGCGCGCCAACCTCCTGTGACATGATCACCGCCGACTGGGCGCAGTCGGCGTGCGCGCTGCGGCCGTAAGTGCCGGACGTCTCCACGTATCGAACGGTGATTCGATCGATGGGCAAGCCCGTCACGCTCGACGTGGAGAGGCGCGATTCGTAGATGTTCTGCGACGAGCAGATGAGCACCGCCGAATCCGCTTTCACGTCGGCGATAGCGCAGTGCGCTCCAAAGGGCGCATGCATCTGATAGGGCGAATCGTATCGCCCTGAGGCGATGTGCGCAGCGCCCGCAAAGGCGCTGGCCACGTCGCCGCGATCCACGACGATCTGGTCGTCGGTTTTCGCGCTTCGTAAACGTTCGAACAGTTCCTCCGGGGATGACGGCAACATTGCCGGCATGTCCCACGTAACGCGCAGCCGTTCCGCCGCCTTCACCGCGCTCCACTCGTCCGGCGCGACCACGCCCACGAAGTCCTTGCGCCGAACCACGCGCGCACCGGGAATATCGGCGATGGAGCTTTCATCCACGCTGACCACGGTAGCCTCATGATAATAGGCGCCACGACCGCGGGGCCGGACCACGCGCCCGTGCAGCATGCCCGGCACGCGAACGTTCTGCATGTACACATACTTCCCGCCGGCTTTCGCCGGTATGTCCACGCGCGGCACACGCGTGCCGACGATCTTATGCGTTCGGTAATCTTTGATCGGCGCAGTGCCCGTGAACTGCACGCTGAACCGCCTGTCGCCGACCAATTGCCCATAAGTCGCAGACTGGCCAGGGTTGCCCACTACAGAGACCACGCCGCTGGTGACCGTCAGCTTTTCGACGGGCGTCCCCAGCCGCGCAGACGCCAATTTCAGTAGTGCTTGCCGTCCTTCGGCCGCCGCCAGGCGGATTCGCGGCCCGCCGCGAGCGATTCCAGAGCTCGCGTAGGTGCCGCCCTGATTCGGCGTCTTTCCTGTCTCGAGCGGGATCGATTTCACCTGGACCATATCCAAATCCAGCTCCTCCGCCGCAATCTGCAGCAGCGTCGTCGAAATTCCCTGACCCAGCTCGTGATGGCCGATGAAAATCGTGGCCGTGTTGTCCGCGTGAATCGCGATCCAGCTGTCGATCTGATTCGGATCGGGCTCAAACCCGGAAAATGCCGCGCCCGATGCGGCATTTATGGGAACGCCGCCCGCCTGTCCCTCTTGCGCGAGCAACTCCGGAGCCACCGCGGCTCCGATGATCAACGCGCCGCCCGCCTTCAGAAACGTCCGCCGCTGGAGTCCCGTCCCGGAATCGTGGTTGCTCATCGTCCACCGCCTTGCTGCGCGCTGCTTGATTCCAGAGTCATCTTGTGCGCCGCACGCTGAATGGCCTTCATGAACCGCGGATAGGTTCCGCAGCGGCAAAGGTGCCCGTTCATCGCCGTGCGAATTTGCTGTTCGCTCGGCTCCGGCGTTTTCGAGAGCAGTTCCGCCGCTTTCATGACCAGCCCATTCAAGCAGTAACCGCATTGCGTCGCCTGCTCGTCGATCACGGCCTGCTGCAATGGGTGTAACTCCGGCACGCTTGTCAGTTTCTTCTGTTCCGCATACAACGCCGGCAGGCCTTCGAAGGTGGTGATCGATTTGCCATCCAGTTTGCCGATGGGCGTGACGCACGACCTTATCTCCACGCCATCCGCCAGCACCGAGCACGAACCACACTGCGCCAGCCCGCAACCGAAGCGCGGCCCGTGCAGCTCCAAGTTGTTGATCAGAACGTAAAGAAGCGGGGTATCGGGTGACACCTCCAGCTCGTGCACTCGTTGGTTGACGGTCAGCTTTATCGCCATGGGTCTGCTCCCTGCCAGCTTTCAGCAGTCGACTGTTACCTTACACGCCTCGTGGTCGTCCTGCGCGCAAACTACGCCCCGGCCCGATGGTTGTCAAGAAAGCTCGCTTATCCGTAGTAGCTCAGTTTCAAATGGGCCGCTAGTCACTGCGCAAGCTTGACCGCAGCAATCTCAATCCTATAGTCTGGCGCCGCCGTGAAGGTTTGATTCGCGCTCGCTGATTGCCGGCTTGCCGGCAGCGAGAAAGGCGACTAATGCGAAAGTTTGGTCTTATTCTTCTGCTGCTCCTGTTGTTCAGCTTTGCGCTGACGACTGTGGCCCAGCAGCCACCGCAACAAGCGCCGGACTTAAGCAAGGTTCAAGTTAAGGTGCAAAAACTGGCGGACAACGTGTACGTGCTGCAGAGTTCGGGAGCGCAAGCCGGGATGGGCAATATCGGCGTTTTCACCGGCGAAGATGGAATCGTGCTCGTGGATTCGCAGCTTGTGGAGCTCGGGCCAAAAATCGAAGCCGCATTGAAGACGTTTTCCGACAAGCAGGTTAAGTACGTGCTGACTACGCACTGGCATGGCGACCATACCGGCGGCAACGCCTACTTTGGCAAAACTGCTGTTCTGATCGCGCAGGATAACGTGCCCAAGGCCATGCAAAAGGAACCCGATCGGCGCATTACTAACCTACCGGTCTCGCTTCCGACCATGACCTTCAGCGATCAATTGGCTTTGCGCATCAACGGCGCGGAGATTCGCGCCATGTATTTTGGGCGTGCGCATACCGATGGCGATGTCGTGGTGTTTTTTCCTGGAGACAGCGTGGTTCATATGGGGGACGTCTTCACAAATTTCGATCCTCCGCATTTTCCGGCAATCGACAACGATAACGACGGCACCGGTGGTCCCGAGGGCGAGGTCGCCGCGATCGAATACGTGCTGGCCCACGCTCCAGAAGATGCCAAGATCATTCCGGGGCACGGTGCCGTAGCTTCGAAGGCCGAATTAAGGAAGTACCTGGACGTGGTTAAGGCGACGACCGCAGTGGTCCAGTCCGGCATCAATCAGGGCAAGAGCCTAGACCAACTCAAACAAGAGAAGGTTCTCGCCCGATGGGATTCTCTCGAGTCGCCTCCCATTAAAGAGGACGTATACCTGGAGCGGCTTTACAAGAGCTTGACTGCAAAGAAGAAGAGCAGCGGAGCTGGCGAGAGCCAATAAGCCAATCATTCGTTGTAACGATTGGCGAGCGATAAAGCGCAGAATTGCAAACTCCCTGATTGCTATGCCTTTTTTCGATTGGAGACGCGAATGACAAAGCGCAACCCGCACGATCTCCTTCTGGCGGCTGTCGCGTTGCTGAGCGTCGCCATACCGGCGGTCGCGCATCACTCTGTCACCGCTGAGTTCGACCCCGGTAAAGAGTTCACGGTGACGGGCGTGCTTACCAAAGTGCTCTGGGTGAATCCACATGTTTACTGGTTTTTGGACGTAAGGGACGAAAGCGGAAAAGCGGAGACATGGTCTTTCGAAGGCAATCCGCCCGGCATGTACCATCGCGCCGGTGTCAGAAAAGATGATTGGAAGATTGGAGAAGAAATCACGGTAACGGCCGTGGCGGCCAAGGATGGGACCAAGCACCTCGGCTTCGCCAAGATGTTCAAGTATCAGGATGGCCATTCGATCGTGCTTAAAGTCGGAGGAGAATAGCCGCCCGAATCAGGCGAATCCTTTTCGCTGCCGTCCTCGACTCGGTGAATACCCGATTCGAATCAGGAGGAGATTTAAGGTGAGATCTCACTATATTCTGCAAGCAGCCGCCGTCTCAACTTTCTTTGGGCTGATTTCACTACCGCTCGAGCGTCCTGCGGCGGCGCAGAATTCGACGCAGAGCGCGAAGCTTCCCGATATCGTCCAAAGCAACGAAGAACTGCAGAAGCTCTATCTCCAAAACCCCCTGGCCCAGATGCGCACGGCGCGCACGTCGGACGGACATCCTGACCTAAGCGGCTTCTGGTACAACGATCTCGCCAATTTGGGCACGAGAGATGCCAACGGCAACGTGAAGTTCGATCTCGGAGGCGCGAGAGACCGCAGCAAGCCGCCGCGCAAATATCCGGAACCATCGGAGCCCTCCTACAAGCCCGAATATGCGGCCAAGGTCAAAGCCATCGTCGAGGGGCAGTATGGTCCCACGACCACGGACGACCCCAATTTTGACTGCCTCCCGAGCGGAGTTCCGCGCGCCTCAACGGGCCCGCTGCAAATTGTGCAGACTCCAAAGATGGTCGTCATCCTCTACGAATCCAATTTTGTCGGTGAGAGCTTTCGCGTGATTTATACCGACGGACGCCAGCATCCCAAAGACCCCGATACTTCGTACCTGGGGCATTCCATAGGCCATTGGGAAGGCGATACTTTGGTCGTGGACGTGACTGCGTTGAATGATGAGACGTGGCTAGGCGGCGGCCAAGGGCACACCGAGCCGGGGTTGGAGCCGGGCGAAGGCAATCACCAGATCGTGGAGAAATTGGCGTTGATCCATAGCGATCAGGAACACGTCGTCGAACGCTATACCCGCCGCGGCAACGTGCTTTTCTATCAGGCTACCGTCGAGGACCCCGTGATGTTCACCAAACCCTGGGTTGTTACTCCGCGGCATTTGGTTCTTGGCGGCCCAAACGAGGAACTATTCGAAACATTTTGCGTGAGCCAGGATAAGGAACACATCATCAAGCCGACGAACCAGGATTCCTTCTCGTGTAACTATTGTAAAAAGCCTTCCAACTAACCCAGGCCCAGCCAGGAACTGCGTTCCGGCCCGCGTGCTCCGCTCATGGAAAGGGGTTGAATCCCGTCCCATCGTCATTGACACAGCCCCAGCTATGGCGTATACCCGAACAAATCCATCTATAGGGGAGCTTCCGATGGCAGATCACGAGGTCGAACACCCCGACGCTTCAACTCCATATCTCGTCTCCAGACGCGAGCTGATCAAAGGCGTCATTGCGGCAGGCGCAGTGTCTTCGGCGAGCTATCTATTTCGCGCGCCGTCCGTGTGGGCGCAGGCATCGGCTCCCGGCGCTGTGGAACGTCTGGTCACGCTCACGGTCAATGGCCAGCAGCGGCGCGTGGACGTGATGAAGCAAGAGACCCTTCAGGCCACCCTGCGCTACAAGCTGGGGCTGACCGGCACCAAGCTGGGCTGTGACCGCTCCGAATGCGGGGCTTGTACTGTGCTGATTGACGATGTGCCGCACTACTCGTGTTCGATTCTCACGCACACCGTGCGAGGCAAGAACATCGTGACGATTGAAGGGCTGGCCAGCGCCGATGGCAAGCTGCATCCGGTCCAGCAGGGCGTGATCGATGAACAGGGCTTTCAGTGCGCGTTTTGTATGTCGGGTTTCATCATGGCGGCGGTGGGCTATCTAAAGACAAATCCGAACCCGACCCGCGCTGAATTTGCCCATGGGATCTCCGGGAACCTGTGCAGGTGTCAGGACTACGACAAGATTCTCAATGCCATGATGCGCGGTGCGGAAAATCTGCGGAAGGTGACACATGCCTGATTCTAAGAATGTGCCCGCGACGAAGTACAAACTGATCGGGAAGAACTACACGACGCCCGACCTCTACGCGAAGGTAACGGGGCGTTCGAAGTACGCGGAAGATTATCGCGCGGACGGCATGCTTTTCTGCAAGCTGCTGCTCAGCCCGATGCCGCATGCGCGCGTCCGGAGCATCGATGCGCGCGCGGCGCTGGCGATGCCTGGAGTGAAGGCAATCTTGACTGCGGACGAACTGCCCCCTCCTGCCGACAGTATCAACGATAACGGCACCGTCCTTCTGGCGAATAAGCGTGGAGATCGCGGACTGACGATGGAGCCGTTGTATCAGGGCGACCCGATTCTCGCGGTGGCCGCTGTCGATGAGGTCACTGCTGCAGATGCGATAGAAAAGATTCGGCTGGATCTCGAGCCGCTGCCGTTTGTGGTGGATCCGCTGGTCAGTCTGCGACCGGGTGGGCCGAACGCGAGAACGGATGGCAATGTTTGGGTGCGGGGTCCGCAACCACCTCCGACCCCCGGGCGTCCGCCAGCCATCGTTCCGCCGGATGTCGCGACACTTAAGTGGACCGAAGCAGACTTCGCAGAATATAAGGAAGGGCGCCTGCCCATGGGCAAGGCAACGGATGAATGGACTGTCGGCGATCTCGACGCTGGATTTAAGAACGCAGCGCTCGTCATGGACGAAACATTCGTCACGCCGAATTCGAGCCACCAGTGTCTGGAAACTCGCACCGCCATGGCCTACTGGCAGAATGGCAAGGTCTTCGTTCATAGCGGAGCGCAGAGCACCGCCCAAGCCGTGCCGGCGATCGCGCGATGGCTCGGAATTGCTCCCGAAAATGTGGTCTTTGTCAGTGAATACACCGGCGGTGGCTTTGGCAGCAAGATAACGGGCGCCATCTCCCTGATCATCCCCGCCCTCCTAGCGAAGAAGACCAACATGCCCGTCATGATGCGCATTAGCCGCGAAGAGGAAAACTTCATAGGCAAAGGGCGGCCAGGCTTCCACGGGCGCATGAAGGTCGGCTTCACGAAGGAAGGGCGGATCACGGCGCTCGATATGTTCGTGATCTGCGACAACGGCCCCTACGATCAGGTGGGCGATGCCGCTTCGTCCGGCCGCATTGTTTCGCTTCTGTATCAGCCGCAGGCGATGCGTTGGCGCGCGGTCACGGTTCTTACGAATACACCCCCGCGCAGTGCGCAGAGCTCTCCGGGCGGTATGCAGGGAATCACGTTAATGGAGCCGCTGCTGGCGAAGGCTGCGCGCAAGCTCGGAGTCGATCAAGTCGCGATCCGGCACATCAACGCACCCGAGGGCAAGGCGAAGTTCGGGCCGCTGGTCGCAGGGAAGCAGCAATATGCCACGAGTGCTTTCCTGAAAGAGGCGCTCGAGCGCGGGTCCGAGACGTTCAAGTGGGATGAGAGGAAGGCGCTCCCGAAGCGCAGTGGGACGAAAGCACGCGGCGTGGGTGTATCGAGCAGCTGCTATGTAGGCGGCTCGATCGGTTTCGACGGTCTTTTCCTGATCAAGCCCGATGGGCGACTCTACATCCAGTCGGGAATCGGGAACCTTGGAACGGAGTCAGTCCACGACGTGCACCGCGTGGTTGCAGAGTTGGTTGGCGTGCCCTGGGAGAAGTGTGAAATCACCTGGGGCAATTCGGCAAAGAACTTGCCGTGGGCTTGCCCTTCGGGCGGCAGCCAGACGACGCATGCGATGACGCGCGCTGCGCATGCGGTAGCGATGGATGCCATTAGGAAGCTGCAGATGATTGCGGCGAAGGATCTGGGTGGCAAACCGGAAGACTATCAGGTGGCTAACGAGCGGGTGTTCCGCAAGGGCGGCGGCTCAGGGATGAGCTTGGCTCAAGCGTCCAAGCGGGCGATTCAGCTCGGCGGCATCTACGACGGACACGAGCTGCCCAAGGAAATCAATAAATTTACGGTCGCGTCGGCCAATGCGCTGGCCGGCCAGGGCCTCTTGGCTGTAGCCAAAGACGCTTACCCGCGCGACGGCGTTACGCATTCCTATGTCGCCACGTTTGCTGAAGTTGAAGTCGATCTCGAAACGGGACAGTATCGCATCGTCGATTTCCTGGCATACGCTGACGTGGGCACCGTGATTCACCCAAATGCGTTAGGCGGCCAAATTCTGGGCCGGTCGATACTGGGCATCGGCCATGCGATCGGCCAGAAGTGGGTATATGACCAGCACTACGGTCTCCCGGTTGCCAAGCGATTCCACCACACCAAGCCGCCAACGATTCTGGATGTACCGCAGAAGATGCAATGGGCGGCAGTCGGCATTCCGGATCCGGAAACGCCGATTGGCGCTCGCGGCATCGGCGAACCGCCGGTTGGGGGCGGGTGCGCCGCGATCTTGAACGCGTTATCTGATGCGTTGGGGGATGAAGTCTTTCGGCGCGCTCCGGTGAACGCGGACACGATTCTGGCGTCGCTGGAGGCGGGGCGACCGATGCAAGAGCCGCTGACAGCGCACATTTGATTTAAGCCTGAGCGCGATGGAATATGGAATAGGGAACCAACGGACGGAGCGCAGGAGGACGCAAATATGGCTGTGATACGCGATGTGATGCCGGCGTTCGAACTTTTTCAGCCGCCAACG
>Ga0307479_10004713_pt1 | contig 12516 bp, 9 predicted proteins | sample atmos_gasesECM4C_FD_203743 | JGI IMG/M metagenome (GOLD analysis project Ga0307479, IMG submission 203743) | Hardwood forest soil microbial communities from Morgan-Monroe State Forest, Indiana, United States - atmos_gasesECM4C_515 | ecosystem: Environmental > Terrestrial > Soil > Temperate...
AAAGACCGATTCCTGCGCCAAGTGCGACTCGGGTTCCGGCGATGAGCACGATTTCTGGGAGGCTAAGTTTTCGTTCGATCATCTTGCCAACTCACTTTCTTTGCTGATGTAGAAACCTTCGGTTCTTTTGCAGCGCGCTCCCACGAGATGGGCATGCGCTGTTGCGGATGGTGGCATGAGGTTGCACCGCCTCTCCATTAAGGATCGGGTGGAAACAGCTCCTCATCAATCGGATAAGCACCTTAGGTATTCGTATGACTTCGGAGGTAGTTCCACAGAATGACAAATTTTGGTTAGAGGCCCGCCTCGATACGGGAGCGGGGATCGAGCAGATCGCGTAGCGCGTCTCCGATGAAGTTGAACGACAGCACGGCGAGCATGACCGTGGCGGCGGGAAATAGAACGAGGTGCGGGGAATCGAACAGATGGGCACGGGCATCGTTCAGCATACTGCCCCAACTCGGCGCCGGTGGCGGAACGCCGAGTCCCAGAAAGCTCATGGTCGCTTCCGCCAGGATGGCGGCGGCCATCCCGATTGCGGCCTGCACAATCACCGGCTGAATGATATTGGGAAGGATGTGGCGAACGATCACGCGGAGATCGCTGGCGCCGAGCGCGCGCGCGGCCTCGACAAATTCTCTCTCACGCGCCGCAAGAACCTGAGCGCGGACCAGGCGGGCGTAGCCGACCCAGCCTCCCAGCGACAGCGCCAGAACCAGGTTAAAGACGCCCGGCCCGCGGAACGCCACAAACGCGATGGCGAGGAGGATTCCCGGAAACGAGAGAAAGGCGTTCATCAGCACCACGTTGACGAAGCGGTCGATGCGTCCGCCGTAGTAGCCGGCGATGGAACCGATGATGAGGCCTATGCCGAGAGAAACCAGGACCACGGAGCTGCCGACGATCATCGAGATGCGCGCTCCGTAAATGAGCCGCGAGCAGATGTCGCGGCCGAGCTCATCGGTGCCGCACCAGTGCGCAGCCGAGGGAGACATGAGGCGCGAGGGCAAAGTAATTTGCGCCGGATCGGCGGGAGCCAGCCAGGGAGCAAAAATCGCGCAGACGAAGAAGAGCACGACCAGCACCACGCCGATCGCCGCCAGCGGATTGTGGCGCGCGACACGGGGCAGCGAGATGGCGGCGGTGGACATTTCTTCAGAAAGTTCTTACCCGGCAGCGATTACGAATTGCGAGTTGGGGGTCAATCTTAAACCGCAGAGATCGCGGAGGACGGCCGCGGAGGTCGCCGAGAAGGCTTTTAACCGCGAAGTTCGCAAAGCAAGTCGGCCAAGGGCGCAAAGAAAAGCGCATTGCCTCAGGACCGCCATCATCGATGTGGGTGTTCACTGCCGTATCCTCGGATTCAACACCGAGTACACCAGGTCCGTCAGGAAATTGACCGCAACGTAGGTTAAACCGATCGCCAGAATGCAGCCCTGGACCACGAAATAATCGCGATTGGAAATTGCGTCGACGGTGAGCCGTCCCACGCCCGGCCAGGAAAAGATCTTCTCGGTCACAATGGCACCCGCCAGGAGCGCTCCGAACTGCAGTCCCAACACCGTAACGATCGGAATCATGGCATTGCGCAGCGCGTGATGGTAGACGACCCGGGTTTCCGAAACACCTTTGGCGCGGGCGGTGCGGATATAGTCGTGGCTGAGTTCTTCGAGCATGGAGGTGCGCACCATTCGGGTCAGGATGGCGGCGAGCGCGCTGCCCATGGTGATCGCGGGCAGCACCAGGTTCGCGAACGTCCCCGAACCCGAAACCGGCAGCCAGCCGAACTTGATCGAGAACAGCAGAATCAGAATCGGGCCCATGGCGAAGTTTGGAAACGAGAGCCCAAAAAGGCTGACAACACTGATCGCGCGGTCGTCCCAATCATTGCGCCGCCGGGCCGAGTGAACTCCCGCTGGCACGGAGAGCAGAATCGCAACCAGCAGCGCCGCTACCGTGAGTTGCAACGTATAAGGATAGCGCTGGCGCAGGAGTTTGCTGACGTTCTGGTTATAGCGAAACGAGACTCCAAGATCGCCACGCACCACGCCCTTCCAATAATTCAGATACTGCTGGCCTAGCGGGAGATCGAGTCCGTAGGCGTGGCGCGCCGCCTGCAGATCCGCAGCAGGTGCGCCTTCCCCGAGCATCTGCTGAATCGGGTCGCCGGGCACGAGATGGATCAGGAGAAAAACGAGCGATACGACCAGCCAGATGACCGGCAGCGTGTAGAGAATCCGGGTTAGGAAGTAGCGGGCCACAGGGGACAGTTCTCAGTTCTCAGTTCTCAGTTCTCAGTTCTCAGTTCTCAGTTCTCAGTTCTCAGCGGGTGGGGATCAGTTTACAGGTTTTCGGTCTTAGCGAAATCCGGAGAAAAGCGTTAACGCAGAGTTCGCGGAGGACGGCCGCAGAGGGCGCAGAGGGGGATGGTAGACCTGATCGCTAGAGCCTGATTGCTAGAGCCTGATTGCTAGAGCCCAGAGCCTGCTTAATCTCCCGCTTGTTGCAAGGGCGCCGATTGCAGAGCTTCAATCTTCACCTTGGCGATGCGGTGGCCATCCATTTCTTCCACCGTGTAGCGGCGGCCTTCGAATTCGAACGAGTCGCCTACCTTGGGAATCTTTTGCTGGCGCGAGAGAACGAAGCCGGCCAGCGTCTCAAAACCCGCATCGTTCGGAAGGACCAGCTGGTATTGCGATTCGAGATCGCGGATGTTGACCGAACCTTCCAGGACCAGGGCGGTGTCTTCGTCGAGGGCAGGTTGCGTGGAGGGTGGAATATCGAATTCGTCCTCGATCTCACCGACCAACTGTTCCAGCACATCTTCCACCGTGACCACTCCGGCGGTCGATCCGAACTCATCGACCACAACCGCCAGGTGGCGCTTGCGGGTCTTGAACTCCGCAAGCAGATCAGTCAGCACCATGGTCTCCGGAACCACCAGCACGTTGCGCATGACCTGGCTGACCTGCATTTTTGCAATTCGCGAGGAGACCGCCTGGTTAGGGCTCAGCGTCATGCGCAGTCGCATCCAGCGCATGAGGTCCTTGGAGTACAGCACGCCGATGATGTGTTCGCGACCGCGCTGAGGGTCATAGACCGGGACTCGCGAGTGCTGCTCTTCGACCACGCGGGCGAGCGATTCATCGAGCGTCAGGTCCGCGGGCAGCGAGAAGATATCCGGCCGCGGCACCATGACCTGGCGGACGGTGATGCTGTCGAGTTCCAGGGCATTGTGGATCATTTCTTCCTGAAACTCTGGAATCTGGCCAAACTGGCGGCTTGCCGTGACGATGAGCTTGAGCTCGTCCGGCGAGTGAATCGCGCCGCGCCGCATCTCACGCGATCCGAACAGGCGCAGCACGAACCCGCCCGACTTCCGCATGACATACAGAAATGGCTTGGTGATGGTGAGGAAGACGTCCATCGGGGCAGCTACGGCCAGGGCAACCCGTTCCGCCTGCTGCAGTGCCAGAGTTTTTGGGACCAATTCTCCCAGGATCACGTGCAGGTAGGTGATCAGGGTGAGGGTCAGCACGATGCCAATGCTGTGAGCGTAGATGGATGCGTGCGGCACACGGCCCAAAAGCGGCTCGATGATGCGGGCAAGAGTCGGTTCGCCGATCCAGCCGAGGGTTAAGCTTGTCAGGGTGATCCCCAGCTGAACCCCGTTTACCACCTCGTCCAGATGCTGGTGCAGGCGTAAGACGGTACGGGCGCCGATGCGCCGGGCCTCGATGAGTTGCTGAATGCGCGTGTCGCGCACGCTCACCAAGGCAAATTCGGCGGCGGCAAAGAAGGCGTTGGCTGCCACCAGGAGCAAAATCAGGAACACCCGGAGCAGCACAAATGCAATCATTGAAACCTAATTCTAACATTTTGAACCAGCTACGAGCCCCTGCGATGAACTGCCGGCTTGCGATTCGCTTCCGCTTCCTAGCCGTCAGCGAACCGATTTTGGCTGCAAGCGCAACTTAGGAACGTACTTAGGGTTTCTGCCTCGGGTTCGCTCCAAACCACAGACTTCCCTGCTTTCTTTTCCTTGAGTCCGGAGGTCTAACACTTCAAGGCAGTTTTGTAGGCAGGTCCATTCAGGGAACGAGTGGAGTCGAAATTTTTGAATTTCAAGGCTGTCTGGAACAAAACTCATAACAACTTCGTAAGATGGAGTGCAGCGCGATTTTCCCCTTTCATAGCCGCAGGAGGCAGACGTGAACGGCAATGGTAACGGCAAGAAGAAGCGCAACCGGCGGATCCTCTACGTGGGTATCGGCGTGGCCGTGGTATTGGTAGCGGTGGGAGGTCTGATCGCGGCGGCCCGCGGCGGTACCAAGATTGACCCCACCAAGCTTTCAACGGTGGACCGCGGCGATCTTGCCAAAAGCGTGGTTGCGACGGGGAAGGTCGAGCCCATCACCAAGGTTGAGATCAAATCGAAGGCCAGCGGAATCGTGAAAAAGCTCTATGTGGATGCCGGCGACCGCGTGAAGCGCGGGCAGGTTCTGGCTGAGCTCGACAAGGAGGAGATCGAAGCCCACGTGGCGCAGGCCAAGGCACAGGAGGAAGCCTCTGAAGCCAGCCTGCTTGCAACCGAAGCTGATATGGAGCGGGCCAAGGTCGACGCCGAGGGCGTGGACGTGCCGACCCTGAAGCGAGCCTACGAACGCGCGCAGGGCATGGCGAAAGAGGGGGTGGTCTCGGTCTCCGCGCTCGATGACGCGCAAAGAGCTTACGAGCTCGCCCTCAACAAGCAGAACGTGGCGAAGGCCCAGCTGCGGGTTCTGCAGGCCAAGATCGGCCAGGCACAGGCGCAAGTCGCGCAGGATCGCGCCAACCTGAAGCAACTCGAAGAGCAGTACGGCTACACCACGGTTGAGTCGCCGATCGATGGCGTCGTTTTGTCGCGCGACGTGGAAGTCGGCGATGCGGTCAGCTCGATTTTGGTGTTGGGATCGTCGGCCACGCTGATCATGACCCTGGGCGATACCAGCGAGGTCTACGTCAAAGGCAAGGTGGACGAGAGCGATATTGGCAAGGTTTACCTGGGGCAGCCCGCCCGCATCAAGGTGGAATCGTTCAAGGACAAAACTTTCAACGGTAAAGTCACAAAGATTTCGCCGATGGGCGTGGAAAAAGACAATGTTACGACCTTTGAGGTGCGCGTCTCCATCAACAACCCTGGGGGCGAACTGAAGGCGGCAATGACCGCCAACGCCGAAATCATTTTGGAAGAGCACAAGAACGTGTTGCAGATTCCCGAAGGCGCGATCCTCTACGACAAAAACAAGAAAGCCTCCGTCGAAGTGCCCGATACGAGGGGTAAGGAAGGCAAGAGGAAAGTGGCGGTGAACATCGGAATTTCCAACGGCGCCAAGACCGAACTACTGAGCGGCTTGAAGGAAGGCGATCAGGTGGTGTTGCAGTAAAAAAGGTCGGCCGCTGACAACTGAAATCTCATCCGAAGGGACGCGAGATGGTGCGCGTCCTTTCGTTTTTACGTGTGCAACTGCGACGCTTGGACCTGCCCGATCATCTCTGTAGTATGTCAGATGTGCACAAAACCGTCCGCTATGAGCGCGTCTTCGAACTGCCTAGCCCTTCGGGCAAGATTGAGCTGAAGATTCAGCAGGGCGGCGCCGGACGCTTCTACATCATCGCGTCTCTCCCGATGACTCCGCAATCGGGCGAAATCGTGCTTTCCGTACCCACCGAGCTGACTGATTCCCTGACCAATGCCATTGGCAAGGCTGCGGATTATTCGGGAGAGTAGGAAACGAGGCACCGAACATTTTCTCCACTTCCTCCGTATAGTCCTATGAGGCGTAACGAAGCAGTCGTATGCCCGTCTAAGCGTTAGAAATCGATTCCCTTCGCTACGAATCATTCGTATTAAGGAGATAGCCATGCGTGGTGGACTTACAAAGTTATGGGCACTAGCTCTGACCATTCTGCTGGCAACCGCCGTGGCGTCGGCTTCCGAGCAGGGGCGCTTTGAAAGGAAACTCACCGTGGGCGGAGGCGCGGACCTGCAGGTGTTCACCCGCTCCGGCGATGTGACGATTCGCAGCGGACCAGCCGGCACGGTTGCCATCATCGGCCATATTCACGTCGGAGACCGCTGGTTCGGCGGCGACAAGAAGTCGGAGATCGAGGACATCGAGAGGAATCCGCCCATCCAGCAAAGCGGCAACAACATTCGGATTGACTATGTAAATCGTCAGAACATCTCGATCGATTACGAGATTACGGCGCCCTCGGATACAAAGGTTCGCACGAAATCCGGTTCGGGCGACCTGACGATTGAGGGCATGCAGGCGGGCATCGACGTCGAAACCGGATCAGGAGACGTGCGTCTGGAGGATCTGGCCGGCGATATTCGCATCCATACCGGCTCGGGAAATGTGCAGGCACGGGGCGCTGCGGGCCCATTGGAAGCGCGCGCCGGAAGTGGCGACATCAAGATCGAAGAGCGCAGCAAGGGCGACGTGCGCCTGGAGACCGGCTCGGGAGACATCGAGGCACGGGGTATTGACGGCGGACTGCGCGCCTCGACCGGCAGCGGTAACGTTCACGTGGACGGGACTCCGGCGAGCAGCTGGTCGGTGCGCACAGGCTCGGGCGATGCTGAGTTACGCTTGCCGCAGGAGGCCGCATTCGATCTCGATGTCTCTTCCAGTTCCGGAAGCGTTTCGGTGAATCATCCGGTGACCACAACCATTCAGGGCCGCGTACAGGACGCCCGCAAGTCGATTCAAGGGAAAGTGCGTGGCGGCGGTCCGGAGATCAGCGTGCACACCGGCTCGGGAGACGTGCGCGTGGACTGAGAAAACAAGTCGTCGGTCTACTCTCCCGGGGGCCATTAAAACTCAACTCGCATGATTCCTTGAATTTCCCAGTCCGACCAACAACCAAAGGGGTTTGCCTCGACGTGTAGAGTACCGACACCCTTGCTGTATTTGATGGGGATGTCATAGTGGATGAATGTAGTGACTTCACGCGACCCTGCTGTCTGACTCGAATTTAGTTTTTGAATGATGGGAAGCCTCTTACCGTCCACCATGAGTACCCCCAAAGCCTCATTCGGTTGCGGGCAAACATTGCTTGTCGGACCCCAAGGAGAGGCAAAGCTCACCGTAGCTTGAACTGCCGTGATTGTCCCGTTCGGCGGTAACGTGAATTTGAGATCGGCATCGGTAAGCCACGTACCCGCAGCGGGAGGAGCCAGAACGGCTTCAGCGCCTATATACCATGTGTGGTCATCTTGCTGGAACACAGCACTCGACGGCGTAAAAGTGGTGTGGGTGTGTTTATTCTGAGCGGATAGGGAGACCGCAAATAGGAGAATTGCACCTATCAGTCTCATAGATCTCCTTCATGTATCTTCGAAACTTATCAGCGCACAATCTGATTGCCTTGTGTGCTGCAGGCCCTTGGTCGAGACCACGAGCGGGCCTGCATATTGATGACCAGTGGAGGCTTGGCGTTGAAACGGATTCATGCAAAGTACTTGATTGTAAAATGCCCTGAATCCGTTGTCAGGCAGCAATCTCAAGCTGCTGAACCTGGCTGCGCCATCAGAAAACACCCAACCGTATCAGCGAAGAATTGCATCCAACGGTTCCATTCGACAGCCAATTCTGCGCGGGAATACAAATGCCAACCACTGGAAGGTCACCAGCACGGGACTCGTACGCATATCAGAGACAGTTCCACAAACCGACATGGTCAAGTGCGATCCGCAGCACAGTGGCGCGGTTCATACCGGCGGAGTGGAGACAGCGCTTACGATTGCGCCGACGATTGGAGCTCGCCCGGGATTATGCTTTCGATGGGGTGGATTTCCTGCTTGGTCGCAGAAAGGAGCTGATCCCGCCGAGGCATCTCAATTTCGTGGGCCACGGGAATTTCGAGGCCACCGGCGACGAGTTCCTCCGCTACTTCATCGACTTCGCTGATCTGAAGCCTGAACACCAGGTACTCGAGATCGGCTGCGGCATCGGGCGCATGGCGCGGCCACTCACGAGATACTTGACCGGCGGCGACTATCAAGGAATCGACATCGTTCCCAAGGCAATTCGCTGGTGCCAAAGCAACATCACTACCCGATACCCCAATTTTCATTTTCACCTGGCCGATATTCACAACCTCGCCTACAACCCGCAAGGTCGCATACATTCCAGCGAATATGAGTTTCCATTTGAGCCAGATGTCTTCGATTTCGCATTCTTAACATCCGTGTTCTCGCACATGTTGACAGCCGAGGTGAAGCACTATCTCGCGCAGACCGCCTCACGTCTTCGACCGGGCGGGAAGTGCTTAATCACCTTCTTCCTTCTAAATGATGAATCCCGTCGTCTCATTCGAGAAGGTCTGAGCGCATTGACTTTTCAATTTAGCCGGGCAGGCTGCTATGTGAACGACGATCTCGTCCCCGAATACGCCGTGGCATTCGCTGAAGATGACATCCGGGAGCTGTTCCTGGAGTTTGGATTGGTCATCGATGCGGTCCACTACGGTGCCTGGTGTGGCCGCTCGAATTTCGTGAGCTACCAGGATATGGTGATTGCGACCAAGATTCGCTAGGCGAGGGTTGCACCCACAGATCCAGACCGGCCTACCGCCACCTCCCACAGAAATCTGCCACTTGCTTCTCCGCCCCCCAAGGTGTTCCGCTTGATAACGTGAATGACACAGCACATGTCGACGGACTATGACAGACAAACGCGCCGACGTTGCTTGGAACATGTTTCCGCTAAGATTCGTCCTTTAGTCCGGCTCTAATCCATAATTGCTGGCGAAATTACTAGCTGGCGGCTACAATGCGCTCTAAGTCGCGCCACGGCTCTGGTATGAAGATTGCTGGTTCGGTTACTCGCCCTCCTGCTTTTGCCTTCTTTTGGTTGTGTTCCTGGTTGATCGTTTTCTGCGCTGTTCTACCGTTGGGAGCCCAGACGACAACGGCATCCTCCAAGACCGAAATTAGCTCCACCGACCTTGCCCAGGAGCCGTTTGTCATCGAGCAGTCCCTCCGCAAAGAAACATTTGAGAGTGACGGTACCGCCGTGCGCGAAGATACGGCCCGCGTGCGAATCCAGTCGGAGGCCGGATTGCAGCGTTATGGACTCCTGAGCTTTTCTTACGCCAGCGGCACCGGCACTTTCGAGATCGGATATGTGCGTGTGCGGAAGCCCGACGGTACCGTAGTCGCAACCCCTCCCGAGTCCGCGCAGGATATGGCGGCAGAAATCACCCGCGCAGCACCCTTCTATAGCGATCTGCACGAGAAACACATCGCCGTCAAAGGACTGAGCGTCGGTGATACTCTCGAGTTCCAGGTTCGGGACAAGACTACGAAGCCACTCGCGCCGGGGCAATTCTGGACGGAATATATTTTCGCCACCGACTCGATCGTGCGCGATGAAGAGCTCGTGGTCCGGGTTCCGCGCGAGCGCGCAGTCAAGGTGAAAAGTGTTCCGCCGCCGGCCATCCGCGAGGAGGGCAGCTACCGCGTTTACAGCTGGCACCACGCAAATCTGAGCAGGAAGTCTCCCGCCAACGCCAAACGCGAAGAGATCGCGCGTTCGTGGCGGCAAGCGCGTGGACGCTTGCAGGATCCCGAGGTGCGTCTCAGCAGCTTCGGCAGTTGGGAGGAGGTCGGGCGCTGGTACAACAGCCTTCAGGCCGAACGTGCCAAAGCCACCCCGGAACTCGCCGCAAAAGCCGCCGAGGTCACCAAGGGTGCGGCCAGCGAAGAGGCGAAGATTCGCGTGTTGTACTCCTATGTAAGCACGCAGTTTCGCTACATCGGAGTTGCATTCGGTATCGCTCGTTACCAGCCGCACTATGCCGCCGACGTGCTTGCCAACCAGTATGGCGATTGCAAGGACAAGCACACCCTGCTGGCTTCACTGCTGGCGGCGGCAGGCATTCCCGCCTATCCCGCACTGATCAGCACCAGCAGGGAAATCGACCCCGATGTCCCCAGTCCAGGCCAGTTTGACCATATCGTTACGGTGGTTCCCCGGGACAGCGGGCTGGTGTGGCTCGACTCGACAGCCGAGGTAGGCCCCTACCAGTACCTGATTCCGCCCTTGCGCGATAAACACGCTCTGGTGATTTGGAAGGATAAGCAGGCGGCACTTACTGCCACACCCGTGGATTTGCCCTATCCGAGCGTGCAGTCGTTTCACATGTCCGCGAAATTGAATGATGCGGCGACTCTTGAAGGCCACACAGAGATGACTGCTCGCGGGGATGTCGAATATGTTCTTCGAGCCGGCTTTCGCGTAGTTCCGCTGCCCCAGTGGAAGGATCTGGCCCAGCGGATTTCCTATGGTTCTGGATTCGCAGGTGAGGTCAGCGACGTCACGGCGAGTTCCCCGGAGAAAACTGACGAACCCTTTCATTACGAATACAAGTACACCCGCAAGGATTTCGGGGACTGGCCCAACCGGAGAATCCTGGCTCCGTCGCCGATCATGATGCTTACCGCGCCTGGGGACGAGGATCAGTTGCCGGAGGGTCCGTCGTGGCTCGGAGGTTTGTCAGAGGTCGACTCGGACACGGAGGTCGAGGTGCCGGGAAACTACCATGCCCAGACTCCTGCTGATGTCCACCTAAGAAAGGACTTCGCCGAGTACGACTCGACCTACGAGTTCAAAAATGGCAAGTTGATCAGCAAGCGCAAGCTGAAAACGCTATTGCGAGAGGTTCCGCCCGCCGAGCGCGAAGACTACAAAACTTTCGTCAAGGCTCTACAGGACGACTACGGCCTGTTCATCAACCTATATTCTTCGACGAGTTCCGCTACGGCGGCTGGCACCACCAAAACATCGCCAGAAACCGCTGCCAGTACCGTCCGCAACCTGCCAGACAGCTCCAATGAGGAAGCCACCCGCCTCGAGAATGAGGCGCGGACAGATTTTCAAAAGCACGACATGCAAGGCGCGATTACCTCGTTGTACCGAGCCACTTCTGCCGACCCGAAATTCACCCGCGCCTGGATCCTGCTCGGCTCCGTCTTACTTTTGACTAAGCAGAACGCTGCGGGACTCGACGCCTTTCACAAAGCGATCGCTGCTGACCCCACAGAACCTGCCATCCCCAAAGCATTAGGCATGGCGCTGATGTCTTCGTCTCAATATGAGGATGCCTTGCCTATTTGGCAGGACTACGTGAAGGCCCATCCCGACGACGTGGAGGGGACCGAACATCTTGGCCGCACTCTGTACCGTCTCAAACGCTACTCCGAAGCTGCCGCCACTTACGAAATGGCCACAAAAGGACAGGCGGATCGTGCCGAGTTGCAGCAAGCGCTTGCTTCTTCATACTTGCTTTCCGGCGACCATGACAAGGCGGGCGACGCCTATGGCAAGCTCGGAGATATGAAACCTGCCGCCTTGGTCTTAAATAATTCCGCTTACGAGATGGCCAATGCGAACTTGCGCCTTCCACTGGCCCTCGACTTCGCCACCAGGGCGGTGCAGACAGTCGAAGAAGACGCGGCGAAGACCACACTTGCGACTCTGTCGATGAAGGACGTCCAAGAAATCTTTATCTTGAACGCATACTGGGACACGGTTGGGTGGGTACAGGCGCGGAGCTCAAATCTGGAACAGGCCGAGACATTCCTGAAAGCGGCATGGAAACTCGCTCAGGATGCAACCGTCGGCAGTCATCTGTGCGAGGTCTACGAGCGCCTCCATAAAGACAACCTCGCCATCCAGACGTGTCAGATGGCGCAGTTCCGTGTACCGATGTCGTCCGGAGTATCGCTCGACCAGGCGGGCAGCACGTCGGAGGAACTTGCAAAGCGCCTCAAGCGATTGACTGCCGGCGGACCCAGGTCTAAGGCCTCCGACCCCGCCGACCGCATCATTCACGAGCGAACTTTCAAACTTCCCCGTTTTCTGCCCGGAACCGAGAGCGCCGAGTTCTTCCTGTTATTCGCTTCCGATGGCAAAAGCAAAACCTTCAAAGTGGAGGACACAAAGTTCGTCAGCGGTTCCGACAAAATGAAGACGCAAGGCAAGCAGCTCAAAACCATCGATTTCGAATTTCCGGCTTCGGGCCCGGCGCCGACACGCTTCGTACGCCGCGGAATTCTCGGCTGCTACCAGTACAGCGGCTGTTCCTTTGTTCTGCTCGATCCCTCCGCCGTGCACTCGGTCGACTAGACTTCACTTCGTTGGCAGAGCCTTTGTTCCGGCTGCGGTGACAGCAACTCGTCCTACGCTGGAAAGTTGGCACAACATCGCCCTTAAGATCACTTCCGTCAGTTTGACCCCGTTCAGCTAACGGCGGTCGCGCGGCCCGATTGACGCTCCTTCCCGCCATGACCTCCATGCCTTGACCCTGCTCCTGCCGGAGGTACTTTCGTCTAGAAGGAAAGAAATCTGGTTGGCGGTGGGCGGCGTTGGCTTGATGAACACCATGCTGGTATCGGTTGCCGAGACCACGCGCGCGATCGAGGAGACGGATTTGAACCGGGTTACTTCTTCTCGCTGCAGGCCATCT
>Ga0307479_10004714_pt1 | contig 12513 bp, 10 predicted proteins | sample atmos_gasesECM4C_FD_203743 | JGI IMG/M metagenome (GOLD analysis project Ga0307479, IMG submission 203743) | Hardwood forest soil microbial communities from Morgan-Monroe State Forest, Indiana, United States - atmos_gasesECM4C_515 | ecosystem: Environmental > Terrestrial > Soil > Temperate...
CGCGATGGTTATCGCGAACTGCTGGTACAACCTTCCGGTAATCCCGGGTATGAAGGCAGTGGGAACAAAGACCGCAGACAGCACCAGGGCGATGCCCACGACAGGCCCGGAGATCTCTTCCATCGCTTGCAAAGCAGCAGCCTTCGGAGGCATGCCGTCCTCGATGTGCCGCTCCACAGCCTCGACTACCACGATGGCATCGTCGACGACCAAGCCAATCGCCAGTACCAGACCAAACAGGGACAGGGTGTTAATCGAAAAGCCAAACAACGGGAAGAAAATAAAGGCGCCGACCAGGGACACGGGCACTGCCAAAAGAGGAATCAGAGTCGCTCGCCACCCTTGCAGGAAGAGATAGACGACGAGAATCACCAATACAATGGCAATGACGAGAGTAACAATGATCTCCTTTATTCCCTGAACGACAGAGCGGGTGGTGTCGAGGGCGACGGCATAGTCCATATCGCCAGGAAAGCGAGTCTTCAGTTCCCCCATCAGTTTCTTCACGCCGCTTGCCGCATCCACCGCATTGGATCCGGGTAACTGATAGACGGCGATTACAGCGCTCGGCTTTCCGTTGAGGCGGCCTGCTGTCGAATAGTCCTGTGCCCCGAGTTCGATGCGGGCAACGTCTCTCACGCGCACCACGCCACCTTCGGGCGATTCACGGACTACGATCTCTCCGAACTCCTCCGGCGAGACTAACCGTCCTTGGGCCCGAACCGCGTAGGCGAACTGCTGTCCGGAAGGAACTGGTTCTCCCCCGATTTTTCCGGCAGGATTTACGGTATTTTGGGTTTGGACTGCATTGACAATCTCCGGAACGGTGATGCCGAGCTTGGCAAGCTGATCCGGCTTAACCCACAGCCGCATGGCGTACTGACCTGCTCCAAATACTTGCACCTGACCGATGCCGGGTGACCGCGTAATGGAATCAACCAGATTGATGTACGCGTAGTTGGCGAGGAATCTTGCATCATATGTGCCGTGCGGCGAATACACGGCAATAAGCATGAGCGGCGCCGTAACGGATTTGCGAACGGTAATTCCATAGTTCGTCACATCAATGGGAAGCTGAGATGCCGCTTGCGTCTCTCTAGACTGGGCGAGAATCAGGTCATTGTTGGGATCAGTTTTCACGTCGAAGTTGACAACCAGAAGGGTCTGCGAGTTTCCGGTTGCATTCAACGAGTACATGTAATTCATGTTGTCCACCCCATTCATTTGTTGCTCGATGGGAGTGGCAACCGATTGCTCGAGAGTTTGCGCGTCCGCGCCCACGTAAGTGGCAAGTACCTGAATTTCAGGAGGAGCGATGTTGGGGAACTGGGCGATGGGTAGACCGACAATCGTCACGGCGCCAACAATCACGGTGACGATCGCAATCACCATTGCGACAATCGGGCGGTTGATGAAGAACTTTGACATTTTTCAATTGGCCACGTTCAACGCACTCGCAGTCGCAATCTTCACGGGCATGCCATCCCTGATCTTTTGCACGCCTTCCACGACAACTCGCTCGCCTGGCTTAACCCCCTGTTCAATAATCCACATCGGGCCGCTTCGCTCGCCCACCTGTACCGTTCTGATGCTGACCTTGTCGTCACTACCAACAACCGCTACCTGATACATACCTTGGAGCTCCGTGACTGCTTTTTGCGGCACCAGCAGCGCTGCCAGTCTAATGTAGCTGATGAAGCGCACACGACCGTATTGACCTGGCCGAAGAACATTATCGGGATTCGGAAACAGTCCAGCGAGACGGATCGCTCCTGTTTGCGCATCTACGTGACGATCTGCAGCGAAAAACGTCCCCTTTCTCGGGTACGTCGTTCCATCGGACAGGACAAGTTCCAATACCAGCTCTCTTTCAGCTTTCTCCCGCGACGCCACCGTAGGATTGCGCTGGACAAAGGCGAGGTATTGTTGCTCACTGGCGACGAAATAGACTTTGATGGGATCGAGCTGTGAGACCGTCGTCAGGACGGTCTGTGGACCCACAAGATTCCCGACTTGGCCTGTCGCGATTCCTGCCACCCCGTCTATGAGCGAGCGGACGTTGGTGAACTCGAGATTGATTTCTGCCTGTTCCACGGCTGCTTTGTCCGCTTGGACGGTCGCCTTCGCCGCCAGGTTCGCCTGTATGTCGTTATCGAGCTGACTCTGCGCGATCGCCTTCTCGCGTGCCAAAGGAGTATCACGCTGCACGTCCAGCTGGGTTTTCCCGAGCTGTGCTTCGGCTTGTGCCAGCTGCGCCTTCGCTTGATCAAGGATCGCCTGAAAAGGACGCGGATCGATTTTAAAAAGCACATCGTTCTTATGGACCAGCGCGCCTTCGCGGTAATTCTGCTGAACGAGATACCCTGAAACCTGGGGTTGGATCACGGCGTTTACATATCCATCCAGGGTCGCAATCCATTCGTGGTAGACCGGGACATCTCGTTGAGCGACCTCCACAACCTGGACGGTTGGCGGGGTGCCAGGCGCCGCGGAGACGCTCTTGTTTTCACAAGCCTCAGAAAGCACAAGAAGCACAACAAAACAACAAGCGAACCATGGATGCTTGCGAAAGATCATTGCCAGGGAGTCAGCACATTTGTTGTGCTGCGCTTGAAAGAGCGTGCGGTTGGAACAGGATGATTGAACCCACATGAGACCCCCTTTAGCTTTTTGGAACTCGATGGATGCAACAGCTGGTGACGAACCACCAGCTGGAATGGGAACTCAGTCAGTTTTCACTAGACTTGATGGGCCAACATTCTAGCCCCATACGGAAGGTGAGTGCAAAGCGCTCTCCGCGCGCAGGTGCGCGACATAGAAATGGGGATTGCTAGTGTCTGCTGGATAGACCCCTCTTTCTGAGAGTATAGTAGAACTCAGAAAGAAGAAGGCCGTCTATGCGCTCCACCACCAATGCCGTCCCGTTGTTCAGCACCCAATTGTCAATGGCGCTCGGGTAAGAAGCGCCTTCCACCTCTTCCCAGAACACGCCATTGTGCACATTATGCAGTGTCAAGCCGTTGAAGGTGTGGTCGATGTGGACTCCGATGTCGATGTGGACTCCGATGTTGAGCGCGCCGATGTGCAGATCCTGCACCATATCTCGACCGTTATCGACGTCCAGGAAGTTGTAGGCATTGGTGACTGTAGAGCTCTAGAGCGGGCGACGTTGCCGGGCTGGATCAGCATGGTGTAGGGATACACTTTTGGGGCCCAGGCACTGGTTTTGACCTGATTCGGGTAGTGAAAGAGCAGGTCCGTCACTCCAGAAGAGCCGTTGCCTTGCAAGGTTAGGAAGGGACCGCTCGTATTGGTGACCAAGAGTGTGGGTGCGACCTCCACCTCCCAGGCCAATTTCACAAACTGTCCCATGGGGTATGTGACTTACGACCCCAACAAGTTCCCGAGCACCGCCACCTACTACGCTCCGCCGCCGCCGGGAACCTACCATGTGCAGTTCATCGCCAAGCAGTTCTCCACGTTCGATCATGTGTCGACAACCGCTACCGCACCAGTGACCGTGACGCCCTGAACTCGAGGCCGTTCCTAATCCGGGACCGCTGCGGGATTGCTAGCGATGTCGTCTGCGCCATCGTTTATCCTAGAAATGAATGCGAGTTTTGCTGGAAATCTTCGGCCAGACCTTGAGCACGCTCTGGGGGCACAAGCTGCGCTCATTTCTCACCATGTTCGGGATCGCCTGGGGCGTGGGGTCGTTGCTGCTGCTGGTGGGGTTGGGGGAAGGTTTCCGATCCGGAAACAAGAAGCAATTTGATTCGCTCGGCGAGAACGTGATGTTCATCTGGGGCGGACGCGCGCCTGCAGTCGAAGGCAGTTTCACCGGAATGCGGCAATACTACCTCACACATAAGGACTACCTCGACATCAAGGCCGCGGCTACTGTCGTAAAGCAGTGCGCTCCGGTGATCCAGAGAAATGACATCCGGGCGGCCAGCGATTTTTACTCGAGCAGCGGGCAGATCAGCGGAGTGCTGCCCGAGTTCAACCAGATCCGCTATCTTCCGGTTGCATCCGGCCGGTGGCTCAACGAGATGGATGAGGCTCAGAAACGGAATGTGATCGTGCTCGGAGATGAAACCCGGCGCGTTCTGTTTCCCGGTCGCCCTTTCCTGGGCAGCACGATTTTGCTGAACGGAGTCCGGTTCGAAGTGATCGGGGTGAACGAGCGCATTGGGCACGGCGAAAACACCAACCAGAACTTGAAGAGTTGGATCCCGTTTAGCACCATGCGCCAGTATTTCCCCGTGAACGTGGACCTGCTCGAACCTATCTCCCTCATCGTCTATCAGCCTAAAACGCGCGCTCTGCACGAAGCCACCAAAGTCGAAGTTCACAAAGTGGTGGCGCGCAACCACGGCTTCGACTACCGCAACGAGGACGCTTTTGACGAATGGGACACGATCCGAACGGTGGACAGCGTCGGCAAAATCTTCGACGCCATGAATACATTCCTGGGCAGCGTTGGGTTGGTAACGCTAACCTTGGGAGCCATCGGAATCATCAACATCATGCTGGTTGCCGTGGCCGACCGCACGCGCGAGATCGGGTTGCGGAAGGCGGTGGGTGCGACCAACGGTAGCATCATGTTCCAGTTCTTCGTCGAGGGAGCATTCCTCACGGTCTTGAGCGGTGGGATCGGAATGGGGTTTGCGGCAGCGCTGATGGCGGCTTTGTCGAGGTTGCCGTCACCCCCGGGATTTGATCCCCCCAAGTTGGTGCCGTCGACGGCTGCCCTTGCCATCGGAGCGCTGGCGATTGCGGGGGTCGCCGCTGGTCTCTATCCGGCGCGCCGCGCAGCCCAGCTGCAACCGGTCGAGGCGCTGCGCAAGGAATAACATGCATCGCGACCTGCTTATACAAGCCTTTGCGGCCATGCGCCACGATCTTCGCAAGGCCATTCTCACCATGCTCGGCATGGCTTGGGGCATCGCAACGGTCGTGTTGCTGCTCGCCTACGGGGAGGGCTTCGGACGCGCTGTCAACACTATCTTCCAGAGCTTCGGCGCCAAGGCGGTCGGCGTCTTTCCGGGGCGCACGTCGCAGCAGGCGGGTGGCAACAAGGCGGGGGTTCAGGTCCGCTTTACGAACGAAGACATTGAGCTTCTTCAGAATGTGGCACCGCTGATTCGTCACATCTCGCGCCAGTCCGACAAGCAATGCACCGCGCAGTATGGTGCCCGCACATTTGATCTGCCGGTGAAGGGTGTCGATCCGCCGGTGAATGCAATCTGGAATCTCGACATAGCTGCCGGCCGCTTTCTGAACGACGAAGACAATCTGGGCCACGTCCGGGTCGCAGTGTTGGGGTACGAGGCCAAAGATAAGCTGTTCTCCGGTATGGATGCACTCGGCCAGGTCGTCCGCTTCAACGGGGTGAGCTTCCAGGTGGTCGGAGTGGTGGCCGCTCGCATGCAGGAGGGGGATAGCGATATCAACCGCCAGATCTATATTCCCTTCAGCACCATGGACGTGCTGCAAGACAACCACTACCTGGGCGGAATCTGGCTCGATTTTGAAGGCATGGATCACGAGAAGCTGACCAAGACCATCCGCCAGTCGCTGGCCGTGGCCCACAACTTCAAGGCCGACGATCAACGCGCCGTTTTTGTATTTGATGCGCAGAAACAGCTGGCCCAGTTCAACATCATCACGATGGGACTCAAGATCCTCTTAACCTTCATTGGCACGGTCACGCTGGGCATCGGGGGCATCGGATTGATGAACATCATGCTGGTCTCCGTGACCCAACGCACCCGCGAAATCGGCATGGAGAAAGCCCTGGGCGCGCGTAAGCAGGACATCATGTTCCAGTTTCTGGCCGAGGCCATGGCGATTACGGCGGTGGGCGGGGTGCTCGGGATCCTGCTGTCTTACCTGGTCTCCTTCTCGGTTGGATCCCTGACACTTTACAGCGCGATGGCGCAACACGCCGAGGCAGCGGATATCCGGCTCATCGTTGCGCCGAAAATCCTGATGATCGCGGTGACCATTCTCGCGGTGGTGGGGATGGTGAGCGGTATGTTCCCGGCCGTGCGAGCGGCAAACCTGGATCCGATTGAGGCTCTGCGGTACGAGTGATCCCCGGCTTCCGTCGCCGCAAGAAGGTTACCTAAAGAGTGTCCTCAAACACGGATGTCCACGACCAAAAGGCGGCAGGTCTTGCGATTTTCGCGTATATAATTAAAGTCTTCCATGCCCAAGTATTCGATTGTGGTACCCCTGCACAACGAGCAGGAAAATGTCACCGACCTCTACGATCGCCTCAAGGCGGTGATGGAGGCGAACGGGGAGAGCTTCGAGATCGTCCTGGTGGACGACGGCTCGGTCGACCGCACGTTCCCGTTGCTGCGCGAGATTGCCGCGGTCGATAGCCGCGTGACGGTGGTGAAATTGCGCCGCAACTTCGGCCAGACCGCCGGTCTCGCTGCTGGATTCGACCATGCGCGCGGCGAATACATCATCGCCATGGACGGCGATTTACAGCACGACCCGGCCGACATCCCGCTGTTCATCGAGAAGATCGGCGAGGGCTACGACATCGTCAGTGGCTGGCGGAAACAGCGTATCGACAATCTCTGGCTCCGCCGGATTCCTTCGCGCATTGCGAACTGGATGATGGCCAAGCTGAGCGGCGTGGACATTCACGATTTCGGCACCACGTTCAAGGCGTATCGCCGCGAGATTTTGGAGCAGGTTCCACTCTACGGCGAGCTGCACCGGTTCATCCCCGCGCTGGCCTCGTGGCACGGCGCCTCGATCATTGAAGTGCCGATCCGCAACGTGAATCGGGAAAGGGGTGTATCGCACTACGGTATTTCGCGGACGTTCCGCGTCTTCTTTGATCTGATTACAATTCGCTTCCTGCTGCGATACCTTTCGCGGCCGCTACATTTCTTCGGGACTGTAGGCATGACCAGCATCCTGACCGGGTTTGGAATCGCGGGCTGGCTGGTCGAACGGAAGCTGCTGCATCACTCCGATCTCCTGCTGCAGCATGGTCCTCTTATGATCTTCGCGGCCGTGTTGTTTCTGGCGGGGCTGAACATGCTCGCCGTCGGCCTGCTGGGCGAGATGCAGGTGCGCCACTACCACGAGCCTTCGCGCCGGGCGCCTTACTCCGTCGATCGGGTCCTGCGTTCGCAAAGCGAAGAGCATACGGTCTCGGAGTAAGACTTCGGGCTCTGAGTCCTCCTTTTCAGGCGTCACCAACGTCTGTGACGTCGTCCCCAGACATGGCTCCCCATTGGAGCAAACAATATGCCTGTCGGCCAAGCCAGCCGCCTGGGGTTTATAATGCCTCGGTTTGCCACCATGGAAAACGCTACGCAGTACGAGCTTCGTTTAGCCTCTCGAATGGCTCGGTTGGGCACGGAAACCGCCTTTGAAGTCCTCAGCAAGGCGCGGGCACTCGAGCGGCAGGGTAGAGACATCGTTCATCTGGAGATCGGTGAGCCCGATTTCGACACCCCGGCCAATGTGGTGGAAGCCGCAGTCGATGCCCTCCATAAGGGGTGGACCCATTACGGCCCTTCGGCTGGTCTTCCCGAGCTGCGACAGGAGATCGCCGCGTACGTCGGCCGGACCCGCTGTGTCCCGGTAACCAGCGATGAGGTCGTGGTGGTTCCGGGTGGCAAGCCTATTATTTTCTTCCTGATCTTGGCGCTAATCGATGCAGGGGATGAAGTTATTTATCCCAACCCCGGTTTCCCGATTTACGAGTCCATGATCCGTTACGTTGGCGGCGAGGCGGTGCCGATCCGCCTGCGTGAGGAACGTGATTTCGGGCTCGACGTTGATGAGCTTGCCGCGTTGATCAACGAGAAGACTCGACTGATCATTATCAACTCGCCGCAGAATCCCACCGGAGGGGTGCTCAGCAAGCAGGAGATCCATGACATTGCCGACGCAATCGGCGACCGGAACATCATGGTCCTGTCGGACGAGATTTATAGCCGGCTGCTGTTCGAGGGGGAACACTTCTCGATCATGTCTGTACCCGGATTCAAGGAGCGGACGGTCCTGCTGGATGGCTTCTCGAAAACCTACGCGATGACCGGCTGGCGCATGGGGTATGGGGTGATGCGTCCTGACCTGGCCGTGCACATCACGCGCCTGATGACGAACTCCAACTCGTGCACCGCTAGTTTTACCCAGATCGCAGGGATCGAGGCACTGCGCGGGGATCAGTCTTCCGTCGATCGTATGCGCGACGAGTTCAAGCGACGCCGCGATGTGTTCGTCGCAGGGCTGAACAAGATCAAGGGCTTCTCCTGCCGCATGCCAAAGGGCGCATTCTACGTTTTCCCCAACGTTACGAAGACGGGATGGCCGTCCAAAAAATTGGCCAACGCGCTTCTTGAAGAAGCTGGGGTTGCCTGCCTTTCGGGTACGTCGTTCGGCGATTTTGGGGAAGGCTACCTCCGATTCAGCGTGGCCAATTCGCTGGAGAATCTGAACAAAGCTCTGGATCGCATCGCGCAGTGGACGGCAAAGAATCTCTGAGCAAGTCCCACCAGATCGGCAGGGGAGCATCCGGCTTCTTCTCGCGCCGCTTCAGATCACTCCTGCGTGTGACTTCACTCACTGCCGCGAGCGGCATTCCGGCATAAGCTCGGGTTCGCGCGTTCGAGTGCGTGGGCCCCTCCTTCCTTGCCCGTGCACGACGAAGGAGGCCTATGGCGCTGAGGAACTCCACTAACGGCGAGGTTACCCGTCCCTATTCCATCGAAGAGCTCAAGGACGCCGCCAATTTGATGCGCGGCTACGATCTGGTAGTGCTGAATGCCGCGAGCAGCGGTCACGCGGGCGGAACACTGTCCATCACGGACATCACGGCGGCGCCGTACCTGCGCGTAGCGGAGCATGATCCCGGCAACAGCTTGTGGGAGGATCGCGACCGCATCATCTGGTCTACCGGTCACAAAGCGCCGAGCCTGTATCTAGGATTGGCCTTTGCCGGCTTCTGTCCGCTCGAAGACGTGGTATTCCTGCGCAAGTTGAGGTCGCCTTACCAGGGTCATCCGCATTGGCTGAAGCTGCCGGGAGTGGAAGTGTCCACCGGATCACTGGGGCAGGGTCTCAGCATCGCCGTAGGCATCGCAGCTCGCGGGCAAGTTGAATGGGAAGAGCTACACCACCTGCTGCATCATGGGAGATGGCGAGCAGCAGGAAGGTCAAATCTGGGAAGCTGCGATGGAGGCCAGTCATCACAAGCTGGACAACCTGCTGGGAATCGTCGATTGCAACCGGCTGCAGATCGATGGCGCGGTAGCCGACGTGATGAACGTCGAGCCGCTGGAGGACAAATGCCGCAGCGTCGGCTGGGACGTGCAGCGTATCGACGGCCACAACATGGGCGAAATTGTACAGGCCCTGCAGAACGGCAAGATTGCTTGCGGAAAGCCCAAGGTGATTCTGGCCGACACCGTAAAGGGCAAGGGTGTCAGCTTCATGACGTCGCTGGCTGGCACGGGAAAGCACCCAGCTATGACGAGATGCTGAAAGGGCTGGAGGAACTTGGCCTCGCTGGCCGTATTCCGGTGCAAGATCTGCTGGAAAGGGCCAAGTGGTATCAGGCCGAGATTGATCGCAAACTCGACAGCGAGGTGCCCAAGTTCACTCGCGATTATTGGTGGAATACCGCGCCCATCATGAGAGTGAAGATGGAGCCGACCCACAAGGGCTTTGGCCAATCGCTGACCGAGCATGGCGACGACGAGCGCGTGGTCTGTCTGGGGCTGGACATTTCAGGCTCGATTACCAGCAGCGACTTTTACGCGTCGAAACCAGAAAGAAAGAAGCGCTGGATCAGCATGGGGATCGCGAAGCAGTCGGCAACCTCGGCGGCTGCCGGGCTGGCCAAGGAGGGGAAGTTGCCGGTATTCGGAACCTACGCCACGTTTGCCGCGGCGCGCAACCTCGATCAGATCCGCACGTCGATTTGTTACGGAAATTTCAATGTCATGATTGCCGGGGCTCATGGCGGTGTTTCCGTTGGACCGGACGGAGCCACTCACCAGGCGTTGGAAGACTTGTTCGCCATGTGCGGGCTGCCGAACATGACGGTCGTGGTTCCCTGCGACGTGGTTGAGACGCGCAAAGCCACTGATTTTCTGCTGCTCAAACACCAAGGCCCGAAATACATCCGTTTCGCCCGCGAAGCAACGCCGGTGGTAACCCGAGACGAAACCCCGTTCGTTCTGGGCAAGGCCAATGTGATCCGGCTACGCAGCGAGGGCGACAGTTTTCTCGATGCCTTCGAAACTATGCTGGAGAGTTCTTACGAGGACGAGGGCGAAGACCTGTCCATCGTTGCCTGCGGGCCGATGGTGCCGGAGGCCATGCGTGCTGCGTGGATCCTGAAGGACGAGTTCGGCTACGAAACCCGGATCCTTAACATGCATACGCTGAGACCAATCGATCAGGCGGCTATCGTGTGGGCCGCGAAACAGACCGGCGTTGTCCTCACGGCCGAGGAGCACCAGATTGGCGCCCTGGCCGCGCGCGTAAGTAGCGTCATTACGGCGAGCCCCATCGTTTATGGGGTGCCGGTGATCACGGGCGCGATCGGTGTGAACGATCGGTTCGGGGACTCGGGCGCGCCCTGGGAACTGATTAAGGAGTTCCAGGTGAGCGCGAGCGCATCGCCCACAAAGCACTCGAACTGGTAGATATCAAGAAGAATCATCGCTCTGCCCTGGACGAGCAGCATCTGCTCACCAGGAGCCGCCGCTAACTTTCGTCGCGAGGTTCAGCCTTCACCTCAAGCAGGCGGTCTCGTGCCGCGACGGACGCGACCCTCGATGCCCCTGCCCGCCCTTTGGAGTAAACTGTCTGTTCTCTTCATCGTATGTCGTGGGATGCGACGGCCCGCACTAGCCAACCTGAAAGAACATGACCAAGAAATTTCGTGTTTTTGCCACTTGCGATATCGGAGAGTCGATCGATCTGCTACGTACGCGCGGCTACGAGGTGGAGGTCTACGAAAGGCCCGAGCCCCCGCCGAAGAGCCTGATCATCGCGAAACTGCGTTCCGGGATCGACGGTCTCATTACCACGCTCCGCGACCCGGTAGATGCTGAGTTATTTGAGGCAGGGAAGGGCACGCTCAAGGTCGTGGCGCAGTATGCGGTCGGCTTCGATAACATCAACCGGGCGGATGCGAATCGCTACCGCATCCCCTTCACGAACACCGCCGACGTGCTGACCGAAGCCACTGCCGAATTCGCCTTCTTCATAATGGGAGCCCTGGCGCGAAGGCTGTGGAGCGCCGAGCACCTGACCCGCGAGAACCGGTGGGGCTTCTGGCATCCCTACCTGCCGTTTCTCGGCGACGAGGTCACCGGCAAGACGATCGCAATCATTGGCACGGGCCGCATCGGGCTGGCCATGATCAAGAAGAGCACCGGATTCGACATGAACATCCTGTGCTACGACCCGGTCTACCCGAACAAGGAATACGTGAAAGCGATCCAGGAGATGAAGGACCTGCGCTACGCTCGCGGGATCAGTGGCGAGAAGTGCTGGATCCGCTATGCCTCGCTCGACGAAGCCCTGCAGTCTGCCGACTACGTCAGCGTGCATGTGCCGCTGCTGCGGGAAGGGGAGAGTCCGACCCCAACGTTTCATTTGTTCAACGAGCGGACTTTGCGCATGATGAAGCCGACCGCGTACGTGGTGAACACCTCTCGAGGGCCGGTAATTGACCAGGCCGCGCTGGCGAAAGCCCTGCGCGAGAACTGGATCGCAGGGGCGGCCCTCGATGTCTATGAGCAAGAGCCTCTCCCGGCGGACTCGCCGTTGCGCGATCCGGCGATCGAAGATCGCTGCCGCCTATTTCCGCACTTCGCGAGCGCGGCGAAGATCACGCGTCTTTCCACCGATCCGGACAAAGGCATGGCAGGCCGCTGCGTGCAGGGCCTCATGGACGTTCTGGAAGGGAATTACGGTGGCGACATCACCAAGATGCCGTACGTCGTTAATAAAGAAGCATTCGGGAAGTGAGCAGTGGCCTTGCGCAAAGCAACCACGCGGGACCGCACATCAGGTTCGGCCCGTTTTAGCGAGCCACGCGCGACCTTGACATCGGTGATCCCAGCGGCATGGGCTGCGCGCTCACAACCAACTTGAGGCTCGACTCGTATAGCAATGTTTTCCAAGCGCACCGAATGGAAACTGACCCCGAATCGCTTTTCGCAAGTGCAGGCGGAATTGCGCGCGGCGGGAATGAAGATCCTGGATCTCAGCGTCGCGAACCCGTCCCGGGCCCACCTTCATTACGACCGCGAGGCAATTCTCGAAGCCATGCTGCAGCCCGACGCCATGGATTACGACCCCCAGCCCAAGGGTCTCGTCAAAGCCCGACAAGCGGTCGTGGATTACTACCGCGACGCACACGAGGGCTTCGACCTCGATCCTGAGTCGTTGATTCTCACCACCAGCACCAGCGAAGCCTACTCGCACGTCTTCCGCTTGCTGTGCAATCCGGACGAT
>Ga0307479_10004716_pt1 | contig 12513 bp, 14 predicted proteins | sample atmos_gasesECM4C_FD_203743 | JGI IMG/M metagenome (GOLD analysis project Ga0307479, IMG submission 203743) | Hardwood forest soil microbial communities from Morgan-Monroe State Forest, Indiana, United States - atmos_gasesECM4C_515 | ecosystem: Environmental > Terrestrial > Soil > Temperate...
CCATCGCACTGCAGACGGAGAGTGACTAATGTTCAGTCAACTGTATTTGATTTATGGGTTCATGGTGCTGGGTCTGGTTGGCATGGCTCAGTATCGGGGCTGGAGCATGGACTCCATGAACGAAGTCAAAAATGTTCCCAGGTCCATTCGAGATAATCCCGGAGCGTATCGCTCGGTCTACAGCAGCTATCACCATTACACAGGAGGCAAATGATGAACCTGGTCCCGCTCGGCAATATAGTCGGCGCTCTCGCCTACGCATTCATAGGCATCCTGATTTTCATCCTTTCGTTCGTAATCATCGACAAAGCCACGCCGTATCATCTGTGGAAAGAGATCGTGCAGGAACACAACATGGCGCTCGCCATCCTGATCGGCGCCATGTCCATCGGCATCTGCATCATCATCGCCGCCGCGATCCACTAAGTAGCACAATGAACTCCCGGCTGTGCGGTGCGACGATGCGTGCGGATGTAGCGGCGGGTCTTTAGTCCCGACACCCCCTGGAAGCTGGCATGCTGAGCCAATTCTAGCGAGTAATAAGAAGGACGATAATCTGACATCACCATGGGTATCCTTCTCTTTATTTCGGTCTTGCTCGTAGCCGCCTGCGGCCTGATCTATGAGCTTGTGGCCGGCACACTCGCCAGCTATCTCCTGGGCGACAGCGTTCTCCAATTCTCGACGGTAATCGGCACGTACCTCTTCGCCATGGGCCTGGGCAGCGCCCTCTCTCGATATCTGAATCGCGGGCTCGTGAATCAATTCATTTGGATCGAACTCCTCCTCGGAGTAATCGGCGGCTTCTCCTCCGCAATGCTGATGCTGGCCTTCGCCTTCACCCAAGGCTTCGAGATAATCCTCTACGCCGTGGTCATCGTCATGGGAGTGCTCGTCGGGCTGGAAATTCCTCTGCTCATGCGCATCGTGAAAGACGGCTACGATTTCCGCGACGTGATCGCGCATGTCCTGACCTTCGATTACCTCGGCGCGCTGGGAGCCTCACTTCTCTTTCCGATCCTGCTCGTGCCACGCCTAGGCCTGGTTCGTTCCGCAATGCTCTTCGGCATCGTCAACGCCGCGGTCGCGCTCTGGAGCACGTTCCTGTTCGCTAAGCAACTTTCCACAGCCCGCACGCTACGCGCAGCCTGCGTCGTCGTGCTCTGTGGCCTGGCGATCGGGATGGCCCAGGCCAAAAAAATTTCGGCTACCGCCGAAGAAAACATCTACGCCGACGAGATCATCTTCGCGCGTGACTCCCGCTACCAGCATCTCGTGCTCACGCGTTTCAAGGACGATCTCCGCCTGTTCCTGAACAGCCACCTGCAATTCAGCTCGCGCGACGAATACCGCTACCATGAAGCCTTGATTCATCCAGGGCTGTCGAGTATCCCTGCTCCTCGCCGGGTCCTGGTGCTCGGCGGAGGCGATGGCCTAGCCGTCCGCGAAATCCTGAAATATCCGCAAATTGAAAGCACCACGCTGGTTGATCTCGATCCGGAGATGACCAGAATCTTCTCGACGAACCCGATGCTGACGCAGCTCAATCAAAAATCCCTGCTATCGCCGAAACTCCACATCACCAACGCCGATGCGTTCCCCTGGATCGATTCCAACACCGACAGCTTCGACTTCATCGTCATCGATTTCCCCGATCCCACAAACTATTCGCTGGGTAAGCTCTACACCACCGCGTTTTATCGCGCTGTTGCCCGCCACCTCAGCGCCCAAGGCCTGATGGTGGTGCAAAGCACCTCGCCGATGTTCGCTCGCGATTCGTTCTGGTGCATCGCCGCGACGCTAAAGGGAGCGGGCCTGCGCACCTATCCCTACCACGTTTATGTTCCGTCTTTCGGCGAGTGGGGGTTCGTGATCGCGTCCGATCACGAATACAAGCCGCCGACATCTCTTCCGTCAGGCCTGCGCTTTTTGGATGTGGCGGGCATTCCATTGCTGTTCCAGTTTCCGCCAGACATGGCGCCCATGGACGTCCCTCCGAACCAACTCAACGATCAGGTTCTGGTGCGGCTCTACGATCAGGATTGGAAGGACATCAGTCATTGAAGTCGGATCGTTCTTTGTCGAAATTGAATTCCCCGTTGTCAAAGATGAATCGCCGCAAATTCCTGGGTCTCGGCAGCGCCGCGTTGGTTGGTCTTTCTCTGAAAAGTGAGCATCGTATCGCAGGATCGTTCGTCAACGAATCCTTCCAAGCCGGACATCTCTTGCGTGACCGCGCCAAGTTCCCCGTTCCGAAGCGTGTCAAGAACGCGCAGGTTGTCATCGTCGGCGGCGGTATCGCCGGCCTGAGCGCCGCGTGGCGCCTGCGCAAGCGCGGCTTCACGGATTTCGTCCTTCTCGAGATGAACGATGCCGCAGGCGGGAACGCCCGCTGGGGAGAAAACGAAATTACCGCGTACCCGTGGGCCGCGCACTACGTACCCGTGCCAGGCCCCAAAGCGGTCTACGTTCGCGAGTTATTTGAAGATCTCGGTGTTTTACAAGACGGGCAGTGGAACGAGCGCTATCTCTGCTTCTCGCCGCAAGAGCGCCTTTTTCTCTACGGCCGCTGGCAGGAAGGCATCGAGCCGGCCGTTGGACTCAAACCAAGAGACCGCGAACAATTTCAACGCCTAGAAGAGATCTTCACCAAGCATCGGAACAGCGGCGAGTTCACAATCCCGCTCGAACTGGGACGCTCGAATCGTTCAGCGGAACTGGATCGCGTCACATTTTCCGACTGGCTAAGCCAGCAAGGTTTCGACTCCCCACTCGTGAACTGGTACATGAACTATGCCTGCCGCGATGATTACGGCGCGCTCGCCAGAGACACGTCGGCCTGGGCCGGCATCCACTATTTCGCTTCGCGCGAAGCCGAAGAAAAAGGCCCCCTCACGTGGCCCGACGGCAACGGTTGGATTACGCGCCGACTGCTCGAACGCGTCGGAGAAAACGTTCGCACCAGCCGAATGACGCACCGCATTATTCCGAGTCCGCGAGGCGTAATCGTCGAAGCTGGCGACTTGCAATATCAATGTGAATTCGTGATCTTCGCCGCGCCCACGTTCCTCGCTCCCTACATTGTCGAAAATTTTCCGCCCATCCACAATTTCGTCTATTCGCCGTGGCTCACCGCAAACTTAACGCTCGATCGCTTGCCTGATGCGCGCGGCGCGGAGCCGACCTGGGACTCGGTCTTCCTGGACTCGCCTACCTTGGGTTACGTCGATGCCACACACCAGAGCATTCGCTCGCACATCGACAAAACGGTTTGGACCTTTTACTGGGCGCTGGCGGAAGGCGAGCCCGCGCAAAACCGAAGGTTCCTGCTGGAGAGCGACTGGGCCTACTGGCAAGAAGCAATCCTGCATGACCTCGAGCGCGTCCACTCCGACATCCGCCAATGTGTCACGCGCATCGACATCATGCGCATGGGCCACGCGATGATTCGACCTGTTCCGGGCGCCATTTTCTCAGCCGAGCGCCAGCGCCTTACGGGGAGAGACGGCAGGATTTTCTTCGCGAATTCCGATCTCAGCGGAATATCAATCTTCGAGGAAGCGCAATACCGCGGCGTCACAGCCGCGCAGGAAATCCTGAAATTGATCGGAGGAAAGTAGCAATCGTTCTGGGAGCGAACTCAAATTGGGTGCGCGGTTTTGTTGCCGGTGCTTACGCCGGGGAGGAGCAAGCCCCTCCCCTACAAAAAAGGAGGTCAGCGCGCCGTCAGTTCTCTTCTTTTTCTTTCTTCTTTTCGTCTTTGTATTTCTTACTGCCGACTTCGGAGAAACGCTTGCCAAGCGAGGCCTTGGTGAAGAGATCGGGAGGCAATCCGGAGTTGTACTTGCAAATGCTGAAGAACACCTGGCTGGAGCGGCGTCCGTTGCGGTCGGTGGTGATTTGCATGGCGGTACGCACGCCGTCCATCAATTGAAAATTGGTGAAGATGTTGGTCTCGACGTTGCGGCTGTTCATGGCTTCGTCGGGAGTGCTGACGATGGCGCGAACCAACAGACGCGACGAACGGTCGACCGCTAGACGGAAGTTGCGTTGCTCGGAATCGGTGATATCCACCCAATCGACAGTTTTTAGATCGACGATGTCAGTGCCGCCGTAGCGGATCGTCATGCCGGGTTCTTTCAAGCGCACCCGGAGTAAATTGTTGATGTCTCGTTTCGCCTGATCCTGGAAGTCAGCAATCGACGCAGCGCTCAGTTCGCTGACGCCGCCTTTATCGAGAGTCCATCCCTGATCGCCCACGTAAAGATTAATGACCACGCCCTTTTTCGAGTATTCGGTGCGATTGGCGTCGGGATAGCGCCAGTAATCCTTGAAATTGGTGTAGCCGGAGAGCTCGCCGTTGTGACCGAATCGCGCCAGGCGCCCTTCGCAATCGGAATCGCGAATGTCCATGTACGTGGGACCGCCGAGGGCGTCAATCAGTTGTTGCAGGATTTGCTTGGCCTTGGCGGTGCTTACTTCCGGCGTCAACGTATCGGGATTTTGCGCGACGGCGGAATTCGCGTGAAACGCCACAAGCAGCGCGGTCGCAAGCGCAAATCCGACGAAAAATTTTACAGACTTCAGCCGCACAATACTGATCCTCCGTTTACATTGATGATTTCGCCGGTGATGAAGTTGGCCAGATCGGAGGCCAGGAACAGGATGGGCCCAGCGATCTCTTCGGCGGTTGCAGGGCGGCCCAGAGGGATGGCGTCGGCGGCCATCTTCTGGCCTTTTTTTGTTTGCAGCACGGGATTGGACATGTCCGTGGCGACCCAGCCGGGCGCGACAGAATTCACCAAGATGTTGTGGCCGGCCAGCTCAGTTGCAAGTCCTTTCACCAGGCTGATGACGCCGCCCTTCGACGCTCCGTAATGCGTGTGAAACGATTCGCCCCGCTGCCCCGCTGTGGAGGTGATGGGAATAATCCTGCCGGACTTTTGCTTGATCATGTGGGGCACCGAAAAATGGATGAGCGAGTACACGCTCTTTAGATTGATGCGCATCATCTCGTCCCACTGCTGCTCGGTCATTTTCTCGACGGGCAGATCCTCGAGGTTCCAGACTCCGGCGTTCGGCACCACGATGTCGAGGCGCCCGAGACGCGCGATGGCGTGCTCGACGATCTTTTTGTTGGCAGCATGGCGGCCCACGTCAACCTTGAATCCCTCCACGCGCGTGCCGTGCTTGGCTGCTTCCTGTTCGATCAATCGAGCCGCATCTTTGGCCTTGTTGTAGGTGAAGATGACGTCCGCACCCGCCTGCGCAAACAATTTGACGGCTGCCGCGCCAATGCCGCGCGAACCTCCGGTGATGACTGCCGCCTTGCCTGCCAATGAAATCATGATGCCCCCAAAGAGCCCAAAGAAATTGAACCGCGAGAACGCGCAGATCGAAAATGCGGGAATGCTATGCCTTGTGCACCACCGAGCCGCGAGTGGCGCGAACAGCAGACACAAACTCGGCGAACAGCCGTTGAGACAGGGCGTCGTCCGGCATCCGTTCTGGATGCCACTGGACGCCTACGATCCAATGTGCGTCGACGATCCACTCGACGCCCTCGATGGTGCCGTCGGGGGCCCGAGCGGTAACGCGCAAGTTCTCCCCCGTCTTGTCGATGGCTTGATGGTGGCTGCTGTTGATCTTGCCTGCCGCCGCTCGGTTAAGACGCGCCAGCAGAGATCCGGGCAGAAACTCAGCCTGATGCTCAATGTCCCCTCTCGGGGCACCAAGAGGAAGATCAGTGCGCCCATGGGCCATGGAGTCAGGCCTTTCGGCCCGAAGGTCTTGGATCAGGGTCCCTTTGAGATAGACGTTCAAGCTCTGGCATCCGAAGCAGATCGCGAGGAGGGGCTTCCCAGTCTGGAAGGCGTGATCCAGGATGGCGAAGTCGGTTCGATCACGGTTGGCGTCCAAGTCGTTTGTTTTATGGTGTTTAGGGGCGCCATAACGACTAGGATCTACGTCCGCCGGGCTGCCGGGCAAGACAAAGCCGTCAACTTCAAGCAGTTGTTCCTGAAGCTGTGCCGGAGGCTGGTCTAGCTCTATCTCAAAGGGCTCCCCCCCGGCCTTCCTTACCGCCGCAAAATAGTAGTCAAGCTTTTCGCGCTTGCCCTCGCGCTGCTCTTGGGTCGTGCGCCAAGGAATGCCGATGCGGATTGGTAGAGCGCCGCTTCCTGATGGCATCGTGGGGCTCATGGGGACCCTGCATCCTAGCATTCGGGCAGACTGGGCGGCAACTCGGTCGGGAGTAGATGGGGGCAGGTGTGGTTTACGCGCGAGAGGACAACGGGCGAGCGAAGATCGCGTCCAGGCAGAATTCTGGGCGGTGAAAAAAGCTCGGGAGCTCGGCCAGGCGCGATGCGAGCTGCTCCGCTGACGCTGCGCGCAGCGTGACATGGCCAAGCTTCCGCCCGGCGCGGGGGGATTTGCCGTACAGATGGAGGTGAGCGTCGCGAATGGCCAGGACTTCGGCGGAATCGGGAAGCTCGCCGATCAGATTCAGCATGGCCGACGATCCGATCGCGTGCGTCGACCCCAGCGGCAAACCCACGACGGCGCGGAGGTGATTCTCAAATTGGCTAGTGAGCGCGCCTTCGATGGTCCAATGGCCGGAATTGTGAACGCGCGGGGCCATTTCGTTGGCCAGCAGGCGGCCATCCTGCTCAAAGAATTCGATGGCGAGGACGCCGACATATTGCAGCTCAGCGAAAAGTGCCCGAACCGCCTCTTCGGCCGCGTGCTGGATGCCGGGGTCAAGCCGTGGCGCGGGCGCCAGCGAGAGCCGCAGGATCCCGCCGCGATGGTGGTTCTCTACCAACGGGTAGACCGTGGTTTCGCCGGTGCGGCCGCGCACGGCTAGCACGCTGAGTTCGCGGGTGAACGGAACGAAGCGCTCGAGAATGAAGGGCACCTCAATCGAGGAGTCCGCACCTACGCCAGAGCGTTGTGCAGTCTTGGCACCGGGCCCGAGCATAGCCCGATTTGCCATCCTTCGGGCATCCGAAGAGGATGCCCGAAGGACCTCAACCGATCCCGACACAGGCAGCTCATCCTTGGCGCGCGCCACATCTTCCGCCGTTCGAAGCAGCCACTGGCCTTTTCCGTCGTACCCCATCCGGCATGTTTTGAGCATGGCTGGCAGGCCGACCTTCTTTACCGCGAAGTCCAACGCTTCGCGATCGGTGACCGGTGCAAACTCGGTTGTAGGGATGCCGAGGTCAAGAAAGAGCTGCTTTTCCCGCAGCCGGTCCTGCGCGGCCTCCAGCGCAGGGACAGGCGGGAACACCGCCACGCGTTCCGCGAGAAAACGAACCGCGGCGGCCGGCACGTTTTCGAATTCGTAAGTAACCAGCTCAAGCCCGCTAGCGAACTTCTCGAGGGCGGCCTCATCGGAAAATTCCGCGGTAACACGCGATGCGATGCGGCCTACGGGCGCTTCCGGGGAAGGATCGAAGAAGCGAAAATGCAGGCCCAGCGGGTAGCCCGCGAGCGCGAGCATGTAGCCGAGTTGTCCGCCGCCGAGGATGCCGACGGTCACGCAGGCTTCCTTTTCGGGGACGACTCGATCGCGCTCAGGCGAAACGAGCCACTCTGCGCCACAGCCGGATCGGGATTGGCGAGTACGCGCTCGGTCTGCTCCACCCGAAATTTTCGCAGCGCCTCGCGAATCTCGGGATGTTTCGCGCCGAGAATCGCAGCGGCCAATAAAGCCGCATTAATCGCTCCTGCCTTGCCGATTGCCAGCGTGCCAACCGGAATACCTCCAGGCATTTGCGCCATGGAGAGCAGAGAATCGAGTCCTTTGAGTGTTTTCGATTCGACGGGAACGCCGAGCACCGGCAGGACCGTCTTGGAAGCGGTCATGCCCGGCAGATGCGCTGCGCCACCCGCGCCCGCGATGATAACCTCAATCCCGCGCTTTTCGGCGGACGACGCGTATTCGAACAGCAAATCCGGAGTGCGGTGCGCAGAAACCACGCGCGTTTCATGTGGAACACCGAGTTCGGCGAGCGTCTTGGCGACGTGCTCCATGGTTTCCCAGTCTGACGAGGAGCCCATGATCACGCCGACGAGCGCTTGTTCCTCATTCGGGGCCGGTTGAGGATTGGACTGCTCGAGAGCGCGCCCATCCGGACTAGAAGTAGTCGATTGGGCATCGGTCCTCGGGGTCTGGCGTTTTTTTGCCATGCGATTTGGTTAAGGACAGCTCCCTTCCGGTCACGCTTCCGACCGCACATTCTACGGCGTTTACTGGTGGGCCGCGACCCCGGTGCGCTGCTTCCAATAGTGGCGAAGCTGTCCGACCAGATAAAGCGAGCCGGTGATGAAGATAGCATCGCTGGGCGCGGCCTCTGCGAGCGCATAGTCCAAAGCTTGCTCGGCGTCGGCGATCACGCAACTTTGCACCGCGTGGTACGCCGCGATCTCGGCAAGCTGCGCGGCGGAAACGGCTCGCGAAGTACGCGGTTCGGTAAAGATGACCTCGGCGGCGAAAGGGAAGAGCAAGCCGCAGACTTCGTCCACTGCTTTATCACGAAGCGCCCCGTAGAGAAGATAGATCCTGCGGCCGGCGAAATTTTCTTCCCAAAACGTAGCGAGTTCTCGTGCCGCGGACGGATTGTGCGCGCCATCGAGATAAACGTCCGGATGCGATTGCAGCTTTTCGATGCGACCCGGCCACATTGTGTCGGCGATTCCTTCGGAGATGTCCTCGTCGGAAACCCTGAAGCCGCGTTCACGCAGCACTCGCGCTGCGGCGACCGCGTTTAGCGCGTTTTGCAATTGGAAGCGTCCGGGGAGGCTTGGGGCCACGTTAATCGTCCATCCGGAGGAAATTTCGGTCACGCGAGCGCGAACGCAACCCTCGCGCACGGATTCACGATCGATTCCGTATGCGGTAGCGGTATCGATCACCGGGCAGCGTAGTTCGGCACCCCGCGCCACGATCACCTCTCGCGCTTCCGGCCGCTGCTGTGCCAGGATAGTCGGCACGCCCGGCTTGAGAATCCCGGCTTTTTCGCCGGCGATTTCACGCAACGAATGGCCAAGAAAATTCTCGTGATCGAAGTCGATGCGCGTAATCAGCGAAACCACCGGCGTGATGATGTTCGTGGCGTCCAGGCGGCCTCCGAGGCCCGCCTCAAAAACCGCGAAATCGACCCGCTGCCTCGCGAAATATTCAAAAGCCATCGCGGTCACGCACTCGAAGTAACTCGGGTGAGCACGCAGCTTTCCGGCAGCCAGCAATTCCTCAGTGAGGGACAGGATGCGCGTCAGGACGTCGGCGAAGGCTTCATCGCTGATCTCTTCCCCTGCCACGCGGATGCGCTCGTTGATTTTCTCAAGATGCGGCGAGGTGTTCAGCCCCGTCCGAAAGCCCGCATGACGCAGAATCGATTCCAGGAACGCCGCGGTCGACCCCTTGCCATTGGTGCCGGCAATATGCGCCGAAGGATACGCGCGGTCCGGCCGTCCAAGCCGCTCCGCCAGCACGGAAATATTTTCGAGATCAAATTTTGCCGTGGCTGCCTGCGTCGGCGCAGCCAATTCTCTGCCGAGCGAAAGCAGGTACCGAACAGCAGCGTCGTAGTTCATGTCAGCCTAATAGGAGGTCGAGCGACGAGGCAATGAAGCTCTTCAGCTCTTTGCGGGGGACGACTGCGTCAAGAAATCCGTGCTCGAGAAGAAATTCGGAGCGTTGAAAGCCGTCGGGCAGCGTCTGGCGAATCGTCTGCTCGATCACGCGCGGACCGGCAAAGCCGATCAGCGCGCCAGGTTCGCCGATATTCAGGTCGCCCAGCATTGCGAAGCTGGCAGTGACACCGCCCGTCGTCGGATCGGTCAGCACGGAGATGTACGGCACCTTGGCGTCATCCAATCGAGCCAACGCCGCGGAAACCTTCGCCAGCTGCATCAGGCTGATCGTGCCTTCCATCATTCGGGCGCCACCGGAACACGATACGACAATCAGCGGCTGGTGAGTCCCGAGCGACAGCTCGATCCCGCGAGTCACCTTCTCGCCCACCACGGCGCCCATGGACCCGCCGATAAAGTTGAACTCCATCGCGCAGCAGACCACCGGTCGTCCCGCAAGCTGTCCTTCCGCGGTGATGATCGCGTCATTCATGCCGAGCTTCTTGCGCGCTTCCTTCAAACGTGCGGCGTAAGGCTTGGTGTCCACGAACTTGAGCGGATCGGTCGAGGTCATGCGCGCATCGTGTTCAGTCCAGCGGCCGTCCAGCAACATCTCCAGGCGCTGCTTGGCATTCATTTTGAAATGAAAGCCGCACTTGGGGCAGACCAGCAGATTTGCTTCGAGATCCTTGCGGAACACAATCGTCCGGCAGGACTCGCATTTCACCCACAAGCCTTCAGTGCGCACTTTACGCTCTTCGGGCGGGGTGGGCTGCTCGATCGATTTTTTGTCGCGCTTAAACCAAGCCATAAGAGTCGTCAGTTCGGAGTGCCGGATGCTCGGGAATGGAGTCCGGCGACTCGTCGCCGCCTTTAAGCCTGAGTGGATCCGCAAAAAATGGCCGCACTATGAACAAGGCGGCCGTTACCCAACCTTAATAGTCTATACCACGCTGGGCAAGAATGCCCTTGGTGTAGGGGTGTTTTACTTCGCGCATTTCGGTGACCAGATCGGCAATCTCCACCAGCTTGGGATGCGCGTTGCGCCCGGTGCAGATCACATGAACGCGCTCGGGGCGCGTCTTGAGCGCTTCGACGATTTCGTCCGGATCGAGCATTTTGTAGCTGATGACGTAGTTGATCTCATCCAGGATCACGAGATCGTAGGTTCCGCTGTGGATGGCGTCGCGCCCAGCGACCCAGCAATCGTGCGCCATCTTGATGTCCTCGGGGTCGGTCTCCGCTCCCCCGACTTTCACGAAGCCGCGTCCCATCGGCCGAATCTCGAACTTGTCGTCGCCCAGCATCTTGGCGGAATCGAGCTCGCCGTAATGCCAGGAGCCTTTGATGAATTGCACCATCAGCACGCGCAAGCCTTGACCGACGGCGCGGAAGCCGGTGCCGAGCGCGCAAGTGGTCTTGCCCTTGCCGGGCCCGGTGTAAACGATCAGCAATCCTTTATCCTCCGGCATGGTTTCGTCTTACCTTCCGGTATGGTTTCGTCGCACGGTCCTGCGTGATGATGATCCGGCGCGATTACAAGCCCAGGCGTTTGACGAATTCCCTCGCGATGGCGCCGATCCGTTCACGGGTAGCCAGCGGAAGGCTCTCGTGCTGGTTGGCGTGCACGTCGCGTACGACAATCCACAGTCCAGGGCGATAGACTTCATCGTCTCCAGGGCAAATCGCGCCGGTAAGTTGCTCCACCTGCAACGAGTGCTCATTCGCGTGTGATAAATCGAGCGCTCGGCCGTGCGAAGAATTGGCAGAGTGCGGCTCGTTGGCCAGCAAATCCATCAAAATCCCGCGCGAGTCGTCTACCAGATCGCGAAAACCTTGGGACACGAGTATGCCGTCGACATCGCGCGGTGTCGGCTGGTCGATCTGTTCCAGATCGTATTCGGGAAGCGGCTTCTCCAAAGGAATCTCAATAGCCGCGGAGGGCTTGCCTTCATCGGGGACAATACGTGCCGGCATGGTGCCTAAGGTTGTACAACATTTTCACCGCTAAGCCTAATAGCGTAAAGGCTAGCGCCGCAGCCAAAATGTGGGGGCTAGCTTTAGTTTATCCTGACAAAGGAGGGCGCGTCCCTTGTCCAGTCCAGAACGAAATAGTTTCACTTTGGATAGGGGCTGCCCGAAAGTATTGCGAATCCGCGATAAATCTGCTCTGCAAGCATGACGCGGGCAAGCTCGTGAGAAAACGTCATCACGCTAAGCGACATTTTCTGATGCGCCCGCTGGCGCAGTATGTCCGGAAAGCCATCCGCGTCGCCGCAAAGAAAAATCAGCTCGCGTGTTCCGTGGTCGCGCTGCTCGGCCAACCACTTGGCAAATGCTTCGGAACTGAAGTTTTTACCCGCGGCGTCAAGAAGGACGACAGCAGCTGCGCGGTCGGCATTTATTTTCTTGAGAGCCGCCGATGCGTCACGAGCTTCGGTAACTTCGATCGGAACTTGGTGGCTGATCCGTTTCACGTAGTCGTCAAGAAGGATGCGCATCTCGGGGCGGCGCGTTTTGCCGAGCATGAGCAATCGAATATTCACTTCAGGTCGTACTTCTTCCTTTTTTCGAGCAGCGTCTTGCGGCTGATCCCCAGGATTTCGGATGCCCGGCCAATCTTGTAGTGCGTCGCCTCTAGCGTTGCAGCAATTGCCTCTTTTTCGATCTCTTCTAACGACCGAAGGTTTACGACAGCGCCCGCCGGGCCGGGAACCCCGGCGCGAATGCTTTCAGGAAAATCTTTTGGTTCGAGGGCCTCTGTCCGAGAAAGAATCACCGCTCGCTCCAGCGCGTTGCGCAACTCGCGAATATTGCCCGGCCAATGGTAGGCTGCCAGCAACTGGCGGGACGCATCGCTTAACTGCGCCGCTG
>Ga0307479_10004718_pt1 | contig 12512 bp, 13 predicted proteins | sample atmos_gasesECM4C_FD_203743 | JGI IMG/M metagenome (GOLD analysis project Ga0307479, IMG submission 203743) | Hardwood forest soil microbial communities from Morgan-Monroe State Forest, Indiana, United States - atmos_gasesECM4C_515 | ecosystem: Environmental > Terrestrial > Soil > Temperate...
TCAAGCCGGTCTCGCCTCGCTCATCGCCGGGGCACTATATAAGGATGGGAGGAGGGGAAGACCGGCGATTGACAGGGTTGCGACACCGGAGGTAGTATCCTCCAAAAGCATCGCCCTATGCCAGAGCGACATAGTGGTTCGAGGCTCGAGACCAAGGCCATGGCAACCATCGAGAAGATCCGCCAGGTCCAGTTGGTGGGGCGCAAGATCCGGCAGCTGCGCAAAGAGCACAAGCTGACCCAGGTCGAGCTCTCCGCGCGGCTGGGCATCCAGCAGTCCGACCTGTCGCGCATGGAGCAGGGAGAGTACCGGGTCAGCCTGGACACCCTGTTCCGCATCCTCGCCGAGTTCAAGATGAGCATCGGCGAGTTCTTCGAGGGGGTGGCGCAGGAGTCGATCACCCCGCGCGACGTGCAGCTCGTTCAGGACTTCAACGCCCTGCCCCGCGACGCGCAGCGAGAGGTCGAGGACTTCATTGCGTTCAAGCGCGTGCAGACGCGCAGCGAGCCGCCCGCTGCGGACATCGCCGCCGGCGCCGCGTCCCGCGGCGGCGGCCATCCGGTGCTGCCCGGTACCGGCACCGAGCACTGAGGCGCACGGCGACCCGCGGCCCCCCCCAAGGGAAAGCGACCAAAGCGACCAAAGCGACCAGAGCGGCGAGAGTGACGAGACCGTGGAGCGTTCGAGAGGGGTGCATATAGCATAGCGCGAGGTGCGAGTGGCACCGCGCGAGTGACGAGTCGAGCCAGCACCGACCTGCTGTCCGAGCCGGCATCGCGGCCGGCGCGGTGGAGGGAGCAGGATGAGTGAGAGCAGCTGGGGCGAGAGCCCCGAAGCCTTCGATGAATTGCGCGCTCTCGTCGAGGTCGGCCGTCTCGAGGAGGCCAAGGAAGGCATCGAGCGCGCGCTGGCCTGGGCCCGTCAGCAAGGCGACGAGCGGCGGGTGGACGGCATGGTCTGCGCCCTGGCGGCCGTCGCCATCCAGCTGGGCCACGGCGACGGCGAGCTGCCGCGGCTGCGCGAGATCCTGCTGCGCAATGCCGACGCCGCCAATTGCCGGCTGGCCGCCTACAACATCTCGATTCACTATCAGTTCCGCCGCAACTACAAGAAGAGCCTCTTCTACGCCCGCATCGCCTATGACCGGGCCCAGCAGCTCGGCCGGCAGGACTGGATCGCCTCCAGCCGCAACCAGGTGGGCAACGCCCTGCTCGGCGAGAGCTTCATCGATCAGGCGTGCCGCGAGTACGAGGCCGCGGCAAGGCTGATCCCCGATGCGGGAGTGTGGCGGGCGCGCATCCTCAACAACCTGGGCTACTGCCGCGTCCTGCAGAAACGGTTCGGCGAGGGGTACTCCTGCCTCTACGAGAGCCTGCGCCTGCTGCGGCACTTCTCGGCCGAGCGCTACCAGGTCCTGCCGCGGCTCGACCTCTGCTTCGCCCACCTGGAGACGGAGCACTACGAGCACGCGCGGCGGCAGGGCATCGCCGCCTACCAGCTGGCCGAGAAGGTGGGCGACGCGGAAGCCATCAAGAATGCCCTGTACCTGCTCGGCGAGACGGCGAACCTGTGCGGCGACACCAACACGGCCGGCGACTACTTCACCCGCCTGCAGCGCGACTACTTCCCCGAGTCGCCGTACCTGCCTGGCTTCCTGCTCGCCGTCGACGTGCGGAAGCTGGTGAATCTCCATGCCTGAGGCTATGGCCATGCACAAGACCCACACGACGACGTTGCTGGCCCTTACCCGCGGCATCGCGGCGCTGACCCTTGCCCTGATCCTGCCGGCCGCGGCGCGCGCGGACCACCTCGGCATGGCGCTGGGAGCGGACGGCGAGCTCTACACCGTCACCGCCGGCACCTACGCCGCGCTGTTCCCGGGCTCGAAGGCCTGCGCCACCTGCAACGCCCAGACCGTGGTGCTGGCGCTCGATACCGTCCTGCCCGGCAAGCCGGCCCAGCGGCAGCTGGTGCCGACCACCGACAGCGGCGACGTGGAGAGCGCGCCGGCGCTGATCTACGAGGACGGCTCGAAGACGCTGTTCGTCGTCTGGGTCTGCGGCGTGCAGTGGGTGAACTCGGTCATCAAGCTCAGCAGCTACGACGGCAGCCAGTGGTCGGACCCGATCACCATCATCAGCAACCCCTACGCGACCAAGACGCCGCCCCAGCTGGCGGTGACGCGCGACACCCACCAGGAGCCGGACCCGGTCTCCGGCAACCAGGTGACCCACCACCGCACCGTGCTGCACATCGTCTGGTCCGAGGACTCGGCGAGCGGCCTCTACCAGTCCTACTACGCGCCGGTGATCTTCGAGGACGGCTCCTGGATCGGCACCGCGCCGATCCCGACGCATCTCAATGCCTTCGATGCCGGCGAGCAGGCGGCGCAAGCCGCGGGCACCACGCCGATCTCGTCGCCGCTGGTCTACACCCCGAGCGTGCAGAGCGGGCGCGACACCAGCACGGTGATGGCGGGTTTCGCCTCCGATACCTCCGGCCTGCTGACCGGGGTCGAGGTGGACGTGCTGCCCGAGGAGCTGCGCATGCTCGCCGACGCCTGCAAGGCGGCGATCAACCAGGGCGCGCAGTACTTCCCGAACCAGCTCGCCACCCTGGCCAGCCAGGTCCAGGCCGTCGTCACGGCCAACGGCGGGGCCTTCCAGACGGAGGCGCTGCAGGCGATCTCCGCCGCGGCGCAGAGCCAGGTGCTGGCGGGCGCGCCCGACGTCAGCCACCTGGCCGACAAGACACGCGCCACGATCGTGGACATCGGGGCAAAGTTCGCCAGGCGGGGGCTGCGGAGCTTCGCCCCCGGTCCCTTCCCGATCGCGCCGCCGCAGATCGTCGAGGTGCTGGTGACCGGCGCGCCGTCGCACTTCCTGCAGTTCCGCGTCACCTCCACGCGGCCCGTGCCGACGGCTGTTGCCGCCAGCGGCTTGGAGCTCTTCTTCTCGCGGGCCGGCGCCGACGCCCTGGCGGCCTGGACCAACGCCGCCGGCAGCGCGGTGGTCTACACGAACACCCAGCCGGACGGCAGCTGGAGCGCCGTCAAGCAGCTGCAGCTCTCCACCTCGCTCAACCTCCAGCAGGCCTACCTGGTGCTGGAGCAGCGGATGCAGTACTAGTAGCAGGGGCAGCGGCGGAACGCATCGGTCGCGGCCAGCCTGGCCGGCCCAGCTAAAACACCTCCAGAGGTCGATCGATCGGCCTCGCGGGCAGGACCTGCCCGCCGGCGGTCGCGAGCCGCTCGGCAAGCGCCGCCTTGCGGTCGGGCGGGCAGAGCACCGCGATGCTGCCGCCGCCGCCGGCGCCGCAGACCTTGCCTCCCCAGGCACCGCCGGCGGTAGCGAGATCGAGCAGCCGTTCGACCGCCGGCGTCGAGATGCCCGCCGCCAGCTGCCGCCGCAGCTGCCACTCCTCACGCATGCCGGCACCCACCCGCTGCAGGTCGCCGGCGCCCAGGGCCGCCGCCACGCCGGCGGTCGCCGCGGCTATGCCGGCAAGCAGGGCGGTGACCTCGGGTTCCCCCTCGAGGCGGCGGCGCACCACCTGCCAGTTCTGGCCGGCCGAGAAGTGGCTCTGGCCCGAGTAGACGACGAGGAGGCTGGCGGCGAGCGCCGCGAGATCGGCAGGGAGCCGGCTAACCACGGCGCCGCCGGGCAGGTGCCGGATCTCGAGGGCGCCGCCGAGCAGCGCGGCATAGTGGTCCTGGACGCCGGTCGGCAGGCCCATCAGGCGCGCCTCGAGGTCCCGGGCCACGGCGGCGCGGCGCTCGGCGGTGGAAAGGGGGAGCCCGAAGGCCGCCTCGGCCGCGACGATCAGCGCCACGGTCATGGCCGACGAGGCGCCCAGGCCGCCGCCGCGCGGCGAGGCGCTGGCCAGGACGGCGTGGAACGGCGGCAGCTCCAGGGCCTCGGCGACCAGCCCGGCCAGGGCGCCCTCGGGCTCCGCCGCCAGGGCCAGCGGCGAGGTGGCCTCGATCAGGCGCTCGCCCTGGCGCACGGACCAGCCCGCGCGGGACGGCTCGACGCTCACCTGGACGGCGACGTCGACGGCGACGTTGACGGTCGCGGCGCCGGCATGGAGAAGCCCGAGAGGCCAGATGTCGAGCGTGCCGCCGGCCAGGTCGACCCGGCACCAGGCACGCGCCGTGGCCATCAGGCGAGTAAGGCGCGGGGGGCCAGCGGGGAGACCGGCGGCGAGACCGGCGCGCGAGTCGGCGGCGCGATCGACGTCCTGGGCGTGAGCACCGGTCAGCGGCCAACCGCGGTCGTGCGCGCACCGCGCGCGGCAGCCTGGCGGGCCGGCTCGCCGTCGCCTCCGCCAGCTCCGGCCAGCTCCGCGAGGAGGGTCGGCTGGGGCGCGTTGCCGGGCAGCGTCAAGCCGGCCGGCACCACGCCGCGGTCCAGGCCCGAGCGCAGGGTGTCGCGCCAGGACCGGAACGATGCCAGGCCGGTGCCGGAGATCGGCTCGTCGCGCACGCCGCGCAAGCCGAGCGGGTCCACCCAGTCGCCCCGGTACTTGACCCGGTAGTCCAGGTGCGGGCCGGTGACGAGGCCGGTCGCCCCGGTGTAGGCGATGGTGTCGCCCTGGCGCACCCGCGCTCCCGCATGGATCCCGGGAGCGAAACGCGACAGGTGGAGATAGGCGGTGACGAAGTCGGGTCCATGCTGCACCTTCACCACGTTGCCCCCGCCGCCATCCCAGCCGGCGAAGATCACCATGCCGCCGGCCGTGACCGAGACGGGCGTTCCCACCGGCGCGTAGTAGTCGACGCCGTAATGGGGCCGGACCTCGTTGAGGACGGGGTGGAAGCGGTGCTGGGAGAAGAAGGAGGTGACGTGGGTGAACCGCAGCGGCGAGCGCAGGAACATCTTGCGCAGCGGCTGGCCCGAGCCGTCATAGAAAGTGCCGGACTCGCCATACCTGTACGCTTCGTGGCGGCGCCCCTGGTTGTCGTAGGCCAGCGCCACCAGGTTGCCGGCGGCGCGGTCGTTGCCGTCCACCTCCAGCGCCTCGTAGATCACCTGGAAATGGTCGCCCTGGCGCAGGTCGCGGCCGAAGTCGAGGTCCCACTGCAGCGCCTCGGCCATGCGCACCGCGAGCCCGGCAGGGCCGCCCGCGCGCTGGACGGCGGCCTCGAGCGAGGAGGAGCCGTCGAGGGTGCCCTGGATGGCGCGCAGCACGGTGGAGCGCCGGAACGGCAGCCACTCCATGCGCCAGAGGCCGCGTTCGTCGCGGTTCAGCTCCGCCCGTCCGTCGCCCGCCAGGGTGAGGTCGAAGCCAGCCAGCGTGGAGTCGGGGTTGAAGCGCGCGGAGTAGCGGTTGCCCGCCCTGATCCGGCGCAGGGAGACGTGCTCGGCCAACTCCGCGGTCGCCTGCAGGGCGTCGTCGCCGCCGACGCCCAGCCGCCGCAGCACCCGCGCCAAGGTCTCGCCGCGCGCGAGGGTGTATTCGACCGGCACGCGCGCCTCGGCGATGCGGGCGCTGCACTCGCTGGGCAGCACGGCGAGAGCGCTGTAGCGCACCATCGGTCCGCTCTCCAGGACCAGGGGGTTGCGGTTGTGGGCTTCGAGCTGGCGAGTGCTGAGCAGGAGGGCCGTGGCGAGGAAGATGAGACCGAGCGGGACCGCCATGCGGATGACGAACGGCCCCAGCGAAAACCTCACTGCCGACTGCATGCGCAAAGACCTCCTACGGCTACTCCTAACCGGCAAGCGACAAAGGCCCGAAAAACTGGGCGGATACTAGCACACCAGGAATTCCCAAACGCGATGGAGAACCTCGGCCTTTGAGCCTTGGGGCGTCGGTGGTGTGGCGGACCGTTGTCGACTTCGACCAGCAGGAGGGCCGCGGGGCGCCACCTCGTTGCTGTTGCCGTTGCTGTTGCTTCTTTGTAGCCGTACGGGGGAGGAAGCTCGCGGGGCGGGCGGATTGGCGACGGCCGGTCACTCAAAAAGGCGAGCCGCAGCCGGTTCGATCAAGCCACTACCAACCCCGAGCCAGTTTTTGGTGGCCGGCCGTCGCCAAGCCGCCAGCCCCGCGCGCAGGAGAGGGAGCCTCCGGGAGGCCCCAGAGGCTAATGGAGGAGGTCGGCGATCAGGCGGTCGGGGTCGTCGGGGAGCTTGCCGTGGTAGAGGGCGTTGCCGTCCTTGAGGACGAGCAGGCCCGGGAGCGTGGCGACCGCGTACTTCTTCGAGAAGACGCCGTCGGTGTCCATGAAGACGGGGGCGCCCATGGCCTTGCCGGCAAGGAAGCCGTCGATGGCCGGGCGGTCCTCCTCGAAGTCGACGGTCAGGACCCTGGCCCGCGGACCCCAGCGGGTGGCGAGCGCCTTGACTCGCTCGACGACGTCGCGCGAGCGCGGCGACCAGGACGCCCAGACCACCACCACCACCACCCCCTGGGCCAGGTCGGCGTCGCTCAGCCGCTCGCCGGCGAGACTCGCCAGGTGGATCTCCTGGGCGAGGGCGCCCGGCCCGCCTGCCAGGAGCGCTGCCAGCAGCGTGGCAGCCAGGAGCCGGAGCGGCGACCGCGGCCGCGGACGGGCCCGCGCCATCATGCGTTCACCTTGCGAGCAGCGTTCGAGAAGCCAGCGCGCAGCCGGGCCATCGGGGAAGGGCGGGTCAGAGCTCGGGAATGGAGTTGCGGCGGTGAGGCAGGCTGGTGAGGATGCGGGTGCGGAGGTCGCGGGGCGCGGCGCAACGGACGCAGCGCTCGCGCACCAGCCACAAGAGCTTGCGGGTGTAGTCCATCTTCTGTGCGCAGCCGGGGCATTTCGCGACGTGGTCCCGAAAAGGGGTCAGGAGGTCCGCTGCCATCTCGTTGTCGACGAAGAGGAACAACGTCTCCCTGACCTCTCTGCAGTCCATCATCGTTCCTCCGGGGAGCCTGACCGCAGCCGCACGTTCTCGCTCCTGCGCTAATCAACTCGCGTTCCGGAGGTGCTTATTTCCATGGCTCTCGACAAGGTGTCCGCGGCAAGCGCGCCACCGGTCACTTGGGCCGGGAGACGGCCCTGCTGCGCATCTTGAGCGGCTCGCGCTCCCGCAGGTAGCCGTGCTCGCGGGCGAACTCCAGCATCGACGCCTCCATGAGCCGGCGGCCGCGGTAGAGCCGGCTCATCACGGTGCCCACCGGCACCTCGAGGATGTCGGCGATCTCCTTGTAGGAGAAGCCTTCCAGGTCGGCCAGCAGCACCACCATGCGGTAGTCGGGAGGCAGCTTGTCGATGGCGTTCTGGACGTCCTCGTCGAGCACGGTCTCGAGCAGCTCCTGCTCGGGATTCTTGATCTGCCGCGCGGCATCCTCGCTCACCTGGGTCTCGAACGACTCTTCGATGTCCGCGAAGTCGCTCAGCGCCGGAGTCTGCTGCTTCTTGCGGTAGTTGTTGATGAAGGTGTTCTTCATGATCTTGAACAACCACGCCTTGAAGTTCGTCCCCTCCTCGAACTTGTCGTAGTAGCGGTACGCCTTGAGGTAGGTCTCCTGCACCAGGTCCTCGGCGTCCTCGGCGTTGCGGGTCATCCGGTACGCCGTATTGTAGAGCGCATCCACGAACGGCATGGCGGCCGCTTCGAAGTCCCACCCCTTCTGGTGGTCTGCGCCTGCTTTCGGCATGCTTGCCCCTTTCACCATGACCAGCCCCTATAGTCGATTACGCACATGTAATGCCACTCGGATCGCGCAGGCTGCAAGGCTCGCCACGTCCGTCCAGGAGGCCGCCGCCGTCCTCCCGGGTCACCCGTCGCCCCGGAGAGATGAAGCCCCGGCCCGCCCCCCGCCACTCATCCGTTACTACGCCGCGACCCGTCCTCGCGTTGCACTCGCGGTGAGACGCCTCAGGGCGGAGCCCTCCGGGGAATGCCGCCTGGCCATCGCCGGCCAGGCGGCGGCCGCATGGCCATCACCGGCCATGTGGCCGCCGGAGACACGCTCGCGCCGCCGATTCGGCACCACGATGCCAGAAAGGTGTCGCCGCGCATCCATCCCGCGACTGCCATTGGACGCCTCGCGCCCCCGAGCCGGCCAGGTGTCTTGGATAGACCCCCGAGTCGCCGGCGCTGAGCGCCCATCCCTCCCGCTCTCTGATGAGTTGCCTTGACTGCCGCCCCAGGTTCATTGTAACCGATTTCACCTTACACTGTACAGTGGCCCGAGTGTCTGAAACGGGAATTCCTGGAATGCTATCCTCACGGCATGGCCCAGCGAGACAAGGCGGCCGGCATGAAGTCGGCCTACGAGTTGGCCCTGGAGCGGCTCGAGCGCCAGGGCATCGAGCGGCCGCGCGAGGAGAGCGTCAGCGACGAGACCCGCCGGCGGCTGGGCGAGGTCCGCCAGCAGGCCGAGGCCAAGCTGGCCGAGCTCGAGATCCTCCACCGCGACCGCCTGAAGTCGCTCTACGACCCCGCCAAGCGCCGCGAGGAGGAAGAGGAGTACGTGCGCGAGCGGCGCCGCATCGAGGCCGACCGCGACCGCAAGCTCGAGAAGCTCCGCTCCGCCGGCCAACCCCCTGCCTGACCGGACGCCGGCCGCTGCCGCTGCCTACGCTTCCGCGGCGGGTCCGGCCGCGGAGCGGAAGACCTCGCCGAAACGCTGCACCGCGCTGCTGCTGCCGCAGACGTAGACGGTGTCGTCGGGGTGGAAGCGGAAATCCGGACCAAACTGCACCAGCACGTCGTCGCCGCGCTCGACCGCCACCACCGAGCAGCCGGTGCGGGTGCGCAGGCGCAGCTCGGATGGATGCTGCCCGGCGAGCTGCCGGGCGCCGAGCTTCAGCACCTTGAGCTGCGGGTCGACGGCGAACGCCTCCTGGCCGAGCAGCTTCTTGGCCAGCATCTGGCCCGAGATCTGGCTGATCGAGAGGGCGAAGTAGGCGCCGGCGCGGTGGATGCGGTCGACGTTCTCGGCCTGGTTGACGCGGGCGATGACCGGCACCTCGGGGGCCAGGTCCTTGAGGATGACCGTGGCGAAGAGGGTCGCGGCGTCGGTGTCCAGGGCGAGCACCACCGCCTGGGCGTCGCGCACGCCGGCGGCCTCGAGCACCTGCAGCTCGAGCACGTTGCCGACGACGTCGACGCCTTCGACGGCCTCGAGGCCCTGGCGCTCGATCACCCGCACCTCCTCGCCGACGGTGCGCAGCAGCTCGACCACCTTTCGCCCCACCTCGCCGTAGCCGCCCACGACGAAGTGGCCATCGCGCCGGCGGCGCGGCGCGCCGGCGCCGGCCAGCTCGCTCAGCCGCTCGATGCTCTCGTGGCTGCCCGCCGCGACCAGGATGCCGCCGGGCTCGATGCGCCAGCCGTCGCCGCCAGGCACCGCCAGCTCGCCGCCCCGCCACTGGCCGATCACCTTCGCGCCGCTCCTCTTGCCGATCTCGGCCGCCTCCAGGCCGAGGCCGGCCAGGGGGCTCTGCTCGGCCACCCGCACCTCGGCCACCTCCAGGTGGCGGCCGAGCTGCTGCACCCCGGCCAGGCGCGGGCTGATGCGCGCCGAGGCGCGCGCCGCCAGCGCGGCGCCGAGGATGTGGCGGGGGGTGAACACCGCCGTGGCGCCGGCCAGCATCATCGGGCGCCGGTGGAAGGGGTCCTCGACCAGCGCCAGCAGCGGACCGCCGAAGCCGAGCTGCCGTGCCGCGAGGATGGCGGCGGCGTTCTCGTCGTCGGTGCCGTTGACGATCAGCGCTCGCGCCCGGTCCAGGCGGGCCGCCGCCAGCGCGCCGTCGGACTGGCCGCGGTGGACGACATGCAGGCCGCGCTCGTGGAGGCGCCGCGCCAGCGTCTCGTCGGGCTCGAGCACCAGGGTCGGCACGCGGGCCGCGGTCAGCTCCTGGGTGAGCGTCTCGACCGCCGGGCCGTAGCGGTAGATCACCGCGTGGTGCGCCAGGTCGCGCGGGGCCTCCTGCGGCAGGCGCACCTCGAAGCGCTCCTCGAGGAAAGGGATGAAGAAGATCGGGAAGATCAGGTAGACCATGAACAGGCCGAGGAACTGCACCATGGTCACGTAGACCACCATCGCCGGGTGGCGCCAGTGATGGTCCGCGCCGTAGCCGGTGGTGGTGAGGGTCGATGCCGCCCACTCGACGCTCCCCCAGAAGCCGCGCCTCTCCCCCTCGAGCCCCGCCATCCCGGCCTGGTACAGCAGCGCCAGCACCACCACCAGCACCGGCACGGCGGCGAGCAGCAGCAGCAGGCGCTGTCGGGAGCGGCGCACCACGCCCGGATTCTACGCGCACGATCGGGCGCCGGCGGGCGGGCCGGCGGCGAAGGCCTGAATGGCCCCGGTTTTGATGGCTCGCGATCGCCGGCGGGCGGGCCGGCGGCTGGAGCTAGTACGGCATGTCCTCTTCCTCGAGGCCGAAGTAATGCCCCAGCTCGTGGACGACGGTGTCGCGGACCTCGCGGATCACCTCGCGCCGGTCCCGGCAGTAACGCAGGATGGGACCGCGGTAGATGGCGATGCGGTCGGGCAGCGCCGAGGTCGCGCCGGCGCCGCGCTCGGGGAGGGGCACCCCCTGGTAGAGCCCGAACAGCTCCTCGTCGGGCTCCATCCCCATCGCCTCGAGATCGTCCGGGTCGGGCTCCTCCTCGACCACCACCGCGACGTTCTCGAGCATCTCGGCGAAGTCCTGAGGCAGCCCGTCGAGGGCGCGCGCCACCAGCTCCTCGAACTCCTCCGGCGGCACCCGCATGCCTGAAGCTTAACCCGCATTCATCAGGCCCGGCTCGCCGCGGAGGGGCGTGAAGGATGCGGTCCGCGCCACGCCGCACGGCCGGCTGCCGGCCGGCGGTAGACTGCGCTCATGCCGGTGCGCCTCGACAAGTGGCTGCAGGTGGCGCGGATGTTCAAGACCCGCACCCAGGCGACCCATGCCTGCGACCTGGGACGGGTGACGGTCAACGGCCAGCCGGCCAAACCGCATCGCCCGCTCGCGGTGGGCGACCGCGTCGAGCTGCACCAGGGCGACTGGCAGCGGGTGCTGACGGTGCGCGAGCTGCGCGACCGGCCGGTCCCCAAGGCCGAGGCCGCCGCGCTCTACGACGATCAGAGCCCGCCGCGGCCCGCGCCGGACCCGCTGCGGCGGCTGCTCTCCCGCCCGCCCGCGCTCCGCCCCGCCGGGACCGGCAGGCCGACCAAGAAGCAGCGGCGCGACATCGAGCGCTGGGAGTCGGACGAGGGCTAGGAAGGAACTTCCGAGCGGGTGGGAGAGGGGTGTCCCCGTCAGTCGCCGAGGAACTCCCCGATCGGCGCCAGCGGCTCGATGTGGTCGCAGAAGATCTTGAAGGTCGCCATGATGGGGACCGCCAGCACGGCGCCGACGATCCCCCACATCCAGCTCCAGAAGATCAAGCCGACGAACAGCATCACCGGGTTCAGGGTCAGCCGCCGTCCCAGGATCAACGGGGTGAAGACGTAGGCCTCGAGCACGTTGAGCACCAGGAACACGGCCGCCGGAGCCAGCATGCGCGGCACGGTGGTGAAGGTGAGCACCCCGACCATGAGGAAGACCGCGTAGTCGATGGCCACTCCCAGGTAGGGGACATAGTTGAGCACCGCCACCATGGCACCCCAGAGCAGCGGATTCGGCACGCCGATCAAGGCGAAGCAGGTCGCCACCGCCGCGCCCAGGCCGATGTGGATCAGGGTCACGGTGCTCAGGTAGGCCGAGATGTCCTCCTCCACCTTGCGGGCGATGTCGACCGCGCGCCGCTTGTCCTCGAGCCGTGGCAGCACCCGCACGAGCTTGCGCATGAAGAGGCCGCCCGAGGCGAGCAGGAAGTAGAGCAGGATGAGCATCACCACCCCGTCGGCGACCAGGTCCGCGGCGCTGCTCAGCAGCCGCTCGCGCCAGGTGGGAGTCGCCTGCACCTCAACCGCCACCGGCGGCCGGCGCGGGGGCGCGGCGGCGTCGCCCGCCTCGGCCATCCGCGCGACCTGCTCGGTGGCCCGTCCCAGGCGCAGCACCGACTGCCGCACCTCGCGCAGCTTCACCTCGACGGTGCGCAGGTTCTGCGGCGCGCGCTGCACCCAATCGACGGCCGGCGCGGACAGCTCGTAGATGCCGAAGCCCACGGTGGCGAGGAGCGCCAGCAGCACCAGGCCGGCACCGAGCGGCTCCGGGATGCGCAGCCGCTTGAGCCCACGCACCGCCGGCGACAGCAGCAGCGCCAGCAGCACCGCCAGCACCAGCGGCAGCAGCAGCGAGCGGCAGAAATACAGGGTGTAGAAGGAGGCCAGGACGAAGAGCCCGGTGACCGCCACCGGCCGGAAGCCGCGCGGGCTGCGCAGCGACTCGGCCAGCTTGTGGATGTTCGGCTCCGGCAGCTCCTCTTCGTGCCCGCCGTGCAAACTCGGCTCGGGATGCATGGGTCTTCCTGACGGCGTCGGCTCGGCCGGACCTAGTGGCATGCCCTGGAGCAATCGCAAGCGCCTGGCTTGCTCTCGACGGCGGGGGCGGCGTTGGGGCGCCACCACAAATTACCAGCGATTGCAGCGGCGGCGCGCCGTGG
>Ga0307479_10004720_pt1 | contig 12512 bp, 14 predicted proteins | sample atmos_gasesECM4C_FD_203743 | JGI IMG/M metagenome (GOLD analysis project Ga0307479, IMG submission 203743) | Hardwood forest soil microbial communities from Morgan-Monroe State Forest, Indiana, United States - atmos_gasesECM4C_515 | ecosystem: Environmental > Terrestrial > Soil > Temperate...
AGCTGTGCTTGTAGTTGTGGTGGCCCAGCAGCGCGCCGTGATCGGCGAGCAGCTTAACGAGGATGGGGTTCGCGGTGAAAACATCCTTGCCTTTGTATTCGAGCAAGCCTTCCAGATAGACGCCGCGGTCATCAATGGGTGCGGCGATCTCCAAGCCATACTTTTGCCCGGTGTTGAAGTCATCCACGCCGTGTCCTGGAGCTGTGTGTACGATCCCGCTTCCTTGATCAAGCGTGACGTACGTCGCGAGGACGCCCGGCACCTGAATCGGCAGAAATGGGTGTTGGAACTTCATGCCCTCGAAGTCGCGGCCCTTGAAGGTCGCGCGAATGCGCGCTTCTGAAATACTGCATTCGGCCTGCAAAGCAGCGACACGATCGGCGGCAAGCAGTAGCCTGCCTCTTTCGGTTTCCACGACGACGTAGTCGAAATCGGGATGAAACGCCAGCGCCCGATTGTGAGGAATCGTCCAGGGAGTCGTGGTCCAGATTACGGCACTCACATCGCTGCCCAATTTCGCGGCTTCAGCTTTGCCGCCTCCTACGACCGCAAATTTCACCCAGATCGATGGGCTGACATGGTCCTCATACTCGACTTCTGCTTCCGCGAGCGCTGTTGAATCGTGGAAACACCAGTAAACCGGCTTACGCCCGCGATAGACGTAACCCTTTTCCATGAAATCCAGGAACGCCCCCGCGATGACCGCTTCATAGTCAAAATTCATCGTCAAATACGGCTCGTTCCATCGCCCGAAAATGCCCAGTCGCTTGAAATCTCGTTTATGCTGCTCTACGTAGCGCGCCGCAAATTCCCGGCACAGGCTGCGAAATTCCGCCGGCAGGACTTTGCCTTTTCCGCCAAGCTCCTTCTCCACTTTGGTTTCGATCGGCAAGCCGTGGCAATCCCAGCCGGGGACGTAAGGCGCGTAGTGCCCGGCCATGCTTTTGGTTTTGACGACCAAATCTTTCAGAATCTTATTCAGCCCCGTGCCCAGATGAATTTCGCCCGTTGGATACGGCGGCCCGTCGTGCAGGACGAACAACGGCTTCCCTTTGCGCACCTCTAAAATCCGCTCGTACAGATGCTCCGCCTCCCACGCCGCCAGCTGCTTCGGCTCGTTTTGCGGAAGGCTGGCTTTCATGGAAAACTCAGTTTTGGGAAGATTGAGCGTTTTCTTTAGTTCGAGTGGCTCGGCCATGGATCGATCGGATTGATTCCCTTCTTGCCCGCCATTTCCCCTCGGGTTGTGTCACTGGGGAAACATCGGAAACTTGCGTAATCACATATGTTACAATGAACAGAAGTAGGTGTCAGCCGGTTCGGGGGTGCAACCATTCCGACCCCGCTAGAATCGTATCTGCGATACCACCGAATTGGGGATTTCTGCGTCTATATTAAGGTAGGGGTGAGTTAGGGGAACACGTGCCGAGCAATTTTATTAGCCTTTTGCCTCCAGATCAAAGTAAACCAGGCTCGCCGAATCCGAACGCGCAGCAAATCACGCCCGTCCCCGCTTCCGCCATACCCAGTTTTCAAACGCCCGAACGTGTGGTCACCGACGGTTTCTGGTCCAACCTGAAGCAGTTTCTGACCGAGAAGCCTATCAAGCTGAATCCGAACGCGAAGCATTCCACGCTGATGCCCGAAGAATACGGCGGCGGCTTCAGCGAAAACCTGAAAGACTTTTTCAGCTCGCGCCCGGTACCCAAGGGCCCGCTCAACAGCCGCCTGGCTGTGAATTGGGGTGCGAACTTTGGCGGCTTTGGCTACCGCATCAAGGAATTCTTTTCACCGTCCAAGCAACCGCCGCTTCCGCCGGGTATTCAGCCGGTAAGAGTGAAAGATATCTGGTCGAAGGATGAAAACTTCGGGTGGACCCAAGTCATTGCCTTTGGCCTGCACATCTTGGTGATTGCGCTCCTCGTGGTTCCGCTCATCTGGTGGAAGGAGCAGCCCACCGCCGCTAAGAACAAGCTGGACGTAACGCCGCTCGACATTTCCCCGTACATGGCAAAATTGCCCGCTGGCGCGACCAAGGCGGGTGGTGGTGGCGGAGCCAACGATCACACGCTGACGCCCCCGAACAAGGGCCGGCCACCCAAGTTCAAGTGGACGCAGTTCACTCCACCGCAAATCAACATTCAGAACGAGCATCCGAAACTGGCGATGGACCCCTCTCTGCTGGGCCCACCGGACCTCAAGATTAACGGCCCGAATGGTCTCGGCGATCCGTTGGCCAACGCCCTGTCGGATTCGCTCGGACATGGCAATGGCACCGGCATCGGGAGCGGGTCCGGCGGCGGTCTGGGTCCCGGTGAGGGTGGCGGTACCGGCGGCGGCGCGTTTCGCGCAGGCGTAAACGGGGTTGGCATCCCGGTTTGCCTTTACTGCCCGATCCCGCAATACTCCGACGAGGCCCGCAAGGCCAAATACCAGGGTACCGTGGTCCTGCAAGTAACGATCACAACGGATGGCCGCGCCGTGAACATCTCGGTTGTGAAGGGCCCCGGCCTCGGCCTGGAAGAAAAAGCCATCGAAGCCGTAAAGGGTTGGAAGTTCAAAGCTGCGGTCGGCCCTGGCGGCAAACCGGTAGCCACCATCGTCCCAATCGAAGTCACTTTCCGCCTCTACTAAGTCTCTAGCGTCCTGTTTCGCTTGTGCTGAGCCTCTGCTTGTAGCTCAGCAAGGACGGCGCTGGTCAGAAGTATTCCGACGTAGTCGGCAGCTACAGCGAGGGCTAACTCCTTCCGAATCAACACTTGCAAAAACGCATCAAAACAAACGACTTAATGTCTTTTTTAGAAAGCCCCGCGCGTAGACTTCGAGCAGGTGTTGCGTCGACCCATTGAGACCGCCGCGTTTATCAGGCAATCGTGTGGTTTGCTTCCGTGGACTTCGTGATCTACTGACAATCACAGAGGTAGCGGGATGGTCCAACCTCGCTATATCAAGAGATTTCTGGGGAGTGCGCGGCGGCGTACTCAGCGTTCTAGGGACTCATCTGTATTTCCACGACACTACGATCGTGTACTGTGCTAACGGCCTTAACAGAGGTCCTATGCCCCGCTGGACTCTGCAATGCGAGAATTGTAAGTTCGTATTCACTCACTCCATGATTGATGATTCTGGAGCGCTAAACTTCTTCGAGCCGCCAAAGCCCGAATTTGCTGAAGGTGGCTCTGAGTTGGAATGTCCGAATTGCGGACACAAAGCGACTTACCAGCGCACCGAACTTAGCTATCGCGCTTATTGAGGACTAAGTTGACGGACGCGAATCGCGGCGCGGCCCGGCCACGCGCCCAACGGATGGACAATCACCTCGAAAGCCGGAACCGTGCTCCCTACGGCTCCGCATCTAGGTAGCATCTGCCACCTTTGTCAGCGTATTGTGTTTGACTGGGGGCGACGGGCTTATGGCATCCGACAATGCTCATTCGACGAGTACGACTGCACCGCAACTACAGCGGCTCGTCAATGACCGATTGGGCGTGCTTCCGAATTTCTTCCGACTCTCGCCCGAGACTCCCGAGATCACCGAAAAACTGTGGGGATTTGCTCAGGCTGCCTATCTCGATAACCCTCTACCCTCCGTTTTTAAGGAACGACTTTTCGTCCACCTTTCTCGCTTTTGTACAGTCCGCTACTGCATTGCCCGCCACACCGGTTTCTTAATTGGACTTGGTCGTCCAGCCGACGATAAGGATGCTCACGCCGAAACCGTTGTAGACGTTGTCAAATTGCTGCGGCGGCCCCTTCCACGTGGGGCTGAATTAAGTGCACGCCTTTTGCTTTGCTCAACTTGTCCCGCGCCTCTTAGTGACATGCCGACGGCGGACACTCCGATGGAAGATGGGCTTTTTGCTCTTGCCGGTCATGTATTCTTGCAGACGGCGGACACCCCGGCATGCCTCGATGCACTGGAACGATTGCTAGGCACCGTTCGACTTCAGTACCTCCTGCTTTTCTTGGCTTTCGTTCGGGCGGCGCATTATTGGACAAAGGTCCATCCTGAAATCCAGTTTGAGGATGACATCAAGCAGCTTCTTGCGACGCATGAAGCGCTAGCCAGTTGTATTCTTGACGATCCGGAAGCCAGCACAGACCGGATCACTCAATCAATTTTGGACGAGCTTCCCACATTGCGTCAGAAAGCCGATAAGGCGATCGGCTTGCTTGCTTCAATCGTAGATTCTTCCGACGACGCGATTGTCAGCAAAACCTTAGAGGGCGTCATCACCAGTTGGAACGCAGGTGCCGAGCGACTCTTTGGATACACAGCCAAAGAAGCCATAGGTCAGCATATCTCGATGATCATTCCCCGCGATCGCCTAGATGAGGAAACGAGCATCCTTTGCGCGACTGCGCCAAGGTGACCGAATCGATCATTTCGACACCGTTCGCCTGCGAAAGGATGGCACTGCGCTTGATATATCACTGTCAATTTCTCCGGTCAGGGACTCGGCAGGCAAAGTCATCGGTGCTTCGAAAATTGCGCGGGATGTCACCGGACGTAAACGGGTCGAGCGTGAATTGCATGAGAGCGAACAGCGTTTTCGTACACTCGCGGATGCGCTGGATACTCAAGTCCAATTTCGGACTCAAGAGTTGCGGAGGCGAAACGCTGAGATCCTTCAGCAGTCGAATCAGCTTCGAGACCTTTCAGGAAGATTGATGCGTTCTCAGGACGAGGAACGTCGGCGCATTGCACGTGAGCTGCACGACAGCGCTGGCCAGAATCTGGCTGCACTGGGGATGAACCTTACGCAGATCGAAAGCGACGCGAAGCGCGATCCTGCGCGATTATCCAAAAGCATCAAAGATGCCCAGGATTTAATTCAGGTTCTGACCCAAGAGATACGCACGACGTCTTATCTTTTGCACCCACCCACGCTGGACGAAAGCGGATTATCGTCTGCTCTTCGCTGGTACACAGACGGTCTAGCGGAGCGCAGCGGCCTTAATATTGACCTGAATATTCCCGACGACCTCGAAAGGCTTGACCCGGAATTAGAACTCACCATATTTCGTCTCGTGCAAGAATGTCTGACCAACATCCATCGCCATTCAGGAAGCAAAACTGCGGCAATCCGTATTGCTTGCGAGCCCGACAAGATCTACGTGGAGGTTCAGGATCACGGTAAGGGAATGTCGCAAGAGCGGTTCGCAGAGGTTCAATCCCAAGGGGTCGGCGTCGGGATTAGGGGAATGCGAGAGCGCGTGCGCCAGTCTCACGGCGAATTGACCATTGATTCCAATGCTTTGGGGACAAAGGTTACTGCTATTTTCCCAGCCAAGACACCCGCGGCCACGGAACCCGGTACAATTTCACGACACGGCGTCGCCTGATTGTCTCCGTACAAGACTCAAATTCGTGCAACTTTAATTTTTCCGCTCTGTTCATAACTCACTTTCCACGTGGATTCAAGGGGCCGCCGCACGAAGAAAATCCCCTTTCCGCGCTGAATATCCTCTCCGGCATCTGGGCCAGGTGAGGTTGGGCGAAGGTTAGAGCGCAAGCGAAAGAATCCGTCGTTCGGGGCGATCTACCCACAGAGAGATGACCTACCCTACTGCCTTCTTCGCCTGCTTCCTAACCTTCGCCCACCGCTTTAGCCGCCTTCGCAATCGCGGCTCTTCCCGCCGCAGACAGCACGCGCTTCTTGACGCCACTAAAGGGAGACTGTCGGAACGCTTTTCTCGCCGCAAAAGCAAAAGAAAATTTAACGGAAAGATCCGTGGCGGAATCGAATAATAGGAAGGTTACTTCGATGGTCGAAAATATTATCAGCGGGTTATACCTTGTCGGAGATGTTGCCCTGCTTGGTCTGCTCGTTTACAACAGCCACAAACCGCACAATAAGATCAAGCGAGGATGGAGCGACATCTACGAAAGCAAGCCAATCAAGGGCTTGCGACAACAACTTCACGGCTTACAAGGACCTCAAGGGAAGAGGTAGGGACGTGTCGGCTGACGGAGGTGTCTTAAGAGAATGCCCGCTTCGCCTGTTTTTCCGAACCTTCGCCCGACGCTTTTTCGCTCCCCTGATAATCGCCGCTCTGCCAGCAGCCGACAAAACGCGTTTCTTCGCGCCTACGACTTCGCGCTCAGTGGAATGTCCCAGGGCTTTTGCAGCCGCTCGTACACCGCGCAATTGCTGGGTTCAGCTTGCCTAACTGCTTTTCGAGTTTTCTTTCTTCGCGCTTGATCGCTGCAAGAATGTCCATGAATCCTCCTGGTGAAATCTATCTCAAGCGAGGACCAGGCACTAGATGTTCCGCCGAAGGCAAGTAAGTGATTCAGCTAGATGACACGCGCTAGCGGATGTGTGTAACTAGGGGGGCAATGGCGCGTGCGAGTGCCACCAAATCTTCATTACTCCAATGTCCACCCGAACGTGGAGACGGCCAAGAAGCCGCACACGCCAAAACGCCAGGGATAAACGCGCGTCCGGGCGAGGTAATAGATTTTTCCATGCACGCACGACATACCTTTTCCAAGGCATCTCCGACATCGCAGTATAATTTCCTTGGCGGCCTTAACCCCGAGGTTCCCCAGCCCTCCTTAGAAAACAATCGCTTAAAAGGAATCGGTATGAATAGTCACCCTCATGGCGAGCACGGGCGCGCAATCGCTCGAACAACAGCGAAGCGATATTGTCCCATCGTTTGCCTGGCGCTGTTGACAACGGTATGGGCGTTCTCCTATTCGCTAAATGCTCAGGAATTAAAGGCAAGCGCGCCGAATTTGGATTTGATATTGGACAATTTGGAGCGAGCCGAGGAGCAAAACGCTGCCCTCTCTAGGCCCTACGAAGTGGCGCGACAATACATTTTATTCCGGCGCGCCGATCGGAAGCCTTACTCGGAAGTAACCGCTCAAATCAATTTTACTCCCCCTAACATCAAAACATTTAGCATCAGCGAGGAGCAGGGTAACCCGAGAGGTAAAAAAATTATTCGAGACGTTTTGGAACAGGAAATAACTTCTACCAAGGCAGGTCACAAGGGCGATGTGCGCCGATCCAATTATGACTTCGTCTTCCTGCGCGAGGAAAACTTTGGAGCGGCGCCAGAGTACGTGCTGCACATCATTCCAAAGCGTGAGGAAAAGGGCCTGCTCCTTGGCGACATCTGGGTGGATGCCAAGACCTACCGCATCCGGCAGATTATTGGAATTCCGCTCAAGAGTCCCTCTTTCTGGATCAAGGACCTCCACATCACCCTCCGATTCGCTGCCGTGAACGACATGTGGATATCCACTTCCGTGGACGCAATCGCGACGGTGAGGTTTCTGGGCATCTACACCCTCTCAGGCCGTGATTTGGCGCCGCCAAGACCTGCTTCGAGCACGCCTGGCCCTTGATAAAAGTAACTGCGGAGGAAGACTGTATTAGGCTGCCCCTGAGTGGCCTCAGGCGCGCTGGCTTACGTCGGTCCAGTCGGATCGACTCTACCTATCAGCATCTTCTCGACAACGACGAATCCCAGTACCGCGAACACACTCCAGACGGCACTTAATTTCCAGTTCAGGTAAAAGGCAAAGCCACCGAGAAGGGTGGTATCGCCGATCCAAAAAGTTAGCAAGCGAGTTGGCTTTACCACATACCATTGAGTGCGAGGGTCCACGATTTTGCTTTTACCAATTTTCGCGGACCCCTGTACATCCGGCGAATCACGTATCCCGGATCGTCTTTCTTCACGCGGTGGATGATCTACCACTGAAGAGATGAAAGAGGGCCATCACGATACCGATTACGAGCAGAATATGGATCAGCCCAGTGGAAACGCGGAAAGTAAAAAAACCCAGTAACCAAAGCACAATGAGAACCACTGCAATTAGTCCAAGCATATTCAACTCCTTTAACTTGGACTTGCGCGCGCCAATGAGAAATCCTCTTGTCACGCACGTCACGGAAGCCGACTGTCGGGATTCCTGCTTGGCTAAGGCTCATAGATTAGGGACTTGAAATCTGTCCGATAGGGATCACATATGACCGCTAAGGATTACATTGATACAAAAAGATATTGGAATATCACCAGACCGGACGATTCGCCGGATGAGCGACGAAGATTGCGAGCAGGAAATGATCGTCAAGAAGAGGGACGCTTGTTTGGGAACGGAATGGAAACTCGCCTGCGAGGCTCTAACCGCGCCTAGTATTCAGTTAGGAATTCAAAAGTTCAGTACATCCGATGTAAGTAGAGACTAGCGTCAGACCGGAAAACACTTTGCCACACGTTTGACAAATCGTGAGGTACCCAAGCCCACGCTCGTCCCACCGGGCGCTTTCGCGAGGCTGCATTTCTCCACAAAACGGGCACTCTATCTCCAGTTGTTGAAGCTCTTCCATTGGAGCCTCCATAACTGATAGATGAGAGGTGCTGGCAAAAGGACTGCGAGGAGACGGACGGTGACTTTCTGGCCCCGAGTGGAGTGAAAGCCGAATTTGAAATAAATCAGCATATTAGAAATCACAGTTGGGCGTGTCGTCGAGGTAGAACAGTTGTTGCCGCTGAAAGACAGATTCGGTCTTGCAGCCGGGGCAGGTATGGTTCTCACCGTCTGGTGCAAACGTAGGTCTCGGCAGGACTCCATAAGGGTCGCGGTGTGATTCCTCAAGCACGGCCAGTTCAATCTTGGTATGAGTGAAGTTGTAGCTGCATCTCGGGCACTTGAGCATCCAACGTGGCATTGGCGTAGGCACCGTTTCGGTGACGGCCAGCAAGCTGGAAGCACCAACCCGAGTACACAGTGTCAGCCCTGTATTGAAGCGAAAATACCCAACTTCACGTAGGTCCGCCTATGGCATCGTTGAGAAATGGCCGTTCCCGTTGCCATTTGACTTCGACGCGCAGCGTTCGGCCCGTAGAGTCGCAAGTCCGTGTTGAGCATTTTTTATGGCTTGGTCTTCGCCTGAGCCGTGTTCGACTGGGCTTAACAATCGTTGTTCGATTGCTGACACTGCTTCAAGAATGCGATCCGGCATATTCTCGTTGTCAGTCTCATAAATTGCGGCCATATAAAGCTCTTCCCATGAATAGGTGGCGTTGCTCATTGTGAAGGAATCCTTTTCTGCGGGCAGGCGGAGTGTACTCTACCGTACGGTGAAAAGATCCCGGCAATGTGGCCGTCCCTTGATTTTCGGGTACTAATAAGAACTGGTGTCAAAAGGGATAGACCTAGGCAACGCATCGTTGCTACAAAAGAAGCCCGTCCCAGAAGGGGAGGTGGACAAAACATGGTTCCTTCTCTAGACATTTTCAAAATTAGTGGTGGTGCTGTGCTTTGGCGTGACGCGGTGGCAACCCTTGAAACGGCCAAGGCTCGCATCCGAAGACTTGCGCTGTCGGCGCCCGGTGAGTACTTCATCCTTGATCAAAACACAGGGCAGCGGACGTTCGTAACACCGCTGGGTTCACCAATCGAATACCCCGTTATAGAATCCTGTAATGGCCCGCGAACTGGCATGGGTTGAAAAAGACCGTTTTCGTGGCTGGGAGTGTTCCGACTGCGCGTGGCAGTTCAATCCCACAGGACCACCCATCGGCCACTCTATGACCGAGATGTTAGCGAAATACGAGAAGCAACGCGACGATGAGTTTAAGGCACATGTGTGCCAAACAGCCAAAACTGCCTGCTAGAGAGAAACCGCTTGAGCAGATTTTAAGTGCGAAGTTCTGACGGTTCACAGAAAGCAAGCTCACACTCTTGTGCACCATTTGCTTTGATAACCAATGAGGTCCAGCCTGTTAGAGAGGTTAGGCCAATGACCGCGAAAGATTACATCGACACAAAAGGCTACTGGATAGAGCTGCATCAATCGGGCGGCGGGAATAACGTCGCTTGCTGCGCGTTTATTCGTCCGGGCAGCGTTAACTTGCCAAAACCGTTCGCAGCCCAGAGTTCCAGAAACTTCGCAATCGTCGCCGGCCCGTGTCCCTGAAAGTGGTTGTTCGCATACGCGTAGACCAGCACACCTCGCTTCATAATCTGGTAGCAGAAATCGACCCAGCTGCTGAGTTCGGTGGTGCGATCAACGACGGGCTTACCCCAAGTCATCGTCCGCGATTCAATCTCTTTCCGGTCGCCAAGCCAACGGATGTAGCTCCAGTCCGACGTAATCGGATCGAAACCCAGTTCTAGCGGGTCTGGCATCCAGGATCGATCCTGAAGCACCAAGGTGATCTGATGATCCCGCAAGAGGTTCGCGAACTCGGCGTTGAGCCAGTCGCGATTGCGAATTTCGATACCAAATTTGTGGTCGGCTGGTAGCTTCTTCAAGAATGGAACGAGCCTATCAGTGAATGCATGCCGATCTGGAAAGATGCTGCGGCTGAAAAACGGAAACTGAAAGACGATAGGGCCAAGCTTTGGACCAAGGATATCCATCACTTCTAAGAACTCTGCTATTTCGGCCTCGCAGTCCACCAGAACCTTGTCGTGCGTGATCGTTTGCGGAACTTTTACCGAGAAGACGAAGCCCTGAGGCGTTCGAGCATTCCAGTTTTCAACGGTGCGAGCGGTGGGACAAGCATAGAAGGTCGAGTCAACCTCGACGGTGTGAAATCGTTCGGCATAGAACGGGAGGTAGTCGGAGGGCCGCATGCCTCGCGGATAGAAAGAGCCGTTCCAGCCGGAGGCCGTGAACGATGAGGTTCCAAGAAGGATCGGCGGATGGTTCACAACGGTAGTATAACGAAGGCCGTCGGTATGGCTCCGTTAGCAGTGATACCGAACCCGCCAGGCATTGTCCGGTTATCCGAATATCAGGCGGTTCCAACGCAGGGTGACTATTGCCGACTCGAAACGTCCAGCTTTTGGTCGCACTATCCACATCGCCAGCGCAAGGCTGAAGAATAGGGGCAGTCGCCAGATTACTGTGAAGAAGAGAACGATCGGAGGGTGCAATACCCATATCCAAGGCAGAGCCAGGTTCCCAAGGCTAAGCGGAACCAGTGCCGCTAACGCGCCTTTCGAGAAGCTGTACAGGTTGAAACGTCTTATTGCTCCAAGGTAGGCCGTGAAAGCCACGGAAAATATTAAGCAGTGCCTTGTGGCTCGCCGCATCCGCGGGCAGGGAGTTTTGGGCTTTGGCAAGATCAGCTTTAATTAGAGTCCACAACTTCGGAAGGTCCATAGAGTGCGTACTGATTATTGTGATTTCTCTGGGCTTTCGCAACGTGCCTGGTAACGCTCTTAGAAGTGAGTTCGAGAACCTAAATGCCACTCGCTTATTTCGCCGTTATGAGTGTGCTCGTTGTAGCTACACATTGCCATGTGCCCTTGAGCTTAATCCAGGTATCGACGAATCGTTCGCGGTTGACGTATGGTTTGCCTTTCTCCGTACCCTTGATTCGGAACACCCCAACGACGACAGCGACATCCCCATAAACCTGGACAGTGCTTTGCTCGGTGACTGCTTGGGATGGCTGATAGTTAGGCGACTTGATACTCGCCAGAAATTCGCTCTTTGACGACACGCTTCCGTCGATATCGACGGATACAAACGTATTTGCCAACAGCATGTCCAGCGCATTGGTGTCTTTTGCTTCCAGGGCGTGATTCCATGCATTTTCAAGCGCCATCACGCGCCCGCCCTCGTCGCTCATGCTCGGTTGTTGTGCCGCCGCCAAGGTAGCAACGAACAGCAGCACGCAGACCGACTGAAATATCTTTCCCATGTTTTTATCTCTTGACAGGCAATCGAAATTCCTAATGCGAATACGTCTAGCGTAGAACAGAAATGCCATCTCGGAACAACTTCCGTGACGAAATTTCCGCCGCTGCACTCCCTGTAATTCAATTTTCGCGAGCGGTTCAATTCTCACAATTAAGGAATCTGGAAGGTAATTTCGTGAACTTCTCAAAGCGAACGGCGCACAACTTAATTAAGTCCAAGTGCCCCCTCGAGAGCAAGCCTGGTCCTTTCGCCGAGCGCAACGCAGTTTGAGAAACCCACGAACCGAGCTTCTATGTCTTAAGCCGTGACATAGCATCGCAAGCGTTAAAAGGAAGCCAATTCTTGATAACGCCGAAACCGGACAATCAAGCGAATTTTACGTTATCGAAAGTTGGGTAATCGCAAACAAAAGATGGGCTCTCGCGGAGCAACTTCAGCCGTCTGGGACCTACGATACCATCAAAAAGGCCCAGGCAACGATAATTACGAAGGTCGCCTTGAGGACAACTAGGCTAGAGTAGCCTGCGGGCCGATCCTTTCTGGTAACCCAGTTTAAGCCCGCCAATTTACCTCAAAACAGTTCATATGCGAGCAGGATCGTCACGCAAATAGCCGCGGCTAATAGTCTAGTGTCTGGTAAAGCATGGAAGCCGTTGCCGCGTGGCACCCTGGATACCGAGGGCCCGAAAACAAAGGTAGGAACTTTCGTTTTTAGTAACAAGTTCTGATCCCACGGAGTTCCGTTGCGAGTGGCGAAGCTGAGCGGCCTGAACGACAAGGACGCGGCGATCGCCGCGCAGTTATTCGGTGAATGTGGCCGAGAACACAAAA
>Ga0307479_10004721_pt1 | contig 12510 bp, 10 predicted proteins | sample atmos_gasesECM4C_FD_203743 | JGI IMG/M metagenome (GOLD analysis project Ga0307479, IMG submission 203743) | Hardwood forest soil microbial communities from Morgan-Monroe State Forest, Indiana, United States - atmos_gasesECM4C_515 | ecosystem: Environmental > Terrestrial > Soil > Temperate...
GCGCGAGCGCTGAACCGGCCGCTGGAAGTGGTGAAGCGCGCGCTCGAGACCATCAAGAAGCTCGATCCGCGGCCCGGCCTGCGTTACAACAAGACCGAACCGCGGCTGGTCGAGCCCGATGTGTACTTCCGCAAGGTGAACGATGAGTGGCAGGCGTTTCTGAATGAAGACGACATGCCGCAGCTGCGGCTGAGTCCCACGTACCGGCGCTTGCTGGTGAAAGATGCCGCGGACCGCGACGTCCGGAACTATGTGAAGGAACGCTTCACCGCCGCCGTCCAATTGATGAAAAATATCGAGCAGCGAAAGCATACGATTCTGCGCGTGTGTCAGTCCATCATCGCGCGCCAGGGCGAATTCCTCGATCACGGGCAGGACGCGCTGAAGCCCATGATGATCAAGGAAGTGGCGGAAGAGGTGGGCGTACACCCTTCGACGGTGAGCCGCGCGGTGGCCAGCAAATATGCGCACACGCCGCAGGGCGTGCTGGAGCTGCGGTCGTTCTTCAGCGAATCCGTGAACGGGCCGGAAGGCAGCGGCATGTCGCTGCTGACGCTCAAGCGCCTGGTCAAGAAAATGATTGACGAGGAAGACGCCACACATCCGCTGACCGACGAACAGATTGCCAAGAAGCTGGATGATGCCGGCATTCACGTCACCCGGCGCACCGTGGCGAAGTACCGCGAAGACATGCGCATCCCCAGCACTCACCAGCGCCGGGAAAAGAGCTGAGCGCGGCCCCCGTGAAGCGGCCATCGCGACACGACGCCCGGCACCTCGTCATCCTCACAGGGCTTTCCGGTTCTGGAAAAAGCACGGTCCTGCACGCCTTTGAGGACATGGGCTTCTACTGCGTGGACAATCTTCCTGTCGAGCTGATCCCCATCTTTGCGGAACTTCATGCGGCGGGCGAAGGAGACTTTGTGCGCGCGGCGCTGCTGGTGGATGCGCGCGAGGGCCAGCAACTCGAAAAGCTTCCCGGGCTGCTGCGGCATCTGCGCAAAGACCATCCCATCACGCTGGTGTTCATCGAAGCGAACGAAGATGCGCTGCTGCGGCGCTATAGCGAGACGCGGCGTCCGCACCCGCTCGGCAAAAACTATTCGGTGCGCGAGAGTTTGTTGCACGAACGCGCGCTGATGGAACCGATCCGCAAACTGGCGGACGTGGTCATTGATTCGACGCAATTTAACGTGCACGAATTGCGGCATTTCGTCACTGCGCGCTTCAAGAATCCGGACAAGCGGCCCATGCTGGTGTCGGTCGTGAGTTTTGGATATCGCTACGGCGTTCCGTCGGATGCCGACCTGGTTTTTGACGTGCGCTTTCTCCCCAATCCCCATTTTGTGCCGCGCTTGCGGCCGTACACGGGCCAGGACCCGAAAGTGCGGCAATATATCCGCTCGTTCCCGCAGACCGGGCAGTTTCTCCGGCGCATCGAGAGTCTCCTGACCTATCTGATTCCGCATTATGTTCGCGAGGGAAAGAGCTACCTGACGATTGCTTTTGGCTGCACCGGCGGAAAGCATCGCTCCGTGATGCTCGCGGAGTCTATGCAGAAAGCGCTGGAAAAGCGGGGGTATTCGACGAAAGTCATCCACCGCGACATTGAGAAGTAGAGCTCGCCACCCGCGCTCCGGGACTCAGCGGGTAGCATTGAGCTCAGTTTTCGGTGTGCGCGTTTATCAAGCAGTGGTTCTCATCCGTTCTCCCGACTACACTCATAACTTATGAAATTCCTACGACGGATCACGGCAAGGTTCTCATCACAACGCAGAAAGGCCGAATCCTCTAATTACCTGTATCAGCTAATCCAGAAGGCGGATGCTCACGTGCGATTGGGAGAGTACGACAAGGCTCGCGCTTCACTCTTGCAGGCGATTGAGTCCAGAGAAAGTGTCAACGATCCAGAGACGATTGGTTATGTTCTCATGCTGTTGGCGTCAACATGGCTTTTGACGGAACAGTATGAGGATGGAATTGCGTTCTTCTCCGGGTACCTCGGCCGCTATCCCGAAGATTCGGCAGCCTATTGCGGACGCGCGGAGGCTCTTTGGTACACGGGGCGACTTCAGGACGCCATTCGTGACTATTCGCGGGCCCTCGAATTGAAGCCGAGCGACATCTTGTCACTTTCTGGTCGAGGCCAAGTCTTGGCTGAGGTCGGTGAGAATGGAAGAGCAGTTGAGGACTTGAATTCCGCGTTGCTGACTCTGAAAGCTGTATCGAAGCCAGATTCCAGTTGGGATAAGTGGTACGAACAGATCGAAGCATTCGTACACAATGGAAGAGGGTTTGCACTCGCTGGTCTTGGTGAAAACGGGCGTGCAATGAACGAGTTTGAAGTGTCTATAAGACTGTGTCCTGAGAATGCTTGGGTCTACCACAACCGGGCGCAAGTTTATGACCGCGCAGGTAACTTGGAGAAGGCGAGCGAAGACTACCAGAAGGCGCTCACAAAAAAGAATCCGGCCTTAACTCCTAATAGAAGAGCGCACGCGCAGACACGTGTTCGTGAGCTATCAAATCGCTAGTGATTTCCTGCCCGGTTCGGGCAGGCATAATCCTGGCTGTGTAGTTACGTGAGCGGAAATTGAGCCGTAACTGCGGCCACGGAAACTTGACACGCCGCGACGCGGCGCTTAGCGTACCAAGTGAGTGACTCAGGGAGTTTTCGGCGTGGCCTCGTTCTTATCACCACAATTGAAGCGGCTGCTCGGGTACATGCGTCCCTACGTAGTCCGGTTGTCGTTGGGCGTGATCCTGCTGGCCTTCGTGGCGATTGCTGAAGGCGGCGTCGCTTTCATGATCAAGCTGGCAGTGGACTTTGTCCTCAATCCGGACGCGACCAGCTCTAGATTGCCGCTGCTCACGATTCCCTGGAGCGGGAAGATAATTTATCTCAACGATTATTTTCCCCCCCGCATTCACAACCTGGCCACCATTTTTTCCATCTCCCTCGTCATTCTCTTTTTTGCCAAAGCCCTTGCGGAATACCTTGGCACTACGCAGATCCAATACTCCGGCCTTTCCGCCGTCACCGATCTTCGCAATCAGGTCTACTCCCGAGTTCTTCGCCAACCCATCGGTTTTTTTCAGCACCATCCTACCGGCCGGCTGATTTCCACGGTCATCAACGACGTCGAGAGAGTTCGCTACGCCCTCAGCGAATGGCTCGCCGATTTGTTTCTCAAGAGTTTTACGTTTGTCATTTTTGTCGCGGTTCTTCTCATTATCAATTGGAAGATGGCGCTTGGTTGCGCGCTGCTGCTGCCGCTGGTCGCGTGGCCCGTCAATAAATTCGGCCGGAAAATCCGGCGTTCGGCGGAAAATAGCCAGACGCGCCTCGCCGACTTGAGCCAGATTCTTCAGGAGACCGTCAGCGGCAATCGCGTCGTAAAAGCCTTCGGCATGGAGAATTTTGAGATTCGCAAGTTTGGCGAAGCCGCCCGCAATCTTCTCCGCGAGAATATGCGCTGGGTGCGCGCCGCTTCCATCACCGGGCCGCTGATGGATCTTCTGGGCGCCGTCGCTATTCCCGTTCTCCTCCTGTATGCGCGCAATCAGATCCGGCATAACCTCATGACCGAGGGCGCGTTTTTTGCATTTTTGTATGCCATGTTCAACGCATACATGCCGATCAAGCGAGCCGGGTACATTTATCAACAGTTGCAGGCGGTGAAGGGCGTGAGCGCGCAGGTATTTGCCTATCTCGATCGCGAGGAAGAAGTACACGATCAGGCGGGGGCGAGCCTGCTGGCGCCGTTTTCGCGTGAGATCGAACTCGCGAGTGTAGGCTTTTCCTACGACGACGATTCTTCCTCGGCGGTTCTGGACGGCATCAACCTGAAGGCGCGCCGCGGCGAAGTGATTGCGCTGGTAGGCTCCAGCGGCGCCGGCAAAACCACGCTGGTGAATTTGCTTCCGCGCTTTTACGAAGCAACTTCCGGCAAGATTCGTATTGACGGCGTGGACACGCGCGGCGTGACGATTCGTTCGCTGCGCGAGCAGATTGCCATGGTCACGCAGGAGAACATTTTGTTCTTCGATACCGTGTGGAATAATATCTGCTACGGCCTGGCGAATGTTCCCAGGGAAAAGGTCATCGCTGCCGCGCAAGCCGCGCTGGCTCACGATTTCATCATGGATTTGCCGCAGGGCTACGACACGCTGATCGGCGAGCGGGGAACGCGGCTCAGCGGCGGACAGCGCCAGCGCATTGCCATCGCGCGCGCCATTCTAAAGGATTCTCCCATTTTGATTCTCGATGAAGCGACTTCCGAGCTCGATGCCGAATCCGAAATGAGCGTACAAAAAGCGCTCGCGAATTTGATGGTGGGCCGCACCACTTTTGTGATTGCCCACCGCCTGGCGACCATCCGCCGTGCGGACCAGATTCTAGTGCTGGAAGACGGGCAGATTCGCGAGCGCGGCACGCATCCGGAACTGATGGCCCGCGGCGGAACTTACGCGCGGCTTCACGACTTGCAGTTTGCCGACGATGACATGGTGACGGCTGCTCCTGCGGCGCAAGATTTGTCGGCCCCGACGGAAACCACATGACCGAAAAAAACGCAGCACAAACGAAGCGCGCCGAATGTCTTTCGATGACCGGGTACGCACAGGCACGCCACGAACAGAATTCGTGGGCGGTGCGCGTGAGCGTCAAGAGCGTGAACCACCGGTTTCTCGATTTGAAATTGCGCATGCCGGAAGGATTTGATCTGTATGAACTGCGGCTGCGGCAGATGGTGCGCGATCACATTCATCGCGGGCACCTCGAGATTCATGTGAATGCGGAACCCGGCAAGGCCGCGCCGCTGCAGTTGAACAAGGAAGTCGCGCACGCGTATTTGCGGGCGGCGGAAGCGTTGCGTGAGGGAACGCAAGCGGCGGCGTCGGTGGACGTCGTCTCGTTGCTGCGACTGCCGGGAGTGCTCTCGGGCCTGGCTGGCGCCGTGCCGGAGAATGAGGTCGAGCAGGAGCAACTAGGCCAAGCGCTGGAGGCGTGCTTGCGCGAAGCGCTGCTGAAGCTGGATGATATGCGGCGCGCGGAAGGCAAGCATCTCGTGGAAGAGTTGCGCGATCGGCTGGCGCGCGTTGGCGGGCAGGTCGAGCAAGTTCGCGGATTGGCGACGACGCTGCGCCCCGCGTTTGCGCGACGCCTGGAAAGCCGGCTGAAGGAATTGCTCGGCGGAGTCGGCATCGAACCCGCGCGGCTCGCGCAAGAGGCGGCGCTGCTTGCGGAACGTAGCGATATCAGTGAAGAATTGGACCGCCTGCGCAGCCACCTCCAGCAATTTGGCAAGCTGCTGGATGGCGCCGGCGAACTGGGGAAGAAACTGGATTTTCTTTTGCAAGAAATGCATCGCGAGGCCAACACCATGCTGTCCAAGACCCCGGGCGTGGAAAGCGAAGCGCTGGCCATCACCGGACTCGCGCTGGAGATCAAAGCGGAGATCGAAAAATTGCGGGAGCAGGTGCAGAACATCGAATGAGCACGGGGACTGCGATTGCGCCGCTGGTGTTGATCGTTTCGGGGCCGTCGGGATCGGGAAAATCGACGCTGGTCCAGAAAATTCTGGAGCTGCCGGGGACGATGCCTTCGATCTCGTGTACTACCCGGGCGCGCCGCGCGACCGAAGCCAGCGGGAAATGCTATGATTTCGTCACGGTAGCGGAATTCGACGCCATGGTCGAGCGCGGCGAATTTCTGGAGTACGCGCGGGTCTTCGGGAAACATTCCTACGGCACGCCGAAAAAGTGGCTAGAGGAATCGCGGAAGAAAGGACTCGATCTGGTGCTAGAGATCGACGTGCAAGGCGCGGCGCAGGTGAAAGAAAAGCTGCCGGAGTCGGTGGCGATTTTCATTTTGCCGCCTTCGCGCGAAGAACTGGAGCGCCGGCTGCGCAGCCGCGGCCAGGATTCCAATGAAGAGATTGCGCGGCGGCTCGCGAAAGCGCGCGATGAAATTGCGCAGTTCGGCAAGTTTTACGATTTTTGTGTTGTCAATGAAGACGTGGAACGGGCCGGCCGGGAGGCGCAGGCGATTGTAACCGCCTTGCGCTGCACCAGCGCGCGGCGGAGGGACCGGGTGGAAAAACTTCTGGCATCGTTTGGGGGGAAAGACTGAAATGACTGTGCTGACAAAAGCTCCGGAGAGCCAGTTTGCTTACGTGGTGCTCGCGGCCAGGCGCGCGCGGCAGCTCATGGCGGGTGCGCCGCCGTTGATCGAGAATCCGAGAACACTGAAGGCCACGCGGATCGCGTGCGAAGAGTTGGAACACAGCTTGCTCGAGTACGATTTCGTCGAGCCGCACTCGATCGACGAAGATAAAGACGGCAACAAGCGCCGGAAGTAGCGCCCGGCGAAAGGCAGGAATGCGAATCACGCTTGGTGTGACCGGCGGTGTGGCGGCCTACAAAGCCGCAGAACTCGTGCGCCGCCTCCAGCAGGAAGGCTTCAGCGTGCAGGTGGTGATGACGCGCGGGGCGCGGGAGTTTGTGACGCCGCTGACGTTTGCGGCCCTTAGCGGGCAGAAAGTTATCACCGACCTTTTCGCTGATTCTTCCGGCGGGGAAGCCAACCTGGAAAGCGCTATCGAACACATCGCCGTCGCGCAGCGCACCGATTTGTTACTTGTGGCGCCGGCTACGGCTGATATCATAGCGAAATTCGCGCGCGGCATCGCCGACGATTTTCTGACCACTTTGTATCTGGCTTCGACGGCGCCGGTTGTCGTGGCTCCGGCAATGAACGTGAACATGTGGAATCACGCGGCCACGCAGGAGAACGTGAAGATGCTGCGGGCCCGCGGCGTGAACGTCGTCAATCCCGCCGAAGGCTACCTAGCTTGCGGGATGACGGGCGCGGGCCGGCTCGCGGGACAAGAGGCCATCGTTGCCGCTGTCCGCGAGGCCTTGAAAGCGCAGCGTGACCTGGACGGAGAGACTGTCCTGATCACTGCCGGGCCGACTTGCGAAGATCTTGATCCCGTTCGCTACATCACCAATCGGTCTTCAGGGAAAATGGGATACGCGGTGGCGGAAGCGGCAGCGCTGCGAGGCGCGAAAGTCATTCTCGTGAGCGGCCCCACGAATCTGGAAGCACCCGCGGGCGTGGAACGCATCGACGTGCGGACGGCGAGAGACATGCATCACGCCGTGGTGGACCATATTGCTGGCGCTTCCATCGCCATTTTTGCCGCCGCAGTGGCGGACTATCGGCCCACTGAACAACACGCGGAGAAGATCAAAAAGGACAATGCGCCGCTGACCGTCTCGTTCGAACCGACCACGGACATTCTCGCGGAAGTTACGAAAAACAAGGGCCAGAAGATTATCGTGGGTTTCGCCGCCGAAACGGATCACGTTGCGGAAAACGCCCGAAAAAAACTTTCCGCAAAAAACGCCGACCTGATCGTTGCCAACGACGTCACCGCTGAGGGTGCGGGGTTCGATCAAGACACCAACATCGTCACACTGTTCTCTTCGGATGGGCGCGACCTCGCGCTCCCGAAAATGAGCAAGAGCGAAGTGGCCCAGCGGATTTTGGACGAAGTTCTGCGTCTGCGCACTGTCTTACTCGGAACGACGGCCGCGAAGCGCTCCGGCGTCTGATTCCCATGGCCGCGCGCATCTCTGAGCCACTCCAGAAAAAAATAACGGAACGTCTGAGTTTCTACGAAGACATAGGAACCCGTTTGTTCTACCGTGACCGCGGAGCCCAAGTTCCCTATTGTTCCGAATACGCCACGGAAGCGTCCAATGTTGCAATTGATTCGAATATGAGTTCTCGAGAGGAAATGACTTTGCCGAAGCCTGCCAGCAAACCCGAATTGTCGAAGATCGCGCCTCTCATACCGCCGGCTCCTCCAAAAATCTCGCCGTTGCCAATGCCGGCGCCCGCGGGACCCTCACTGTTCGAATCGCTGGACAAAATCGTCGGCGACACGCTGTTCAAAGTGCGCGAGGACCTTGGCGAATGCACGCGTTGCAAACTTCACAGCACGCGGCACAAAATTGTTTTTGGCGATGGCAATCCCAAGGCCGAGCTCGTTTTCGTCGGCGAAGGCCCGGGTGCCGATGAAGACGCGCAAGGACTGCCCTTCGTCGGCCGCGCCGGAAAATTGCTCACTCAGATGATCGAAGCCATGGGCTTACAGCGCAAAGACGTTTACATCTGCAACGTCGTGAAGTGCCGCCCGCCCGAGAATCGTCAGCCGGAAGAAGATGAAGTCAACACCTGCTCGCCATTTCTTTTGCGCCAAATCGATGTCATTGCTCCCAAGGTGATCGTCTGCCTCGGCGCTGTCGCTGCAAAAACATTGCTGAAGACTAACCGCGGCATTTCGCATTTTCGCGGCGAGTGGCTGGAATTCCGCGGAAGAAAATTGCTGGCGACGTATCACCCCGCCTATTTGCTGCGCAATCCGCCCGCCAAGAGCGAAGTCTGGAAGGACCTTCAGAAAGTGATGGCCGTCCTCGGCCTCGAAGTGAAGAAGGGCAAGCCTTCATCGTAGTCTATTGAACTCTGGAGCCACCGGCTTCTCGTTCGCCTTACGGTCCCTCATGAGTGTGGCCAGAACTCCCACGCCGACGCAGCCTAAGCTATAATCCCGCGGCAATGCCCCTCACTTCTGGCACTCGTCTTGGCCCCTACGAAATCCTCGCGCCGCTCGGCGCGGGCGGGATGGGCGAGGTGTATCGCGCGCGGGACACGCGGCTGGAGCGCACCGTCGCGATCAAGATTCTGCCCGCGCAGTTTTCCGCGGATCCCGTACGCAAGCAGCGCTTCGAACGTGAAGCGAAGACCATTTCCAGTCTGAATCACCCGCACATTTGCACCTTGCACGACGTAGGCTCACAGGACGGCGTCGACTACCTGGTGATGGAGTGCGTGGAAGGAGAGACGCTCGCCAAGCGGCTCGAAAAAGGGCCGCTGCCACTCGAGCAAGTGCTGAAGTACGGTGCGCAGATCGCTGATGCGCTGGACAAGGCGCATCGCAGCGGTGTGGTGCACAGAGATCTGAAACCCGGAAACATCATGCTGACGGCAGCGGGCGCAAAACTACTCGATTTCGGCCTCGCAAAACCGGCCTCGCCGCTCACCAGTGTGGCCACGCTGACGGCAGCGGTAACGCAAACCTCGCCCATGACGGAACAGGGAGCTATCGTCGGGACATTTCAGTACATGTCGCCGGAGCAGGTGGAGGCGAAGGAATTGGATGGGCGCAGCGACATTTTCTCGTCAGGAGCGGTGCTGTACGAGATGGTGACGGGCCAGAGGGCGTTTCCGGGGAAGAGTCAACTGAGCGTGGCCTCGGCCATTCTCGAGAAAGAACCCGCTCCAATTAGCACAATCAAGCCGATGACTCCGCCCGCGCTCGATCACGCCATCCGCCGCTGCCTGACAAAGGAGCCGGAACGACGCTGGCAGAGTGCGGCTGACCTAGCGGGCGAATTGCAGTGGATCGCCGAGGCTGGCTCGCAGGCTATGCTGGAGCCGTCTGGCGCAGCGAAAGGCATCCGTGCGCAGGGACGGCGGCTGCTAATCTTCAGCATGGGTGCATTGCTATTCGGCGTGCTAATCGCGAGTCTCGTCTTTTGGGGGCTGAAACCTCTGCCCCAGCCACGGCCCGTCAGCCGCACAGTGATCACGCTGCCACCCGGTCAGCGGCTTGCTGGATTGGACCAGCCAGCCCTGGCGCTTTCACACGACGGAACACAACTCGCCTATGTTGCCATCCAAGGCGGCACGCAGCAGCTCTATGTGCGGGCTATGGACAGCTTGGAGGCGACACCTATCCCCGGCACGGAAGGAGCTGTTAATCCTTTCTTTTCACCCGATGGCCAATGGCTAGGTTTTTTTGCGGGCAAAAAGCTCAAGAAGGTTTCGGTGAGTGGAGGAGTGGCGCTGACTCTCGGTGAGGCCAACGGCCCTCGCGGGGCCAGTTGGGATAGCCAAGGGATGATTGCATTCGCACCTACCGGAGTCTCGCTTCTCCAGAAAGTGCCGGATGCCGGAGGCACGCCACAACCGCTAAGTCGTTTTGAGAAAGGGGAGGCCAGCCACCGGTGGCCAGAATTCTTGCCCGACGGGAAAGCGCTGCTCTTTGATGCCATGACAAGTACGTTCAATTGGACCAAAGCGCAGCTCGTCGTCGAGTCAGTCGGGACGGGCGAACGGCAGAACTTAATCCAGGGGGGATGGCAACCTCGCTACGCGTCCTCGGGCCATCTGATTTATGCACAAAGGGGGGGGCTGATGGCCGTGCCGTTCGACCTCCAGCGACTCGCTCTTACAGGAACGGCGGTTCCCGTGGTGGAAGGTGTCCGGCAATCCACAACGACAGGAGCTGTGCAATACAGTTTTTCCGCCACGGGGTCACTAGCCTATGTTCCGGGGACCGTTCAGTCGGCTCAACTGAAGCTTGTGTGGGTAACTCGCAATGGGACAGAGCAGCCCGTAACCGCCCCAGCGCGCGGCTACGTATTCCCGCGGCTTTCTCCCGACGGTCGACGCATAGCTGTAGGAATCATAGACCAGGAGACTCAAGTCTGGCTATACGATCTCTCGCGGGAGACCATGACCCGGTTTACGTTTGAAGGAAACGTGAACCTTAGCGCGCTTTGGACACCGGACGGCAGGCGGATAACTTTTCAATCAGACAAAGAAGGTCCGCAGAACGTTTACTGGCAGCGGGCCGATGGCAGTGGTGGACTGGAGAGGTTAACAACCAGCGATTACACCAGTGTTCCGTCCTCCTGCTCCCCGGATGGGCAATTGTTGGCCTTTGTCCAAATCGATCCTGCCACTGGATTTGACATTTGGGTACTCCGTCTCACCGACCGCAAGGCGCAGCCTTTCCTCCGAACCCCGTACAACGAAACTTCGCCACGGTTTTCCCCCGACGGGCGTTGGCTGGCTTATATCTCGAATGAATCCGGCCGCTACGAAGTCTACGTGCAGCCCTATCCGGGCCCTGGCGGCAAGTGGCAAATTTCGACGGAAGGTGGCACGGAACCTGCCTGGAACCCGAACGGGCGAGAGCTGTTCTATCGCAGCGGCGACAAGATGATGGCCGTGGACATCGCCACGCAGCCGGGTTTCACTGTGGGCAAGCCCCACGTCCTCTTTTCAGGACCGTACGAGCCGACCCCAGCTACATTTTCTAACTACGACGTGTCTCCCGACGGCCAGCGATTCCTGATGCTTAAGCCCAGCGAGACTGAGCAGGCCCCGGCGCAAATTAATGTCGTGCTGAACTGGTTTGAAGAGCTGAAACGCCGCGTCCCCACAGAGAAGAAATGAAGAAGCGACTTCAATAGACAAACCTCGCTCCCGTCCAGCAAGAACTTGACTCCCGTCAAAGTCTGTCCCTTTCTCAGTGGAGATTTGTCTGGCAAGAGTCACTGCGGTATTTCGTCCGCTGACACTCCTTGATGACACAATACCCCGCATGGGAATTCTGCTGGGTTTGCTGACGGCGCTCACCTGGGGTGGCGCGGATTTTGTGGCGCGATTCGCAACGCACCGCATGGGCACTCTGCGCACCATGCTCTACATGCAGTTCATCGGTTTCATTCTTCTCACCATTCTGTTGCCCTGGCTTGGCGGCTGGGGCCACCTCGCCGATGGTTCCGGTTTGCAGCCGTGGGCTTGGGGATTCGTTGCAGGCTTTTTCAACGCGTTTTCCTGTCTTGCGCTGTACCGCGCGTTTGAAATCGGCAAAATGTCCGTAGTCGCGCCGATCTCGGCAAGCTATCCCGCGCTAACGCTGCTGATTTCCCGGCTGAGCGGCGAACGCCTGTCGTCCGCGCGCGTAGCGGGAATCGTGATCATTTTGTTCGGCGTTGTGATTGTCGCTGGTGGGGAGCATGCGCCGGACGACATAGAAGGACAGCCAGTGCAAAAAAACCGTCGTGGGATCGGTTGGGCAGCCGTCGCTTCGATTGGATTTGGTTTGCTCTTCTGGCTGCTGGGGATTCGTATCATCCCGCGCGTCGGCGCGATTCAGACCGTATGGATGATCCGTTTGACCAGCACTATTCTAACCGCGGCTGTCATTCTTTTTGCCAAGCAGCCAATCCGTCTGCCCCGCGGCAAAGTGCGCTGGATGTCCTTGGGTATGGGCGTGTTTGATACGTTGGCCTTTGTTCTCAGTAATCGCGGCATGCAAATGGAGCAGGTCGCGGTGATCAGCGTACTCGGCTCTCTTTATGGAGCTGTCACCGTGGGCCTCGCGTCCATCTTTTTGCGCGAACATGTTTCTCGATGGCAATGGGCCGGTATCGTGACCATCTTTGCCGGAATCTTCCTGATCAGTCGATAGCGTAACTTTCCAATCTATTGTTTCGAATCGCGCTTTTCTGTGACTTTTCCTCCTGCTGGTACACTACACACGGTATGAGCTCTCCTTTTTGCAATGTCGCGCTGCCTGTTCCGTTGCGCACTGCGTTTACGTACGCGGTGCCCGAGGCTTTGCGGGATTCCCTGCAGCCGGGCAG
>Ga0307479_10004722_pt1 | contig 12509 bp, 12 predicted proteins | sample atmos_gasesECM4C_FD_203743 | JGI IMG/M metagenome (GOLD analysis project Ga0307479, IMG submission 203743) | Hardwood forest soil microbial communities from Morgan-Monroe State Forest, Indiana, United States - atmos_gasesECM4C_515 | ecosystem: Environmental > Terrestrial > Soil > Temperate...
CGGCGGCCGGCTGATCGTGCCGCTGGGACCTGAGGGCGAGCAGGAGCTCGTCCGCTTCACTCGCCGCGAGCAGCGGATCGAGCGCGAGTCGCTCGGTGCCGTTGCCTTCGTGCCGCTCCTCGGCGGCACCGCCTGAGGCTGGACAGAGTCTGATTCGGTCCGAGCCCGAGGGCGAAGCGCGCGGAAGCCTCCGCTAGAATCAATTGAGATATTTCTTATAACTAATTGTTTATAATTATCTAAATTTTGTCGATTTGGGCTGCGAAAGACAGCCCGCAGACGAATTTCCCCCGTGAAACACGCCGCCCGGGCGCCGTGGACGGGCACGTCGCGGAGGAAAAGTCCTTGCACGTCAAGGAGCTTGCGCCGGTATCTGCGACGTGTTTACATGCACGCCCTGTCTCTCGATGACGACAGATCAAACCGGGGAGGGCCATCAGCAGAAGGCACAGGGAGGAGGGAGTCGCAAACAACAGCAATAATTTCCCGAGAACAACAAGAACAGTGCAATTGTTCGAGTCTGTCAGCTTCGAATGATTGTTTGGTTGGTTGAGCCTCCCCCTGTGTCTTCTGCCGATCGTCTTCCCATCAACGCAGAAAGAGTCCTGCGGCCACGCGCCGCTCCTCCTGCACCAGCACGTTGAACGTCCGGCACGCGGCGCCGAGCTGCATCACCTCGAGGCCGACGCCCCGTGAGCTGAGCAGCGCCCGAATCTCACCCGAGGCGAACTGCTGCGTCGGGCCGCTGCCGATCACCACGAGCTCGGGGGTCAGGGCGAGGAGCGCCCCGAGGTGCGCGGCTTCGAGCTCGGCGAAGCTCTGCGGCTCCCACTGCGTGATCAGCGTGTCGGCGGTGACGATGCAGCTGCCGCGCACGGTGTGCGCCCCGATACGCAGCTCGCTGTCCGAATAGCCACGGATCAGATTGGCAGGCACGCCGGATTCGAGAGTGAACTTCACGGGCGGTACGATAACGCCCGTGCACGAAGCGGTGATAGTCATCCCCGACCTTTATCTTCCGTCAGAAGGGCTTCCCGGCGAGCCGGCCGCGGAACCGGGCGCGCTCGCCGGGCTCGAGCATGCCGGGCGCTTCGGCGAGCGTCAGCAGCTCGCAGCTGGCTGGCGCGAGTGGCTCGCGCGCTGGCTCGGCCGCGGGGATCTCGCCGGCGTGTCGGTGGCGGCCGTCGCCGCCGCGGCGCCGGTGAGCACCGCCGGGGAGGATTCACGACCTGCGGCCGCTGCCGCCGGCGGCGATGCCGCCACACGCTGGATCGCGACGCCGGTCGAGCTGGTCGCGGGGCTGACGCGCGTGCATCTCGAGCGGCGTGGACTCCTGCGACTCACACCGGCAGAGCAGGCGATGCTCGCCGACGCGTTTCATCGAACCTTCAGTGGCTCGGGCTTCACGCTCCAACCCCTGAGCGATGGCCAATTCCTGGCGATCACACCGGGAATCGCCGCAGTCGCCACCACGGAGCCGGCGCGCTGCGCCGGGGGACTCTTCGTGGTGCCGCAGGGTGCCGCCGCGGCACCGCTCCTCAGGCTCATCACCGAGATCGAGATGTGGCTGCATGGAGCTGCACTGAATGAGGCGCGCGCCGCGCGCGGGGCCGCGCGGGTGACGGCGCTGTGGCTGTGGGGCGCGGCGGGGGCGGCGCTTCCCGCCCCTGGCTCGCCGCGTGGCGTCAGCGGCGGTGACCCCCCGGGCGCGACGGCCGCCTTTGGCTCGGACGCTTTTGTCTCGGGTCTGCTCGCTCTCGATGGGCGCGCGCTGCAGGGGCTCCCGGACCGGACTGAGAAGCTGTTCGCGGACCCTGCGACCGAGCGCACCGTGATCGTGGCGGAGCTGGCCGGGGAGCTCCCCGGGGAGGGAGCGTGGAGTCTGACCGCCGCGGCGGCCGGACTCGATCGGCGCCTGATCCAGCCGGCGCTCGCGGCGCTCCGGGACGGCTCGCTCGGCCGCCTCACGCTCATCGCGAACGACACGCGCATCGCCCTCGGCCGGCTGAGCGGCATGAAGCGCTGGCGGCGACCGCGGGCGGGACTCGCGGCGTTCGCCTGGACGATGCCCGGCTCATGAGGCTCACGGTGGTCCGGCGCGCGCCGCCGGCGGAGGTGCAACTGGCCGCGGGCCTCAATCCCGTGCTGGCACGCGCCTACGCCACGCGCGGGGTGCGAACGGCCGCCGACCTCGACACCTCGCTCGCGAGGCTGCTGCCGGTCGGCACGCTCGAGAGCATTCCCGCGGCGGTGGAGCTGCTCATCGCTCACCGCACCGGCGGCCGCGTGCTGGTCATCGGCGATTTCGACGCCGACGGCGCGACCGCCAGCGCGCTCGTGGTGCGCGCGCTGCGGAGCCTCGGTTTCTCCGCCGTGGATTTCCTGGTACCGAACCGCTTCGAGTTCGGCTACGGGCTCACGCCCGAGATCGTGGCACTGGCCGCGCAGCGCTCGCCGACGCTCATCGTCACGGTCGACAACGGCGTCTCGAGCCACGCCGGAGTCGCCGCCGCGCGCACCCGCGGGATCGACGTGCTGATCACCGACCATCACCTGCCGGGGGCGGAGCTCCCCGACGCCAACGTCATCGTGAATCCCAACCTCGCCGGCAGTCGCTTCGGCAGCCGCGCGCTCGCCGGGGTCGGCGTCGCCTTTTACATCCTCGCCGCCCTCGAGCGGCGCCTCGCCCAGGCGGAGCCGGGCGTGGCGCGCACACCGGTGGTGGCGCAGCTGCTCGACCTGGTCGCGCTCGGCACGGTGGCCGATGTGGTGCCGCTCGATGCCAACAACCGCGTGCTGGTGGCGCAGGGGCTGAAGCGTATCCGCGCCGGACGCTGCGTCGAGGGGATCAAGGCGCTGCTCGCGATCGCCGCGCGCGGCGCCGCCGACCTCACCGCCGCCGATCTCGCCTTCGGCGTGGCGCCGCGCCTGAACGCCGCCGGCCGTATCGACGACATGAGCGTAGGCATCCAATGCCTGCTCACCGACGATCCCGCCGTCGCGCAGCAGCTGGCCGTGCGGCTCGATGAGCTCAACGAGGAGCGCCGTGCGATCGAGGCGCGCATGCGGCAGGAGGCGCTCGCCGCGGTGCGCCGCCTGGCCGAGCCCGGCCCCGGCGCAATTGAGCGCAGCGGTGTCTGCCTCTTCGACGAGAGCTGGCACCAGGGAGTCGTCGGGCTGGTCGCGAGCCGAGTCAAGGAGCGCGTACGGCGCCCGGTGATCGCCTTCGCCACGGCGGATCCCGCGACGCTGCGCGGCTCGGCGCGCTCGATAGCGGGCGTGCACATCCGCGACGTGCTCGACGCCGTGGCCACGCGCCACCCGGGGCTCATCAGCCGCTTTGGCGGGCACGCCATGGCGGCGGGGCTGACGCTCGCGCGCGCGCGGCTCGATGAGTTCGCGCGCGCCTTCGATGAGGAAGTGGCGCGCTGGACGGGCGGGCGCACCGGGGCGGATGCCGTGGAGACCGACGGCGAGCTGAGCGTCGCCGAGATCGCCCTCGACACCGCCGAGGCGCTGCGCGCCGGGGGACCGTGGGGCCAGGCCTTTCCCGAGCCCTGCTTCGACGGCGTGTTCAGCGTGAGGAGCGCGCGCGTCATCGGCGAGCGGCACGTGAAGATGTGGGTGGAGCCCGAGGGCAGCGGCCGCTCCTTCGATGCCGTGGTCTTCAATCACTTCGAGGAAGGCGCCACCGGCGTGCTGCCCGAGGGCCCGGTCCGCATGGTCTACCGCCTGGACGTCAACGAATATCAGGGCGAGCGGCGGCTGCAGCTGCTGGTCGATCATCTGCTGCCCGTTGCTCGCTGAACCGGCCGCGGCAGTGTTAGCATCCAAAGGCAGCACACCCGCAGGACGACCATGGAAGTCAATCAACTCAAGCGTCATCTCAAGGATCTCGGCGAGCGCATCGGCTCGCTACGGGGGTTTCTTTGAGTACGACCGCAAGCTCGAGCGCCTCGAGGAGGTCGGACGCGAGCTGGAGGATCCGGCGGTGTGGTCCGACCCGGCACGCGCCCAGGAGCTCGGGCGCGAGCGCGCCCGGCTGACGAGCGACACCGGCGAGATCGACCGCACCAGCTTACGGATCAGCGAGGCCGCGGAGCTTCTCGCGCTCGCCGAGGCCGAGGGCGACGAGGGCGCCGCGCAGGACATCGAGCGCGACGCCGAGCGCCTCGAGACCGAGGTGCGACACCTCGAGCTGAAGCGCATGTTCCGGGGCGAGATGGATTCTCACAACGCGTTTCTCGACATCCAGGCGGGGGCGGGCGGTACCGAGGCGCAGGACTGGGCGCAGATGCTGCTGCGCATGTACCTGCGCTGGGGCGCGGCGCGCGGCTTCCGCTGCGAGGTGATCGACACGAGCCCGGGCGAGGTGGCCGGCATCAAGAGCGCGAGCGTCGAGATGCAGGGCGAGTACGCCTATGGCTGGCTGCGCACCGAGACCGGCGTGCACCGCCTGGTGCGCAAGTCACCCTTCGATTCCGGCAACCGCCGCCACACCTCGTTTGCCTCGGTGTTCGTCTCGCCCGAGGTGGACGACGACATCGAGATCGAGATAAATCCGGCGGACCTGAAGACCGACGTATACCGTTCCTCGGGAGCCGGCGGCCAGCACGTCAACAAGACCGAATCGGCCGTGCGCATCACCCACCTGCCGACCGGAATCGTGGCCGCCTGCCAGAACGAGCGCAGCCAGCACAAGAACCGCTCCACCGCGATGAAGATGCTGAAAGCCAAGCTCTACGAGCTCGAGGTCAACAAGCGCAACGCCGCCGCGCGGGTGCTGGAGGACTCGAAGTCCGACGTCAGCTGGGGCAACCAGATCCGCTCCTACGTGCTCGACCAGTCGCGCATCAAGGATCTGCGCACGGGCGTCGAGGTCGGCAACACCACGGCGGTGCTCGACGGGGATCTCGATCAGTTCATGGAGGCCTCGCTCAAAGCGGGTGTTTGAGAAGACATGAAGAACACGGACAACACCGGCTCCGGGCCCGACTCCGGCGGCAGCAACGACGGCGGTGACGAGAACAAGCTGATCGCCGAGCGGCGCGCCAAGCTCGCCGAGCTGCGGCGCGCGGCCGGCGCCGGCGGCGCCTTTCCCAACAACTTCCGCCGCGACGCGCTCGCCGGCGAGCTGCAGGCCGCCTACGGCGAGAAGAGCGGCGAGTGGCTCGAGGCCAATCCGACCCACGTGCAGGTCGGTGGCCGCCTGATGTTCAAGCGCGTCATGGGCAAGGCGAGCTTCGCCAAGATCGCCGACCGCACCGGACAGATTCAGCTCTACCTGCAGCAGGAGGCGCTCGGCCCGGCCTACGAGGCCTTCAAGGGCTGGGACGTGGGCGACATCATCGGCGGCGCGGGGCTGCTGTTCCGCACCCGCACCGGCGAGCTGTCGGTGCGCGCCGACCAGCTGCGCCTGCTGGTGAAGTCGTTGCGGCCGCTGCCCGACAAGTGGCACGGCCTCGCCGACACCGAAACGCGCTACCGCCGCCGCTACGTCGATCTCATCATGAGCGAGACGAGCCGCGAGGTGTTCCGCACGCGGGCGCGCATCGTGCGATACCTCCGCGACTTTCTCGACGCACTCGGTTTTCTCGAGGTCGAGACGCCAATGATGCAGCCGATCCCGGGCGGCGCCGCGGCGCGCCCGTTCCGCACCCACCACAACGCGCTCGACCTCGACATGTACCTGCGGATCGCGCCGGAGCTGTACCTCAAGCGCCTGATCGTCGGCGGCCTCGATCGCGTCTACGAGATCAACCGCAACTTCCGCAACGAGGGACTCTCGACCCAGCACAACCCGGAATTCACCATGCTCGAGCTGTACCTCGCCTGGGCCGACTACGACGACATCATGGACTGGGTCGAGAAGGCGACGCGCGGGCTTGCAGATACGCTGAACGGCAGCCCGCAGCTCACTTACCAGGGCCGCGCCTACGACCTGTCGCGGCCGTTCCGCCGCGTGACGGTCGAGCAGGCGATCATCGAGAACAATCCCGGCATCGATCCCCTGTCGCTGCGCGATCCGACCTACCTGCGCAAGCGCTGCGATGCGCTCGGCATCGGCTACACCCGCGACGACGGCCCCGGGAAGCTGCAGATCGAGCTGTTCGAGAAGACCGCGGAGGCGAGGCTCCTCGATCCCACCTTCGTCTATGCCTATCCGGTGGAGGTTTCGCCGCTGTCACGCCCCAATGACGCCGATCCCTTCATCGCCGACCGCTTCGAGTTCTTCATCGCCGGGCGCGAGATCGCCAACGGCTTCTCCGAGCTCAACGATCCGGAGGATCAGGCGGCGCGCTTCCGGGCCCAGGCGGCCCGCAAGGAGAAGGGCGACGAGGAGGCGATGTTCTACGACGCCGATTACGTACGCGCGCTGGAATACGGCATGCCGCCGACCGCCGGCCTCGGGGTCGGCATCGACCGGCTCGTCATGTTCTTCACCGACTCGCCCTCGATCCGCGACGTGATCCTGTTTCCGCACATGCGGCCGGAGGCCTAGGGAATCGGCACCGTGAAATTGCCGTCGGCACTCTGCGGCAGTCCGTCGCCGATCGAGTAGTAGTCGCCCTTGTCGGCGACGTGGATGTGACAGGCGCTCGAGAGGCCCGTGGCGCCGTCGAGCGTGCCGGCGGCGATCGAGATGTAGTCGCGGCCGTTGGCCTGCCAGAAGAGCGTCGAGCCGCAACGGCCGCAGAAGCCGCGCCGTGCCGCATCCGAGGACGCGTACCAGCGCAGCTCCGCCTCGCTCGTCAGGCGAAAATCGCGGTGCCGCGCCGCGGTCGCAGCCATGAAATGGCCGGTGCTGCGCCGGCACTGCGTGCAGTGGCACAGCACCACGGGCCGGAGCCGGCCCGCGATTTGATAACGGACCGCGCCGCACAGGCACCCGCCGGTGTGAGTGTCGGTCTTCGAGGCTCTCGCGGCGATCGTGCTCATGGCTTACTCGGGCAGCTCGTAGGGCAGGGGCTGTTGCGTGGCGTCGAGGCGCGGAGCATTTCCGGGCGCCGCCGTCTCCCCGGTGGGCGGCCCGGCGCCCGGGAGCGGCGCCACGGCCAGAAACTCGCAGCCGCCTTCGCGCCCGCGAGCGGCGTCGACGACGCGGAACGTGCGTCCGTCGGCGAGCTCGCCGGCGTCGCCGGGCTTCAGTGGCGGCGGCCCATTCGAGCGAAAGCGCTGCAGCCGGCGTTTGACACGCCCGCGATAGTGAGCGCGCGCGATGACCTCCTGGCCCGTGTAGCAGCCCTTGTCGAAGGCGATCGCGCCGAGCACGTCGAGGTTCAGCATCTGGGCGACGAATTCTCCCGAGGTCGCCGCGTACACCTGCGGCTCGCCGTTCTCGATCGCGAGACGCTGCCACAGCTCAGGCAGCGCGCGTGCGCAGTGCGCGAAGGAGGGCTCGCCGTCCGCACCGGCGGCCGGTGAGACGATGAGCCAGCGCACCGGCCGCTCGCCGACGTTGAGCGCGAACGAAGCTCCGAGCCGCGCGATCCCGCCGGCGGCGCGCGGCAGGCGCGCCGCAAAGGGCGGAGCGAGCGGCGCGATGCCCGGGGCGGCGACCGGCACCGGCTCCGGCGCGCCGGGGCCGACGAGCCCCTCGATGCGCCAGGCGTCCGATTCGTCCGCGAGCTCGACCTTCGAGCGCAGGATGACGGCGCTGAGCCGACTCACGACCGGTTTCATGAGCTCGCGCGGCACAATGGCGAGCACTTCGCCCGGCGCGCACTCGAAGACCCGCAGCAGCGCCAGCACACGGCCCTGTGGGTTGTGATAACCGGCGAGCAGCGAGCGCCCATTGCCGAGCGTTCTGACGTCGTTGGAAAGCTGTCCCTGCAGGAATGCAACGACGTCGCGCCCGCGCGCGCGCAGGGCGCCGAGAGACTCGAGCGGCGACAGATTCCATTGCGCGTACATGGTTGAGCGTTGTTTTTCCTTGGCTTTCCGTGGCCGTGATGCGTGAATTCTGTCAGACTAAATATGTATGTCGATGTCGCAACTCAAGAGGCCGGGTCGGCCCCTGTTCACCCCTTCCGTTCCTCCCCCACCCTCCGATCCCGCCGTCCCGGGTGAGGCTCCCGGGCGCACGCCCGCGGCGGCACGCCCGCGCGAGGTCGGCGGCGCGCCCGGGCCTGAGCCGACGCGCTTCGGCGACTGGGAGAAGAACGGCCGCTGCATCGATTTTTGACCCATGCCTGTCAGGCCCTTATCGCCTCACCTTTCGGTGTACAAGCTCAGGTACACCATGCTCACGTCCGGCCTCAACCGTATCACCGGCATGGGGCTCTCGGTGGGGCTCGTGCTGCTCGTGTACTGGCTGGTCGCGGTGGCGGGCGGCGCGCAGAGCCACGCGCGCGCCGCGCGGGTACTGTCGCACCCGCTGATGAAACTGGTCTATGCCGGCTTCATCGTCGCGGCCTGCTATCACCTCGTCGCCGGCATTCGCCACCTCGTCTGGGACACCGGGCGCGGGCTCGAGCGCACGCAGTCAGAGCGCAGCGCCTGGGTGGTCGCGGTCGTCAGCATCGTGCTGATGCTGCTGGTCGGTTACGGCGCGTGGCTCGCGATGACACGCACGCCATGAGTCTGCGTACTCCCATGCGGCGGGTGCTCGGCGCCGGCTCGGCCAGGGGCGGCGTGCATCACTGGTGGGTGCAGCGGCTCACCGCCGTGGCGCTCGTACCCCTCTCGGTGTGGTTCGCGGTGTCGCTGCTCGCGCTGCCGTCGCTCGATCATGCCACGGTCGCCGCCTGGATGCGGCAGAGCTCGACGGCGCTGCTCCTCATTCTTCTGGTGCTGGTCGCGGCCTGGCACTCGCGGCTCGGCCTCGAGGTCGTGGTGGAGGACTACGTCCAGGGGCCGGGCGCGCGCACCGTGACGCTGGTGGTCGTCAACTTCGTGCACGTGTTGCTCGCGGCGGCCGGCGTGCTGGCGGTGCTCAGAGTGGCGCTCGGGGGCGGGGCGTGAGCGCCTCGCAGTTCGTCGACCACACCTACGACGTCGTGGTGGTCGGCGCCGGCGGCGCGGGCCTGCGCGCCACGCTCGGACTCGCCGAGAGCGGCCTGTCGACCGCCTGCATCACCAAGCTCTTCCCGACGCGCAGCCACACGGTCGCCGCCCAGGGCGGCATCTCGGCCGCGCTCGGCAACATGGGCGAAGACGACTGGCGCTGGCACATGTACGACACGGTCAAGGGCTCCGACTGGCTCGGCGACCAGGACGCGATCGAGCTCATGTGCAAGGAGGCGCCGGCGGCGGTGATCGAGCTCGAGCACTACGGCGTCCCGTTCTCGCGCACCGAGACCGGCCGTATCTACCAGCGGCCGTTCGGCGGCATGACCACGCACTTCGGCAAGGGCATCGCACAGCGCACCTGCGCCGCCGCCGACCGCACCGGCCATGCGATGCTGCACACGCTCTACCAGCAGTCGATCCGCCACGCCGCGACCTTCTTCGTCGAGTACTTCGCCATCGACCTCCTCATGCAGGACGGCGCCTGCCGCGGCGTGGTGGCGCTCGATCTCGCGGACGGCACGCTGCATCGCTTCCGATCCCACGTGACCATCCTCGCCACCGGCGGCTACGGCCGCACCTACTTCTCGTGCACCTCGGCCCACTCCTGCACCGGAGACGGCAACGCGATGGTGCTGCGCGCCGGGCTGCCGCTGCAGGACATGGAGTTCGTCCAGTTCCATCCCACCGGCATCTACGGCGCCGGCTGCCTGATCACCGAAGGCGCCCGTGGCGAGGGCGGCTACCTCACCAACTCGAAGGGCGAGCGCTTCATGGGGCGCTACGCGCCCAACGCCAAGGATCTCGCCTCGCGCGACGTCGTCAGCCGCGCGATGACCGTCGAGATCCGCGAGGGCCGCGGCGCCGGCCCGGAGCACGACTACATCGAGCTGCACCTCGAGCACCTCGGGGCGGACGTGATCCAGGAGCGGCTGCCCGGCATCGCGGAGACGGCGCGCATCTTTGCCGGCGTCGACGTGACGCGCGGGCCGATCCCGGTGCAGCCCACCGTGCACTACAACATGGGCGGCATCCCCACGAACCATCGCGGCGAGGTGGTGTGCCCGAAGGGCGGCGATCCCGACAGCGTGGTTCCGGGCCTGATGGCGGTGGGCGAGGCCGCGTGCGTCTCGGTGCACGGCGCCAACCGACTCGGCTCAAATTCGCTCCTCGACCTGGTGGTGTTCGGCCGCGAGGCGGCCCGCCGCTGCGGCGAGACCGTCGACCGCGGCAGCTCGCACCGGCCGCTCGCGGCGGATGCCGGAGAGGCGGCCGTGGCGCGCCTCGAGCGCTGGCGCGCGGCGAACGGCTCGCGCGGCACGGCGGCGATCCGCGTCGAGATGCAGAAGACCATGCAGCTCGATGCCGCGGTGTTTCGCACCGGCGAGACCCTGGCGAAAGGCATCGAGCGAATCCGCCAGACCTTCGAATCCCTGGCCGACGTGCGCATCAGCGACCGCTCGCTCATCTGGAACACCGATCTCATCGAGACGCTCGAGCTCGAGAACCTGCTGCTGCAGTCGACCGCCACGATTCATTCGGCGGCCAACCGCACCGAGAGCCGCGGCGCCCATGCCCGCGAGGACTTCCCGCAGCGTGACGACCGGGACTGGTTGAAGCACACGCTCATCTGGGTCGACGGGCCGGGGCGCGTGCGCTTCGACTATCGCCCGGTACACCTCAACACACTCACCGGGGAGGTGGAGTCGATCCCGCCCCGGGCGCGCACCTACTGAAGGATCGCCATGGTCCAGTTCCGGCTGCCCGTCAACTCCCGCCCGGTGCCGGGCGTCACTCACCGGGCCGCAGCGCCGGGCGGCGAGCTGCGCACCTTCCGCATCTACCGCTTCGACCCCGACCGGGGCGGCAATCCGCGCATCGACACCTTCGAGATCGACGCCAGGAGCTGCGGACCGATGGTGCTCGATGCGCTGATACAGATCAAAGCGGCGCTCGATTCCACGCTCACCTTCCGCCGCTCGTGCCGCGAGGGCATCTGCGGCTCGTGCGCCATGAACATCAACGGCCTGAACCGGCTCGCCTGCACCACCTCGATGCAGGATCTCGGCGCCGAGGTGCGCATCTATCCGCTGCCGCACATGCCGGTCGTCAAGGATCTGGTGCCGGACCTCAGCAACTTCTATGCGCAGTACGCGGCGGTGAAACCCTGGCTGCAGGCGCGCACTCCGCCGCCACCGGACAGCGAGCGGCTGCAGAGCAAGGCGGAGCAGGAGCAGATCGACCGGCCGGCGGCCTGCATCCTGTGTGCCTGCTGCTCGACCTCCTGTCCGAGCTACTGGTGGAGCGGCGAGCGCTTCCTCGGTCCCGCGGCACTGCTCGCCGCCTACCGCTGGATCATCGACAGCCGCGACGAGGCGACCGGCGAGCGGCTCGATGAGCTCGAGGATCCCTTCCGGCTCTACCGCTGCCACACCATCATGAACTGCACCGACGTTTGCCCGAAGGATCTCAATCCCGCCAAGGCGATCGCGGAGATCAAGAAAATGCTCGTCGAGCGGCGCGGCTGAGCCAATGGACGCGGTCGCGACGCCTGAGGCGGCTGCCGCCGGTACCGGGCCCCGGGAGGCGGGGCGGCTCCTGTGGCGCTGCCGGCGCGGCATGAAGGAGCTCGACGTCATCCTCGAGCGCTACGCGCGCGAGGGGCTCTCCGGGGCCCCGGAGGCCGAGTGGGGGGCATTCGAGCGGCTGCTGGGGCTGCCCGATCCCCTGCTGGCGGGGTATTTTCTCGGGGACGAGCGTCCCGCCGACCCCGAGCTGCGCGCGCTGGCGGCGCGCATCCGGGATTTATGTCACGGTTCTCCGGTATGCTGAACTTTTACAAGGGCTCACAGTCTATCCAGCGCTCGGCGCAGCGACCCCCTCTGCCGGAGTAGAGGGGCGCATGGGCGCCGACGCAAGTGATCTGAGCCTGGTGCGCCGCGTACAGCGCGGAGACAAGGGGGCATTCGATGCGCTGGTCCTCAAGTACCAGCACAAACTCGTCAAGCTGGTGATGCGCTATGTCCGTAACCCAGCCGAAGCCGAGGACATCGCCCAGGAGGCCTTCATCAAGGCCTATCGAGCCCTGCCGCAGTTCCGCGGCGACAGCGCCTTTTACACCTGGCTGTACCGCATCGCGATCAACACCGCCAAGAACGCCGTAGTGTCCCGCGACCGCAGCCCGATCGAATACAACATCGACCGCAACAGTGAAGAGTCGTACGAGATGCAAGGCCGCATGAAGGATTCCGAGACCCCCGAGGCGCTGGTGCTGACGGACGAGATCCGCTCGATCGTCAATGCCGCCATCGAAGCCCTGCCCGAGGACCTGCGCACGGCGATCGTGCTGCGCGAGCTCGAGGGGCTGTCGTACGAGGAGATCGCCGCCGCCATGGATTGCCCGGTGGGGACGGTACGCTCGCGGATTTTCCGCGCCCGCGAGGCGATCGACCGGCGGCTGCGGGAAGTGTTCGAGGGCGGCCTGGGCCGCGCCGAGGAGC
>Ga0307479_10004723_pt1 | contig 12508 bp, 6 predicted proteins | sample atmos_gasesECM4C_FD_203743 | JGI IMG/M metagenome (GOLD analysis project Ga0307479, IMG submission 203743) | Hardwood forest soil microbial communities from Morgan-Monroe State Forest, Indiana, United States - atmos_gasesECM4C_515 | ecosystem: Environmental > Terrestrial > Soil > Temperate...
TCGCCGGCCATCGACCCGCCGGCGCCCTTGATGGCGGCGACGGTCGCCGCCATGTCCTTAACGTTGAGGATCACGTGCGCGATCGGGTCCTTCACGTCGTCGAAGTCGCGATGCATGATCACGATCGGTTCGCTCTTATTGGCCTTCGCGGCGTCGATCGTCGTGCCGAAGTTCACAAAGATCTCCGGTCCTCCGGGGGCATCGATGCGATTGACCTCCTGCATTCCGAACGCGGCCTGATAGAATTTCGCGACTGCAACAGTATCTTTCGCGGCAATTCGTACGGAGTTCAGGGTCACCTGGGCGTATCCGGCGCTCGGGAGCAACAGCGCTACGAATACCGTAATGGCAATTGTCTGAATTCTCTTAGTCATGTCTCCGACATCCCTCCGCGTTTAAATAATCGGCCCGCCGACCGGAGTTGGTATTTTACACCGAACTTGTTTGGAGGGCGAAAACACCGACACGCCTGTGAAAATAAGGCAGACTCGAAACAGGAGGCTCGTCGCATGACGCCTGAGGTTGTATCGACGACCTGCTGCGTCGTCGGTGGTGGACCGGCCGGCATGATGCTCGGTTATCTGTTGGCTCGCAGCGGTATTCAGGTCACCGTACTCGAAAAGCACAACGATTTCTTCCGGGATTTCCGGGGCGATACCGTTCATCCGTCCACCCTGGAAGTTCTCCATGAACTGGGGCTTCTTACCGACTTTCTGAAACTGCCGCACCAGGAGGTGACATCTGCCGGCATGGTGATAGGAGACTCCTCCTTTCGAGTCGCCGACTTCCGGCACGTGCCGGCTCGCTGCAAATTTGTAGCCCTAATGCCCCAATGGGACTTCCTGAATTTTCTTTCGAACCGGGCAAAAACGTTTCCATCTTTTGAATTGCGGATGCAGCACGAGGCCATCGATCTCATACGGGATGACGGCCACATAACCGGGGTCCTCGCGCGCGTCGCGGATGGACGAACGGTACAGATCCGGGCGGATCTCGTAGTCGGCTGCGATGGCCGCCATTCCGTTACGCGCCGCGCGTCGCAACTGAAGCTTCTCGAATTTGGCGTCCCGATAGATGTACTGTGGTTCCGCATCAGCCGCAAGCCGGATGATCCCGCACAGGTACTCGGCAACGTTAACTATGGGAAAGCGCTGATCCTGATCAATCGTTCGGATTACTTCCAAGCCGGGCTCATCATTCCGAAAGGTTCTTTTGCAGAAATCAAGCGGGGTGGCATCGAGCAATTCAGAGGCAACATTCTTCGGATCGCTCCTTATCTTGATAGTCGCGTCAATGAACTGCGCGATTGGGACCAGGTGAACGTGCTAACGGTTCGGATCAACCGGCTGCAAAAGTGGTATTGCGCGGGTCTGCTATGCATCGGAGATGCGGCACACGCAATGTCGCCCGCCGGCGGAGTGGGCATCAACCTGGCCATTCAGGACGCCGTCGCGGCCTCCAACCTGCTGAGGCCGTACCTCGGCGAGGCGTGTGTTTCCGAATCAGCACTCGCTGCCGTGCAACGGCGGCGTGAGTTTCCGACCCGCGTCACTCAGGCCGTTCAGGTCGGCGCGCATCGAGGTTTCGCCAGAATTTTCAGCAATCCCGGCCCCCTCAAAGCGCCTTGGCAGCTTAAAGTTGCCCTTCATTTTCCGGGTGTTCACCGGGCGATGGGTTACGCCGTGGGCATTGGCGCGCGTCCTGAGCACGTTCGAAATGGCCAACGCCGAGCGGCGCGGCGCAGTTCTTTAGTCACAGCAGGTATTGGGCTTGCTACAGGTGTGGCCGTCGCCATCGCGACGCTCCGAGGCATAAGGAAGCGGCGTTCTGTAATTCCGTCTGTGGTACGGTAGGCTCTGATGAGCCAGTCCGCCGACCCCAACGTCAGTGACCTGCTCTTTCACGCGTGCCACGAGTTGAGAACATCCGTACGCTCGATCCAGGTCCAGGCGCAACTGTTACTCAAGAACGTTGAAAACCCTCATAACGCCGCCGCCATCGTTCTCAATAGCTCCAAAACGATTGATTTGCTGGCAGACGGGCTTACGGGTTACGCGTCCGCGCTGGATATTGACGAAGGCTCATTCCGGCCCGTACGAATGGATGTGATCCTGCGCACCGTGCTGGCCGGACTGGACAAGGAACTCCGCGACAATAATGCTGAGGTGACCTATGGCCAGCTGCCGAGTGTGCGCGGGGATGCGGATCGGCTCGCCGATCTGCTGAAGAACCTTCTTCGGAACGCCCTGCGCCACCGGGGTGAAGCGCCGCCCCGCGTTCGCGTCACGGCCGAAGAGCAGTCGAACGCCTGGATGCTGGCGGTTCGAGACGACGGCCCGGGAATTGAAGCGGCTTATCTGGAAAGCATCTTCAAACCCTTTGAGCGCCTGCATGGACGGGAGCGTGAGGGTCCCGGTCTCGGCCTGGCAATTTGCCGTGCCATCGTACAGCGGCACGGTGGCTCCATTTGGGCCGAATCCGAGGCGGGGAAGGGCTGCACGTTTCGTTTTACGCTTCCTGCATCGTAGGTATCCAGTTCACCGGTTGCCTCCCCCGTCGCTCGCACCGGCCGCTGTGGCTTCCGCGCGCCCGTATAGGCGGAGCTTATTGTGCAGGGTGCGGAGGGAAAGACCCAACAGCTCTGCTGTCCGGCGCCGGTGATTGTTCGTAAACTTCAACGTCAGACGCACGTACGCCTCTTCGACCTTATTCATGGGGGTTCCCACGCGTATCATCAGCCTGTCGTCGGTGGGCGCTTGCTGCCGGGCTGGTTGAATCGCTGTTAAGACACCTGGGAGATGCCGGAGTTGGATCTCGCCTTCGCCCGCCATGATTACAGCCCGCTCGATGGTGTTACGCAACTCGCGCACGTTGCCGGGCCACGAATTGCCTTCGAATATCTGAAGAACTTCGGGGCTGAGGTGTGTCACCCGGCAGCCGTGTTTGTTATTCAAGTCCCGCAGCAAGGCCGCCGCGATCGCTGGAATATCCTGCTTCCGCTCGCGCAGTGGGGGAATCGCGATATGAAACACGTTGAGACGGTAAAACAAATCTTCCCTCAGGTGCTTATTCTCTACGGCCTGCATCGGCGGGCGGTTAGTAGCCGCCAGTACGCGCACGGCGATTTTTATATCAGTGGACCCTCCCAGCCGGCGAACCTTCGAATCCTCGATGACGCGCAGCAACTTAGCCTGAGTAGCGATCGGCATCTCGGCGATTTCGTCCAACAGGAGCGTGCCGTTTTGGGCCTGTTCAAAACAGCCTGCCCGGCGTTCCACCGCCCCGGTGAACGCTCCCTTTTCGTGACCGAACAGCTCACTTTCCATCAAGCTTTCCGGCAGGGCGGCGCAGTTGATCGCGACGAACGGCCCCCCGCTACGCGGGCTTAGCTCGTGAATCGCTCGCGCGACCAGTTCCTTCCCCGTGCCACTCTCACCGCTGATGAGAACGGACGCGGTGGTCGGCGCAACCTGCCGTATGAGGGAAAAGATTCCCATCATTGCCTGGGAATCGCCGACCAGGTCGCCTAAGACCCCCCTATAGCTGAGTTGACGGCTGAGCCGCTCCGTCTCGGCAATCAGGTCGTTCTGTTGGATGGCGCGTTCCAGGAGAGCGCGCATTACGCCGGCCTGCACCGGCTTTTCAAGAAACCAAAAGGCCCGCAAGTCATGAACTACTGAAATCGCTTGCTCAATGCTTCCAAATGCCGTCAACACGATGGTGGGAGTGCGATCACCACGCGCGGCTAGTTCCTTCAATAGCGCGAACCCATCCATCCGCGGCATCACCAAGTCGGTCAAGATGGCGCTCACTGGGGAGGAGGCCAGTTTATTCAGAGCGTCCCGCCCGTCGCCGGCCTCTACGGCCTCGTAACCAAACGACGCGATCATCGCAGAGAGATCGGATCGTTGTTCTGCATCATCATCCACTACCAGTATCTGAACGGACATTTCCGAATTCTCCGCCGGTCTCCTGTATTGTAGCTTGGAGAATCGTTCCATCGAAGTCACCGGTTTATACCTTCCTGCCGCATGAGCACTTGAAAAAATTTTCTCAGCCGCTCGTCGTATTTGCCAATCATTAATGAAATATGGCCGGAAGATTGCTCCTGTCGAGCGGCAGCGGAGCCAAGATTGCAAACGCCCCCAGGAGGAACAAGAGGAACAATATGTTGAAGCGGTTTGGCGAATTGTGGTGCAGGCAGGCGCATGGCAGGTTGATGTGGCCCGTCAATGGACATTACATCTGTTCGACTTGCTTGCGAGAATATCCTGTTCATTGGCAGGAGGACTATACGACGCCCCCGACGGACAGGGCTGCTTTGCAGGACAGCACATATTTGACGCGGTCCGATAGATCGGCACAGTAAACGGCTTCGGTAAGAAGGGCACCTCCCTAACAGGTACTGCTGATTTCGCTCCACTCGGGCACCCACTGGTGACATAAACAATAGCCTCAGATCCGGGGGTGTCGCAGGACACCAAACCTCCTCACATTAGGCGAAGAACTTACGACGCCGAAGTACAGGGTCCGCTTCAGTAACAGTTATGGTTCTTCGGCAACGTCAAAAAGAAAGTGGCGCCGTGCCCGAGCTCCGATTCTACCCAAATGCTTCCGCCATGCTGTTCCACGATGCGTTTCGCGATTGTCAGCCCTACTCCCGCTCCGGGAATCGTCTCGCTGTTGAGGCGATGGAACATTCCGAATATGCGTTCTTTTTGCTTCTCGGGAATGCCCACACCATTGTCCCGAATCGACAGAAGCCAGGCACCCCCCTGCGAGCGGCTCGAAACGTGAATTTCCGGTGCGCGCTCCCCCCGGAATTTGATTGAGTTCTCGATCAGGCCGGTGAAGACCCAGCCCATCTGGACGGGATCACATATCAACTCCGGAAGATGGTCATTCGTCACTCTGGCGCCCGTTTCCGTGATTTCGTGCTCGAGCGCCGCCATGGAAGCGGCCACCAGTGCTTCCCCGTCGCAACGTCGATAAACTTTTGGAGAACTGGTTACCTGTATGTAGGTCCTCAAACCGGCCATGAGAATTTGCAGCCGATCGGCCGAGCCTTTGAAAAAACCAAACAGAGTCTCGGCTTCGCGATCCAGCTTGCCTCCGTACCTTTTGACAATCAGATCCGCAAGGGAGCACATCTGGTTCGCCGGGCTGGTGAAATTATGCAGGGATTCAGTGGTCAGGCAGACGCTGCAATCCGCGTCCGGCGCGGTTTCCATCTTCTTCGGTTCGGAGGCTTGTGTTTGCATAACAGAATAAAAACCCCGGCGCCAGTCACTTGTCCTTTGGCGTTGCCGCCGGCAGCAGCACTCGAAAACGCGTGCCTTTTCCCGCGACGCTGCGCACTTCCACGGCGCCGCCATGGCTGCGCGCAAAACCTTGGACCGCGGCCAGGCCCAAGCCGCGCCCCGCAAATTTGGTGGTGAAGAAGGGGTCGAAAATCCGTTTCTGCGTCTCCACGTCGATGCCGCAGCCGGTATCGCGGACTTCAAGGGCAAGGTACCTGCCCGCTGCGATCCCGGCCGGCGTTAACCGGTCTCGCGCGACGTGCCCGTTACCGATCTCCACGCTGGCAGTCCGCACCCAAATCGTACCGCTGGCATTGCCGTCGATGGCCTCCACGGCGTTCTTTACCAGATCTCCGACTACTTGCCTTAATTGCGCCACATCAGTGCGCACCGGAGGCAAATCACGCCCGCTACGGTATCTGAGGCTGATATACGGCGGAATCGAGGCACGCATAGACATGAGGGCATCGAACACCAGCTTGTCGAGGCTGGTAGTCTCCGCGCGAAAAAGAGCCTTCCCTGCGTAGACCAGCATTTTTTGCGTGAGATGCGCGGCGCGCTCGCCGGCTTGCAGTATGCCCTGGAGGCTCGGGCGCGCGGGATGAGAGGGCTCCAGACTTCCCATCGCCAGTGTTGCCTGCCCCAATACTACGGTGAGGAGATTATTGAAATCGTGCGCGATACCACCCGCCAACACACCGATCCCTTCCAGTTTCTCCCGCGCCAGCAGCAAGCTCTCCTTCTGCTTCTGATCTTCGACATCGGTGCAAGTTCCAAACCAATGCGTCACCTCTCCCGAGCGGGCACGCACTGGTACGGCCCGTACCAGGTGCCATCGGTAGCTCCTGTCGGAGGCTCTGCGCAGGCGATGCTCAATTTCGAATACGGATCCCGATTCGCAGGCCTCCTCCCAGGTCCGCCATGTTCGCACTCTGTCGTCGGGGTCCAGCAGTTGATCCCATCCCAGATTTGCGGCTTCCTCCAAGCCGAGGCCTGTATATTCCAGCCAGCGCTGGTTGGTATACGTCATCACGCCGTCAGCGTTGGCCGTCCATACCATGTGGGGGATAGCCTGGAGCATCGCTTCGTAGCGCTGGAGGATCTCGAATTGGGCGATGGCGTTCTGGACAGTGCGCGGAAGGACCTCATCGCCCAGCTTCCCCTTAGGGAGGTAATCCATGGCGCCGGCCTTCATGGCCTTCACTGCCAGTTCCTCATCGCCAAACGCCGTGAGAACCACCACCGGGAACGAGCGAAGCTCGGCCAGCGCCCCGACCCCGTTCCCATCCGGCAAATGCACATCCAGGAGGATGCAGTCCGGCCGATACCGTTTGGAGAGCGCAATTCCGGCCGCGAGGGATTCCGACTCCGCGAACTCGAATCTCCCGTCCAGCGACCGGTGCAGGTACCGTTTACAAATTTCACGGTCCGTGGGGTTGTCCTCGATCACCAGTATCCGTGTGGGGCTGCTGCCAACCATTGCGAATGGCGAAGGCAGTTCAACTGCCAAGTTCGCGCGATCGATTAGCGTGCGCCTCCCTGGGCGTGCGTCGACCCCCATGGGCAGAAGGGAGTTATGCGCTTCAACGAACCCCAAGGTCCGAGACCCGTATCTAGAGCCTGAATGGCGCGACAAGTGCATAAGATAACGCTCCGGGGATAAAGATCAGGCAGTCGTTCTTGCGTAGTGTGTACGATGCACTGGATTTGGGAGGGCCTTCGGTACTGGCCGGGCCAGCTAAATATTCTGCATGGGCGTGCAACAATTGCATCGCCCATGGGAACCGGGGTCGACAGGGCGCCACGGCGGCTGGAGCTAGTCGTTTATGCAAATGCCACACGAGCTGGAAGGGCTTTGTTTTGTTATGGTTTGGTGAATTTTTGGTCGGGCGCGGGAGTACTCTGCCCATTAGAGGGGATGAATGTCTGAAATTCTTCTGGCGGAAGATAATCCGGCGGATGTCTATTTGATCCGCGAGGCGCTCTCTGAGCATGGCGTCGATTACAAAATGCGAGTCGTTTCGGATGGCCGGGATCTGCTCCGCATCATTACCGGCGAGGAGCGGAGCGCCGAAACCAAAAATCTCGAGCTGATTATTCTCGACCTCAACCTCCCCCGACACGATGGAATCGAGATCCTGGAACGCTTGCGAGAGACGGAGTTAGCTCATGTCCCGGTGGTCGTGCTGACCTCGTCGGATTCGCCGCGTGACCGGCAACTGGCCACCCGCCTTGGCGCGGCGCGATTTCTACGCAAGCCCTCGGGCCTGGAGCAGTTTATGAACCTGGGGGCCATATTCAAGGATCTTTTGCAGCCACGTGAAGGGGGCGGGAATGAACACGGAACCGGTAACTGAAGTACTCGACACGAAATCCCTGCTCTCGGCCCTGATGAACTTCCGCGATGGCGATTTCTCGGTGCGCCTGCCCGTAGATCAGACCGGGTTGGCGGGCAAAGTGTGCGATACCCTAAACGACATTTTCAAGCTGAACGCGCGTATGGCGAGTGAATTTGTCCGTATCAGCACTGCGGTGGGCAAGGAGGGCAAAATCAACCAGCGCGCCAACCTCGGAGCCGTTTCCGGGGATTGGGCGGCCTGCCTCGACTCGGTCAATGAGCTCATTGGGGATCTGGTTCAGCCATCCACGGAAGTCGCTCGCGTGATCGGTGCTGCCGCTAATGGCGACCTGTCACAGACCATGGCGACCGAGGTGGAGGGCCGCCCGCTGAAAGGCGAATTCCTGCACACCGCGCGCGTGGTTAATACCATGGTGGCGCAGTTGAACTCCTTCGCGTCCGAGGTCACGCGCGTGGCGCGCGAAGTCGGTACGGAGGGCAAACTAGGCGGCCAGGCAGTCATCAAGGGTGTTGGCGGTGTGTGGAAAGATCTCACCGACAGCGTGAATTCCATGGCTGGCAACCTCACGGCCCAGGTCCGCAACATTGCCGAAGTCACCACTGCGGTGGCGAACGGCGATCTGTCGCGCAAGATCACTGTGGATGTCGAAGGCGAGATCCTGGAGTTGAAGAACACCATCAACACCATGGTGGATCAGCTCGGCTCCTTCGCATCCGAGGTCACGCGCGTGGCGCGCGAAGTCGGTACGGAGGGCAAACTCGGGGGCCAGGCGGTCGTCAAGGGCGTTGGCGGCGTGTGGAAAGATCTCACCGACAGCGTGAACTCCATGGCTGGCAACCTCACGGCTCAGGTGCGCAACATCGCCGAAGTGACTACAGCCGTTGCCAAGGGCGACCTTTCCCGAAAAATCACTGTGGATGTGCGCGGAGAAATTCTGGAACTGAAGAACACCATTAATACCATGGTGGATCAGCTCAATGCGTTCGCCTCGGAGGTTACTCGCGTCGCTCGCGAAGTCGGCACGGAAGGGATTTTGGGCGGCCAGGCGGATGTTGGCGGCGTCGCCGGCACTTGGAAAGACCTGACCGAAAGCGTCAACTCCATGGCCGGCAATCTGACTAACCAAGTTCGTAACATCGCCGGTGTCACTACCGCTGTTGCGAAGGGCGACCTATCGACCAAAATTACAGTCGATGCCCGTGGCGAGATTCTGGAGCTGAAGAACACCGTCAATACCATGGTGGATCAGCTCAACAGCTTTGCCTCGGAAGTAACGCGCGTCGCGCGAGAGGTAGGCACCGAGGGCAAACTCGGCGGCCAGGCGCAGGTGAAGGGTGTTGGCGGTGTGTGGAAAGACCTCACGGACAGCGTCAACTCCATGGCCGGCAATCTTACGGCTCAGGTGCGCAACATTGCGGAAGTGACTACCGCCGTCGCCCGCGGCGATCTCAGCCGCCAAATCACCGTTGACGTGCGGGGAGAAATCCTCGAGTTAAAAGACACCATCAACACCATGGTCGACCAGTTGAATGCCTTCGCTTCGGAAGTCACTCGTGTGGCCCGGGAAGTGGGAACTGAAGGTGAACTGGGCGGGCAAGCCGAGGTGAAGGGTGTTGGCGGTGTGTGGAAGGATCTCACCGATAGTGTGAACTCCATGGCCAGCAATCTTACGGCTCAGGTCCGTAATATTGCGGGAGTGACCACCGCCGTCGCCAATGGCGATCTATCGCGCAAAATCACTGTAGATGTGCGCGGCGAAATCCTGGAGCTAAAAAACACTATCAACACCATGGTCGACCAATTAAATGCCTTCGCTTCCGAAGTCACCCGCGTGGCGCGAGAGGTTGGTACCGAAGGCAAGCTGGGCGGCCAGGCTGAAGTCAAGGGTGTTGCCGGTACCTGGAAAGACCTAACCGATTCGGTCAATTCCATGGCCAGCAATCTGACCAACCAGGTCCGTAACATCGCGGAAGTCACTACCGCAGTGGCCAAGGGTGACTTGAGCCGTAAAATTACCGTGGATGTACGCGGCGAAATCCTGGAGCTGAAGAACACCATCAATACCATGGTCGATCAGCTAAGCTCTTTCGCTTCGGAAGTGACGCGCGTGGCTCGCGAGGTGGGCACCGAGGGCAAACTTGGCGGCCAGGCGGATGTACGTGGCGTTGCGGGAACCTGGAAGGATCTGACCGACAGTGTCAACTCCATGGCCGGAAACCTGACCGCACAGGTACGCAACATCGCGGAAGTGACTACGGCCGTGGCCAACGGAGATCTCAGCCGCAAGATCACTGTGGACGTGCGCGGCGAAATTCTGGAGTTGAAGAACACGATCAACACCATGGTGGACCAGCTAAGTTCCTTCGCCTCGGAAGTGACGCGCGTCGCGCGTGAAGTGGGCACGGAAGGCAAACTCGGCGGTCAGGCAGATGTCCGCGGGGTGGCTGGAACCTGGAAGGATTTGACTGACTCGGTCAATTCCATGGCCGCCAACCTGACTACACAAGTCCGCAACATCGCGGAAGTGACCACCGCCGTCGCCAAGGGCGATCTGTCCCGCAAGATTACTGTGGATGTGCGTGGTGAGATCCTGGAACTGAAGAACACCGCCAATACCATGGTGGATCAGCTCAGCTCTTTTGCCGCTGAAGTGACCCGTGTGGCTTGGGAGGTGGGTACCGAGGGGAAGTTAGGCGGCCAGGCCGTGGTTCGCGGGGTTGCCGGGACCTGGAAAGATCTAACCGACTCGGTCAATTCCATGGCCGGCAACCTCACTGGTCAGGTCCGAAACATCGCCCAAGTCACCACCGCCGTGGCTAACGGCGACCTTAGCCGGAAGATCACGGTGGATGTGCAGGGCGAAATTCTAGAGTTGAAGAACACCATCAACACCATGGTGGATCAGCTCAACAGTTTCGCCTCGGAGGTGACGCGAGTGGCCCGCGAGGTCGGCACGGAAGGCAAACTCGGCGGCCAAGCCGAAGTCCGGGGAGTTGCCGGAACGTGGAAGGACTTGACCGACAATGTCAATTTCATGGCCGCCAACCTCACAACCCAGGTGCGCGGCATTGCTAAGGTTGTGACCGATGTGGCCAACGGCAACCTCAAACGAAAGCTGGTGCTGGAGACCAAGGGCGAGATTGCGGAACTCGCCGACACCATCAACGGCATGATCGACACGCTGGCAGTCTTCGCCGATCAGGTGAGCAACGTAGCCCGTGAAGTCGGCATTGAAGGCAAACTGGGAGGCCAGGCGCTGGTGCCGGGTGCAGCCGGAATCTGGCGTGACCTTACGGACAACGTCAATCAGCTTGCCGCCAATCTGACTACCCAGGTTCGCGCCATTGCCGACGTAGCCACGGCTGTAACCAAAGGCGACTTAACGCGATCGATCGCGGTGGAAGCGATGGGCGAGGTCGCTGCGCTCAAAGACAACATAAATGAGATGATCGTCAACCTGGCCGAGACCACGCGTAAGAATACAGATCAGGATTGGCTCAAGACGAACATCGCCAAGTTCACTGGAATGATGCAAGGCCAGCGCGATCTGGTTACGGTGACGCGCCTGCTTCTCTCCGAGCTGACTCCCCTGGTCGGCGCACAGTACGGAACATTTTATGTCGCAGATGCTGCCGCTGGATTGGAGTCTCTGAAGCTCCTGGCGGCCTACGGCGCCAACGAGCGTGTCCCCAAGGACTTCCGCATGGGAGAGGGTCTGGTCGGGCAGTGTGGCCTCGAAAAAAAGCGGATTCTGGTTACCGATGTTCCGTCCGATTACATCAGGATCAGCTCCAGCCTCGGCGAAGGAACGCCGATCAGCATCGTCGTGCTGCCAGTCCTGTTTGAAGGCGAAGCCAGGGCCGTTCTGGAACTCGCATCGTTCCGCAATTTCACCGATGTCAATCTCGCATTCCTCGATCAGCTCACAACCGGCATCGGCATTGTGTTGAACACCATCGCCGCAACCATGCGGACCGAGCAGTTGCTCAAACAAAGCCAGGCCTTGGCGGAACAGCTCCAGAAGACCAACGCTGAGTTGGAAGAGAAGGCGCACCTCCTGGCCGAGCAGAAGAATGAGGTGGAAACCAAGAACCGGGAGGTTGAACAGGCGAAGGCTGCACTCGAGGAAAAAGCCGAGCAGTTATCGCTCACTTCGAAGTATAAGAGCGAATTCCTGGCGAACATGAGCCACGAGCTGCGAACGCCCCTGAACAATTTGCTCATTCTTGCGCAGATGCTGGCGGAGAATACCGAAAGCACCCTGACACTAAAACAGGTCAAATACGCCGAGACGATCCACTCTTCCGGCACCGACCTGCTGGCCCTCATCAACGACATCCTCGATCTCAGCAAGATCGAGTCGGGGAAGATGGACGTGGAGGTCGGCAGCGTGCGCTTCAACGAGTTGCGCGATTTCTGCTCTCGTACCTTCCGTCACGTCGCGGAGGGAAAGGGCTTGGATTTCTCCATCGAGTTGGGGGAAAGCCTGCCGGCCGATACGATCATCACCGATGCCAAGCGTCTCCAGCAGGTGCTCAAGAACCTGCTCTCGAACGCTTTCAAGTTCACCGAACAAGGTGGCGTGAGGCTCTCGGTTGCATCAGCGCCAAGCGGCTGGAGCGAAGAGCACCCGATTCTTTCGAAAGCCGCGTCGGTCGTGGCCTTCGAAGTTTCAGATACCGGAATCGGAATTGCCGGAGACAAGCAGCGCATCATCTTCGAGGCTTTCCAGCAGGCAGATGCCGGCACCAGCCGCAAGTACGGAGGTACTGGGCTCGGCCTCGCCATCAGCCGCGAACTTGCGAGCCTGCTCGGCGGAGAAATTCAATTGCGCAGCACGCCGGGCAA
>Ga0307479_10004724_pt1 | contig 12507 bp, 13 predicted proteins | sample atmos_gasesECM4C_FD_203743 | JGI IMG/M metagenome (GOLD analysis project Ga0307479, IMG submission 203743) | Hardwood forest soil microbial communities from Morgan-Monroe State Forest, Indiana, United States - atmos_gasesECM4C_515 | ecosystem: Environmental > Terrestrial > Soil > Temperate...
ATGATGGACACTTTGCTGCGTTCGAGAACCAGACAACGATTTCCCAGATTATGCTTGCCGCCACCGGTTTCTAAGCGACGATTGTCGAATGGAGGGGGCGGATCAGGCGGCGGGGCGTGTCTGGGCGTGGGGGTTCATTCTTGGCAGAGGTCACAGCACTCGGTTGGAGGGACCCTTCACTTCGTTCAGGGTAAACCTGCACGGAAGGCCAGAGTGACGCATTGGGGGAGTACCGTACCTGCAAAAAGTCGCCATGCGGGGCAGAGCGTGGCTCACTAGAGCTAGAGCCAAGCCCGGCCCTGGAAAGAGGCCATTATGAAGAAGAGATGGATCATCCGAATCATCGTAGGAATTGTGGGATGTGGCGTCCTGGCTGGAGCTGCTAGAGCCGGGGAACATTCCTACAATCCGATCAAGTGGATCAAAAAGGCGCCAGCACCGACCGCAAGCCAGCAACTGGCTGGGAACAGCGATATGGAGAAGAAGTTAAGCACGGAGCTGAAGGCCGAGCTGCCGCCGCGCACCACCCTGAAGGACGCTTGCGCGCATTTTAAGGGCCTGGACGAATGTGTCGCCTCGCTTCTCGTGAGCCGCAGCCTGAACATCAAATTCAACTGCCTGAAATGGAATGTGACCGGGACGAAGCCAGCGGGTGACATTAAATCGTGCGAGGCGCCGTCGCGAGAAAAGGGCATGGGCCTGAGCAAAGCCATTCGCGAGCTGAAGCCGGATGCCGATGCGAGGACCGAGGCAAAGACCGCCGAAAGAAGGGCACGCGAAGACATCAAGGACGCGAGTTCCTCATAGATAGTCGCTACTCACGATTCGCAGACGTTCAATAGAGAGACAAAGCCTCACGCTCGCCAGAGACGAGCGTGGGGCTTTTCCGTTCTGTGTGAGAACGTCAAACACGAAGGGTGGACATAAACCGGGCGGCGGCGCGCTGCCGGGTCTGGCGGTTCATTCTTGCCACTGCTTCACAGCTAAGAATGCAGGCCGGCGTTCAGTTCTGAGCTGGCCCAAGCAGGAACTAGGGCCTCTCCTGAGGCTGAATTCGAGCCGTGGATCGGCCGTTCGGGAAAGTGGCTGATTGCTACACGCTCGAGGGTCTCTCGCAGATTCATCAGGGAAAGGAATGTGCAGAGGATGCGTCTTTTGAGTTCGTCCGGTAAGCACAGATTGCCGCTGACCCGCGCAAGGAGAAGGGAGCATGCGCCAATGTACGTTCCCACCTCGGCCTGGCGTTCGGACGTAGCGCCGCGCAGTGCAATCTGGCGATGGATCTCAGAGCAGGTCCGCTCCACGCTCGATGTAAAGTGGTAGACGCACAGCCCCGCCGGATCGAGCTCCACGGGCACCGGGAGTTCGCAACGGTGACTACAAACTTGATGGCCGCTGGGCTTGCTCATTCCGGCCCCCTGCCTCGCCTTGGTGCAAGGGTGGTACCAAAGCTTGTGGCGAGTATGAGTTCAAACCGACTCCGGTGGAGCTTTATGGAGGCCATACCGCGAAGCTAGGGCTAGGGTTAGTGGTCAATGATCTCGGAAACTGGCAAGGGCGTGAGGCTCGGCACACTTCTACTTGGAAGATCCCATGCAAGCGCAGATCGTGGCTAAGTCCTTAGCATGCAGGCCAATACATCGCTGAACGGAAGCTTGCCGGCCCCCCGGAGTCAAACCCCAGACGGGACTGCTTGCTAGGTTCCTTATCCGCGCTACATCACATTTGTGAAGGCTTCGAGTGCATCGCTGCTGGCATTACGGGCGTAGTGGCGTCCAAGAGATGGCTAGTACTTGCTATACGACTGCAATAGTAGTCCTAGCCTATGCCGTAAATGGGAAATAGGATTCCCACAGGGGATGCAGTAAGTTCCAGAGCCGCTGTCGCCCGCTCAATCACCGGAGGTTAAGCGGCTGGGCGCTGCTGCGTATGGAGGTTCATGACCTGGCGGGCGACTTCCTTGACGTTGGAGACGCCAAAGAGGCCGAGGGTAACTTGAGAGACGGAATTGTTGCTGCGGGTTTGCGCGGTGGTGCGGATGAGGACGTCGCCGGAGCCGTCGGGGCGCTCGCGATGGTCCACGGAGACGATGTCAGCGGGGGTGCAGGACTTGACGGAGCGGCTGGTGCCACCGGCGATAATCATGACGCGCTGGTTGGTGACGGCGTAGACGGTGCTGAGTCCCTTGAGATAGACCCAGAGGGGAGTCAAGATGACGCCGAGGCCGATGAGCAGGAAGGGCAAGCCGAAGAGTGGAAAGATCGCGAAACCCCTCGTGAATGAGTTGCTGCTGGACCTGGACATGGCGCTGGTGGCGTGGTACGCGCTGGTGATCCAGAAGAGTGCGAAACCGGCGAAGGGAATGCCGAACAATCCGGCGGGAAGGGCCATCAAGGCAGCACGGCGAGGGTCGGCGGTGCCGGTCCAGTAGAGGCTTTCGCCGGACTGAAGTTCTGACTGAGCGCGCTGTTGTGCGTCGCTAAGGGTCATGGACGGAGCTCCTTTTGCAGTGACACGAGAAGGTGCATACTCCCTCAATTTTATCGACAGCATAGAGTGCCGCCTATAGCAGTTTGGATACAAAAAAGGGATTTGCCTAAACAAGTACCGGAAGAGGGGAGATGCGCAGCCGGGGATCGTCGCAGAGCAGGGAGGGGCGGGCTATGTAGGAGCGGGAGGGATCACCGGGAGGCGGCGACAGCGACGCCGAGTTCCTTGAGCCTTGCGCGCGCGCGGCGCTCCTCCTCCGTGCCGGGGTAACGAGTGACGACCTCGCGCAGCTCGCGGATGGCGGCGGATTTCTGGCCCAGCGCAAGCAGCGCCATGCCCTTTTTCAAGCGCGCGGGTGCAAGCTTGAAACTCTTTGGATAGTTGGTCAGAACCTTTTCGTATTCCGCGACTGCCTGATCGTAATTCTTCTGGGAGTAGGCGATCTCTCCCAGATAGAACTGCGCATTCGAGGCGAGGTCTGTGTCACGGTAGTATTTCAAGTAGTCCTGGAATTCCGAGCGCGCCAAATCGTATTTTCCGCTGGTGATGTCGCGAAGGCCATTCGAATAAAGCGTATCCGCAGAGGGCCCCGAGCCGGCGGCGGGAGACGCGCCTCCCGTGGCAGCCCCGCCGGTGTTCGCGGGATTGGCGGCGGTCGGCGCGCCCCCAGGAAACTTGGCATCGAGCGCCTGAACGGAGTTTTGCAGATCCACGAGCTGCTGATTGAGTTTACCGAGGCGCGACTTGATTTCTTCAAGGTTGTCCGAGAGCCCCTGGACTTGAGTGGACATGGTGTCCAGGCGGGCCCCGGAATTGGCCTGCACGTCCTGCACGGATTTCTGCAACGAGCCCATAATTCCGCTGAGCTTGCCAACGTTGTCGTTGGTCTGTTCGACAAGAGTTTTCGTCACGGTATGGTCCTGGGTCATCTGGGTAATCTGGTCCTTCTGACCCTGGAGCAGGGTGGTAACGTCTCGCTGGAGCTCGATGAGTTCGCGCGCAACGGCTTCGGCGGGGCGGGGACCAATAAGGCTCCCGGCGATGGCCCCGGCAAAGATGGCGGCGCTAAAAGCTGCAAGATTACGGAAACGCATGGACATTCCTCCTAAGAATTTCGAAAGCACCGTTGTGTCACAACCGGCCGGGGGAGAAGACTCCACTCTAATGGCAGAGCCGCGAGCGAGCAAGAGTTTGCCCGAGGCGCGGCTCTGCGGAGAAGGCGGCAATTACTGGAACGGCCGAGTCCTTATCTCGCCATAATGAAGTGGCCGCGGCGGTTCTGCTGCCAGCAGGTCTCGCTGTGCTCCATGCAGAAGGGCTTTTCCTTGCCGTAACTGACGGTGTTCATGCGGTCGGCGGAAATGCCCAGGGAAACGAGGTACTGCTTGGTTGCGTTGGCTCGGCGATCGCCAAGGCCCAGGTTGTACTCGGTGGAGCCGCGCTCGTCGCAGTGACCTTCGATGGTGACCTTGACCTCCGGATGATCGCGCAGGAAACCCGCCGTTTTACCAAGCGCATCACGCGCGTCAGGACGGATGTCAGCTTTGTTGAAATCGAAGTAGGAATCCTTCACATCCCGCGCAAAAAGCTCTTCGATGGAGGGACCAGCCGGAGGAGGTGGAGGTGGAGGAGCAGCGACGGTCACGCGGACGCTGGCATCGGCGTTTCCGCCGGGGCCGGAGGCGGTAATCATGTAGGTCACGGACTCGGCGGGTGTGACTTTGGTGGAACCTTCGGGCGAGACAGCGTGGACGTCAGGCGCAATAAAGAGCGATGTCGCGTTGGTGGAAGACCAGCTCAAGGTGGTGGAATCACCTTTGTTGATGGACGTCGGGCTGGCCTGCAGCGTCACGGTCGGGCGAGCCGCGGGCGGAGGCGGCGGCGGCGGAGGCGGAGGTGCTGCAACGGGTTTTTTAGCGCAACCAATCGTGAATACGGCAGCGGCGAAAGCGGTCAAAAGAAAGGAGCGGTAGAGCGATCGTGAAGCCAGATTCATGCGATTCCTCCTCAGCAGTAAAGTACCCGTGTTCGTCCCGCCAGAAAGAGCATGGTATCACCAGAGGGCTGGATTCGGGCAATATATCGTATCACGATATTTTGTGCATCGTATAGCACATCTGAAAAGAGATTGATCCAGGCAACCCTCCGTGATGTTGGATGCATACGGCGGCTCCGCCGATTCACTCCTGTGCGCTCATCGTGGCGACCAATTGGGCGACTCGTTGTTTCCACTGTTGGTGAGCTGGCGGGGTTGCGTGCCGTCGGCGATCATCACCCAGATTTGGCGCGTGCCTGTGCGTGTGGACTCGAAGACGATATGCCGGCCGTCGGGCGCCCAGCTGGGACGTTCATTGCGTCCGGCATCGCGCGTGATTTCCACGATCCGGCGCGAGGAGGGATCCATCACGTAAATGTCGTAATTGCCGTCGGGCCGCCGCCAACTGAAGGCCAGCAACTGGCCGTTGGGCGACCAAGCGGGGTCGATCAAATAACCTTTGTCGGGAAGGTCCAACTCAGTGACGTTGGTGCCGTCGGCATTCATGAGGTACAGCTTGGGAATGCCGCCGCGGTCGCTGACGAATGCGACAGTCTGGCCAGTCTTGGGATTCCAAGCCGGGGATGTGCTCGCGCCGTTCGCAAACGTCAGACGCTTGGGCCGGTTGCCGCTGCTGTCCGTTACGTAAAGTTCCGGATTGCCCTGCATGGAAGAGGAAAACATGATTTGCGTGCCGTCGGGAGACCAGGCGGGGGCGCTGTTGGTGCCGCGAAAACGCGCGAAGCTCAACACCTTTCCGGCGTCGAGCGAATACATACAGATTTGCGCGCTGACCAGCCCATTGGCCGGCATAAAGCAAGTGAAGGCGATTCGCGAGGCATCAGGGGACCAGCGCGGGGTAAGAGAAATGGTGCGCAACGATGTCAACGGCCGCTGGTTTGCGCCGTCGTAGTCCATCATCCAGATCTCTTTGGCGCCATTGCGCGCGCTGACAAAGGCGATCTGCGTGGAAGCCACGCCCGGGAGGCCGCCGGAAAGCTTGCCGAGGATTTCGTCGGCGAATTGATGCGCGAACTTGCGCACCTCGGCGTCGGTGGGCGCGCCGCGATAAACTTTTCCGACGACGGGTTGCATGGAGACGCTGCGAACGTCAAAGAGCCAGGCTTCGATGGCCACTTCCGCCGTGCTCTCCGACACGTTGCCGAAACCGACGAAATTCGCGTTGGTCGGTGGATCGGTCCAGATCGCAAATTTCAATTCCGCGGGGACGCTGGGGGCCTGGGGGGGATAAAAGCTGGAACTGGGGACTTCCAGAATGCCGCTGAATTGGAGATCGTCGCGCACGACCTGGGTGAAGGCCGCGGCGTGAGATTTGGCGGAATCGGCGCGGGGGGCAAAGTCGGCGATGGCGACGCGGGGCTTGTTGACATCCATACCGATCGAAGTTCGAAACCAGTCCTGGCCAATAGCCGGCTTCGCGAAGAGCGCGAGAGAAATCAAAATTGAGATTGAACCAATCCGTCTAAACTTTGAGAGCACCTTCACCTCCGGCACGCCGCCAAGCTGCTAAATTACGGGCTCGAGCATTTAGTGAATCGACGGCGGATTGAAATCCAGCGTCGCTTCCACATATGCCCCCGAATAATCACCCGGCAATTTCCCAACATTTCCCGTGTTTACCACCGCATGCAACGCCGCGCTGTCATAAGAGTAGTTCCCGCTGGGCTCGGAAATATGCACGTCCTTGACTGATCCATCACGATTGATCGTAAAAGTGACCGCGCAATGCGCGGTGCGCGAAGCGCGGCCGGCAGCATCGATCGTCCATTGTTGCCAATTGCCATAAATTCTGTTCTTCACGCCTTCGATATACCAGCCATAGCGGGAAGCGAAATCAGCGCCGCCTTGACCCTTTACAGTGACGCCGCTCGAACCGTCGGAGGGAGTCTGAGAATAACCGGTTGGCACGTCGGGATTGCCGCCTTTGCCATAGGGAACCGCGTTATCGGGGGGCGGCGTCTTGCTTTCGAAAGTCTTCGATTTGTGCGAAGGAGGAAGGGGTTTTTCTTTTTCGAATTTCGGAATTTTTGTCGCGTCGGTTTTGGGTTCCGGCGGCTTGGGGGGCTCTTCTTTGTAAAGGCCTTTGGTGGGATCCACGGCCTTACTCTCCGTAACCACGGGCTCCTTGGGCAAGGGAATTCCGGCAGCAGTGACCAGATTCACTTTTGTGCCGCCAAGTTCGCCACCCACTCCGCCCCAGGCATTGCCGCGACGATCAAAAACCGTGGCCGTGAACACGGCCACTGTTAGCGCCGCGTGAAGCACGAGGGAATAAATAAGGTAGTTTCGAAGAGTCACATCTTGCGGATTGGCGACGGCAGTAGTCATTTTCTAGCGAGTGCGCGCTCGCTCGGTAATGGGCTCGGTGACGATGCTGATGTTGTTGATGCCAGACTGGCGGAGCGCGTCAACGACAGCGGCAAAGCTGCCAAAGGGAACAGTCTCGTCGCAGCGCAGGAAGACACCCTCCTGGGTACTCTTTAGCTGCGCGTGGATCCGCGCGCCGAGCTGATGGATATTGATGGGCTCATTTCCCAAGTAGATGCGTTGCGCCTTGTCCACGGTGACGACCAGGCGTTCCTGGTTGATTTCTTTCACCGTGCGCGTCTTCGGCACGTCCACTTCGATTCCTGACTGCAGAATCGGCGCCGTGATCATGAATATGATCAGCAGCACGAGGACGACATCAATGAAGGGCACCATATTGATGTCGGAGAGCGAAGTGTGCGTCTGTTTGGAGAGTTGCGGCATCGTTTCTTTTGACTATCGGCGGCCGGGTCGGGGCGGCCGCGCTTGCTCAGCTGAAAGTTTTTTCGATCTGCGCGGTGACTTCCATCGCAAATGTGTCCAGCCGCTGCGCGAGATCGCGAATATTCTGCAAAAACTGGTTGTAGAAAATCAGCGCGGGAATCGCGGTGAAGAGTCCCGCGGCCGTGGTGACAAGCGCTTCGGCGATGCCCGGAGCGACGGCGCGCAGACTCGCCGCACCAGCGCTGCCGAGGCCAGAAAAGGCATCGATGATTCCCCAAACAGTCCCAAAGAGCCCGATGAACGGCGTGACCGAAGCGGTGGTCGCGAGCCAGGACATTCCTTTTTCCACGCGGCGCACTTCTTCCGTGGAAGCCAATTGCATGCTTACGGCAATAGCCTGCAAGCTTTTAAGTTTCGTTGGGTGAGGATTTCCGGAGCTCCCGCCGACCTGGCTCTGCAATTCGCGATAGCCGGCAGCAAACACGTTAGAAAAAGGCGAGCCGGAACTGGCCAGCGCCTGCGGATTGGCGACACCGCGGGTGGCGCGGAAGGTGCGCAGGAACTGGTCGCTCTGGATGCGGATGCGGCCAAACATGCCGAGCTTCTGAAAAATCATGGCCCAGGAAATAACAGAGAAGAGCAGAAGAAGCGCGAGCACGCCGCGGGCAACCCAGCCGGTTTGCGAAAGAAGATTCTCCAGGTCAATCAACAGAAAAACAGTGAGCAGAAAAGTGATATCAGCCCCTCAGTGACTGCAAAAATTTTCCGACTTCAGCAACGTAGCACACGGACGAAGTGGAATCAACGAAACCTCGCGATCGAGTGTCTGTATCTTTACACGGCCGGGGGCCGCCAGAGCAGACGTTCTTGAACGGCCCGCGCGCAAGATTGACTGACCAGCTGTGATAAACTGCGCTTTGGCCATGGGCAAATTGTTCGACATTGGATTGGAATCGCTCACCGGACGCGGGGTTGCCAGCATACCCGCGGCGCGCGGCTGGGTGTCCGCGCCCGCTCGCGGTACGTTCTTCCTCGAGACCTTCGGCTGCCAGATGAACGATCACGATTCCGAAAAGGTCGCCGGCCTGTTGCTCTCCCGCGGGTACCGTCAGGTGGAATCTCCCGACGCGGCGTCGCTAATTCTGTACAACACGTGCAGCATAAGGGAAAAGGCCGCGCAAAAAGTTTTCTCACGGCTCGGCGAATACCGCACCAAACAAGCCGAAGGACAGATCATTGGGGTTTTGGGGTGCGTTGCACAGCAGGAAGGAGAAGAAATTTTTGCGCGAGCGCCCTGGGTGAGCCTGGTTTGCGGCTCGGCGAGCTACGGGAAACTGCCGGAGCTGCTCAGCCGGCTCGAAGCAGGGAATCACCGCGTGACCGGGCTCGACAATGATACAGACGAGACTTTTGAGACGGAAATGACCCGGCGGGACAACCCTTGGCGCGCTTATCTGACCATCATCGAGGGCTGCGACAAAGCTTGCGCCTATTGCATCGTGCCGTTCACCCGCGGGCCGGAGCGCAGCCGTGCCAGCGATTCCATTTTGAAAGAAGTGAAGCAACTCGCGGAGCTGGGATACTCCGAGGTCCAGCTTCTCGGGCAAACGGTCAATTCCTACGCTGATCCCTCTTCGCGAAAAATGCGCTTCTCGGAATTATTGTTGGAAGTCGCGGATGTGCCGGGGATTCGCCGCGTGCGGTTTACGACGTCTCATCCCAGCGACTTCTCCCAGCACATCGTTCGCGCCATTGAGTCGCAGGCCAAAATTTGCGACCACGTGCACTTGCCCGCGCAGTCCGGCTCGAGCAGGGTGCTGCGGGCCATGCAGCGCACCTACACGCGAGAGGAGTATCTCGAAAAGATCGCGATGATGCGTGCCGCCAAGCGGCCCATCAGCATTACGACGGACATCATCGTGGGGTTCCCGGGCGAGACGCAGGAGGATTTTGAAGAGACGCTGTCTTTGCTCGATGAGGTGCGGTATGACGGAATGTTTTCGTTCAAATATTCGCCGCGCCCCAATACGCCTTCGCTGGCTATGAATGATCCGATCGCCGAAGAAGAGAAGGGCCGCCGCCTGGCCATTCTCCAGGAAAAGCAGCGGCAGATTCAGGGAGTGCGGAACGCGGCGCTCATCGGGGAGACGTTTGAAGTTCTAGTCTGCGGAAAGTCGCGGCGCGAAAACCAATGGTCGGGACACACATCTAGTCACCGGGTACTGAATTTCACTTCAAAGCAGCAAGAACTTCTGGGACACTACGTACAGGTTCGTGTGGTGAGTGCGGGTCCGAACAGCCTGGTGGGCGAGCAGGTTTTCTAGCTCGCGGGGAGGACGCGATGGAAGTGGAAATGAAAATCCGCGGCCTGATGATGGACCCCGTCACAAACATGCCCATCGTTGTCTTGAAGGATGTGCAGGGGCAGGCGATTCTGCCGATTTGGGTGGGAGTGTACGAAGCCAACGCCATCGCGCTGGAGATCGAAAAAGTGCAGACGCCGCGTCCGATGACGCATGACCTGCTGAAGAATGTCCTGCTGGGTCTTGAAGTGCGCGTCGAGAAAGTGGTCGTGAACGAACTGAAGGACGACACGTTTTACGCGCTTATCTGGGTGGAACGCGAAGGACAGATGATGACGATTGATTCTCGCCCCAGCGACGCCCTGGCGCTGGCGTTGCGGGTGGATTGCCCGATCTTTGTCGATGAGGAAGTATTGAAGAATTCGAAAGTTTCCAGCGCCATTTCCGAACGCAACACCAACGAGCAACTGCGTTCGTGGCTCGAAGGCCTCTCCGACGAAGACCTCGGCCGCTACAAGATGTAACAATCCCCCAGGTTCACATTCCCAAATCCGCAATCGAGTGTCCCCTAGCTGTTCTACAGCGTGGCGAGGCGGCGGACGGCGCGGCGCCAGACGAACAACAGCACGAGGCCGATGAGAATGAGGGCAAGGCTGAGGCCGGCCCACAGGCCAAAGGCTCCCCAGCCGCGGCGGAAGCACAGCCATGAGCCGAGAGGCAAACCAATGACCCAATACGCGGTGAGATGGCAGAGCATCGGGGTGCGTGTGTCGCCCGCGCCGCGGAGCGCTCCGGTGGCTACGGTCTGGATTCCGTCGAATAGCTGAAAGGCGGCGCCGGCCGCGAGGAGGCTGACCGTACTGTGAATCACGGTTTCGTCCGGCGTGTAAATGCGCGCGATCCAGCGGGGGAAAACGAGCAAGGCGATGCCCGCAAGCGTCATGAAGGACGCTCCCAGAAATATGGCAGTGCCGCCTGCATCGCCCGCGGCTCGTCCATCCTTGCGACCGATGGCCTGGCCAACGCGTACGGCAGCGGCGGAAGCGATTCCGAGCGGCACCATGTAGGTGAAGGCCACGGTATTGAGCGCGATCTGATGGCTGGCGAGCGGCACGGCGCCCAGTTGCGCGATCAATGCAGTCACGAGAGCGAAGACTCCGCTCTCGAGCGTGAACTGCATGGCGGCGGGAAATCCCAGGGTGATAAGCCGCCGGATGCGGGGCAGATCGACTTCGACGGGGGTCTTGAGCAGGTCCGTGCGGTGGCGGCGATCGTACCAGAGAAGATAACCGACGAGAACGCTGGCCATGTAGGTTCGCGCGATGGCTGTGGACCAGCCGGAGCCTACTGTGCCCATGGCGTGCACGCCCAATTTTCCGTAGACCAAAATCCAATTGCAGAGGGCATTGACGATATTCGCGCTGACGAGTGCGAAGGCGACGGGTTTCACCATGTTCATCGCCTGCAAACAACGGCGCACGGCGAAATAGAGCAAGAGGGGAAGCAAACCGGCTGTGAGCGCCTTGGTGTAGGGAATGGCGAGGGCCAGGACGGCAGGATCGACGCGCATGCGGCTGAACAGCGAGGGCAGGAGCCAGACCGGTATCGCGAGCAGCGGAGCCAGCGCGAAACTCAAGTAAATGCTGTTGAGCAGCGAGCGGTGACAATCCTCGCGCTTGCCGGCGCCGAAAGCCTGAGAGACGAGCGTGTCCAATCCCATCAGCAACCCGCCGCCAAAGAGCGCCAGGACGATAAAGAGATTGGAACCCAGGCTGACCGCGCCCATCGCGGTGGCGCTGTTGGGAAGCCGGCCGACCATCATGGTGTCCACGATGGCCATGCTCATCCAGCCGAGTTCGGCGAGAACCAAAGGCAGTGCCAGCTTCAAGGTAGGGCGCAATTCGGTGCGGAGTGTCTGCAGTCGAGACATGGCGGCGCGGTGAAAACAACGAGTGTAAGTTGGGCGATGAAAAGTGGCAAACGCTCTTGTGCAACTCCGCCCGCGATTGCATGTCGGACCGGACGGTTACTTCTGGGGCGTGGATTGTTGGAAGTTCCATTGACGGGTGCCCCTGAGGTTCGTAACCTTGCGACTGACCCTTCAGAAGCCGCGTAGTACTTGGGAGACGAGTGTGCCACTGGCGAACGATGTTAGTTTCGAGAAGCGGATGAAATACACGCGCGCCGTGGCGCGGCTCAACTCGAGAGTCGCGATTGCGGTCGAGTGGATAGAAGATGGGCGGACATTGCGAGCCGAGGGATACACGGCGGACGTGAGTCCGAAAGGTTGCCTGGCCATTGTTCCGCAAGGATTCGTGGTCGGACAACGAATGCGCCTGATTAATTTGATCAACAAAAACGCTAGCGAAGCGGTGCTCGTCTGGCGGGGACATGAAGGCCGGGCGGGATGGGAACTAGGGTTGGAGCTGGAGGGAAGGGCGGGTGATTTTTGGGGCTTAGAATTCTAATGCTTGATAGGAGTGAAGCCGGAACGAGTTAGAGCGCAACTCCTGCACGAGATTTCCAATGCTTCTCCCGCCGCAAACGCAAATTTTCCCTTGCTTTACAATGGGTTGGAAACGTAGAGTGTCACTAGGCCTAGGGGGTTTTCTGCGGGCAGCACCCATATATAGGAAGCCGGTTGCTGGAGCGCGCCGGCTCGTTTTTGTACGCGCGGGCGGAGGCAGAAAAAGATGACTGCCATCATCACCATTGCGAATCAAAAAGGCGGCGTGGGAAAAACCACCACGGCGATTAATTTGGCCGCCGCCATCGCAAATCGCGGGAAACGCACGCTGCTTATTGATCTGGACCCGCAAGCAAATTCCACCATCGCATTTTACGATTCCGGAGAAATCGCGGCATCCATGTTCGACGTGCTCAGCGATCACCGAGCAGATATGGCCG
>Ga0307479_10004726_pt1 | contig 12507 bp, 11 predicted proteins | sample atmos_gasesECM4C_FD_203743 | JGI IMG/M metagenome (GOLD analysis project Ga0307479, IMG submission 203743) | Hardwood forest soil microbial communities from Morgan-Monroe State Forest, Indiana, United States - atmos_gasesECM4C_515 | ecosystem: Environmental > Terrestrial > Soil > Temperate...
CCATCACCACCAGTGACGCGACGAGCGCTTCGCGACGCCCGAGACCGGCGGCGGTGAACCAGCGGAAGAGCGCCCAGGCAACGATGACCGAGACGAGTTGCGTGACATGCCGCAGCGTGGCAAAGGAAAAGCCGAACAGCGTGGCAGCGCCGGCGCCGAGCAGCGTCTGCGGCAGCAGGTTCATCGCGATCCAGTCGCTGAGGCGAATTCGGTGCTCGTCGAGAAGCCAGCGCACGCTGTGCGCGTAGGCCCAGTCGTCGTTGACCGGAAAATCGCCCGACGGCAGCGACAACGCCAATATCGCAAGCTGAACCGCGATCACGATCAGCCCGGCGTGACGCTCGATTCCCGCGCCGAGCATCGAAGCAGGCGCGCGCTGCGGCAGGCTCGGATTCAGCGGCATGCAGTCAGCGGAATACCCACAGCCGATACACCGCGTAGTTGGCGAAAGTGAGAATGACGGTGGTCGCGATCTGCGCCGGCCACACCGCCAATCCAGCCGCGAGCAGCAGCGCGAGAAGCAGTGTGTTCGCGACCGCCTGTGCGGCGATCGCCACGACGAAGCGCCTGCCTGCGATCGTCAAGCCGTGCGAGGGCGTGAAAACGCGCCAGTACGACAATGCGAAGCGCGTAAGCGCGCCGCCGCAGAAGCCGATCGCGCTGCCCGCGAGCGGTGGCAGGCCTAGCCGCAGCAGCGCGTAGAGCATCGCGTAGTGAACGGCGACCGCGACGAAGCCGGTCAGCACGTGGAGCGAGAAATTCGCGAGCAGGGCGATCGCGGCGGCACGTCGCACGGCCGGCGACACGCCGGTATGAGGGGCCTCGCCGGCGCTTTCCCTATTCGGCGACATCGCGCTTCGTGCTCGCTGCTGGCGCCGGTCGATAGACGACGAGCCATTGATCTTCGTAGGCGGGCGGACCGAACCGTGCAGCGAGCGGTTCGGCGCAGTGCGCCACGTCGGCGGCGACCGGCACATCGAGCCCGTGTGCGGTGTACCGGTACGGCTTCTGCCACACGACGAAATTGACGTGTTGCGCGGCAAGCTCGGCGTCGTCGGCGACGTGCACCGCGTTACGGAAGCGGAAGCGCGCGTCGTCGGGGACTTCGTTCGGTCGCGGGTTCGCGCACAGCGGTGTGAGCAAGCCGTGTACGACGCGCTGCCGGCTCAGGCGTTGCCAGCGCGGTGCATCCCAGCCGACGCTCTCGATCGGAAAGGGCGCGACCGCGATCGCCAGCGAGCCCGGCGGCGCCGCGCCCAGGCTCGCCCACCAGGGCGAGAGCGGGATGCCGTCCATCAGGCGCAGGATCGGATTGTGCTCCGGGCGGAAATCGAACTCGTAGACGGCGTGCGCGCTGTTCGCGTTCGGATATTGCAGCAGTGGCCACAGCGGCGTCGTCGCCGCCAGCGCGACGACGGGCAGCGCGGTGACCGCCGCTCCGACGCCGCCGGCCGCGACGCGATTCAGGCCACGCCCGGCGACGGCACGACGCAGCGTCCCACCCAGGCGCACGGCCCCGCAGGCTGTGGACAGCAGCAAGAGCGGCAGGACGGGCAGCAGGTAGCGGCTGAAGGTCAACGGATTGCCGATCCACGCGGGCTGCGTGACGACGATGGCGAGCGCGATGAGCGCGACGCCGGCCACTGCCGACGACGCCTCCGGCAGCCGCCGCCAGACGACAGGCAGGCCCGCGATCGCCAGCGCGCCGCCGATTGCGACGGCCCACGTCGCGCCGCTGCCGAACCAGAGATACCAGACGCCGACGAGCGTGTCGCCGTTCGGCAGGTCGACGCCGCTTTTCAGGCGCAACGATTCCGGATGCGCGATGAGCGGCGGCAGCAGCAGCGCCGCCATCGGCACCGCCGCGGCGAGCGCGAGCACCGCCAGCCGCGTGATGCGCCGCGGGTGCCCGGCATCGGCGCCGGCGCGAACGCATCGCCACGCCGCGGGAACGAAAGGCGCGACGACGAACGGGACGACCACCGGATGCAGCCATGCCGCCAGCGTCGCGCTCGCCGCGTAGCACGCCGCGTCCTGCCATCGGGGCGCGGCGGCTTCGGCGTAGCGGCGGAACGCGACGTACGCGACCCAGACGAAGAGCAGCGTCAGCGCGTACGGTCGCGCCATTCGGCTGAAGAAGTAGAGCAGCGGAGAAATCGCGAGCAGCGCCGCGAAGACGAGCGCTTCGGCGCGCCCGAAGCGTCGCGCGACGTACCAGGGAAACAGCACCAGGGTCGCGATGCCCGCGACAAGCTGCGGCCACCGCATCGCGATCTCCGACAAGCCGAACGCGCGCGCCTCGAGCCCGTAGAGCAGCGTCAGCGGGATGCTATGGTCCGAATGTCCGAAGTCGAGGAAAATCGCCGCCGGCGCGTCGTGCACGATGCGATAGATCGCGTGCCACTCGTCTTCGAGGAGCAGCTGCGAAGTCAACTGATCGAGCCGCAGCCAGATCCCGGCGGCGATCGCCAGCGCGAACCACGGCAGCCAACTACGGCGCGGCGAGCGAATCCCAGCCATCCTTGGGAATGCGGGCGATGATGCGGAACCCGGCGGCGCCGAGCGGCCGGATCACGGCCGCTTCACCCTCGGCGAGATACGGCTCGCCGGTGACGGCACGGAACGGATTGCCGTGGCTGACGATGGCGAGATCGACGCCCGCCGCCGGCGGCGACGACATCAGCGTGCGCAATTCGGCGTAGCGGTCGGGCGCGACGCCGGTCGCGGGTCCGCCGCGCACCGCCGCCGTCGACGAGGCGCGACCGAAGATCAGTCGCGCCGTTTCCATCGTTCGGCAGAACGGGCTTGCCAGGACGTCGCCGACGGGAATGCCGAGCCGCGCAATCGCAGCGCCGATCGCCCGCGCCTCGACCCGGCCCTGGTCGGTGAGGTTGCGCTGCCGCGCGCAATCCTCGTAACCGGTCATCTGCTCGTCGCTCTGGCCGAAGTCGGTGGAAGCATGGCGGAAGTAGATCACGAGACCGCCGGTCTTGAGCGCGGCGAGCAGAGCACGGCCGGCCAGCGTTTCGACGTCCGCTGCCGCGACGCACGATCCGCAGCACGCCAGCGCGAATAGCGCCGCGGCGAGTTGCACCAGCCCGCGGCGGGAAAAGGATATCCGGGTTCTCAATCGGAGTCGAAGGCTGCGACGTGGACCGTCGCGTCGCGCGCGGCCGGCAATAGCGCGTCGTCGCACGCGAGATCGCCGTCGGGCGCGGGCGATCCCGTGGCGCGAATGGCGGCGAAGTCGCGCAGCGTGCGGTCGAGCAGGTGCGTGGTGACGACATTGCCGAGCGCGTTGAAGATCGTCTCGACGCGGCCGGGATGTCGCTTCTCCCATTCGCGCAGCATCGCCGTCACCTGCTTGCGCTGCAGATTTTCCTGCTCGCCGCAGAGATTGCAGGGAATGATCGGGAACGCCATCGCCTCGGCGTAGCGCGCAAGGTCGCGCTCGCGCACGTAGGCGAGCGGGCGGATGATCACGTGCCTGCCGTCATCGGAGACGAGCTTGGGCGGCATCGTCTTCAATTTCGCGCCGAAGAAGAGGTTCAGAAAGAACGTCGCGAGAATGTCGTCGCGATGATGGCCCAGCGCGATCTTCGTGGCGCCGATCTCGCTGGCGACGCGATAGAGCACGCCGCGGCGCAGGCGCGAGCACAGCGAGCACATCGTCTTGCCTTCGGGGATGACGCGCTTGACGACGCTGTAGGTGTCCTGCTCTTCGATGCGGAACGGCACGCCGCGACCTGCGAGATAACGCGGCAGCACGTCGGCGGGAAAGCCGGGCTGCTTCTGGTCGAGATTGACCGCGATCAATTCGAAGGAAAGCGGGGCGCGGTCCTTGAGCGAGAGAAGGATGTCGAGCAGGCCGTAACTGTCCTTTCCGCCCGAGAGGCAGACCATCACGCGGTCCCCGTCCTCGATCATCGCAAAATCGCCGATCGCCTGGCCGACGAGGCGGCGGAGCCGCTTCTTGAGCTTGTTGGCTTCGAAACCGGCACGCCGCGGGTCGCGCTCAGGTCGAGCGTGACGGGCGAGGCTCGAGGCGGCGAGTTCCACGGCGGAGTAAGTCACGCTGCCGCTGCGGGCGTCGCGCTGCGGGACGCGACCGCGACCGCGATACGCGCGACGCCGCAGGTGATGATCTGGAACCCGACGAGGTAGCCGATCAGCACCAGCGAGCCGAGCGGCCAGCCGATCGCGATCAGGATCGCCAGCGCCAGCGACAGAATGCCGTTGGCGAGCACCCAGCCCCAACCGCGGCGGGGCTTGATCCGCAACGCCAGCGCGATCTCGACCACGCCGAGCACGGCCATCATCGCGCCGACGAACAACGCCAGAGACACGGCGCCGGCAACCGGATTGGCGACGAGAAGAACGCCGAGGGCGACATAGACCACGCCCATGAAAAGCCGCCATCCGAACTCGGGCTCGGCGCGCGTTCCGATGGCGACGGCGATGGCGATCGCGCCCGCAATGACCGCGAACCAGCCGATATACAGTGATGCGGCGACCGCGGCCATCGCCGGATACAGCAGCGCCACGACGCCGGCGATCACCAGCAGGATGCCGAGCGCCAGCGACCAGCCGGACGACAGGCCGTGCGCCGGTGCTGCCGGGGGTCGGTTTGCCGTGGTCATGAGCGCCTCCTGTCTCGCGTCGCCCGCGCTGACATGCGAAGGCAACAGCGTCCGCTGCGGTGGAGGCGATGGTAGCATAGCGGGCGCTTGCGCGGCAGCTTCCACGCTGCGCCTCATCGGCGGCCTTTCCTAGCACCCAATATCGCCATGCTCAAGATCAGCCACGGCTTCGACGGCGGCGCCATCGAGGCGATCGCCGCAGATCGTGCTGACGAAATCCGCGTGAACATACGCGCCGACTCGCACGCCGAGTTCCGGCAGTGGTTTTTCTTCCGCGTGCAAGGCGTCCGCGGCCAACGCTGTCGCGTCCGCTTCGAGAATGCCGGTCAATGCACCTACGTCGACGGCTGGCAAGGCTACCGCGTGGTCGCCTCGTATGATCGCCGGCAATGGTTTCGCGTCCCGACGACGTTCGACGGCAGCACGCTCGAGATCACGCACGCCTCCGATCGCGACTCGGTCTGGTATGCGTATTTCGAGCCGTATTCGTGGGAGCGGCATCTCGACCTGCTCGGGCGCGCCGAGGATTCGCCGCTCGCGCGCGTGCGCGATCTGGGCAGCACGGTCGAGGGCCGCGACATGAACCTGGTGACCGTCGGCGCACCGGAGAACGGGAAGCGCTCGCTGTGGGTGATCGCGCGCCAGCATCCGGGCGAGACCATGGGTGAATGGTTCGTAGAAGGGTTGCTCGACCGGTTGCTCGATCGCAGCGACGGCGTCGCCCGCGCGCTGCTCGGCCGGGCGGTCGTCCGCATCGTTCCCAACATGAATCCCGACGGCGGCGTGCGCGGCAACTTGCGCACCAACGCCGCGGGCGCGAACCTGAACCGCGAGTGGGGGGCGCCCAGCCCCGAGCGCAGCCCCGAGGTATTTCACGTGCGCGCCGCGATGCACGAGACCGGTGTCGACGCCTTTCTCGACGTGCACGGCGACGAAGGCCTGCCGTATGTGTTCGTCGATGGCTGCGAGAGGCTGCCGGGCTTCACGCCCAAGCAGGACGCTCTGCAGCGCGCATTCGGCGCCGCGTTCAAGCGCGCGAGCCCCGACTTCCAGGACGTGCACGGCTATCCGAACGACAAGGACACCAAAATCAACCTGACGCTCGCCTCGAAGTACGCGGGGCACGCGTTCGGTTGTCTCGCCCTGACGCTCGAGATGCCGTTCAAGGACAACGCCGACCTGCCCGATGAAGCCGTCGGCTGGAGCGGAGAGCGCAGCCGCCGGCTGGGCGCAGCCTCGCTCGAGGCGCTGCTGGCCGTGGTGCCCGATCTGTAGGCGCGACTAATTCGCACGCCTCGCTCGTTGGCACCGGCGCGGCCGAATGAATTCGGCCCTACAATGGAAGGGAAGGGAGAACAGCGATGCAGACCCTCGTCGTGGCCAACCCCAAGGGCGGCAGCGGGAAGACGACCCTTGCGACCAATGCAGCCGGCTGGCTCGCCGGACGCAAGCAGCGCGTCGTGCTCGCCGATTTCGATCCGTTGCGCGCCGCGACAGAATGGCTGGCGCGGCGGCCGCCGCTTTTCCCCGCGATCGCGGGTTGGACGCCCGATACCGCGAAAAGGGAGCTCAAAGGCGAGCCGCCGCAATGGCTGGTGATCGATACCCCGGCCGAGCTGCACGGCGACAGCCTGCGCGACGCGATGCATCGCGCCGACATCCTGCTGGTGCCGGTATCGCCCAGCGCGTTCGACATGGGGGCGACGCAGCACTTCCTCGACCGGATCGGCGAGTACAAGGCAGTCAAGAAGCGTGAGATCGCGATCGGTCTCGTCGCGATGCGCGTCGATTCGCGTACCAACAGCGCAGATGAGCTCGAGGAATTCCTCAGCGCGCTCGACTACCCGCTGGTCGCGCACCTGCGGCAGACGCAGGTCTACGTGTATTGCGCCCGCGACGGACTGACGGTGTTCGATCTGCCGCGGTCGCGCGCCGAGCAGGACTGGGAGCAGTGGCGATCTCTGACGCGCTGGATCGCGCGCCAGGCGGCGGTGAAGTAGGGCCGAATTTATTCGGCCAGAGCGGCGATCATCGCGCCGCGTGCGAATGAATCCGCGCCTACGCGGGCACGCAGGCGAACACCATCGTATTGCCGTTCCCTTCGAACGTCCAGCCGGCGGCGATCATCTGATTCAGGATCGTCAGGCTCGTCATGTAGCGGTGGTTGGGCGCCCCACCCATGCCCTGGTTGAAGGCGCGGTAGAGCGGGATCGTGCCCGCACCGCACATACCGTTGGCGTCGGCGAGCTGGATGTAGAACGCAATGTTTTCGAACTGCCATGCGGCAACATCCGCCGGGTTTGTCTTGATGAAATCGCATTCGCTGGCGAACGGCGTGTAGACGTGCGAGCTCTTCGGGGCGAATATGGCGGTGCTGAAGAAGCGGCAAACCTCCACCGCGGACGGATTGGTTTGTGGCCACACCTTGAAGGTCTGCCCGGTACGCTGCCATGCGCCGCCGAAGGCGCCGCCGTCGAGTGCATTGATCTCAGACGTGAACGAAGTCATAAAGTAGAAATTCCACGCCGAGTAGTAGTACTCGACCGCATCCGCGGTCTGGGATGAACCGCCCCCGGTTGCCCCGTTATACGTGTCGATGAAACCGCTAACTGCGGCCACAAACTCGGCGTCGAGGTTGTTGAAGAGATGGTATCCACAGCCGTTGTTGTTGCCGCCGCTCAAGCTGATTAACTGCTTGACCGGCGCCGATGTGAGATCGGCGAACAAGGGGCCTGCAAATTGCGAGTCATCGAGCGGTTGATAGACGACCAAGGTCGGGCGCTTGATCTGAGCCACCCGCGCCGCGTTGGGGCTATCGGGAGAGAGGAAGACCACGCCGACCGACATCTCGCTCGGTAGGTTGACGGCGAGATTCGTAATCGGCGTAGTCGAGGAGCTAATGCCGATGATCCAGCTTGGCACGTTGTCGCGCGCTTGCACGTAGAGGATGACCTGGAGCACGTCGTTGAAGTCGTACACCGAGCCGTTGGAAGTCGCATCGACGAGCGCGACCGAGTAGCCATGATCGGCAAACGCCTGCCGGTCGCGAGCGACCGGGCTGCAGCCCCCTTCGTAGGTGGTCATTGTCCCGTCGTTCTGAATTCCGAGCGCGCCGGAGCCGCCGGGCAAATATACGATGTTGGCGGTCGCGGCATCCGGACGGAGATACAGGAAGCGCTGCGTGCCATCGGCGGGTGTCGGAACGTCGACGACGGTCGTCGTCACGGCCGCCATCGCAGAGGTGGCGAGCATTGCCGAGATAAGAAGTACAGCCGCACTCTGCATATTCATGACTCCCCCTCGCGGCTGAGTTACGGTCGCGCCCTGAAGGATAGTCGCCGCACTCGACGAAGCTGTCTGCGCGGTTCCGTACATACTATACGGCCGATATCAGCCTGCCGATAGCTTGGCCGGCGCGCGCCATCGCTCCTGCAGCGCGAGCCAGAGCCCGCTGGCGACGATGATCGCCATTCCCAGCGCGGACCAGCGGTCCGGAAGCTGGCCGAAGATGGCGAAGCCGTAGAGCGTCGCCCAGACCATCTGCAGGTAGGTGAACGGCGTCAGCAGCGACGCAGGCGCGAGCAGGTACGCGCTGATCACGAACCAGTGTCCGAGTCCCGCGAACAGACCGAGCAGCAGAAACAAAGAGGTCTCGCGCACGGTCGGTAGCCCGCCCCCGATCTGCCAGGGCAGGACGAGAGACAAGCCGACCGTCCCTACGAGCGCGCTGTAGAAAAGCGTCGTGTGCGCGGACTCGTCGGCGAGCTTGCGCGTCATCAGAAAGTAGAGTGCATTGCACAGCGCCGCGACCACGAGAAGCAGTGTGGCCAGGTGGAAGATCGCCGATCCGGGTCGCACGAGGATGAGAATGCCGATGAAACCCGTCACCACCGCGACCCAACGGGCGCGCGTCGGACGCTCGCCAAGCAGAGGCCCGGAGAGAATGACGACAAGCATCGGCGCGAGAAAGGTGATCGCGGAACCTTCGGCCAGCGGCAGGTAGCGGAGTGCACCGAAGAAGCACAGCGTGGCTGCGAGCAGAAAGGCGGAGCGCAAGAGCTGCAACCAAGGGTGGCGGGTGCGCCAGAATCCGACGCCGGCGCGCTGCCACGCAAAGGGCGTGACGACGAGCATCTGCCCGGCGTAGCGCGCCCAGACGACGAGGAACAGCGCGTGATCGCGCACCAGATATTTCGCCGTCGCATCGAGCGACGAGAGGCACAGCCCCGCGACCAGGAACAGCAGAAGCGCGCGGCGGAGCGGATGAACCTCAGGCATCCCTGCGAACGCCGAGGCGACTTCAGGCCGCCAGCAACTCCCGCAGCACGAACGGCAGGATACCTCCGTGCAGGTAGTAATCGACCTCGATCGGCGTGTCGATCCGCAGCAGCACCGGCACCTGCTGCGTCGAGCCGTCCTTGCGGTGAATCGTCAGCGTCACGTCCATCTGCGGCCGGACGCCGGCCTCGACGCCGGTGAGGTCGAATTCCTCGTCGCCCGTGATCTTGAGCGAGGCGACGCTGTCCGCGCCCTTGAACTGGCAGGGAAGCACGCCCATGCCGACCAGGTTGGAGCGATGGATGCGCTCGAAGCTCCGCGCGACGACGGCCTTTACGCCGAGCAGCTGCGTTCCCTTCGCCGCCCAGTCGCGCGAGCTGCCGGTGCCGTACTCCTCGCCGCAGAAGATCATCGTCGGCGTGCCGCGGCCGATGTAGGTCATCGCCGCGTCGTAGATCGACGCTTGCTTGCCTTCCGGCTGCAGTATCGTCACGCCGCCCTCGATGCGCGAGCCGTCGGCTTTCGGCTGCAGCATCAGATTCTTGATGCGGACGTTGGCGAAGGTGCCGCGCATCATCACCTCGTGGTTTCCGCGGCGCGAGCCATAGCTGTTGAAATCCGGAACCGCGACGTCGTGCTCGAGCAGATAGATGCCCGCGGGCGAGGTCGGCTTGATCGAGCCTGCCGGGCTGATGTGATCGGTCGTCACCGAATCGCCGAAGATGCCGAGCGCGCGCGCCGCCTTGATGTCGTGCGCGGTGCCGGCCTGCATCGTGAAATCCTTGAAGAACGGCGGCTCGGCGATGTAGGTCGACTTGTCCCAGACATAGACCTGGCCCTTCGATGTCGGGATGCTGTTCCACAGCGGGTTGTCCTTCGTGAAATCGCTGTAGAGGCGGCGATAGGTTTCCGGGTCGGTCGCGTACTGCATCACCGCGCCGACTTCCTGCGCTGACGGCCAGACATCGCGCAGGAAGACCGGCTTGCCGTCGCGGCCGGCGCCGAGCGGCTCGGTCGTCAGATCGACATTGGCTTTGCCCGCGATCGCGTACGCGACGACAAGCGGCGGCGAGGCGAGGAAATTGGCCTTGATGTTGGGGTGGATCCGCGCCTCGAAATTGCGGTTTCCCGAAAGCACCGCCGCGCAGACGAGATCGTTCTGCGTGATCGCCTCCTCGATCGCCGGATCGAGCGGCCCCGAGTTGCCGATGCACGTCGTGCAACCGTAGCCGGCGAGATAGAAGTTGAGCTTTTCGAGCTCGGGCAGCAGCCCGGATTTGGTGAGATAGTCGGTGACCACGCGCGAGCCGGGCGCGAGCGAGGTCTTGATGTGCGGCTTGACCGTCAGACCCTTGGCCACGGCCTTCTTCGCGAGCAGGCCGGCGGCGAGCAGGACGCCGGGGTTCGAGGTGTTCGTGCACGAGGTGATCGCCGCGATCAGCACGTCGCCGTTGCCGATGTCGATCGGTTTTCCGCCGGTCGCGGGAACGCGATCCTGCGTCGGACGGTTGTCGACCATCTCGACGACGTCGAGCGGATGACCGTTGTTGGGCAGCTGCTGGGCATTGTCGTGGACGATCGGCGTGGTCGCGCTGTAAAGCTTGGTCGCGAAGCGCCGCCCGAGCTTGTCGGCGGGCTGATTGAAACCGTTTTCGGCGGTCGGCTTGGAGAACAGCGTGTCGAACGACTCCTTCATCTTCGGCAACGGAATGCGGTCCTGCGGACGCTTCGGACCGGCGAGGCTGGGCACGACGCTCGCCAGATCGAGCTCGAGCGCTTGCGAGTAGTCGATCGCGCCCGCCGCCGGCGTGCCGAACAGCCCTTGCGCGCGAAAATATGCCTCGAAGACGTCGATCTCCTGCTGGGTGCGTCCGGTGTTGACGAGATAGTCGACGGTCTTGTCGTCGACGGAGAAGAAACCCATCGTCGCCCCGTACTCGGGCGCCATGTTGCCGATCGTCGCGCGATCCGGGACCGGGAGCGACGCGGCGCCTTCGCCGAAAAACTCGACGAACTTGCCGACCACCTTGGCTTTGCGCAGCATTTCGGTGACGACGAGCACGAGATCCGTCGCGGTCACGCCTTCGCTGAGCTTGCCCTTCATGTGCACGCCGACGACGTCCGGCGTCAGGAAATACACCGGTTGGCCGAGCATGCCCGCTTCCGCCTCGATCCCGCCGACGCCCCAGGCGACGACGCCGATACCGTTGATCATCGTCGTGTGCGAGTCGGTCCCGACCAGCGTATCGGGATAATAGATGCCGTCCTTCTGGTGCACGCCGCGCGCCAGATACTCGAGGTTGACCTGGTGCACGATGCCGATCCCAGGCGGCACGACCTTGAAGGTGTCGAACGCCTGCATGCCCCACTTCATGAATTTGTAACGCTCGGCGTTGCGCTGGAACTCGACCTTCATGTTGAGATCGAGAGCGTTCCGGGTCCCATAGTAGTCGACCTGCACCGAGTGGTCGACGACGAGATCGACCGGGACGAGCGGCTCGATCACCTTCGGATTCTTGCCCATCCGTTGCGCAACGCCGCGCATCGCTGCGAGATCGCACAACAGCGGAACGCCGGTGAAATCCTGCAGCACCACGCGCGCGACGACGAACGGAATCTCCTCGGTGCGGGGCGCTTTCGCGCCCCAGCTCGCGAGCTGGCGCACGTGTGCTTCCGTAATCTTCTTGCCATCGCAGTTGCGCAGGACCGATTCGAGCACGATGCGGATCGAAACGGGAAGGCGCGAGATCTTCCCGACGCCGGCCTTCTCCAGCGCCGGCAGCGAATATAGCTGACCGGTCTTGCCGGCGGCGGTGCGAAACGGCTGGAGGCTCTGGTGAAGGTTGTGTGCCATCGGCGCTCCCTAGTTCGTCGGCGCAGTCGCCGATCCGGGTTTGCGGACCTTGGCGGGCGCGTTACGCTTCGGCTTGGCGTCGGACCAGTCTTGCGCCGCCAGAGCGTCATCGTCGACGTGCATCATCAATCCGCTGGGCAGAATCATGTCGCCAGGGTGCTGATCGGGCTTGCACGGTCCTGTCCATTTCGCCTCGATCACGGCGTGCCCTTCGCTCATGTCGCCAAAAGGGGGATCGAAAGTCGACTTGCTCTCGATCTTGTAAGCCGAATCGAATGTGCCGGTGATCACCGCGTGCGTCTTGGAAACATACCTGTGACGCAGCTTGCACGTCGCATCGACGATAAGCTTGTCGCCATCACGGGTCAGCTTCTCGGTTTTGCAGGTTTCGACGCGTATGCCCAAGGCGACCCGCCTGAGCGCGTTATCGGTGGCCTGGTCGATGCACACCTGGCCGACGCTTGGCTTGTCGTTGCTGCGCGTCGACGCTCCGCTGATTTCCCAAAGGCCGGACTTGCGCTTGGGCGTTTCCTGCGCCAGCGCGAGGCCGACGGCAAGAATCGACGTGAGAAGCAGAAGTAATACCTGACGCATTGACTGTCTCCGTAGGTAAATCAGGTCGGTTAGATGACGAACAGGTCGACGAACTCGTGCACGGGCGTTGGCGGAAGTTTCTCGGCGTCGAGCGCAAGCCGGAGAATAGCGCGCTGTTGCTTGGGCGGAAAGCGACGCGCG
>Ga0307479_10004727_pt1 | contig 12506 bp, 6 predicted proteins | sample atmos_gasesECM4C_FD_203743 | JGI IMG/M metagenome (GOLD analysis project Ga0307479, IMG submission 203743) | Hardwood forest soil microbial communities from Morgan-Monroe State Forest, Indiana, United States - atmos_gasesECM4C_515 | ecosystem: Environmental > Terrestrial > Soil > Temperate...
CAGTTTTGCCATTTCCAAAGACGTTCCACGCAAAACCAAAACGTGGGCCAAAGTTTTTGTGATTCCCAGCTCCCAAACTCGGGGCCGGTGCAAATCCGCCCGGTCCACAAACGTGGGCAATTATCGCTAAGGGATTCCCCGGACAGGGAGTGCTGGCGTTCTTTATCTGCCCTGCGCCAGTAGTGATGTTATCGATAAAGTTTTGTCCCGGCCCGAGCAGAAACGTTGTCGCGAGTTGATTGAGTTCCTTGTGTCTAGTATAGAGATCGTAACGAAGTCCGAGATTCAGTGTCAGACGGCGGGTGAGCCTCCAATCATCCTGGAAGTAGGCCCCCACTTCCCAATTGCGAAAATGGCGTGTGTTGTTCTCCAAATGTGCCGCCGTCCCACTCTCAATTCCAGGGTCTACGCCTGCCATTTGAAAGTAAGGCGCATCGAGTGCAAAAAATAGCGGATCGAAAAACTTGTATGCTGGCTGACCCGCAGGGAAGGTACTGTTCTCGAGATTTCGACGTAAATCCCCTCCCGCTTCCAAGTTGTGCTTCCCGCGGCTGATAGAGATTGTGTCCGAATAGCTGTAGATATTCTCCCGCGTGGGTAGCGGTTGGGCCAAACCAAAGCCCAACGTACCATCATCGAAAGATATAGCTGGGACCCCGGGGGTGCTATTCATCACCGTAAGTCTGTTACCCGCATACCCTGCCCGGAACTCGTTCAGTACCGTTGGAGCGAAACTACGAATGAAGCTGATTTGGAGATTGTGTGTCGTAGTTGTGGAAGGAGTGCTGAACCCCCGAAGCGGAGCATTATTCAGGTAAAATTTGTCACCCGCTCTGGCCCAGTTGAATTGGGCAAAGAAGCGGCTCTTCTGGCTCCAATTATAATCAAGGCGCAATGACGCCTCATTGCCGTTGAACAAGTTCTCACTCGATTGCGATTTGCCGGGATCCAACATGCTGACGAGGAAGTTGTCATCGCGATTGAAACTGCCCGTCACGGGAGCACTAAAGATCGAGCCGCCTGGACAACCACCCTGGTTCAACTGATCGATGTCATCCTGCTCTACGCCAAACAGGCTGGCGAACTTCCCCGCGATCGCACCCGTATTGTCGGTGTTGGCTGGACAAAGGTAATCTGCAAAGCTCGAAAAACCAGAGTTAGAGAACTTTCCAGCCACATATTTTCGAAGCGTCAACAGCGGGATGCCGCTGCCGGAAGGCGCAAAGTGTGAGAACAGCAGCGACGATACATTGTTGGGAAACGCCGCCACAGTCGCAGCGCGGAACTGTGGTGATTCCACCTGGGTTGGCCCTGGGTTAGAGATGATGAAGCGATCCCCCTGGTAGGCGGCAAAGAGAAAGAGCTTGTCTTTTTTCACCGGGCCGCCGACAGTTCCTCCGAATTGGTTGAAGTGAAGCGGTGTTCTTGGTATCGAAAAATGATTCGCAAAAAATGGATTGGCGTCAAAAACATCATTACGAACGTACTCCCATAGGCTCCCATGCACCTGGTTTGTACCGGATTTCGTAACAAGATTGGTGATAGCGCCAGCGCTGTTGCCGAATTCCGCAGAGTTGTTCAAAGTCAATAACTGGAATTCCTGCACGGTATCTAAAATTGGCCGGTTGACTGGTCCTGCGCTTAACCCCTTGTTAGAAACTCCATTTATTAAAAAGCCATTGAAATTTTCACGGATGCCGTTTACTACGGTGTTGGCGCCGTTTTCAAAAATGACGCCTGTGACGTTAGTCGCGCCCGGCGCGTATTGAATTAAGTCATAAACATTTCGCCCATTGAGAGGCAGGTTCGCAATTTGGATGGAATCGGTTGTCTGCGAAAGTCGTGCGTTCTCCACGTTAACGGGGGCGGCGGCATCGGTGACTTGTATGACCTCGGAACGCCCAACCCCTAATGTCAGCTTGAAATCAACTCGCAGTACAGTACCCGCATTCAAGATCAGGTTGCTTGCCGCGGTCGGCCTGAAACCCGCTGCCTCCACACGAACCGTGTAGACACCCACAATTTGCTCCTTCGCGGTGTAGATGCCGAGCTCGTTCGAGCGAAGCGAGAGTTCGTATCCTGTATTCTGATTTTGCACGGTGACGCTCGCGCTCGCCACAACAGCTCCAGAAGGGTCGGCAATTACCCCGGTTATCTCTCCATTTTGAATTTGCGCCGTCGCCTGCAATGACATGATCAGAAAGGCTAAACAAACGTAGTTCTTGGCGTTAGGAAAACGTGAGCCAAGATTCTGCGTGGGTTGATCCCAGCCTGGATAGGCAGGAACCCACGTCTTCAGAAAATTGAAAAGCCACTTCGGTAATCGCGCTGGGGTAATTGCGACGCTGAGAGCAGCGAGAACGATCCCAATCGGAGAGGCCTGCCTAACCGAACGCGACACTCCACGTAGCAGGCTGAAAATTCCACCCCGCATGACGCTGTTAACGATCCGGTTCGTCATCCCAGACGAAGGCACGGCGCACGGAGGCGCTTGCCGATGGCTGTGGCCGTTGTTGTATATGAGCACGACGTCTCCGGGCGTCATCTTCTCCCACCTCGATTCGTTCATCGGTCCAGGGACCGCTCCCCAGACGATAAAATTCGAACCGTGGTAAATCCTTTCCAAGTTTTCGATCTCTCGGGGCGGCAGAAATCCCCTGACTTCCTCCAGGGTTCTTTTCCGCTGGATCGTGTCTTCGAAGTGTCTCTCTGCTGCGGGGTTCCCTCCCGCAACCACGATGAAAACGTGCCTCAAGTCGGACATTGCCGCCAATCATACGGCTTGAATGTGAAAATTAAGACGAAATTCCTACAAAGTGCGCCAGCGCCTGCCAGTGCCGTGGATGCGGGCGGCAACCCCGGCGGATGCGCCCGGCGTACCAGCGAGATACCCCGATCCGGGACGCGATAGATGAGTTCGTCATCCCCACAAGAAGCGGCTGAATTCTCTGGGAATAAACTTCGGCAGTCAACCACTCCGGTTGACTTGACGCCGCCCAGGAACTTCGGGCTTCAGCATGGCGACGTTGACTCTCCGCTTGTCTCGCTCGCGCTTCGGGAGTTTGCGCTGTCACTCTTCCAATCCGCGCGGCATCGATCAGGTGTTTAGTGGGATCGTCAATTGCACACTGAGCACAATGCATTCGGCCTGATCTCAAGACCTTTCCGCATCCGCGACACAGATTCTTGCGTCGTGGTGGGAGTATGGCTGGTGGGAGTGATGGCTGTCCTTTTTCATCGCGCCTACGGCTTTGAGTTAATCGGGTCGCAGGGCCGAGTGATTTACCCGACTTCGAATCCCGTGACCAGAGGGTCCGCGCAACCCACTCTGCAAGTGGAGCGACAGCACGGCCCCAAATTGCACATGAAATAGGACACTTGCTGCTGGGGACAAACGCCCACTCGTGGCTGGGAATCATGCGCTCTCAGTGGCACGGCGAGGAGTTGCGGAGCATCGCAATGGGAAGGTAGCTTTTCACCCCGCTTCAGGTCGAATCCCTCAAAGCTAGACTGAATGCGACATCGCGGTGATATTCCTCGCCTCATGACTGTCGTTGGACAAAATGCCGGGCGACCGTGAATTCAACAGCTTGCGAGGTTTCCTCAGACCGACAGTCTGGTAAAAACGTCGAGCTATGTTCAGCATTTTGCGGCTTTGGGTTGGCGTACTTGTTCGGCTGTTTCGCTCGCGTCAGAGTTTGCTCATTGAAAACCTCGCACTACGTCAACAGTTGGCCGTGTTCAAGCGACAACGCCGCCGTCCTCGACTCACCGGCACCGACAAGCTGTTCTGGCTGCTTCTTCATCGTTTCTGGTCTTCCTGGAAGACGGTGTTGACCGTAGTTTCGCCCGACACCGTAGTGCGCTGGCACCGTGCTGGCTTTCAGCTATATTGGCGACTGATCTGCCGCGTGCGTAAACGGGTCGGCAGGAGGCCGGTGACGGAAGAGGTCCGCAAACTAATCTTCAAGATGATGGCCGAAAATCCCACCTGGCGCGGCGTCACAACTGCGTGACACCATGACCAAAGAGCTGGGTTGGAATGTGCAAATCGCCCAGTGGATGCAGAAAGCGCAGATCTCGTAATTAAGTCAAGTCGCTTTCGCCGCATCATCGGTCTGTGATCGCAAGGCATTCGCCTGATGGAGTCATTGAAACCGGACCGCGCCTCTGCCCTGTAGAGAAAAAGGTGTGAAAGCTCCACTCTGGAGTCGAGAGCGACACTTTCCAGTTTGAGAGCAAAAGCTAAGGAATTGCGGCGACTTCCTGCGATTTTCGGGACAAGGCAGCCGGGTTTCTCTGCAATTCAGACTGCATGGCGGCTCTTTGTACGCCTTCGGCGTCCATGCCCGGTCGGGCTTGTGGCTGACGTCGCGCTTTCGCCACATCATCGGTTCGTGATCGCTTGGCATTCGCCGAACGGAGTCGCTGAAACCGGACTGCGCATCTGCCCTGCAGAGAAAAAGGGCGCAAAAGCACGATGCAGAGTCGAAAGCGACACTTTCTCTGGTCCAGTTTGAGAGCAAAAGTTGAGGAATTGCGGCGATTTCTTGCGATTTTCCTGACAGAGCAGCCGGATTTCTCTGCAACCCAGACTGCATGGCGGAGCGAGGTAGATTCGAACTCTCGGTATCAGTTCCAAGCGTGCCTCTAACGCCCGATGTGTCACTGACTTAGTGGGATTTCATCCTCCAGCGGAGTGTGGCGGAGAAGCGCAATCGGCTTCGCCAAACGATCCAATAGTCCGGTTTCTGGGGCCGGTCGAAAGGCGAAGGCCTGGCGATCATCGGCACGAAGCCCTCGCCCGGTCGCACCCTTCGACTCTCAACAGGGTTAGCAGTCGGACTGCCCGCTAACCGGACAGTCCGAGGAGCGAAAAACTCTCTCACTATAAGGCACCGCCGGAGCAGGGATTCGAGCCGAAAGCGGAAAGATGCAGATGCTCTTCGTGAAGAGCGGGGAGTCCTGGAAGGAATTCAATGGACGCGCTGCTGTTGGCGATGATGACTCTCGAATAAGCCCCGGCCAGCGATATCGCCCTTGCATGGTATTTGAGCCTTGTGCTACCTTTGCCGCCCAGAAATCTTGCGTAGAGGTAGGGAATGCGAAAGGATCCTGAACGCGCGTATCCGATGTCCTGAGAAACAAAGAAGAACGAAGACGGTCAGATCTTCGAGGCGGAACCGGGTGAAGTGACATGTCACTGTCGTTTTCGACCGACCTAATTCGTGCTTCCGACCGGTTAGAGGCGTGGCGATACAATGCCAAGCAGGTTTGTGGGGATTGCCGGTTTCGGTTCCCTAAAATCTATGCTTTTCACGGCGAGATTGAGCGCCGGAAGGTAGCCGGGTTGGAGCTGACCCGATTCTCCTCGAGTCCCCTTTCTTTCTCGAAGTTCCCAGCGGTAAGCCTCCAGTCAGACGAGCGTTGTTGCATCGTGATCACGCAACTCGATGGTGTCCGGCGATATTCACAGAATGGTGCGGTGGCAGTGCTGAAACCGCGGGATACGACTCTGATTGATTCGGCAATTCCCTGGACGTCAGATTGTCCTGGGGAATGTTCTAGACTCTACTTGCGGATTCCGCGCGGACTGGTGGAAAGCCGACTGCGGCTCAATTCTTTGCCCATCGCACGGCGCATTCGCGGCGCGTCAGGTCTCGGAGCGACATTGTTTGGGCTTGCAACCTCTTTATACCGCGAGGCTGACACACTGACGGCGGAAGAAGGAATGGTAACGCTCGAAGCGTATCTGGAGATCCTGTCGGCGTGCGTCGGGCGCCCGGGACCGGCTTTGCGAGAGGCTGGCGATTGCGGAGAACTCTCTTCGAGAATCGAAAACTTCATCGAGATGCATTTGCCGGAGCCTACGCTCTGTCCCGCGGAGATCGCAAGGGCGGTCGGTATTTCTGTTCGTCACTTGCATCGCCTTTTCACGCGAAAAGGCCGTACTGTTGCCGACTGGATCCGAGAACGGCGCCTGCGAGAGTGTCGCAGCGATCTGGCAGATTCGCGTACGCGGGAAAAGACCATCACCGAGATCGCGTTCTTCTGGGGATTCAGCGACTCGGCCCACTTCAGCCGGTCCTTTAAAAAGCAGTTCGGCATTTGCCCCACGATGTTTCGGGCGTGCAAATCAGCCAACTCATGGAACTCGGGGCGGGAACGGGTTTCTAGTTTCTATCCGGCGGTTGAAGACCGGCATTCCCGACCAAACTAGCCGTCAACCGAAACCTGCTCGCCTGGCATATCCCCTCCTGAGATTTTCTCGACCCGTCTAGTGGGTACTCTCAGAAAAGCTCCCAGGGCTGCCCAGATCGCAAAGGCAATCCATTCGTAACGGGTGAAGTGTCCGGGGATGACGGGAATGACTTTCACCAGGACCATCAAACTGGTTACCAGCATTCCGAAAACAGCGGCGGCCCGACCTCGGAACGAGGGCTTCATGCAGTAGTAGGCTGTACACCCTGCCATCCATCCTATCCCGCACGCGACGGCGCCTACTTCAAGGATGGGCACCAAGCCGGCTTCGCCGAGAAGCATGGTGAGAAGGGTGGCTGCGCCCACGGCGATAATGGCGGCGGCGGGCGTTTGATTCACCGGATGGACATAGCCCAGCCTGTGATTGAGCATGTTGCGCCGTCCCAGGGCGAACAGTAGCCGGGACGAGGCAACCATATTTGCGTTGAAAGCTTGCAGTAGGGCGACCAGGGCCGAGGCCATGATCAGGACCACGATCCAGTGTGCGTGCAAGGCTTGCTCAAAAGCGACGGCGGTTGGAAACTGCAGATTGTTCTTGAGTGTTGGCCAGGGAGTGACGTAAGCAACGGCGGAGATAACAACCCAGAAAAAGGCGAGGCCAACGAGAATCGTCAGCACAATAGCAACGGAAAAACCACGCGCCCGGAAATCAGGGCTGGCCTCCTCAGCATACTTGCCGACCGACTCAAAACCAGCTAACAGCCAGGGGATTATTTGCCAAACCAGGAGTACGGAGACGAGGGGAGAGTGGCTAAACAGAGGATGTAGATTGGCAACGGATCCGTGCTGTGCACCGGCCAATGCGAAAATTACGACCAGAGTAAGGAATGTGAACGTGGTCCACTTACCCAATCGCGCGCTTGCCTGGATGCCTTGATAGTTCAACCAGGTTAGCAAGACCGTGATCAAGAGACCGAGCAGGATGTGAGGCAAATAGACCGGACGTCCGCCAAGGCGGTACAACTCAAGGCTATTGAGGCTAGGAAACAAGTACCCGGCGATTCTGCCGGCGGCCAGCGCCTCGAAGGGGCAAGTGAGGAAATAGCTAAGAAACACCATCCAGCCGGTTGCGAAGCCGACCGTCGGGGGAAAGTAGTTGGCGAGGTAAGCCACCTCGGCGGCTGCATCGGGTATGGCGCGCACAAGTTGGCCGTAGACGTAACCGATCGGGAGCAGCATCAGCGCACCAGCTGTGAACCCCAGGATGGCGCCGAGTGGACCGCCGCGTTGGAGGATGTCATCCATGACAACAAGCCAGGCGGTACCTACCATGACGCCGAAGGCCAGAGCGAAGTAATCGGCCAGACGGAGCTTGCGCGCAAGTGTTGTCATGGTTTCAGGAAGCCAACTTCGTGTGGAGTTGTGAACCGGAAGGAAGGTTATCACCTTGGGTACAGCAAGCTTGGTACCACTTGCCGTCAAAGAAAGCGTTACCGCAAAGAGAGCAGCGGTCGGGCAGGGAGCACAAGTAAACAGAACACGAGAGACGGCCGCGAAACGCGGCCGTCGTGTTAGTTAGCGCTATCAGAATTCATACCTCAGTGCGAACTGCATGACGCGAGGATTCGTCAACAGCCCAGTGTAGTCGCCGAAAGACTGTGGCAGTTGCTGCAGCGAGGGAGCACCATCCCCTAGACCGGCCAGTACGTTGAAGCGATGCAGGTTCGGCACGTTGAAAACTTCCCAGCGGAACTGCAGACTTTGTTCCTCCCACGGCATTTTCCAACGTTTGCTAAGAGCTGTGTCCCAGCCGGCGTAGCCTTGTCCGCGAAGAACATTTCGCGACCCGCTGCCTCCAGGGAAGGGATGAATAAAATCATTGTTCAGGGCGTCCGTCGGGTTGGCAAAAACACTGATGCTGCCATTCGGCTGCCGAAAGGCGCCAGTTTTAGGTCTGGCAATCAGCTGGGCGCTACCTTGTTCGTCCCAGTCCGTAGGCCAGAACTGGCCGTTGTCAACCGTGAATGGGAACCCGGTGGTCCAACGGGCTATGCCTGAAAGCTGCCACCCACCGACCACAGCGTCTAGAGCGGACCCGGCATTGCCCGCGAAATGTTTTCCCTTTCCGAAAGGAAGTTCAGCAATCCAGTTGGCATTGATCTGATGTGTCGTATCGAAATCCGACACGGCACGCACAGCGCGTGGATCAAAGGCATTCACCAGCCGGCTCCCCGGGGCGCCTATGTTATCGCTCGGGCTGAACCCAAGCCGCGCCGCTCCCGAGGTGTAATCAATCGACTTGGAATAGGTATAGTTAAGGTCGAACTGGAGTCCGTGGCTGAACTGCTTCTTCAGATTTGCCTGCAGCGCGTTGTAATTGGACTTGCCAATCGAACTCCACGCATACATGCTGGTGAGCTGGTTGTTCAGAAGCTCGCCGACCTTGCCATTGAAAAAATAGTTGTTCTTCTGGTTATCCGCGAGCAGGTAATAAATGTCGGTATTGGCCAGCCCGACGACCTCGTCGCCCGCGTAGGCGCCGGAAGTTACATAGAGAGCGTAAACAGCTTGCGCAACGTCCGTTGTCTGGGTAATGGGCCCGACAGCCGATGGCATCACGTAAGCCGCTGAGCCTGGCGCGAGACCGGGTTTGCTCGATCCGAGCACATCAATCAGATTCTTCCAGTAGGCGACGGTTGGGCCGACGAGTTGGTCGAACTGGGTTGTGGACAGTTGGGTCGCGGCCACGCCTTGGGTGCGGGCTATTTTAGAAAGAGCTGTGGCGGCCGTGAAATAGTCGATGCCGGACTTGGGATCGACAAGGTCCAAGGGCTGCATCAAATCGCGTTGCGTGAGCAGGTTCCGTCCTATACGCCCCACGTAGGACAATTGCAACGCGAACTTTTTCGGCAACTCGCGGCCGATCGAAAAATCAATGGTGTACGCATAGGGCGTCCTGAGCGACTGGTCGACCCCCCAAGTAATCGCCTCGCCGGCCGGATTGGGCGTCTGGGGGAACTGCCCAGGAGGCAGAACTCCGTTCGGCAACTGGCTGGTCAAATAAGGGATGGGAACAGAATTGACATCGGTTACGCGCGGTACGTGTCCTGCATCGGTGATGCCAGGCAGACAGCAGGGATTTTGGACGGTTGCAGACAAACCTCCAGGAGCCTGTGCGTCGAAGGTGCTGAGTAGCTGCATGCCGGCGCGGTCGTAGACCCTACTGAAGCCGCCCCGGATGACGGTCTTATCTCCTTCCCCAAAAATTCTTTTCAGCCAGTCGCTCTGGGGTCGAGGCGAGAAGGCGACCGAGATTCGCGGTGAAAAATCCGTCTTTTCAAAATGATAAAAACCAGGTCCGATACTGGGTCCATTATTCGCCGGCCCTCCCAGCACAAAGGAGACCGGCGAGGTGTCGGCGTACCCCAAGCCGTTTTTCATATTCTGGACATTCTGGTTGAAGTATTTCCCGAGATCAAATGTAGGAGAAGCTTGAAACCCATTGACCTCCCACGGTGGTGGGAACAGCGACCATCGCAGGCCATAAGTCACCGTCACGTTTGACTTAATTCGCCACGAGTCCTGGCCATAGAATTCATACCAGTTCAGTCCGTAGTTCCGCTTTATCGCAGTCCCCTCTGCTAGTGTATTCCCTTGGCGATCGTAATTAATGTTTGCTTTCACATCAGAAACCATACCCAACAAGCCAAGCATGGGGTAGTCGTACGCTATGCTGGAGGCAGGCTCGGGGAATCCACCCTTTGCCGGATCGAGAGGGCTTTGTCCACCCGTATTGGCAAAACCCACAGGCGACATCCAGAAAGTAGCTCCCAATGCCGTATTAAACGAATGCTGGTAGCTCAGGCGAGGATCGCGTGCAAAGCCAACGTTGGTGCCGAACTGCAGCGTGTGGGTTCCTTTAGTCCAGGCAATATCGTCAACCAGGTTGTGATATGGGAGTTGGAAATTGTGACTGTAAGTGATGCCCTGATCGAGCGTGTAAAACGTGTTCCATGCCTTGGTGTCTGAGTTCCCGAGATCGCCGAAGCTCTGGCGAGTAAAGCCCCAGTGGAACGTATCGACAATGGATGGACTGAGGACCGCTGTGTAGCCGACAGCGAAGCCTTTGCTATGGTCGGTCAGCGTATGCTCGGGTCGCGCTCCCGGGAGAAATGGCTCCTGCGGGTTGTAGATATTCTGCAGAGCGCCTCGCCAAAACAGAGTGTGCTTGCCATCTGCAGTGAGGTGGTAATCGACGCGGGCAATGAAGGCATTATTGTCCAGGCTGATAGGAGCACCGAAACGATATCCGGAATAGTTGAGACCGTCGCCCACCGACGGTTCATTCGGAACAAATTTGCCGTAGGTCGGAATGAAATAGCCGTTGAGGAGAGCCGTATTCGGCCCCGCGATCGTTTGCGTTCCACCATCCTTAGGACCACCAGGGTCAAAGCTTCCGATCTCTTTAGGGCCTAAAGCCACGAATCCGGGTTGGTAAGAGTGACTCTTTCCGCTTAAGCCCAGCACACTGCCGCCGGGACATTGAACCGCGTCCGCGCACTGGTATTGAATGACGCCATCCAAAAAGGATGGGGTCGGAATGTTGCGTACCACACTGTGCTGCTCCCGCTGTCGAGTGCCCTCATAGTTAACGAAGAAGAACAGACGGTTCTTCTGAAACGGGCCTCCCACCGACGTGCCGAAGATATTTCGGATCAACTTAAGCGGTTGCTGCAAAAAGTAATCGCTGGCGCTGGTGATCGTATTGCGATGATATTCGTACAGCGATCCGTGGAAATTGTTGGTGCCGCTCTTGGTGACTAACGCGACCTGGGCTCCTGAGCCGTCCCCTTGGTCGGCATTGTAATTTGTTGTGGTGACTCGGAATTCTTGAACGGAATCAAGCGTCACCGGCAGTACGGAGGTAAAGGCATATCCATTGGCTTGGTCGTTGACGTCTACACCGTCGAGCGTAATGTTGCTCTGGTCACTGCGAGCGCCGTTTACCGCTCCGCTGCGAGTGTCTTGATCTCTGTTCTGTTGGAGATCCGGGTTGTTGCCAGTGTAGGCGACGCCCGCCTGCAGGTTAAGCAAATCGGGGACATTCCGGCCTTCGAGCGGAATCTGCTTAACCTGGGTTTCATCGAAAGGATTGCCTATTGAGGCATCGACCAGGTTCAACGCCGGTGCCTCACCAGTAACGGTGACGCTCTGGCTGATCGATCCAAGCATAAGCCGGACGTTGGCCGTGGCCGGAGTGTTAACCAGAAGTTGCAGGTCGGTTTGCTGGTAGCGGGAAAATCCTTTTGCTGTCACCGTCAGCGTGTAAGCCCCGGGGGGAAGGGCGAAGAATCGGTATTCTCCTTGCATTCCTGTCACCATGGCTCGTTCCAACTTCGATTCGTTATTGGAAAGGGCGACGCTGGCGCCGCTGATGGCACTCCCGCTGGGGTCCATCACAGCGCCTTGGAGCGAGGTCGTTGAGGTCTGCGAGAACAGTGCGCCAGTCAACGCCAGGAAGATTGTTAAAAGGAACGCAAACTGCTTCACCGAGCTCATATCCAACCTCCTGCCCAGTGGCTCCCAGTTGATCTGCACACGCCCGAGCTCCGCCAGTCGTGAGAGTCGGGCCTGACCAAGAAACTCAGGCAGTCCAATGGGCGCCATTCGTGTTTTCGGCCTGCGGCCGAAGTGGCTACAGACAGCGTAGCCTCTCGGCACTCGGGAAGCTTGTCTGAGAGTGACATGCTCTTGTCTGGGAGTGACCTGCCGTCGTCGGCCCGGGAGGTGTTCCACTTATTGTGCAGAAGAGGCCCTGAGCATGAAACCAGCCAGCCCCCCAAGGGCAGGCGGGAGTGTTGTGAGCTTCAAGCAGACCATCCGCGGAACGACACCGCAAGCTGTGGCCAAGTTCGGAACTTGTCGACGTTGGGCCTGCGAGATTTCGCGATTAAGTCAAGTCGCTTTCGCCGCATCATCGGTCTGTGATCGCAAGGCATTCGCCTGATGGAGTCATTGAAACCGGACGGCGCGTCTGCGCTGCAGAGAAAATGGCACGAAAGCTCGCCTGCAGAGTCGAGAGCGACACTTTCTCCGGTCCAGTTTGAGAGCAAAAGCTAAGGAATTGCGGCGACTTCCTGCGATTTTCGGGACAAGGCAGCCGGGTTTCTCTGCAACTCAGACTGCATGGCGGAGGGAGAGGAATTCGAACCCTCGGTACAAGTCGCTGAGCTGTAATGCCCGACGTGTGCGCAGGTTGCAGGGGACCAGCCGCTCAAACCATTCTCCGCGACTGCGCCCTACCC
>Ga0307479_10004728_pt1 | contig 12506 bp, 13 predicted proteins | sample atmos_gasesECM4C_FD_203743 | JGI IMG/M metagenome (GOLD analysis project Ga0307479, IMG submission 203743) | Hardwood forest soil microbial communities from Morgan-Monroe State Forest, Indiana, United States - atmos_gasesECM4C_515 | ecosystem: Environmental > Terrestrial > Soil > Temperate...
CTGCTGCCATCCGAGCTCGGACATCGTGCGCGCCCATCGCCCGACCTCGATCGCGTGCTGGCTCGCCGCGGTGCCGTCGACGACGCGGCCCATGACGCCCTGCGCGATTCCAGCGGCCCGAAACATGTTATAGGCAATGTAGAAGTCCCAGTGATCCGGATCGATCGGCCCGCGCCCGACCCGGCGGCAATACGCCGCGATGTACTCGCGCTCGGACGGAATGCCGAGCGAGGCGAGATCGACTCCCGCCAGGCCCCGAAACGGTCCCGGCGGCACATGCCAGCTCATGCAGTGATACGAAAAATCGGCGAGAGGATGGCCGAGCGTGGAGAGCTCCCAGTCGAGGACCGCAACGACCCGCGGCTCGGTCGGATGAAAAATCAGGTTGTCGAGCCGATAGTCGCCGTGCACGATCGCGGTCTCGTCGGTGGCGGGTATGTTCCCCGGAAGCCACTCGATCAGCCGGTCCATCGCTTCGAAGCGCTCGGTTTCCGAGGCGCGGTACTGCTTGGTCCAGCGCGCGATCTGGCGCGCGAAGTAATTGCCAGGCTTGCCGAACTCCGCGAGGCCGACTGCGCGGTAATCGACTACGTGCAAGGTGGCGATGACGCGGTTCATCTCGTCGTAGACCGCGCGGCGCGCGGCGCGGTCGAGCGCCTGCAGCGATGGGTCCCACAGCACTCTGCCTTCGACGCAGTCCATGATGTAGAACGCCGTGCCGATGATCGATTCGTCCTCGCACAGGCAGTATGTCCTCGGCACCGGCACTCCGCTGTCGCGCAACGCGGTAAGCACGCGGTATTCGCGATCGACCGCGTGCGCCGACGGCAACAGCTTGCCCGGGGGCTTGCGCCGCAGCACGTAGCTTCTGCCGCCTGCGCTGACGCGAAACGTCGGGTTGGACTGACCGCCTTTGAACTGCTCGATCGCGAGCGGTCCCGCGAAGCCTTCGATGCGCTCTCGCAGATACGCTTCGAGTCGCAGCGGATCGAAGCGATGCTTGTCCTGCACCGGCATCGTGCCGATGAACTGCTCGTTCATGCTCCGGCTCCTTTGACGGTCCGCACGTCAGCGATAAGTGATCACCTGCGCGTCGCCCGCCTGCTCGAGATGCGCAAAGTTGTTGAGATAGCTGATGCTGGTCCTGCCCGGTTGGTAAAGAAGCCCCGTGACCGCGCTGTTGACAAGCGACAGGTTGAGATCGAAGGCGCGGCGGTCCGGCAGCTCGAGCAGGTGCTGGCAGATCGCCGTGATCGGACCGCCGGAAGTGAACACGACGCTGGTGCGTGATGGACCGGCTTCCGCGATCAGTCGATTCAGCGCTGCTACGCATCGGCCGTAGAACGCCCTCCATGATTCGCGGTATTCGCCATCGCGATCGCCGCGCATCCAGCGCTCCATGGCCGCGGAGAAGATGCCGTGGAAGGCACGCTGGGGATTGCCGCTATCGTTCAGATGGCGTTGCAGCATCGTCGGGTCGGCGAACTCCGGCCGGTGGCGGATCACGACTTCGTCGGCGTCGTATTCGTCGAAGTCCGCATCCTGGCGCCACGCTCCCGTCGGCTTGAGAGCATCGGGAAGGACGGCGATGCACGCCTCCGCAGTTTGCCGGTGGCGTTTCAAGCTGCCTGTCACCGCGAGATCGATGCGCCTGCCGCGGCTCGCAAACCACGCCCCGAGGAGGCGCGACTGCTCGAGGCCGAGATCGGACAGCTGATCGTAATCGGCGCCACCGAACGATGCCTGGGCGTGGCGCACCAGGAGGATCTGTCCCATGGCAACTATTGCGCTCGGATCGATCCGCCGGTCGCCGAACGCTACTTCCGCTGCAGGTCCATCTGCTCGACGGCCTGGTTCCACAGCGCGGAGCCGACCAGATTCGAGCCGCCGTCGACGCAGAGCACCGTTCCCGTAACGTAGCCCGCAAGCGGCGAAGCGAGGAAGACCGCGGCTTGCCCGACGTCGTCGGTTTGACCGTACCTGCGCAACGGGATGACCTGCTTGTTGCGCACATCGTTTTCCGGGGTCGATAAGCGGCGCATGCCCTCGGTGCCCTCGATCGGACCGGGAACGATGCTGTTCGAGCGGATGCCGTGCCTGCCCCATTCGACCGCGAGATTGCGCATCAGATTGTCGATACCCGCCTTCGCCGCGCCGACGTGCGCCTGGTAGGCCTGCGGGACGAAAGACTGGCCGGCGGAAATGAAGATAATGCAACCGCGCGTCGCCTTGAGCTGCGAGAACGCTCCGTGCGCCGCGTTGAAGGCTCCGAGGAGATCGATGTCGACGACGCTCTTGAATCCGTTCGGCGAGAGCTCCTCGGCAGGGCAGAGGAAGTTACCCGCGGCACCGGCGACGAGCACGTCGATCGGGCCGACCTCGTCCCGCGTGCGATCGAGAGCGGCTTCCAGCGCGGGGTAGTCGCGCACATCGGCGGCGACGGAGAGCGTCCTGCCGCCGGCGTGGGCACTGAGCGCGGAGAGTTCCGTCGCCGCGCGGTCGAGCTTCTCCCGGGTCCGGCCGCAGATTGCAAGGTGCGCGCCGAGCACGGCGAAGTTGCGGGCGACACCGAGATTGATGCCGCTGCCGCCGCCGGTGACGAAAACGGTCTTGCCCCGGAACAGATCTCGGGACAGGTACTCCTGGGCGATCATGCGCGTCTCTCCCTGGCTGATGCGTTTCAGAAGTGCGAGAAGTCGGGTCGACGCTTGTCGAGAAATGCCGATAGCGCTTCTTTGGCTTCCGGGCTGTCCAATAGCGCCGCGAAGCTCACGCCCTCGTCGTGCATGGTTTGCGCGACCAGGGGTGCGAGCCGGCGCTTCAGCAGCGACTTCGACGTTCGCAGCGCCGCCGGCGGTTTGGCGGCGAGCGCGTGTGCTCGCGCCAGCGCCTGCGCGATCGCCTCGGCATCGGCAACGACGCGGTTGACGAGTCCCCAATCGCAGGCCTGCGCCGCGCCGATCGCTTCACCGAACAGCAGCAGCTCCGCGGCGCGCAGGCGGCCGACCGCGAGCGGCAGCAGCAGGCTCGAGCTTCCCTCCGGGCAGAGGCCGAGGTTGACGAAAGGCACCGAGAATTTCGCGCCTTCGCCGGCAACGACGTAATCGCAGTGCAGCAGCATGGTTGTGCCGATACCGACCGCGGCGCCGGTAACCGCGGCAACGACCGGCTTTTCGAGCTGGCTGATCCGTGTCAGGAAGCGGAACACGGGACCCTCTGTGCCGGCCGGTGGAGCGTTCAGGAAGTCGACGAGGTCGTTGCCGCTGGTAAACACGCCAGGCTGTCCGTGGATGAGAACGACGCGTACCGCAGGGTCGACGCCGGCGCGCTCCAGCGCGGCAGCCATCGCCTCGTACATCGCGACCGTGATCGCATTTTTCTTTTCCGGGCGGTTGAGCTCGATCCGCTGCACGTGGTCACGAGCTTCGGTAATGATGTGGTCTGTCATCGCCATCCTTTCGCGTGCAACCCGCGCTCGCGCGGCCTGCTATGATCGCCGCAAATGCTATCCCCCGCCGGGTAACTTGCAAAGCGGCGCCGCTCGAGGAAAATCGATGCCCGACTACTGGCCATCCTGCGGCTATCGCCTGCTCGGTGCCGCACCGGGAGGACAGCTTGCGGTCAGCGACGATTTCCTGAAGAGCTATCTGTTGCGGCCCGAGCTCGCGCCCGTGCCCGAATCCTGCGCCGCCGAGCTTGCGCTGCACGGGCAGCTTCTGGGCCTGCCGAGAAGCGAGGTGCGCGAAGCGCAGATCGCAGCGATCAGCGACGGCGATTCGCGCGACAATTATCGCATCTGGTTGCGCTTTCGCGATCGCTTGCTCGCCGCGCCGACGCTGGAAGCCGCGTATGCGGGGCTGTTTGCCGGAGACGGCGTCGATGCCCCGCCGAAGTTCGTGCACGAGCTCACGCAGATCCTCCTGCGCCACATTCTCGGCCAGTCCGCCGACCCATTCGAGGCGCGCGCGGCTGAGATGCTCTTTCGCCCGCAGCGTGTGAGCGTGCTTCCCGATGGCGCGGTGATGGCAGCCGACGTGCAAACGGTCGAGCTGTACGCGACGAGCGGCGGCTTCGGCAGCCTGGGCGAGCTGCTTGCGCGGAACCGCACGCCGACTCGAACCATCGACCTCGACGTGCTGTCGGACGACAACGCCGAGGCGTATTGGGGGCGCGACGAACGTTACGACTTTGCAGTGAGCCTGAACCGGGGAGGGCGCGCCCTCGACGCGTTGTGCCGCGTGCTCGAGCGCTGGATCGCGCACTTTCTCTCCGTCGAGGTGTCGATCCGCCCGAGACGCGAGATCGACGACGCGCGTTGGCTATGGCACGTCGGGCTCGACGCCGAGGCGAGCGGGCTGCTGAACGACCTGTACAATCGCGTCGGAGTCGGCGACGAGCGCATGGAGCGCCTGTTGTGCCTGTTCGAGCTGAATTTCGCCGATGCCGCGGACATGCGTCCCGCATTGGCCGGGCGGCCGGTCTATCTGGCGATGGCCGTCGACGCCGAGAGCCGGCTCAAGCTCAAGCCGCAGAACCTGTTGTTGAACCTGCCGCTCGCGCGGCCGCAATGAGGAACGAAGACGAATGAACCAATCGATGGACTCGATGCGCATTCTCGTGGCGTATGCCGTGGCAGCCGCTTGCTTTGCCGCGAACGCGCAGGCCCCTGCCCCGGTCCCCGCACCGGATGCCGCGGCGCCCGCCGCCGCGGGCACGGGGCTCGACCCGCTTTCCTGGCTCCGCGGGTGTTGGGGCGGCAGCGTCAACCGGCGAGACTTCATCGAGCAATGGCTGCCGCCGCGCGCCGGCATGATGGTCGGCGTCAGCCACACGATCGTGCAGGATCCCAGGCGTGCGGGCGAATCACGAACCGAGGACTATACGTACCTGCGACTGGAAGCGCGCGCCGACGGCGTCTACTACATCGCGATTCCCTCCGGAAAAAAGGAGCTGACGTTCAAACTGGGCGGCGTCGAGAACGACAAGGGCGACATGGTCTTCGCATTCACCGGCCCGGGAGACGCGTTCCCGCAGCGCATCGTCTATCGTCACACCGAGGCGGGATCGTTGTTCGCGCAAGTCGCGGGCAAGCTGGACGGCAAGGACACGAGCGTGACCTACCCGATGCATCGCCTCGACTGTGCCACGGGCGAACGAGTGAGTTGAAGTTGGCCGATCCGACACCTGCCGCGATTCGCAACCTGGAGCGCCTGCTCGCTACGGGCAAGGACGGGGCGCTGCTTCGCTTCGGCCTCGGCAATGAATATCTGAAATGCGGCGATGCCGAGGCCGCCGTCCGGCATTTGCGGCGCGCCGTGGCAATCGATCCGGAGTATTCCGCGGCGTGGAAGTTGCTGGGCAAGGCACTCGATGCCGCACAGCGCGAAGATGAAGCGCTCACCGCCTGGCGCAAGGGTGTGGCCGCGGCGGAGCGCAAAGGAGACAAACAGGCGATGAAGGAGATGCAAGTCTTCGCGCGGCGCCTTGCCAAGCATGCGGGCCGAGAGTAGAGTGCGCCCATGTTGCGGCGCAGCAACCCGCAGGCTCTCGCAGCATCCTTCCGCGTCAGCTCCCGCGTTTCGTTTGTCGGCGTGATCTAGAGATCCGCGCTGCGCATCGCGACGCTGCGACGTCGAGGGCGAACTCCAGAAGCAACCATGACGACGTACGAGAAACTGCGCCAGCTGGTCATCGGCGCACCTCTCGATCCCTTAAGCCAGAAGACGCAGCAGCACATCGCGCTCGCTGCGTTCCTCGCCTGGGTCGGCCTCGGCGCCGACGGCTTGTCGTCGTCGGCGTACGGCCCGGAGGAAGCGTTTCGCGCGCTCGGCGCGCACACGCACCTCGGCCTGTTCATGGCGATCGCCACCGCGGCGACCGTGTTCATCATCTCGCTCGCGTACAACCAAGTGATCGAGCTGTTCCCGACCGGAGGCGGCGGCTATCGCGTCGCGACCAGCCTGATCGGTCCGCGCGCCGGCCTCGTTTCCGGCGCAGCGCTGATCGTCGATTACGTGCTGACGATCGCGATTTCGGTGGCGAGCGGCGTCGATGCGCTGTTCAGCCTGCTGCCGGCATCCGCCAGTGCGTTCAAGCTCGGGACCGAGCTCCTGCTCGTCGCGATCCTGCTGATGCTCAATCTGCGGGGAATGAAGGAATCGATCACGATGCTGTTGCCGATCTTTCTCGGCTTCTTCATCACGCATGTGATCCTGATCACCTACGGGATTTTCGGGCACTCGCAGGGATTGGTGCTGGTCGTGCCCGACGCAATCGAGGATACGCGCAAGCTGGCGCATGACATCGGCTGGGTCGCCGCCTTGTCGCTGTTCCTGCGCGCGTATTCGTTGGGCGGCGGCACTTACACGGGGATCGAGGCAGTATCGAACAACGTGCAGACGCTGCGCGAGCCGCGCGTACGCACCGGCAAGCTGACGATGTTCTACATGGCGACGTCGCTCGCGTTCACCGCCGGCGGCATCATCCTTCTCTACCTTCTCTGGCAGGCGCAGCCGGTCGAAGGACAGACGCTGAACGCAGTCGTATTCGGCACGATCATCGACCGCCTCGGGATGAGTAGCGGCTTGAGCCATACCGCGCTCCTGCTGGTGCTCGTGTTCGAAGCCGGGCTGCTGTTCGTTGCCGCCAATACCGGGTTCCTCGGCGGCCCTCAGGTGCTGTCGAACATGGCGGCGGACTCCTGGCTGCCGCACCAGTTCCGCCATCTCTCGACGAGGCTGGTCACCCAGAACGGCATCGTTATCATGGGCCTCGCCGCGCTGGTCATCGTGCTATGGAGCCGCGGCAGCGTCGACCTGCTGGTCGTGCTCTACTCGATCAACGTCTTCCTGACCTTCACGCTGTCGCTGCTGGGATTGTGCATCTACTGGTGGCGCGCCCGCGGCAAAGACTGGCGCTGGCTGCATCGCCTGGCGTTTTCGGGTCTCGGCCTGGCGGTGACGTCGGGCATCCTCGCCGTGACCGTCATCGAAAAATTCGGCGAGGGAGGCTGGGTCACGGTGCTGATCACCTCGCTGGTAATCGCGTTGTGCCTGGCGATCCATCGCCATTACGACTGGGTGAAGGAGCGCCTGAAGGAAGTCGACGAGATCTTCAGCGCCGCCGCCTGTCCTAAATGCGAGAACCCGCCCCCGCTCGATCCCGACGCGCCGACGGCGGTGTTCATCGTTGGATCGAGCCGCGGCGGCGGCATTCATACCCTGCTATGGGTGCAGCGCCTGTTTCCGAACCACTTCAAGAACTTCATCTTCATCAGCGCCAAGGCGGTCGACTCGCAAAGCTACGGTGGCGTCGAGCAGATCGACAGGATGCGAGCGGCGCTCGATCGCGCGCTCGCGTTCTATGTCGACTACTGCCACGCCAACGGACTTGCTTCAACCGCGCGTTTTTCGCTCGGTACCGACCGCATCGACGAGCTGGTAAAGCTCGCCGAAGGCGTGCAGAAGGAGTACACGAACTGCGTGTTCTTCACGAGCAAGCTGGTGTTTCGCAGCGAGAACTGGGTGACCCGGCTGCTGCACAACCAGACCGCATTGGCGCTTCAGCGCCGGCTGCATCTAAATGGCATGCAGATGGTCATCCTGCCGATGCAGCTGTGAAAATTTGCCTGATCTGCTCTCCAGACCCGCTCCGCCTACTTGTGGAACGGCTTGACAGTAATGCTCGAGGTGGCGCTGAATCCATCGCGGATCACGCGCAGGCCTGCTGATGACCAAATATTGGAAAATTGTCGCCTGGCCCGACCCGGCGAAAAAGGAGCTCAACCTCGATGGCGCGAGCCTGAAGACCTACCACGACGAGATGCGCAAGGCCTGCGAAAAGAGTGGCGCGGGCGCGAAGAAAGGTTGGGATTTCATCGCCGACTACAAGAGCCTCGACGACCTGATCGCGCGGGTGAATGCGAAGGTCGGCGCGGGCGACAGGCTGCGCGTTCTCGAGCTGTTCGATCACGGGACGCCTGAGGCCTGCAACGGGCTCGATACGGGCAATCTCTCGACCTACGCGCCGAAGTTCAAGAAGTTCAAGTGGAACGACATCTCTGATTTCTACATATCAGGATGCAACACCGGGCTCCCGCAGGCAAAGTCGAGCTCCTCGCTCCAGGATCGCAACCCGATCGTCAAGCAGTTGCGCTACGCGATGGCGTTCAACGATACGGTTCCGTCTTCGGATCCCGAATGGTTTCCCTTTCGCATCACCTTCTACGGAGCCAAGGGTTACACGTACGGCACGCATATGCTCGACGAGTCGGGGGTGCGGACGCTGAAAGCCGAAAAGAGCTACACCGACCCGGACGGCCACGATCATGGTGCCTATGAAGACGCGGAGAAGGCAACCGGAGATGATTGCTGGAACAAGTTCTGGAACTGGCAATAAACGCGTATGAACAGGGTCACCGTAGCTCAATACCAAGGTCCACGCCGAATCGTGCTCGACGCAGACCAGGCGCGACTGTTTACGAGAGAATTACGCCGGGTCCGGAAATACATGCCCGCCGGCAAGCACCGACCAACGATCGGGATCGGCGCCGACTGCCGGATTACGATCAAGCTTCCGGCCGGGAAGAGCGAATACCTGCTCTTCGGACGATCGGTACTCGTCCACCCGAAGACCGGGAAGACCTGGCAGTTCTGGTTCGGGTTACAGCTGCTGGAATGGCTTTACGCGTGAACCCCGGTTAGCGCCCGACGCTTGCGACGCCTCGATTGGCCAACTCGTCGGCGCGGTGGTTGCCCGGCGTATCCGCGTGGCCCTTCACCCAGTGCCAGGTGATGGTGTGCGCAGTCGCGAGGCGGTCGAGCTCAAGCCACAGATCGACGTTCTTGACCGGCTTGCGATCGCTCGTCTTCCACCCGTTGCGCTTCCACGCCTTGATCCAGGTCTCGATGCCGTTCTTGACGTATTGCGAGTCCGTGTAGATTTCCACCGTCGACGGGCGCTTCAGGCTTTCCAGCGCGCGGATCACCGCGATGAGCTCCATCCGGTTGTTGGTCGTCCGAGACTCCCCACCGAAGAGCTCGCGCTCGCGCCGGCCGTACTGGAGCAGCGCCCCCCATCCGCCCGGACCCGGGTTGCCTTTGCACGCGCCATCGGTATAGATCACGACGGGCGCCGTCATGCGGCGCCGCTCACTCGGGCACGTCCGCGCATTCGCGTACCTGGCGCGCCGCGGAGGCCAGCGCCTTCTTGCGCACGCGGCGCGACCACGCCGGCGTGATCACGCGCATTCCCAGAACGCGCTTGGTCGCGCGAAGGAAATACACGCCGCCCGCGATCGGCCACCAGCGATCGCCGGCTCCCTCGAAAAAGTGGAAACGATGCAGCCATTTTTCCTGCGCGACCGGCGGCACGTAACAGTCGAGCCGCCCGCCGGCGACTTCGAACCCGAGAAGCGAGAGCCAGTCCTTGAGCCTGTAGAGGGCGATGAAGTTGCCGGTCCAGGGCATCGTCTGCTCGCGGCCGAAGTAGCGCTTGACGCCGAAAAGGCTGAAGGGATTGAATCCGGCGATGATCAGTTGGCCTTCGGGTCGGATCACGCGGTGAACTTCGCGCAACAGCTGATGCGGCTGATCGGTGAATTCCAGCACGTGCGGCAGAACGACCAGGTCGACGCCGTTTTCCGCGAAGGGAAGCCAATGCGGGTCGGCAAGCACCTGCGCCGGCTCCTCCAGATCGACGGTCAACCGCGTCGTGATGCGCGAGCCGCGCAGGAACGGGTACTCGGGCAGGCCGATCTGAAGCGCGTGGAAGCCGAAGATGTCGGCGAGCGTGCGGCCGAAATACGCTTGCTCTCGCTCGAGCAGGTAGCGGCCGAGCGGCGTCGCGAACCACGCGGCCAGCGTGCCGGTTGACAGGGTCGCCGGCGCTGTCGAAGATTCGGCCATGACGTCGATTATCCCGATCCCTGCATTCGCCGACAACTACATCTGGCTGTTGCGGGAGGACGGGAAGGCGGCGGTCGTCGACCCCGGGGACGCCGCGCCGGTTATCGCGCATCTCGCCCGCGAAGGCCTCGAGCTCACGGCGATTCTGAATACGCATCATCACGGCGATCACGTCGGCGGCAATCGCGCCCTGCTCGCGCGCTGGCCGGTGCCGGTGTTCGGGCCGTCGCGCGAGACGATCCCGGGTGTTACGCGCACGCTCGCGGAAGGCGACACGTTCACGTTGCCGGGTATCGGACTCTCGCTGTCCGTGCTCGACGTGCCCGGACACACCGCGGGCCATATCGCCTGCGTCGGACGCGTTGCGGACGGCCCGATCGTTTTCTGCGGCGATACGCTGTTTACCGGCGGTTGCGGACGGCTGTTCGAGGGCACCCCGGCGCAGATGGTGGATTCGCTCTTCAAGCTCGCCGCATTGCCCGTGGAGACCCGCATCTTCTGCGGACACGAATATACCGTCGCGAACCTTCGCTTCGCGCTCGAGGTCGAACCGGCCAATGTTCCGTTGCAGCAGCGCCGGGCGCGCGAGCAGGCAAAGCGCGATCGAGGCGAACCCACCGTGCCGTCGACGATTCGCGACGAACAGGCGACCAATCCATTTCTGCGCATCGACGAGCCGTCGGTGCGGGCGGCTGCCGAGCGACACGCCGGGCGCAAGCTTACTGACCGCGTCGCCGTGTTCGCGGAGGTGCGCGCCTGGAAGAACGCCTTCTGAGTCGCCGGGCGCAGACTTGACTCATTGCCGCGCCGGCCCCTACCATCGCGCCATTTTGCGTAGATCGCACTCAGCTTTCCCGGGCGCGCCCGCGCTTGCCTTCGCCGCGGTTTGTGCGTTGGCGCTCGCCTCGTGCGCGAACGTGCCGCGCTCGACGCCGCCGGCGGGCGTTGCCGCCACCGCTTGGCCGTCCGCGACGGCGAGCGTTGACGAGATCGCGGCCCCCCCCGACCTGCCGATCTCCGCGGCGGAAATCGGTGCGGAACCGATGCCTCCGCTCGCGCCGCCGGAACCCCCGTACCAGCTCGCCACTGGAGGCGATCCGGATTCAGTCACTAACGCGACGCTGCAGCTGCGCTCCGAGTACGGCGACCTTTGGACCCGGATCCGGCAGGGCTTCATCCTCGACGACCTCGACACCCCGCTGGTCAAGAAGGCGGAGGAATGGTACGCCGCCCGCCCGGAATACGTTGCGCGCATGGTCGACCGCAGCCGGCGGTACCTGTACCACATCGTCGTCGAGGTCGAGAAGCGCGGCATGCCGTTGGAGATTGCGCTCCTGCCGATGATCGAGAGCGCATACAACCCGATGGCGTACTCGCGCAGCCGCGCGTCGGGTATCTGGCAATTCATACCCTCGACCGGCAAACTATTCGGCATGAAGCAGAACTGGTGGTTCGACGAGCGCCGCAACGTCATCTCCGCCACCGACGGCGCGCTCGACTACCTGCAGAAGCTGCATGCGGAATTCGGCGACTGGTATCTCGCGCTGGCCGCGTACAACTGGGGCGAAGGCTCGGTGCGACGAGCGATCGCGGCCAACCAGAAACGAGGAAAGCCAACCGATTACCTGAGCCTCAAGATGCCGGCGGAGACGCGCAACTACCTCCCGAAGCTGCAGGCGGTCAAGAACATCGTCAGCGATCCCGAGCGGTTCGAACTGACGCTAGCCGACATGCCGGACGCACCCTATTTCACCGTCGTGCGAACGAAAAAGAAAATGGACGTCAAGGTCGCTGCAGAGCTGGCGGAAATGCCGCTGGAAGAGTTCCTGTCGCTCAATCCGGAGCACAACCGGCCGGTGATCGCGGGCGCCGACGAGGCCACGCTGTTGCTGCCTTACGACAAGGCGGAGCTGTTCGCGGCCAAGCTGGACCTGACCGATCAGCCGATGGTGACCTGGCAGGCGTACAAATTCAGGGCCGGTGAGACGCTGCAACAGGTGGCTTCGCGCTTCAACATGCCGCTGGAGACGCTGCGCACGGTCAACGGCATCGGTCCGCGCGCGAAGGTTCCCGTCGGCCACGCGCTGCTGGTCCCGTCGCAGGCGCCGTCGGACGCGACCGTTGCCAGCCTGCAAAATGCGGTGTTCACGACGGTGCCGAGCGGGCGCAGTTTTTATCACCGCGTGCGCAAGGGCGAGACGCTCGCATCGATCGCTGCGCGCTACGATGTTTCGACGCAGGACATCAAAGGCTGGAATGCGGGGCTCGCCGCCAAGCTCGCGCCAGGGCAGCGGCTGCACATCGTAAGCGATGCGGGACCCGTGCGCGCGAAGAAATCCAAGCGCGGCAGGAAAACGCAGGCCGCATCGGCGAAGCCGGCAGCAGGGAAGAGCAGCGGCCGCGTCAAGCCGACGTCCGCGCCCGCGGGGCGGGCCCGCGCTGCCCACCGCTGAAATTCACGCAGGCGACTGGCCCAAACAAAACAGGCGACACTTGCGCGTCGCCTGTTTTGGGGGCCATCGCAGTCCTGCGACGGCCATAGGGCGGGAAGCCTATAGCTTCTTCGCCTTCTTGGCCTTCTTCTTGGCTGGTTTGCGCTTG
>Ga0307479_10004729_pt1 | contig 12503 bp, 13 predicted proteins | sample atmos_gasesECM4C_FD_203743 | JGI IMG/M metagenome (GOLD analysis project Ga0307479, IMG submission 203743) | Hardwood forest soil microbial communities from Morgan-Monroe State Forest, Indiana, United States - atmos_gasesECM4C_515 | ecosystem: Environmental > Terrestrial > Soil > Temperate...
CCGCGCTTGGAATTACGGAAGAATCGGACGCGGTCGCGATCGTCGTTTCGGAAGAGACCGGCGGGATTTCCATTTGCCATCGGCGACGAATTGAGCGCAATTTCACACCGGAAACGTTTCGCCAGCGGATCGGCGAGATTTTATTGCACGGACGTTATGAAGAGACTACTCCTGAAGAATTGGCGGGCGAAGTTGATCTCCCTCTTGCTCGCGACAACCCTCTGGTATCTCATCAAGAAGAACGTAGCAACGACTCCCTCGCCGTCTGAAATGAGTTCGCCGGCGCCGCCAGCCGAGAAACGCTAACCCAACCTCAAGTCCAAAGTGCTTCGGAGTTAACGCAGGAAGCGCGCGAGATTTTGCTCTTCCCAACGCTGCGCACGATGGTAACCGCGAAATTTCCGCTCACGTCGATTGAATTCCTCGGTGTGCACGCGCCGCCTGCCACTCAGCAAAAGTTTATCCGGCACGACCGAGTGAAGCATTTCGTGATAGAGCACGTATTTCAAAAACCAGCGCGGCACGAACGCCTGATCCAGTAACGGGTGGATTCGAATCACGCGGTCTTCCTCCTGGATCGTTCCAAAAACAAAATGATCTTTCGGTCGATGTTTTCGGCGGCGTCCCCATTCCACTTTGTAATTGCGAAGCCGGCCGCGAAAATAGCGCTTGTTCAATTGATCAAAGATCGCACCGAGATCGAAGTGTTCGCCTTCCTGGCGAAGGTTCAAATGTCGCTGCATTGGCAGCGTGCGATACGCGATTTTGCGCTTCGTTTTCTTCGCCATAATTGGGACCCGGGCTAGAAGGAATACCATTCTACGTGGGTTCGAATCGGCCGACAAGAAAAGCGCCTCTTTTTTCTTATTTTCTCTATAAACCATTGATTCACATGGCTTTACGTCCAAACCGATAGAGCGCAAAGATAGGAGGGAGGCCAGCGGATGAAATCTGCTGCCCGGCGCCATTTTTCCTCCCTTGAACAGTCCAAAACGCGGTTGCGAATTTCACGCTCTGCGTATACTCGAAAATACCGGTGGAGGGCCCAAGCTCGCACCGAATAGATCGACATGACGCCATTTCTTCGAAAGCTTCTCGGCCTGAATTGGCTTCTGCTTATTGTCATGCTGGCGCTCGCGGTCTTCGGCGTCGTCGCCATCTACAGCGCGACCTACATGCGCGAAGATCCGGTCGCGGCAGATTTTTGGCGCAAGCAGGCCAATTGGGTTGTGGTCGGCTTTTTCGCTTTCATGCTCGCGAGCCTGGTTGATTACCGCTGGATCCGATGGGGGGCGTTGCCGATGTACCTGGCTGGCATCTTTTTTTTGGTTCTGACCAAATTCATGGGGCAAAAAGTTTACGGAGCGCGCAGCTGGCTCCATCTCGGGCCAATTAATTTTCAGCCCGCCCAACTTGCGGTCGTTGCCGGCATCATGGTGCTCGCCTTATTCCTTAGTCAGTTTAAACAAATGCATCCGATGCTGCGTCTGCTCGTCTGCGGCGCGATTGCCGGTGCGCCCTGCCTTTTAATTCTGATGCAGCCGGATTTGGGCGAAGTGATCATTTGGGTGCCGGTGCTCCTGGCGTTGCTTTTCATCGGCGGGATGCCTTTGCGCTATTTGATCTGCATTATTCTGATCCTCTTCGCGATGATTCCAATCACGGCGAACCTGGTGCTCAAGCCGTATCAACAGGCGCGCCTCACCGCATTTGCTCATCCTGAAATCGATAAACAGGGCTCGTCATGGGCGATCAACCAGTCGCTTATCGCCATCGGATCGGGCGGTTGGTCGGGAAAAGGCTTTAAAGCCGCCAATACTCAGATCGAGCTCGGTTTTCTTCCCGCGACCGCAGTGCACAACGACTACATCTTTTCCGCCATCGGCGAGCAATGGGGCTTTGTCGGTGGGATATTTCTCATTAGCGCATTTTCGTTGCTACTGCTGACCTGTCTTTTTGTCGCATTTTTTGCCGGCGACCAATTTGGTTTGCTCCTCGTCATCGGAATCACCGCGCTGATTTTCACCCACATTTTCCAGAACGTTGGAATGACCATTTCGATTTTGCCGATTACCGGTGTGCCGTTGCCACTCATCAGTTATAGCGGCTCGTTTGCGCTGATGATCATGTTCGCGCTCGGCGTTGTGAACAGTGTTTGGGTGCACCGGCACGAAGTCGCGTAATTTTCCGTCCTGAAGATCGACATTGCGCCTATCTCGCGCGATTTATATCAAGCGCGCGCCATCTACAATTCGTTGAGACATGGAAACCGACTACAAGGTTAAGCTCGAGGTTTTTGAAGGACCGCTCGATCTCTTGCTTTATTTAATCAAGCGTGACGAGATCGATATTTACGATATTTCGATCGAACGGATCACCCGCCAGTACCTCGAGTACCTTCAGGCTTTCAAAGAGCTCAAAATCGACGTCGCTGGAGAGTTCGTCGTAATGGCTGCCAATCTAATTTATCTCAAGAGCCGCAGCTTGCTTCCGCTTGATCAACAGCCGCCGGAGGAAGACGCGGAAGAGGACGACCCGCGCTGGGACCTGATCCGCCAATTGATCGAATATAAGAAGTTCAAGGAAGCTGCTGCGCAATTGCACGATCGCGCGCTGGAACAGGAACGGATTTTCACCCGCAACGGCGGTGTCGCAATCTCAGACGGGCCCTTGCCATTACACGAAGTCGGGATCTTTCAGCTAATCCACGCATTCCAGGAAGTGATCAAACGGGTCGAGGCGCGGGAGGACTTGCGCGAAATCTTTGGCGAGCGATTTAGCGTCTCGGACAAAATTGAACAAATTTTGGAGCGCGTGGGCAACGGCGCTCCGGTGCGTTTTTCCGAGCTGTTTGGCCAGATCGTTTCACGGATTGAAATTGTGGTTACGTTCCTGGCCTTACTCGAATTGATTCGCTTAAACCAGGTCCGTGCTCTCCAGGCGAAAATGTTCGACGAAATAGAGATCGCGGCCATCGCGGCGTAAGATCGACATCATGCCGCGGGTGCTCATCGCCGGATGCGGTTATCTCGGCCAGGCCGTCGCGGAGTTGCTTATTGCCAATGCTTGGGAAGTTGAAGGTTGGACCAACTCGCCAGATTCAACTCAGTCGCTATCAACGAAACCTTACTCGGTTTTTGCCGTCGATGTTTCGCAAGCAGACCAGGTTGGAGCACGGAAAGGGGATTTCGACACTGTGATTCATTGTGCCAGCACGCATGGTGGCGATACCGATTCTTATCGACGTATTTACTTTGATGGTGCGCAGAATCTTATTCAGCGATTCGGCAGCTCCCGAATTCTAGTCACCAGCAGCACCAGTGTTTACGCGCAAAAAAACGGCGAATGGGTGACTGAAGAGAGTCCTGCCGAGCCGAAACACGAAAGCGCAGCAATTTTGCGTGAGGCGGAGGATTTGGTCCTCGCGAACCGCGGCACCATTATTCGGCTCGGTGGCATATACGGGCCTGGCCGCTCGGCGTTACTTAAAAAATTTCTGAGCGGCGATGCATTTCTCGACACCGAAAATGATCGTTTTGTAAATCAGATTCACCGGGACGATGCAGCCTCAGCGATGCAGTTGTTGTTAAGGCAAGAGGCATCCACCGGCGGAATTTACAACGTGGTCGACAACGAACCGATCTTGCAGAGCGAATGTTATCGCTGGCTGGCCGCGAAGTTAAATCGGCCCCTTCCGGCAGTTGGAAGATCGACACCGAAGCGAAAACGCGGCGACAGTAATAAGCGCGTTAGCAACGCGAAGCTGCGAGCGATCGACTGGACACCACGCTATCCGAACTTTGCCGAAGGGATGGAGAAAAGTGTTCTCCCGAATTTCGGTCGCGAGGGCGCATAAACGTTAACCAGCGGCGGAGATACCGGTATGGAAGCTGCTATTTTTTTCGCCCGTATGCGTCAGGTCAAACTTACCGGCCGGGAAGCCTCGGTTGTACGCGCAATCGGGTTCACTGAATCGATGCTCGGCGCCGAGATTCAGGACTACGTGCGAATGGAGTCGGACGATGTTACCGACACCCTCAACAGCCTGATGTCAGCAGGATTTGTCGAGAGCATTCCTTACGCTGAACAGATCCAGCTCGCAGAAATGCCGGTGACGTCCTTCGAATTAAATCCGGCTTACACGCACGAGCTCAAACGCGCATTGTTTCGGACCTGATCTTTAACTCGCCCTCGCTGCGGTTGATTGGGCCGTAGCCGCCGAATACTGGACGCTGCGTTCCCCGAAAAGTTGCCGGATCACTTCTTCAACTGGCACTTCCTGCACGTTGATGTCACTGACATCGCACGACTGAAGCACTTCCCGTGTGGTCTCGGTAACTTTGGCACGTGGCACTTTGAGTTGAACCGACATCGGCGTTTGCTCGATCACTTCGCCGAACCGGGAAAAATCGCGCGTGACTTGTTGGTCGAAGGTCAGGCTAAGGATCTTGTGACCGGAGAACCGATCGATGATCTCGTCCAGCGGCCCGTCGAAGAAAATTTTGCCGTGATCAATCACCAGGACGCGATGACAAAGTTCCTCGATGTCCTGCATGTAATGACTGGTGAGGAGCGTGACGATGCGATGTTCTTCGTTATAAATGCGCAGGAACTCGCGGACTCGTTTTTGGCTGACGACATCCAGACCGATTGTCGGTTCGTCCAAGAACAATACCCGCGGTTCGTGGATGAGCGCTGAGATCAGCTCCATCTTCATCCGCTCGCCGAGCGAAAGCTCGCGCACCATCACGTTCATTTTGTCCGTGACTTCGAGGAGCTCAGCCAATCCGCCGACAACCTTGTTGAAACGATCGCGATCGATCCCGTAAATCGCGCGATTGAGCTCGAGCGATTCCTGCGCGGGCAAATCCCACCAGAGCGCGTTCTTTTGGCCCATCAGCAAGCTGAACTGGCGTTTCATTTCGTTGCGCCGTTCCCACGGAACGAAACCGAGCACACGCGCGTCGCCACCGGTTGGATTGAGAAGACCAGAGAGCATTTTGAGCACGGTCGTTTTGCCTGCACCGTTGGGTCCGAGAAATCCGACAAACTCGCCTTCCTCGATTTTAAATGAAACGGCGTCCGCCGCTCGCGTTTCGTCGTAATGCCGCCGAGCTAGTCCCTTGATCGCGCCCCAGAGTCCGCTCTCTTTGCGATACGTGCGGTAAATCTTGGTTAAATCGCGAGCCTCAATCGCGCTCATGGCTTAGATCGACATTCACAAGATCGACAATCGATATGTCGATCTGCTGCGCAACTACGCGACCGATGTTTTCGGGGCAGGCTTTTTCTTCAGCAGCGGCAAAACTTTCTCGACCAGCGCGTCGGCGGTAATGCCATGCTTCTTTCGCAGCAATGGGACCGCGCCGTGCTCGATGAATTCATCCGGCCAACCAACTCGCGCAACGGGAGTATTGATTTGCTGCGAATGCAGATGCTCCATGACCGCGCAACCGAAGCCGTTGTGGAGAACGTGATCTTCGATCGTGGCAACCACCTCCACGCTACGTGCGAAGAACTCGAGCGTGCCGGTGTCCATCGGTTTGATCCACCGTGGATTGATCAGCGCGACTGAAATTCCTTTTTCTTCAAGTTTCTTGGCTGCTTCTTCCGCCACTTCAAACATGTTGCCGAGTCCGAAAATCGCCACGTCGCGGCCGTGTTTAACCACTTCGGCCTTGCCGATCTCGAGAAGCTTTGGTTCCGGTTTGATTTGGGCGCCCGTGCCCGACCCGCGCGGGTAACGGACGGCGATTGGACCCGAATTATAATTGGCCATCGTCCAAAGCATGTCGGCGAACTCGTCTTCGTTCTTCGGTTGCATGTGGACCCAGTTCGGGATGTGCCGCAAATAACCGATGTCGAACAAACCGTGGTGCGTCGGACCGTCGTCGCCGCTTAATCCAGCGCGGTCCATGCAAAGCCGAACATTCAATTTTTGAATCGCCATGTCGTGAATGGCCATGTCGTAGGCGCGCTGGAAAAATGTGGAATAGATCGTGAGAAAAGGCGTCAATCCTTGCGTGGCGACACCGCACGCGAAAAGCGCCGCGTGTTCTTCCGCGATCCCGACGTCGAAATAGCGCGTCGGGTGCGCTTTGGCGAAATGCGACAGACCGGTTCCACTCGGCATCGCTGCGGTGATTGCAACCACCTTTTGATTGTTGTCGGCGAACTTGGCCAATGTTTTGCCAAGAATCTCCGAATAAGTCGGCGTCGCCGTCGGCGCAGTCTCGCCGCTCTCGATCTTGTATTTGCCGAGTCCGTGAAATTTGTCGGGTTGTTTGATCGCCGGTTCGTAGCCTTTCCCTTTTTTGGTCAGAATGTGCAGAAGCACAGGCTCCTCCTGCGTCTTCAAAAATTCGAACGTTCGAATCAACAGCGGGATATCGTGCCCGTCGATCGGTCCGTAGTAGCGCAGTCCCAGCTCCTCGAAGATGACGCTCGGCAAGACCAGGCCTTTAACACTCTCCTCGACCTTGTGCGCTATCTGGACGCCGGTTTTTCCAAGAATCGCCTGAACAAAACTGCGCGCCTTGTCATGCAAATGCGCATAAGTCTCGCTCGTCACGATGCGATTAAAGTAATTGGCGATCGCACCAACGTTTTTAGCGATCGACCATTCGTTGTCGTTCAGGACAACGATAAAGCGTTTCGTCTGCACGCGGACGTTGTTGAGCGCCTCGTAACTGATCCCGCACGTAAACGCCGCGTCGCCCGCGATCGCGATGATGTTTTCGTCGCCGCCGCGGAGATCACGTCCGACCGCCATCCCGAGCGCGGCGGAAAGTGCTGTGCCGGCGTGTCCAGCGCCGTAGCAATCGTGTTCGCTTTCAGTTCGCAACAGAAAACCATTCAATCCACCGAACTGGCGCATCGTCGAAAAACGGTCGAGCCGGCCGGTGAACAATTTGTGGACGTAACCTTGATGGCTTACGTCCATCACGAACCGATCGTGCGGCGTGTCGAAGACGCGATGGAGTGCGATCGTCAGTTCAACGACACCGAGATTTGGCCCGAGATGGCCGCCGGTTTGCGACAAAACGCGTATCAATTCATCACGCACTTCCTGCGCGAGCTGCGGCAAATCTTGTTCGCGCAATGCTTTGATGTCCGACGGCGAATGGATTCCGTCGAGTAAGCGCTGTGGCGCCGCCGTTGTTGTTGTCTTAGAAGAGTCTGACTTCATCATTTTTTAATTCCTTTACGTCCGCCTTATCGTTCGCTGATTCCGCGGTCGGTTCAAAATTCTTAACTGCCGGCTTGCCGGCGTTGTTCCGGGCGATGATCTCGATCTTTTGTTCGGCGTTGATCAAGCGTTCCTGGCAAACCTTCACCAGGTTCATCCCTTCTTCGTAGCGTACGATCAAATCCTCCAGCGGCAATTTGCCGGTCTCCATTTGTTCGACAATCGCTTCCAGTCGGTCCATCGCTTTTTCAAAATTCGGCTCCGTGCCGGGGGATTTGCTTTTGCCACTCATCCGCAAGCGCAACATTAAGCACAGCGACGATAAGATGAAAGGGAGGATTGTTAGCGTTGCTTTCTGATTCTGTCATCCCGAACGAAGTGAGGGATCTCAGAGTCGGTGATGGATTACACAAGTTATTTCGCGTGATGCGGCGAGCTTTTGGGAGATCCCTCGCTTATGCGCGGGATGACTCGCCGAGGTCGCTCGGGCCGGCCAATGGCATAGGCGATGCTGATTCTTTCGGAAACAACCCATTAACCACTATGAAGTTTCCGAAAAAAATCCTCTTAATCGATCACGAACCCGGCGTCACTCGTCTCATCCGGCGGGCCCTGGAACGCGCCGGGAAATATCTCATTCGGGAAGAGCACGACGATAAGCTCGCGCTCAACGCCGCCCGCTGGTTTCAGCCCGATCTCATCCTGGTCGATGCCGCCGGCCAGGACCGTCGCAACATCGAGCGCGAGATCAGCAGCGATGCCGCCCTCAAAGATACGCCGGTTCTCTCGCTGACCAGCCTTCGCCCGGAAAGCCAGATGGTTTCCGGTGGAATCCTCAGCGGCTACAGCTTCTTCGCCGCACCCATCCGCGTCGAAGAAGTTCTTCGCGGCGTCGACGAACTGCTCTTCGGCAAAGACTAAGCCGAACCGCGGATTGCGCGGATTAGTACCCGTCGAACAAGGAACTCTTGATTCGAGCAATATCGTGTTCCGCTTTGAGGCAATGCGTCTGGCCGAAAGGGCAATAGAACCGCGGGTAATAAACCCAGTACTCTTGCGGATCTCCTGAATCGCGCGCGGGCGATAGAATCAGGTGCGGAGCATGATCCGTGATCTCTCTATTAATTCGCTTTGTAGGATTTGAGTGGCGAGCTGGAAGCCAATCGAGGGTCTGTAGAGTCGCGAGTACCACATCAGCGTTGTCCGCTGTTTTGCCGTTGATCAAAATCCGGCAAGGGGGTTTTACGGCTTCGAGGTTACGCAAAACTTCGCGATGCCCGATGTCTCCACTCGTTCCGGCTGCAGCAAGCCCCGCCAGTACCGAAAAGCTGAAGACAGCAATACTCCCAATCCCTATTCTGGTTTTTTCGTTGCCGCGAGAAGTAAGGTACGGAATGCCGAAGAACAAAAGTAGTGGTGCTGACCCGATGGCGACGATTAGCGAGACATAAAAAAATATGTCGAGCGCTTTCAAAAGCGTAATCAACCGCCGATTTGCTTTTTGTAAGCGGCGGCGTCTTTCAAATTTTTGAGATCGTCAGCATTGTCGATCTTGAGGACGAACAGCCAGCCCTGACCGAACGGTTCGCGGTTGATCAAACCGGGATCGGCTTCGAGTGCTTTGTTCACTTCGATCACGGTTCCTTTGACCGGCGCGTAAATGTCGCTCGCGGCTTTGACTGATTCGACGACTGCAATCGCTTCCTTGGCGTTTGCCTGCCGGTCCATTTTCGGGAGCTCAACGTAAACAACGTCGGTCAATTCGGATTGGGCGTGGTCGGTGATCCCGACACGGATCTTGTCACCTTCGCGCTTAATCCATTCGTGGCTCTCGGTGTAAAGCAAATCGTCTGGAATGTTCATGATTTTTTGTAGAGCGGTTTTTTCTCGATCGTTGCCGGAAATTTTTGTCCGCGAATCTCGATCTCGATCTTCGAACCGATCTTCGTGTTTTGCGCATTGACGTAAGCCATTCCGACGCCCCAGTTCAAGCTTGGCGACAGCGTGCCGCTGGTCACTTCACCAATTCGCTCGCCGTTTTCGAAGACCGAGTAATGTGGTCGAGGTGGTGGAACTTTGTCGTTCATTTTGAACGGCACCAGTTTTTCGCGCGGACCGTTTTCCTTTGTTTTCAATAAAACATCGCGCCCGGTGAAATTCGGTTTCGTCAGATCGACAAAGATACCGAGCCCGGCTTCGATCGGGTTTCGTTCCGGCGAAAGATCGGAGCCGTTGAGAGGATAACACATTTCCAAACGAAGCGTGTCGCGCGCCCCGAGGCCGCACGCCTTGATCCCGAGGTCCTTTCCTTTTTCGAGCACCATATTCCAAAACTTCACTGCATCGCTGGCGCGAAAGAAAACTTCTACGCCGTCTTCGCCCGTATAACCGGTGCGCGCCATCGAGATCGGCATTCCGTCAAGGTCAAGATCGACAATGTGATTGCGCGCCGGCAGGTTCACGAAAAGTTCGGCAACTTTCGGACCTTGAATGGCGACGCCGCCAAAATTCGTGCTCCGATTGTCGATCTTAACGTCGCCGCGGCGGTGCTTGCTCAGCCAGTCTAAATCCTGATCGGTGCACGATGCATTCACGACCAGCAGGAATTTCTCGTCGCCGATTCGATATGCAATCAGATCGTCAATGATTCCACCGCGCTCAGTCAGTAAAAAAGTGTATTGGCCCTGGCCGACGTCCAACTTGTCGATGTTGTTGGTTAACATCGTGTTCAACCAACCGCGCGCGTCATTGCCATCGACGATCAACTGGCCCATGTGCGAGATGTCGAAGATCCCGACGTTTTTCCGCACGGTTTGATGTTCTTCCACGATACTGGCGTATTGCACCGGCATCAGCCAGCCGGCGAACGGTACCATCTTCGCGCCGTGTTTTACGTGCTCGTCATACAGCGGCGTCTTTTTCTGCGCGGGTTCGGTCACGAATCCAAGCTAACCGGCGCGTTCGTCGCATGCAAAGGTGGATCGAGCGGTCCCTTGCTCGACGTTAAAGCGATGTGGCCGAAGGCCATCAAAATTCTAGCATCGTCCGCGGAGCGGCCGATCCACCTTGAAGCGCTTGTTGCGCTCTCGTACCGTCCGATCGAATGAGCCTGCTCGACAAACTTGAACGCCGTTTCGGTTTTCTCGCTATTCGAGGGTTACCGCGCATTCTTGTCGGCTTCGCCGCGCTCGTCTTCGGCCTGACCTGGGTCCTTCCCGGTTTCACCTCCATGCTCACCCTCGATCCGGTTCGCATTCTTCATGGCGAAGTTTGGCGGCTGATCACGTACATTTTCATTCCGCAAGCGACGAGCCCGCTATGGTTGCTGTTTGCGCTGTGGTTTCTTTGGTGGGTTGGGGAAGGCCTGGAACGAGCCTGGGGATCGTTTCGACTCACGCTTTATTTTCTGGTCGGAATGATCGGCACCACGGTCGCCGCGTTTTTCTTCGGCAGTAATTTTTCCAACTCGATGCTGCTGATGTCGTTGTTCCTCGCCTTCGCCCACTTTTACCCGGAGGAGATCATCTACATCCTGTTCATTCTGCCGGTCAGGATAAAGTGGCTGGCATGGGTCGCCGGCGCCTTCTTGTTATTTGGATTTTTTACTAATTCGAATTCGTATCGAGCAGCATTGATCGCGGCGCTGGCCAATTACCTGATTTTCTTTGGGCCGGAGGCCATTTATCGAGCCCGACATCGGCAAGAAGTTTCCAGTCGGCGAAAACGCTTCGAGGACAGCACGCGCAGTGAAACTGAACCGCTTCACAAATGCGCGGTTTGCGGCGCGACCGAACTGACCGATCCGAACCTCGATTTTCGTGTCGCGAGCGACGGCGAAGAATATTGCGTGGCGCATTTGCCGTCCGCGCAAACGGCGAGAACCAGGTAGCGGCGGTTCACCGAACCGCCATGGCGATTGAGGTCAATCACCCCTACCAGCTTGACCGCAATTCGGCACGGCGGAGACTAGTCGCTGTGACCGACAAAAACGCGACGCTCGTTCCGGAACAGGGCTGGCATTGTTTGCATTTGTTCTATCACGTCGAGTACGGGCAATGGCAGTTGCTCAACCGCGAGGAGCAGAATGCGGCGAAAACGAACTTAACCAAGCTGGTGCAGGAAATTCGCGGGATCGATTCGACTCAGTTGCTCACCCTCAGTGTCGTGACTCCAAAAGCAGATCTCGGCTTCATGTTGATTACGCCTGATCTGCAAACAGCGAACAAGATCGAGAAACAACTTTCCCTTTCGTTAGGCGCCGACGTATTGACGCCGGTTTACAGCTATTTCTCGCTGACCGAAGAAAGCGAATACATCACGACCGAAGAGGAATACATCGCCACGCTCGATCCGGAGACAAATCGCGACCCGGCAAAACTGGAGGAGGCGTTAAACACCTTTCGCGAGCGAATGAAGCATTACCGGCAGGAGCGCGTTTATCCGACGCTGCCGGATTGGCCGATCGTCTGTTTCTATAATATGAGCAAACGCCGCGGCGAGCAGCGCAACTGGTACGCGCTAGCCTATGACGAACGCCGCCAATTGATGAAAGGACACGCCACCGTTGGCCGCCAGTACGCGGGCAAAGTGAAACAGCTGATCACGGGCTCGACCGGTCTCGATGACGCGGAGTGGGGCGTCACGTTGTTTGCCCGAGACACGTTTCAAATCAAAGCGATTGTTTACGAAATGCGCTTTGACCCTGTTAGCGCCGAGTACGCCGATTTCGGCGAATTCTTCATCGGCATTCAACTGCCGCTCGACGAGTTGTTCCGCCGCTTGCAACTTTAGGCTCTTCCGCTTCCTCTTCCTCTCAGTCTGTTGAGATCACGGCAGCCGAGACAGATTAAGAGTCAGAGGAAGGGGAAGATTCGAAAGGATGGGTGACAGAGCGGTCTATTGTGCACGCCTGGAAAGCGTGTGTACCGAAAGGTACCGGGGGTTCGAATCCCCCCCCATCCGCCAGCCTCTCCTAGCAACGATCACTTTTTCTTGATCGCGATACTATCCAAGTTGTTGACAGGATTCTCTGTGGTGACTAACAGAGTCCGCGCCGCAAGCGATTGTGGCGCAGCATGGCAGGAGTCACCCTCGAGAACACAGGCAAGGTCATTCCCGACGCCTTCCACGGGACCAGCGAATCCGCTGCGGAAGCAATCGAGGCGTCTGGATTCAAGAAAGGGCACGGTGAAAATAATTTCTTGGGTCCAGGCGTTTATTTTTATGAGGGATCGCGGGCGTGGGCGATCAAATGGGCCCGAATGAAATATAGCCGCAGGCCGATCGCGGTGTTGCAGTGCACTTTGAGCCTCGG